>OCJI01000337.1_pt1 | contig 3063 bp, 2 predicted proteins | sample 1480751 | NCBI WGS metagenome assembly OCJI01 (sample SAMN05301481, study PRJEB22388) | human gut metagenome | isolation source: Infant 1 DOL 24 gut | host: Homo sapiens | place: USA: Pittsburgh, Magee-Womens Hospital of UPMC | collected 2013/2014 | reverse complement strand
CGGGAACTTGCAGGATACTATCCCTTTCCAAAAACGTACTCCTGCCGCTATGTCAACAGTGCAGCTTCCCAGTTCATCGCACCATTCATAGTCATCAATCTTGTTCTCCTTTTTATCACTCGGTCTGTAGGAGTTGGATTCCAGTTTGAACTCCCTCTCCCATACAACCTTTACAGTCCCTTTCATGGCTTTCCTGCTTTTGTTTGAAAGCGTATAGACTATATTGAACCAGTCATTATCAGGAACAGGATATGCCAGAAACGTATTGCATTTCTGGTTCTCCAATGTTATCATACGAAGTGCCGGCATATCAGTGGCCGGTCTCACCTCATACATCCATTCCCCGTCATTGGAATTCTGATCGTATCCGTAAGGCTTGAACCAGGTTGACTCCCCGTTCTTTTTGAACAGCACTGCCAGCCGGTATGTCCCCGGCACAGCCTGCACATAACAATACTTGCAGTATCCGTCCCATGCACCGTTTCCGCATTTGATATCAAACGGCTGGTACTGTTCCACAATCCTGTTTCCATCCATCAGTACGAACCGTGCCTGTCCGGCGAAGTCTTCCCCACCTCCACGGTTTCTATACCGCAAAAAGAATCCCCAGACCTTACCCTCACCGGTATAGGTGTCATAGCCATAGAACGTATAATTCGGCCATATATAAATCCTGTCCGTCCCGCAATCCCTCATGACAATCCGGTCGGTCTTTCCGAAAGTGCTCCAATACTCCTCATCCATCGGCACATGGTCCACGTCCACCTCACAGTTATAACCGGATTTCATATTCAGAGTGTAAGTATAGATCATGCCGGGATTCCACACATGGGTAGGCGGCAGGGCATAGGTGAAATCCCTCCCGTCCACATGTACATTGACAGTGATACCCTCAGCCGTACCCACAGGCATCAGGATCGCCTCTACATATACCGGAGAGGCATCGTCCAGTGTGTAGTTCCCTCCGGCCTTATATTCTCCGGGCTGTCCTGCCAGAAGGAGCTTTCCGGACGTGACATCCATGGACGCAGACAGCCTTACACCTCCAAAAGTGACCGCATCCACCATCCCGTCACCTGTATAATCATTCTTTTTTATCAGGATCCTGACCAGGGAGAGAGCATGCTTCATTACAAGGGCCGCGCTCGGCTTCTCAACGCTTACCCCTCCTTCTCCATACATATAATCCTCCTGTGTCGTGATGTCCACAGGTATGGCGGTCATGTCCGTATATTGTACATTATAAGGATAATAGGCAGACACTTTCTGATCCGCCGTCACCTCCACCTGTTTTCCGGCTTTCCACCGCCTGCCGTCAAAAGTGAAGGGTATGTTCACATCCCCTGCAGCTGTCACTCCCAGGCAATGCCCCTCCTTCCAGTTCTCCACCACGGCCCTCTGTTCCTGCATGTTCTCGATGATAGGGGCGATGCCGAGGTACACCTTTCCCGTATCCGGCTCTTCCGGGTTTCCGGGATTTTCCGGCTCCACTACGGGAGGAACCGGGTCCGGCAGTGGTTCCTCATCCCGGCAGGAACATGTCATGCACGCCATGACCGCCATCAACAAATATCCGAATGTCTTCATTTTCTTCAATTTTATGTTCTTTATTCTTTCTCCACTCTCTCGAAGAATTCCCGTATAGCCTGTGCTATGACCTGCTTCTCCTTCATTCCAGCGTCTACAGCGTATTTCTTCACCTTGCGGTGCAGTTCCAACGGATACTCCAGTGAGGTTCTGGCCAGTGCTTCCCCTTTCTTCCCCTCCTCCGGAGTGGAGTGTGTGGGACGGTTTGGTGTCCCGCCCTGCAGAATCTCGTCAATTCCAATAAATTTTCCCATATTCTTTTTTACTTTTATTTGTTGTCAACCATATTCAATCTGGACAGGATCTCCCGGGTAAGGGACCGGTAGTCCGCCGCTCCATTGCTGTTCCTGCTGTAAGATACGACATCCGTCTTTCTGCTCATGGACTCTGCCACCCTGATGGAACGGCTGATGACCGTGGAAAAGACCGTTTCCCCGTACTGTTTCCGCATCGCTTCCAATATCTCCGCATGCAATGTAGTCCTTCTGTCATACTGTGTCACCAGCATGCCGAGCAGGTTCAGTCCCCTGTTGATCTTCCTCTGTATTACAGCAACCGTATCCAGGATGGAAACCAGACCATATAAAGAAGCCACTTCCGGCTGCACCGGTATAATCAGGTCGGTGGCGGCCACAAGCGCGTTGACCGTGATCAGTCCGACGGCCGGCGGGCAGTCAAGGAGCACAAAATCGTACCCTTCATCCGTTCTGGCAGCCAGTTCTTTAAGGAAGTTTTCCCTCCCGTATTCGTTCTGCAGAAGATACTCCGCATCCGCCATTTTCCTGCATGACGGGCACAGGGATATATTCTCCTGCAACCGTATCCGTGGAAGCCGCGTTTCCTTGCCATCCACCGCACCCTGCAAGGCCGAGAAAACCGTTTCTTCCGGATCTGTCACCCCCAAAGCCGAGGTCAGAGTGGCTTGCGGATCCAAATCAGCAAGAAGGACCTTGTATCCTTTTCGTGCCAGTTCGAACCCCACATTGGTAGTGGTAGTAGTCTTGCCAACTCCACCCTTCTGATTATGGACTGCTATAATTTTCGCCATATCTATTTGTTTTTTAGTGTGTTACGAAGTTAAGGAAAATAATTCTCTTTTCCAATATTTTGATGTTTTAATGCTTTAATATTTATATATTTTAACACTAAAATATTTTGATACCATAATCTCCCATAACGAAGGAACTTTCATTTCTTTTTTCAAAGGAAGACGGACCATACCGGAAGCCGCGGAAGGCTCTATAATGAACTTCATCCCAGGCCTCCTTTCACACAAAGCCGCAATGCCACCATGAACCAGGCCAGACAAATCAGAGCGGGAACCTGTGATACGAAAGATGCGCATATTAATGCAGAGAAAACAAAGGAGGCATGGCCAAGCAGCAGGACCTGGCGGTTGGATACGCCCTCTTCGAGTACAGAAGAAAAGAATTGGTTTTTACGGTTCAGCCATAATTGAATAGCTGAAGATTTGCT
>OCJI01000297.1_pt1 | contig 4950 bp, 2 predicted proteins | sample 1480751 | NCBI WGS metagenome assembly OCJI01 (sample SAMN05301481, study PRJEB22388) | human gut metagenome | isolation source: Infant 1 DOL 24 gut | host: Homo sapiens | place: USA: Pittsburgh, Magee-Womens Hospital of UPMC | collected 2013/2014 | reverse complement strand
AATTAAACCTAAAAGATAGAGGAAGGGGAAAAAATGAGATTTATTCATACATCAGATTGGCATCTAGGGAAGTCCCTAGAAGGCCATTCTAGAATTGAGGAACAAGCAAAGTTTTGTGAGGAATTTATAAAAATAGTAGAATCAAATGAAATAGATATGGTTATAATTGCTGGAGATGTATATGATACTTCTAATCCCCCAGCACAAGCAGAAAAACTATTTTATCAGACTGTATCAAGACTTGCCAATAATGGTCAGAGGTGTGTATTAATAATTTCAGGAAATCATGATAATCCAGAGAGACTCTCTGCAATAACACCTCTAGCACATGAACAGGGGATACTTATATATGGTTATCCATTAAGTGCTACGATAGAAGCTAAGTATAAAGGGTTTGAAATAACATATGCAACTCAGGGATGTACAAAACTGAATATAAATGGAGAAAATATTGTGGTTGCTACATTACCTTATCCAAGTGAAAAAAGATTAAATGAAGTTTTTTCAAGTGAAGATGAGTTTGAGAAACAAAAAAATTATTCTGAAAAGGTAGGAGATATATTTAGAAGTTTAGAAGAAAATTTTAGAAGTGATACTATAAATATAGCCGTATCACATATATTTGTAATAGGTGGAGAGAGTACTGAATCAGAAAGACCTATACAATTAGGTGGAAGTTTTTTAGTTGAAAGAAAAGATTTGCCAGAAAAGGCTCAATATACTGCACTAGGTCATTTACATAAACAACAAAAAGCTTCCGAACGTTTAAATGCATACTATTCTGGTTCTCCACTTCAATATAGCAAGGATGAAAGAGCGTATACCAAAGGGGCATACATAGTGGATATAAAAGCTGGTGAAAAACCAATAATTGAAGATGTATATTTTAATAATTACAAACCTATAGAAGTATTTAAATGTAATGGAATAGAAGAAGCACTAGATATATGTGAGCAAAATCAAGATAGAGAGATTTGGTCATATTTTGAAATAAATACTGATGAGATAATATCACAGAATGAAATTAAAAAAATGAAGGAACTATTAAAAGACATAATAGAAATAAAACCAATAATAACATCTTGTTATGAACAAGAAAGTGTAGATATAAAAGAAAAGTCTATGGCAGAGTTGTTTAGAGAGTTCTATTCTTTTAGTAAAGGTGTAGAGCCAAAAGGAGAACTTATGGATTTATTTCTAGATATAATAAGTGAAGAAGGTGAATCAGCAGATGAGACCAATTAGATTAGAACTTACAGGGCTTAATAGCTATATTGATAAACAAGTTATAGACTTTGAAAAATTAATTGAAAGAGGTTTGTTTGGGATATTTGGAACTACTGGAAGTGGAAAATCTACAATCTTAGATGCAATAACTATTGCTATGTATGGAAATATATCCAGAAATACAAAAGAATATATAAACAGTGTGTGCGATAAGGCAATTATATCATACGAGTTTGAGATAGGAAGCAAAAACACTAGAAGAAGATACATTGTAGATAGAACCATTGCTAGAAGCAAAACAGGAACAAAGACCTCTAATGCTAGATTAATAGAAGTATTGAATGACAATACCCAAAATGTTTTAGCTGATAAAGTTGTGGAAGTAAATGAAAAAGTAGCGCAGGTCGTAGGATTAACGGCAAATGATTTTACTAGGTCAGTAGTTTTACCACAAGACAAATTTAATGAGTTTCTAAGATTATCACGTGCAGATAGAAGAGACATGTTAGAGAGAATTTTTAATCTTGAGAAATATGGAAGAAGTCTTGGCGAAAAAGTGAAAAAGAGAAAAAATATACAGTTACAAAATTTAAAAGATTTGAAATCAAAATTAAGTCAATATGATGGAATTACAGAGGAAGTATATAACAATATAAACCAAGAATTAATAGAGTTAAAAAATTTGGAAAAAGATAAGAATAATGCTTTAGACCTAGCTCAAAAATCTTATGAAGAAAGTAAAACAGTATATGAAGAACAATTAAAGTTAGAAAAAAATGAACTTAGAAAAAATGAGCTTGATTTAAAAAATAGTGAGATAAAAGAAAAGATTGCTCTTGTAGAAAATGATAGTAACGCTAAAAAGGTAGACCCATACATAAGTTCAGTTCAAAATCTAGAAAAAAAGATAGATGAAGATAGCTTCGCAGTAAGTAATTTAGAAAAGAAATTAGCAATATTAAATCAGGAGCTTGAAGTTACAAAAAATAGATATGAAAAAATAAACAAAATTAAGAATGAAGAAGTCCCTAAATTGAGTGAAGAAAAAATAAGATTGCAACAAGCAATAAAATTAGAAGAAGAGTTAGTTTTATTAGATAGAGAGTTAAAAGAGCTAAAAGAAAGTGGAATTAATTTAAATAAGACTAAAGTTGAATTAGAAAAAGTAAAGCAGGTGTCAGAGTCCAGAAAAGATGCAGTTACTAAATCTATAAAAGAAGTTGAAGGAAAGATTGATAAAGTAAATATAAGTGCAGAATTAAAACAAAAAATATTTCTAGCATATGAATACGAGAAAGATTACAACAACGTATTGGAAGAAAAAAATCAAAAGCTAAATAAACTAGAAGAAATACTCAAAGAGACAGAAAATATAAATTTAAAAGTTAGATATATTGATAAAGATAAGAATGATGTAAATCGTAATTTAGAAAATTTATCACTTCACTTGGATGTTCTTCTTAAAAAATGTCCTGGTAAGAGTGCTGATTTACTTTTAAAATCTGAATATGTTACTGAATTAAGAAATAAAGCAAATAATACTAAAGAAAATGAAATTAAGAAAAGCAGTATACAAGATGAATTAAAGATAATACTTGAAAGTAAGTTTAATACTGAAAGGGAAGTAAATTTACTAAATGAAAAACTTGAAAATAATAGAAAGAACAGAGATGACTTAGAAAAAGAATTAGAAGAACTAAAGTATTTAAATTTAGCCTCTGAACTTAGACGTGAATTAAAAGAAAATATGCCTTGTCCAGTTTGTGGGTCAAAACATCATGAAAATCATGATATAACTAAGTATGATGAAAATATATCTTTTGTCAAAGAAAAACTGGAGAAATTAGAAAAAGAAAAAATAAGTATAAGAAACAATATAGAGGAATTAAATGCTAAAGTAAGTGGGTATTTATCTATAGAAAAAATGAAGACTAAAGAACTTGAAGATGTAAAAGGAAAACTAGGGGAGATTCCATCTAGTCAATTATTAAAAAAACTTGATGAAGAACAAAGAAAACTTGCATTGTTAAAATCTAATATTCAGGAGTGGGAGAAAGAAAAAGAGAGTACTGAAAATAAAGTAACATTAGCTAAAGAAGAAAAAAATAAAATTGAAAAAGAAGAATTAAAAATAAGAGAGAGTCTGAATAATTATAAGAAATTAACAAGAGATTTAAACATAGAAATAGAAGGTTTAGAAAATAAATGTAAAAAAATTAAACAGGAATACCTAGGATTAAAGACGATTACTAAAGTCTCTAATCTATTGTCAAAAGTAAAAGAAATAAGGGAGAATGAAAAAGAATTAGAATTACTAAGTACTGGGCATTCAAATTTATTAAAAAATAGAGACTCACTAGATATTAAAATAAGAGAAAATGAGAGTAAACTACATGAAATAGAGATAGAATTAATAAAGGCTAGAGAATTATATGTAGAAAAGAAATTGAGTAGAGATAATAAGTATAAAGAAGTTATTAGCATAACGAAAGGTGATTTAGCTAAAAATCTTTTACATAATGTTGAAGAAAATATATGTAAGATATTAGAACAAGAAGAATCAAGTAAGAAAAAATTGGAAGAGCAAAGATTAGAATATGAAAAAAACATTGCTGAAAAGCACAATATAGATGGTAGACTTAAAACTGCTAAGGAACAATATAAAGACCAAAAATCAACACTAAATAAACTATTGGCAGAAAATAAATTTGAAAGTATATATGCAGTAAAAAGAGCTTTATTAGATACTGATGCAGTAAAAAAATTGATTGAAGAAATACTAGAGCATGAAGAAGAACAAAAGTTATTATCATTTAAAATAAAATCATCAAAAGAAAAATTAAATGGAAGAAGCATAAAGAAGGAGTACTTTGAACAGTTAAAAGATGAAATTTATAATTTGAAAGTAGTAATAGGAAATATATCCAAAGATATTGGAGCTAATCAAAATCAGTTAATAACATTAAAAGACTCTTTAGATAAGATAAATGATTTTAATAAACAACTTAAGGTAGTTGAACACAATGTGGACTTATTGGAAGAATTAGATAAATGTGTACAAGGAAATAAATTTGTAGAATATGTTTCTACAAACCAATTAAAATATATAGCGTTGGAAGCATCAAAACGATTGGATGGAATAACAAAAGGAAGATATGCACTTGAAATTGACTCAACACTAAACTTTGTAATGAGAGATAACTTTAATGGAGGAGAAAGAAGAAGCATTGATACTCTATCTGGTGGAGAGACATTCTTGACATCTCTATCATTAGCACTTGCTCTTTCATCTCAAATACAATTAAAGGGAAGTGCACCATTAGAATTTTTCTTTTTAGATGAAGGTTTTGGTTCATTAGATAGTGAACTTTTAGAAATTGTTATAGAATCCTTGGAAAGATTGCATAGTAATAATCTAAGTGTGGGTATAATAAGTCATGTCGAGGAACTTAAAAATAGAGTTCCTGTTAAGCTATTAGTTTCATCTAGTGAGGCTGGAATAGGTTCAAAAGTAAAAATTGAATATAGTTAGAAAATATATGTTAATTGAATATATTATCTAATATTTCCAAATAATATGTAATTGTGATATAATAAAAACTAATATTAAAGTTATTTATAATTAATATTAATATAAAAACATGTAAGTAGGAGTGTGGTAAGTGTTGGAATCGCCCAATAATTTGATTCAGATTATTTTTTTAATAGTATTACTTATAGGGT
>OCJI01000273.1_pt1 | contig 6352 bp, 6 predicted proteins | sample 1480751 | NCBI WGS metagenome assembly OCJI01 (sample SAMN05301481, study PRJEB22388) | human gut metagenome | isolation source: Infant 1 DOL 24 gut | host: Homo sapiens | place: USA: Pittsburgh, Magee-Womens Hospital of UPMC | collected 2013/2014 | reverse complement strand
CATTACAAGTGATAGAAAAAAAAGAAGCAGATTTAATAGAATCAAATGATACTTTAAAAAGAAATCTAGGTATAATAAAACAAAATGGAAATAGAATATTGAGGTTAGTAAATAATGTTATAGACTTTACAAAAATGCAATCAGGATATTTAGATTTTAAACCAGAAGAATCTGATATAATTGCATTTATAGAGGAGATATGTATGTCTGTAGCTGATTTTGCAAGCCAAAATAATATACAACTTACATTTGATACAGAAATAGAAGAATTTTCAATGTTATTTGATTCAGAAAAATTGGAAAGAATAATATTAAATTTACTTTCTAATGGAATTAAGTACAATAAGAAAGATGGAAAAATAAATATATTTTTATATGTGAAAGATAATGTATTTAATATGAAAATATCTGATAGTGGTATAGGTATACCAAAAGAAAAAATAGATAAAATATTTAATAGGTTTGAACAGATTGACAATGAACTTTCTTACAGAGTTAAAGGAAGTGGTATTGGACTTTCATTAGTGAAATCTTTGGTTGAGTTGCATGAGGGAAGTATATCTTTAAAAAGTCAACTTGGTATTGGAAGTGAATTTATAGTTTCATTGCCTGTTAGAAGTAAAAATAATATTGAAAAATATAATCATAAAAGAGAAATCAGCAATGAACTAAGTAAAAAATTAGAAATAGAGTTCTCGGATTTATAAGTTTAAATATAAAAAATAAAATTTTAAAAAAGTATTGACAATTGATTTAGAAGGGTTTAAAATAAATTACAACATAATAAATAAAAAGGCGATGAATAGGAAGAGTAAATCTAATTCGATTACCAGAGAGAAGAGTCCGTTGGCTGGAAGACTTTTTAAATTAGAGGGATTGAAAACTACCTAGGAGCTACTTTCTGAAGTCATCTGCATTAGTAGATTTTAGTAAGAATAGTCGTTAGCTGCGTTAAAGTGTAAAGTGAGTTTTCATGTCATATGAAAACTAAATTAGGTGGAACCGCGGGAATAATACTCTCGTCCTTATGTTATAAGGATGAGAGTTTTTTGTTATTTAAAAATATAAACAGTAATCATAATAATTATAGAAAATATAAAAGCGATGAATAGGAAGAGTAAATTTAATTCGACTATCAGAGAGGAAAGTTCACAGGCTGAAAGACTTTCTAAGTTTGAGAAATTGAAAACTACCTAGGAGCTGTGGTCTGAAGTTACTTTAAAAAGTTTTAGTAAGACTAACCGTTAACTGCGTTAAAGTGTAAAGTGGATTTTATCAATAAATGATAAAATCAAATTGGGTGGAACCGCGAGTATGGACTCGTCCCTTTATATAGGGATGAGTCTATTTTTATTGCAATAAAAGATTGAAAATAAAAAAAAATCGGAAAATTATAAATTTAGGAGGAAAATAAAATGGAGAATAAAGTGAAAATTGGAGTACTAGGATATGGAGTTGTAGGAAGTGGACTTATAGATATAATAGATAATAATAAAGAAAAAAGAAATATAGAAATAGTTGGAATTTTAGTTAATAATTTGGAAAAACATAAGGACAAAAAATATTCTAATATAATAACTAATAATATAGATGATATATTTAATAAAGATATAGATATACTTGTTGAAGTCATGGGTGGTTTAGAACCATCATTATCTTATATAAAAAAAGCATTAAACAATAAAATTCATGTTGTTACAGCAAATAAAGATTTGTTAGCTGAATGTGGAGATGAGCTTGCAAAATTAGCAAGTGAAAATAAAGTAAGTATTAAATTTGAAGCTTCAGTTGCAGGAGGTATACCAGTATTAAAACCAATAATAGAATCACTAGAAGGAAATAATATAGATAGTATAAATGCAATTTTAAATGGAACTACTAATTTTATATTATCTAAAATGTATGATGAGAATCTATCTTATGATATGGCATTAAGACAAGCACAAGAATTAGGTTTTGCTGAAGCAAATCCAGAGTCAGATGTATTAGGGTATGATGCTGCTAGAAAACTATCAATATTATCAACTCTAGCTTATGACAATAGAGTATATTGGAAAGATGTGTATTTAGAAGGAATTACAGATATAGATGAAAAAGATATTGAATATGCAAAAAAATTAAATTGTAAAATAAAATTGATTGGTCAAAGTAAGTATGAAAATGATAAAGTAAGTGCTTTTGTTAGACCTGTTTTAGTAGAAAAAGATAATATCCTTGCTAGAATAGACAATGAGTTCAATGCTGTCATAGTGAATGGAGATTCAGTAGGAGAAGTTTCTTTTGTAGGTAAAGGAGCTGGAAGTTTAGCAACAGGAAGTGCGGTTTATTCAGATGTTATAGATATAATAGATAATAGAGTTTCAAGTATAGATTCTTTTACTAAAGATAAAATACAAGTTAATAAAATAGTTAGAGAAAAGTGTGGAGCACTTCTTAGATTTAAAAAATGTAATAAAGATGAAATTCTAAATATAGTTGAGAATTGTTTAGTAAAATTCGATATTTTAAATGATGATGATGAACTTGCTATTATGGTTTATGCTGATTCTGAATATGAAATAAACAACAGTTTATGTCTAATAAAAGATAAAGGATACTGCGAAAAAATGAATAAAATGTTGAAAATAAGTTAAAAAAGAAAAAATATAAGTTTATATGTAACATATTTTGACGATTTTAATACTATATAGTATGAGATGAAACAAAACATCTCATAAAAAAATTAAAATTAAAGGGAGAGATATGTTATATGGAAAATAAAAAATGTTATTCAGAAGATTGGTATGAAAGAGGAGAATCTACAGCTAAATGGTTCCAAAATGATAGAGAAGAATATGAAAGAGAAGCATATGATGAAGATAGAGAAAGAAGAGGTTCAAACTGTGGATGTTCAGATTCAGGAGAAAATAGACCTAGAAACTGTGAAAGATTTAGAAGAGAAGCTGAGATAAGAGAAAGAGAAGCAAGAGAAGCATTCTGTGAATCTTCAGAGAAAAAGAAAGAGGCATTAGCATATGAATGTGAAGCTAGAAAATTATGGGAAGAAGCAGAAAAATACTGGGATGAATATTCAAAATACAACTATAAAGGAATCGAATATTTAGCAGAAGCTGCTAGATTATTTGATGAAGGTATGGAATGTGAAGCTAGAAGAAATGGAAATAATGGAGGAAACAATAATAATTGTTGCCATAAATGCCATAAATGTAATTGTAACTGCTGTAGAAAATAAAAAAATTAATTGACAAATCAATAGTTAAAATATATCATATTATGTATAATAAAAAGAAAATTCAGAAAAAAATAATGATTAGAAGAAATATAAGTATATTTATTAGACAAATAGTGCTCAGTTAGTGAGGTGAGTACAATATGATTAAACTCCCATCCTCTAGCTTTTGATAGAGGGTGGGAGTTTTTATTTATTGATATATCTTAAATGAGGATAATATTGTAAAATAAATGAGTATGAGATTGTAAAATAAATGAGTATGAGATTGTAAAATTAGGAGGTAAAAAATGAAAAGTATTAAAACATCAAGTATGAAAGAAAAGGTAGATGAAAAGATATTAAGAGAGCAAGTAAGTTCTATAATAGAAGATATAAGAAATAATAAGGATGTTGCACTTAAAAAATATAATGAGAAGTTTGATAGAAATACAAGAGATGAATTTAGAATTACTAAGGAAGAAATAAAGGAAGCTTATAAGCATGTAGATGACGAATTTATAAATAACTTAAAGATTGCTGCCAAAAATATAAGAGAATTTGCTAAAGCTCAAAAACTAAGTTTTGAAAACCCTTTTGAAAAAGAAATTTATCCAGGTGTAATCTTAGGTCAAACTAATATTCCAATAGAGTCATGTCTTGCATATGTTCCAGGAGGTCAGTATCCATTGTTTTCAACAGCTCTTATGCTTATAATACCTGCAAAAGTAGCAGGAGTAAAAAGAATAGTGGCATGTTCACCAACTATGAAAAATACTGAAAAGATAAATCCTAAGACATTGGTAGCTATGGATATAGCAGGTGCTGATGAAATATATGCAACTGGAGGAGTTCAAGCTATAGCAGCATTTACATATGGAACAGAAAAGATTAATCCAGTTGACATAATTGTAGGACCAGGAAATAAGTTTGTAACTGAAGCTAAAAGACAATGTTATGGACAAGTAGGGATTGATTTTGTCGCTGGGCCAAGTGAAGTTCTTATAATAGCGGATGAAACTTCAAATCCAGTTTATATTGCAGCTGATTTATTAGCACAATGTGATCATGATTTAAATGCAAGAGGAATATTATTGACAAATAGCTTGGAAGTAGCACAAAAAGTTGAAAAAAATATAGAAAGTATGCTAAAAGATTTGCCAACAAAGGACATATCATATAGTTCATGGGAAAATAATGGAGAGATAATATTGGTTGATGATATGGAAGAAGCCATTAAAATAAGTAATTTTTATGCACCAGAACATTTAGAAGTTGCAGTAAATGAGTATAATGATATTTGTGATAGATTAACTAACTATGGTTCTTTATTTATTGGAAATCTTTCTGCTGAGGTGTTTGGTGACTATGTTTCAGGTACCAATCATACATTACCAACACTTAAAGCATCAAGATATACTGGTGGTGTTTGGGTTGGAACTTTTATCAAAACTTGTACAAAGCAGATATTTAATGAAAAAGCTATACAATCATTAGCACCTGTAGCTGAAAAGCTGGCAAAAGAAGAGGGATTATATGCACATGCAAAGGCTGCTGAGGTTAGGTTTAAAAAGTAGTAAAAAATTTTATTTTGGCAGTCGAGATTTAGTATTAGACTGAGATAAGGAAAACGCTGAGAACCTGAATAAATACTATATTTTGTGGGCCTCGGCGTTTCTTTTATATCTGTATATAATAGGATAATACTACCTGTGTGTTTAAATACTAACTTAATATTTCTTTTCTAAATAATGTTTATGAAATAGTTAATATTTTTAGTTAATAGTTGAAAAAAACTTTTGCTAACTGTGCAAATTCATCTGCATTTGTCAATATAGCAGGGTGTCCTCCCTGACTAAAAATGTGAATACTTGCTTTTGAAATAAAAGTTGCCATTTGTTTGTACTCTTCTTCAAGATTATGACGACACATTTCGTCTTCCTTACTTCCTGTAAATAAAATTGGCATTTCTAATTTACACAATTCTTTATGAAACAAAGGGCGTTTCTCGTTTGCACATTGCAATAGAGCTTTTGTATCAAGATTAACAACATTCTCCCAATCTTTTCCCTGACACCATTCATAGAATTTTCGTGCTTGAATATCTTGCTTTGATTTTTCCCTTCCAGTGATTAGATTATCTATGAAGTTATCATTAAGAGTACGTCCATCAAAGCTATCTGCTATAATTGCTTCAACTAAATCGGGACGTTCTAATCCAGTATTAACAGCTGCCCATGCTCCTCCACTTGTTCCAATTAAGCCAACTTTACCACAATTCAAATGTTCAATCAGTGCTATTGTCTGTAAGGCTTCATCATGCCATATGTCAGGAGAAAATTGAGAAACTCTATCCGACTGTCCATTACCTAAAAAATCAATTAAGATACATCTAAAATTTTCTACATATAATGGCACAAGTGCTTTAAACATATTAGAAGAACCAGTATTACCATGCAGGAAAATTATCGGTTTACCTTGTCCATATTCTTTATAAAAACAAGAATTACCTTGATACTGAAAATATGACATATATTTTCCTCCTTTTTATTTGTTAAGTTAATTATAACAATATAGGTATGAATGAAAAACCTCATGTTCTTTCTTAGAATAAAAATGTGCCACGCATAAAACGTGACACATTTCTAATTATAAATTTTGCTGTTTAAGTATTCTTTGTATGCTTTTCTCTGTCAAAAAGTATTTCTCTGATAACTGCTTGATACTCATTCCATTTTGGAAATTTATACAGATTTGAGAATTACGAGAAGCTAAGACTTGTTTGGTGTTTGTGTTTTCACCCCAATGCTTTTTGTGCTCTTGCTTTTTGGGAATATAAATCACTTTACCATCTATATATTCTTGCACTTGCTCAATCAGTTCTTTAGGCAGTAAGTCAATCGAATTTTGATAGCTCATTTTGCACCTCCTAAATAATTATTCTTTAGGATTAGCAAAGGCTACTGCCACTCACAATTAAAAATAAAATTTTTTATTATGTACAATAGCCTTTGCTATGCACAAGTTCCAATTCCCATAAACTAAATACTCCTTTCTGGTTTGAAAAATTCATCTGAACATTGATTTCGCTTTTAAGATAGAGTTCAATGACAAATTTACATTTTTATTATATATATTCAGATA
>OCJI01000271.1_pt1 | contig 6497 bp, 7 predicted proteins | sample 1480751 | NCBI WGS metagenome assembly OCJI01 (sample SAMN05301481, study PRJEB22388) | human gut metagenome | isolation source: Infant 1 DOL 24 gut | host: Homo sapiens | place: USA: Pittsburgh, Magee-Womens Hospital of UPMC | collected 2013/2014 | reverse complement strand
TATAGGTTTCCCTATATGCTGACTATTTTAGCTACTAACTCATGACTAAAGTCACGAGTGTGCGTAGCTATTTTTTAATCAATTTCTACATTGCCCTTGTAATCGCCAATTCCAACGATAGTGTCTCCTACTATTGCTACATCTCCTGTTATTAACTCTTCTGTAAATACATTTATGATTGTCCCATTTTTTAGTACAATGTCAGCTTTTTCTCTTCCACTTGAAACATCACACTGTCTTTTTAAATTACCCATTTTTACAACTCCTCCTAAGTTTTTTATATCAATATACTGACTGTATTACGTATTATAGTTTAATTTATTAATATATATTATATATGAGTTTTGATAGAAAGTATCACTTGAAATTTGTTCCATAATTCCTTTAATTAAATAGAGAGAACATGAGGAATAATATTATCTCCCATGTTCTCATTAATATTTAAGCAATAATTTAATTCATATTGAATTTTTTATTTTTATATTTAATCTTCACTATTCTTATAAATAAATTTATGTGCTTTATTATTTTTTTAATACTTCTTTATTCATAATTATATTTAACCTAAAAATGCATAAACTATCATACCTACAAGTATTGCTGGTATAGTAGTAATAATCATAGCCCATAAAGAAGATTTTTTATCCATTGCTAAAAGTGGGAAAAGTGCATCTCCATCTTGAGAAATAGAGTTGGCTATCACTGCACCAAGTGGTATAGTTCCCTTCAAATAAAATGACATAAGCACAATTTGTATCCCACAACCTGGAATAAGTCCAAGACCTGCACCTATAAATACACTTATTACACCTGTTGATAATACTAATTTAACTAAGTATTCATCTCCACCTAAAATTAATATTATCAAATCGTAAATAAGATATGCAATAAAAATCCATGTAATTACAAATGATATTTCTCCAACAGAATGGATAAGCATTTCTCGCAAAGAAATCTTTTTATTTTCTTCCTCTTTTTGATTAGAATTTTTAAATACCTTTTTAAAACACCACATATAAATTATTGAAAATAATATTCCAATCACTGCTATTACTTCTTCCAATGAATGTAACTTCTCAATTATAGGAAGATTAAGTCCAGAGTGAGCAAGTGACATAAATATAAAACCGATTACTATAATTCCTATATAAATTTTATATCCCTTTCCATGTGTTATTATAAATGCAAGTCTATTTGTATTTCCATGAGATTTAGCTAGAGTGTCTAAAATTATTTCATCATGATTATGTTGTTCTTTTTTTAACCTTAAATTTTCTTCTAGTTTAAAGTAATCCACTAATTGTCCAGTTATTATTCCTGTAATTGTACTAACTATAGTGACAAAAAAATACATTTTAATATTTGATGAAATAAGTACAAATGCTGCATCTCCCATACTAGCTATTAAACTTGCAATTATTGCTCCAAAGCTTAATTTTCCATTTATATACAATGGCATTATTGCCAAACTTCCGCCACAACCTGGTATAGCTCCAATTAAAGCACCTATTAAGGGTTGAAATTTTCTGTTTTTTGATATGATATTAGTAAAATTTCCACTAGTTTTATAATTAATATATCCAAATAACAAAATAAAAAATCCAATCATAGAACCTACATGTAAAAACGCCTCTTCAGAAGCGGATATCAACATTTCCATTAATTTACCTCCTAGACTAATTTTGCAACAATTATATTATATTCTATTTTCTATTGATAATCAATATCAATATTTCTTTTGAATTTCTAATATTAAAAAGTGCGCATCTTATACTCTTAGTTTTTCATCTTAAGATACACACTTTTTGATATTAGGTTATCTATTTACCACATGTAATATGAAATCAAAGGTGGATATTATGATAAATTATAACAATGTCCACCTATTTTTATTACCTATCAAATTATAAATTTTCAAGGAATGTTACAACTTCTTCTATTATCCAATTAGGTGTAGATGCCCCTGCTGTAATACCCAAATTTTTATATTTTTTAAGCGTATTTACATCCAATTCATCTTTAGTCTCTATTGCAAAAGTTGGTACTAAGTCTTCACAAACCTTTACTAACTTTTGAGTATTTGAACTGTGTTTACCTCCTATAACTATCATACAATCAACTTCTTTAGCTAACTCTTTAGCTGATTCTTGTCTTGTTTTTGTAGCTGAACAAATTGTATCATTAAATACTATTTCTTCTAATTTATCTGATAGTTTATTAACTATACTTATATACAACTCTGGATTTATTGTAGTCTGTGCAACAAGACAATATCTTTTGGAGTTATCAAATTCCATATTTTCCATTTGTTCTAAGGTCTTTATTATTATAGCTGAATTTTCACACCATCCATTTATACCTATAACTTCTGGATGCTTCATATCTCCAATAACTATTATTTCATAGCCTTTATTATGATATTCACTTACTACTGTATGTATTTTCTTTACAAATGGACATGTAGTATCCACAATTTTTAATTTTTTATCTTTGGCTTCCTTATATATATTTTCAGGAACTCCATGAGACCTTATTATCATATTTTCATGATTTGGTATTGTATCAATTTCATTCACAGTCTTAAGACCTTTTTCTTCATATTTTGCTACTGCTTGCTTGTTATGAATAAGAGGACCTAAAGCATATATGCCAGAATCATTTTTTTCAACTTCATCCCATGCCATTTTCATTGCTCTTTTTACTCCAAAACAAAAGCCAGCATTTTTTGCTATTTTTATGTTCATAACTTTACCCCCTTATTTTGAATATTTAAAGTAATTTTGTTTTATCACTTCTAAAATCTCTTGTGATATCCTTTCATGGTCATCATTACTCAATTTTTCCTTAAAATGTTCTTCAAATGATATTGGTTCTCCAATATATACAATTACTTTACTAAAAAGTTTATATTTAGATATTATTGATACTGGAACAACTTTAGATTTACTTTTTATTGTAAATACAGAAAGACCTGCCTTAGCCTTACCAAAAGAATCTCCTTTTATTCTAGTACCCTCTGGAAATATTCCTAATACATAACCGTCTCTAACTGACCTTAAAATAGTTTTTATTGTAGATACATCTGGTTTTTCTCTATTTATAGGCATAACATGCAATTTTTTTAATATAAATCCCAATGGTTTTACTTTAAACAATTCTTTCTTTGCAATTGCAGCTATTTCTCTATTTTCTATGGCAGCAGCCAAGAATATAGGGTCAAGATTCGATTTATGATTTGATGCTATTACTATATTTCCTCTATCTGGAATATTCTCTGCACCTATAACTTCATATTTAAAAAATATTTTAGAAAAACCCTTAAAAATATTTATTACAAATCTATAAAAATTCACGTTTATCTCCCTTCAACACTACATTTATTTTCATTATGATGCATAAAAAACTAAAGATTTATTTTAGATACAACTTCTTCTACAACTTCTTCTATAGTTTTTCCTGTAGTATCTATTTCTAGTGCATCATTAGCTTTTACCAATGGTGCAAATTCTCTATTTGAATCAATTTCATCTCGTCTTATTATATCCTCAATTACTTCTTCTAAAGTAGTATTATATCCTTTATTACAAAGTTCTTTATAGCGTCTATTTCCTCTTTCTTCTGGAGTAGCTACTAAAAAGAATTTGTAATCTGCATCTGGGAAAACATATGAACCTATATCTCTACCATCTAGTATTACTGAATTTTTCATTCCTATTTTTCGTTGAACTTCAACCATCAACTGTCTTACTTCTTTTATTTTTGCTACATTAGAAACATTATTGCTTACTTCTATTGTTCTTATTTCTTCATTTATAACTTCTTTGTCCAAATATATATTGTTATCTTTAAAATCTATATCCGAATTTTCAGCTATTTGAATAACTTCTTTTTCATTATTGACATCAATACCACTTTTTAAACACTTATAAGTAACTGCTCTGTACATAGCACCTGTATCTATATAATTTATATTTAGCTTTTTTGCTACTATCTTGGCTATTGTACTTTTTCCAGCTCCTGCTGGACCATCTACAGCTATAACTAAATTACCCATATATACACCTCTATTTATTCATATTTAATTATTAAAAAATTATATTTATACACTTATACCCGCAAGATATCCAGTTGAAAATGCTATTTGTAAATTATATCCACCAGTTTCTGCATCTATATCAATTACTTCACCTGTAAAAAATAAGTTCTTAACTAATTTAGATTCCATAGTAGAAGAATTAATTTCTTTAACTGAAATACCACCAGAAGTAACCATACCAGTGTTTATACCTGTAGTCCCATTGCAAGTTAGCTTCATATTTTTTATATACTCAATAATTCTAATTTCATCTGCCTTAGACAAATCACTTGCCTTTTTATCAACTAAAGATAATAGAGAAAAAATCTCTTTTAAGAAATTTTGAGGTAGTATTTGCTTAAGATTATTTAGAACATTTTTATTTGGAAATGCTCTGATTATACTAGAGATTTCATCAGTACTTAAATTTGGTAAGAAATCTATATTTAATTCTACCTTTTCCTTTTCAATAATCTTGTTAATATAAGAAGACATTATAAGAACACAAGGTCCTGTTATCCCAAAATGGGCAAATAGCATGTCTCCAGATTTTGATATTTTCCTTTTCTTAATCTTACAAGATATTTCCACATTCTTCATGGATATTCCTTGTAAATCTTTAATCCATTTTTCCTCTATTGTAAGTGGAACTAAAGCAGGATATAGTTTGTTTAATGTATGTCCATGCTTTTTAAGAATCTTATACATTGAACCATCTGAACCCGTCTTTGAATAACTCACTCCTCCAGTTGATATAATAACCTTGTCTCCTAGTATTTTATCTCCATTATCTAAAATAATCCCTTTTATTAGATACTTTGACTTGTCCTTATTAGAATCATCTTTTAGAGCAATTTCTTCAGTTATAATATCTATAACTTTCTTATTATACATTATCTTTACATTGTGATTGAGTAAATCTTTATTTAATACTTCTATTACTTCTATAGATTTATCATTTTTAGTGTATACTTTGTGGTCATTTTCTTCTTCAATCTTATATTCCAAATTTCTACTTTCAAAATACGAAATAAGGTCTTTATTTGTAAATGTATAAAAACTACTATAGAGAAATTTTTTATTACTGACAACTTTATCAAAAAAATCTTCTATCTCTCTATTATTGGTAAAATTGCATCTACCGCCACCAGTTGCCCTAAGTTTTCTTCCTAATTCTCCATTTCTCTCAACTAATATTACTTCATTATTGTTTTTTGAAGCTGACAAAGCTGCCATCATTCCAGAAGCTCCTCCACCAACTACTATAACTTTACTCATAAATTTCTCCTTATAATTGATTCCTACTCCAGTGCAGAATTATTTATCTTTACATGATTTTTTATATGACTTGTATCATTCATTTTTACTATAACAGGCCCATAATCTTTAAATTCTACTATATTTAAAGCAGTATTATCTTGCTTAATTCTATATATATTTTCCATACCTGATTCTAAAAATGACAACAACATAACCCTCAATGTAATTGAATGTGTAACAAGAATTATATTTTTATTATCATATTTTTCATTTAGTTCCTTTATAAAAGCATCTACTCTTTCCTTTATAATCTTAAGAGTTTCGCCTTCTGGTATATTTACTAAGTGTGGTTCATTTCTCCATGTTGCATATATATCTGAATAATCTTTTTGAATTTCTTTTATTAAAAGGCCTTCCCAAACTCCGAATCCCATTTCTCTAAGTGCCTCAGTTTTTTGAACTTCAATATTGAGCTTATCTCCTAAAATTTGAGCTGTTTGCATTGCTCTCCCAAGGTCGCTACTAAAAATATAATCAATTGAATACTTGCCAATATCTTCAGAAAGTTCTTTTGCCTGTTCTATACCTTGAGGCGTAAGGTCAGAATTACCATGACCTTGTGTTTTTCCCAATATATTCCAATCCGTTTGTCCATGTCTTACTATATAAAAAGTATTTCCCATATGTCCTCCTAATATATGCCTATTTTTTATTAAATATAAATTATCACTTCTCAAAACTTAATTATATCATATAATACTTTACTTTGTTTCTATTTTATAATCTAATCTAACATATTATTTACAATAAATCTCATTTGTATTTCTGCAAATTATTGTACTGTTAAAGAATTTTTCTAAATTTATAAACATATTTCTCTTATATTATTTATATACTTCTTCAAATCTGTATTCTTGAATTGAATTGACATACTTATCTGTATCTACTTTTTCTAAAAACATATCCAAAGGTCTTGCAAATATTCCTGTATCATCATATAAGGTCTTGTATAAAACTAAATCATTAGTATCTTCTTCTTTTTTATGATAAAAGTTTCCATCTAAATCCCTATAAACATAGATATCTTCTTCTCTTTCAGTATGTCTAATAAATTTTATATATAATTTTCGATTATTCGCATAAACACTATACTTTCAAGCAA
>OCJI01000267.1_pt1 | contig 6567 bp, 7 predicted proteins | sample 1480751 | NCBI WGS metagenome assembly OCJI01 (sample SAMN05301481, study PRJEB22388) | human gut metagenome | isolation source: Infant 1 DOL 24 gut | host: Homo sapiens | place: USA: Pittsburgh, Magee-Womens Hospital of UPMC | collected 2013/2014 | reverse complement strand
TTTAGGTTAATAAATGGAGGATATAAAAATGAAAACATTAAAGCCAGCATTACTTGTAAGTATTGTATTGTTAGTTGTTTGTGGACTTGTATATCCACTTGTTTTGACAGGTGTAAGTCAAGTTGCATTTAAAGATAAAGCCAATGGAAGTATGATAGAAGTAAATGGTGTAAAAGTAGGTTCAGAACTTATTGGTCAAAGCTTTACAGATGCGAGATTCTTTAAGGGAAGAGTATCATCAGTAAACTATAATACTTATACAAAAGAAGATTTAGTACCAGATAAAGATGGAAATACATCTTATGGAGGTGTATCATCAGGGTCTTTTAATTATGGAGCTACAAATCCAGAACTTCATGATAGAGTACAAAAAGATATAGAAAAGTTTTTAAAGGATAATCCAACTGTCAAAAGAGAGGATATACCAACAGATTTACTTACAGCATCAGGTTCAGGACTTGACCCTAATATAAGTCCAGCCTCTGCAAAAATTCAGATACCAGCTATAGCAAAAGCGTCTGGAATATCAGAAAGTAAATTACAAAAAATTGTAGATGATAATACTTCCAAAAAACTTTTTGGAGTTTTAGGTGAAGATAGAGTTAATGTATTAAAAGTTAATGTAGAGGTCGCAAAAATATTAGGTCTTATATAGTATTTTGTGGAATTTTAGCAACAAAATATTACGCAAGATTTAATTTAAAGGTTAAATTTTAAAGAGTGAAAATCGATAATGATTTTCACTTTTTTATTTGAATATTACTAATATTTGGAATAAAGTGATTGTAAGTATAAAATCCAAAAAAAGGTTGCATTATCAAAATGATAATACTATAATATATTTATCGTTATCAATTTGATAATAGATTTGGACATATAGGAGGAAATAGTATGTTATATAATAACGCATTAGAGTTGATAGGAAACACACCTGTAGTAAGGCTGAATAATTTAGGCTGTACTAATGGGTGTTCTAACATATATGTAAAATTAGAAAAAGTAAATCCAGCAGGAAGTATAAAAGATAGAGCTGTTTATGAAATGTTAGAGGGCTTAGAGCAAAGAGGAGAATTAAAAAAGGGAGATGTACTAGTTGAAGCAACTAGTGGAAATACTGGTATTGCATTATCTATGATAGGAAAATTAAAAGGATATGAAGTAGTAATCGTAATGCCCGAAACAATGAGCGTTGAGAGAAGAGATTTAATGAAGGCTTATGGAGCAAATTTGGTGCTTACAGATGGTAAAGCTGGAATGGCAGGTTCCATAGAAAAAGCAAATGAACTTTTAAAAGAAAATCCAAACTATAAAAGCCTAAAACAATTTGAAAATAAAGATAATCCAAATGCACATTATAAAACAACAGCAGTTGAAATTATGAATGATGTCAAAGATTTAGATATATTCGTATGTGGAGTTGGAACAGGTGGTACTTTAATAGGAACTGCAAGATATTTAAAAGAACAAAATCCAAATATAAGAGTAATTGCACTTGAACCAAAAAAATCTCCAGCTATATCAGAAAACAAGACTGGACCTCATAAAATACAAGGAATAGGTGCTAACTTTGTTCCTGAAAATTATGATTCTAGTGTAGTTGATGAAGTAATATTAGTAGATGATGAAGATGCATTTGATACAGTTAAATTACTTGCAGCAAAAGAGGGAATTTTAGTAGGGATATCTTCTGGAGCAAATATATTTGGTGCTATAGAGATGGCAAAAAAGTATCCAGATAAAAAGATAGTTACAGTAGCTCCAGATGGAGTTGATAAGTATATGTCTATGGGAATATTTTAATAATTTTATTTGAGGGAGTGAATACTTTGTTTAAGAAAATAAATAAAGATATTGAATATATAATGAAGAATGATCCAGCAGCTAGGTCTAAGATAGAAGTTTTTTTACTTTATCCATCAGTTCATGCAATGATAATGCATAGGATGGCTCATGCTCTTTATAAGAAGAAGAAGCTTTTTACAGCAAGATTAATATCCCAGATATCCAGATTTATGACTGGCATAGAAATACATCCTGGTGCTAAAATGGGGGAAGGTATATTGATAGACCATGGAATGGGTGTTGTAATTGGAGAGACAGCTGAAGTAGGGAATAGGGTGACAATATATCAAGGAGCTACTTTAGGAGCTACAGGAAAAGATACTGGAAAGAGACATCCAACTGTTGGTGATGATGTATTAATTGGTGCTGGAACAAAAATACTAGGACCTTTAAATATAGGTTCAAATTCAAAAATTGGTGCAAATTCTGTTGTCGTTAAGGATGTACCTAATGGTGCAACAGTTGTTGGTATACCAGCAAAAATAGTAAAAATAAGAAACCTAGAACCTGTAAAAAAGAATAAAAAAGAAGTGTCCTATGAGTATGATGAATTAGATAATGTATATTATATATAGGATTTATATAACTATAAAATAAACTTTATAAAAATTATTTTAAAAGGTATTTTTTTCAAATTTGAGGACATAATAAAAAAGAACTGAATGTTACAGTTTTGGTTCATCAATCTTTGATAAACAAGATTTTAAATTTGTAGCGTCTAGGAGGATTTTATTATGAAAGCAAATGTTAATCAAGATACTTGTATAGGTTGTGGATTATGTCCATCAATATGTCCAGAAGTATTTGATATGAAGGATGATGGGAAATCACATGTTATAGTTGATGAAGTACCAAGTGATGCTGAAGAATCAGCAGCAGAAGCTAGAGAAAGCTGTCCAGTTGATGCAATAGATGTGCATTAATAAAATAAATGCCTATAAAAATTGAATTTTCAATTTTTATAGGCATTTGTCTTTTATTCAGTTAGTATTTCAACACCTGTTTCTGTAACTAAAACCATACATTCCCATTGAGCAGATAATTTACCATCTTTTGTATAAATAGTCCAATTATTTTCTTCATCAACAAAAATTTCGTGAGTTCCTTCATTTACCATAGGTTCTATTGTGAATATCATCCCAGGAACCAATAGCATCTCAGTCCCTTTTTTAGATACATAACTTACAAAAGGGTCTTCATGAAAGCTTAATCCAACTCCATGACCACCTATTTCTCTAACAACAGAGTATCCATTTTTCTTTGCATAAGAGTTGATAGCATCACCTATATCTCCTAAAAATCCCCATGGTTTGGCAACTTCAAGACCTTTTTGGACACATTCCTTTGTAACTTGAACTAATTTTTTTGCATTTTCATTAACATTACCTATCATAAACATTCTTGAAGCATCTGAATAGTATCCATTAAAAATAGTAGAAACATCTACATTTATAATATCTCCATCTTTTAAGATAATGTCTTTACTTGGAATACCATGACAAACTTCATTATTTACTGATGTACATACACTTTTAGGAAATCCATTATAGTCTAGTGGAGCAGGGATAGCTCCATTTTGTAGTGTAAAGTCATGAACCAACTTATTTATATCTTCTGTAGACATTCCAATTTCGATTTTATCTGAAATATAATCCAAAATTTTTGTGTTTATTACAGCACTTTTTTTTATTTCCTCAATTTGACTTTCATTTTTTATAATATCATGAGTTGGTACAATATGACCTAACTTAGCAAATGAATCTATTTTATTATCCATATCCATATGACATTTTTTATATTTTTTAGTACTTCCACACCAACAGCTATCATTTCTATTTAACTTCATAACTTTTCATCCTTCTTTTATTATTTATTTAAATTATGGGTTACATAAACTATTTTAAAACATAACCATTATAAATATTATAACATAAATACTAAGAAATCCTTTATAGATAGTGATTTATTCAAAGTATAAATTATTATATGGTTATTGTTGATGAAAAGAGGATAGTTAAATGTATTATTGGATATTAGCGCACTTAATAGTTTAGTTCAAGTTTTTCAAGAAAATCATATGTTAGAGGACAATTTTCCTTTAAAGTATTTTTTGAATCTTCATCAAGATAATAATGTACAAATGATTCTGCAAAAAATTCTTCTATAAACTTGCTTATATATGCATGTGCAACTTGCTTAGGGTCATAAAGCTTATATCTTTCCTGAGCAAATACTTCCATAAATTCTTCAGAATTTGATTTTTTATTTAAAACATTTTTATCTATAGCATGTGCAGTTTCATGTAATTCTAAATTTTTTGATGAATGTACATTTGCATAGCTAGGGTTACTATAACCTATTTTAGCCACTATAGAATTATTTCTATATATACCAGGTACATCTTTCCAAGTCTTGCCTGATCTTACCCAACATGGAGGTAATTGATATTTTAAATCACTAAATTCTGGTTCATCAGTTAGATTTGAATTTATTAATTTTATTTTTATATCCTTTTCTTTAAGTGTCTGTAAATATTTAATATTTATTTTTGCAAGTCTGTTTTTCATATTTTCAACTTCATCTTTATCATAATTCAAGTCATCAGGAAGTATAAGCATTTGTTCAATTATATCTATACTACTGTCTTTTATATTTTCAGATTCTTCATCAAACTTATATTGAAGAGTATTATTTTCATAGATAGTTATATTTGTATTATTTTCTATAGAATAAGAGTGAATATCCTCTAAATCTAAAATATTCATTTGTTGTAAAATATGTTTTGTTTCGCCACTCCATACTACTAAAGAAAGTGAATTAAAATTAATTAGTGGATTTTCTTTTGCTTTTATATCATTGCTTATATCTACATCAAATACATATTCAATTGAGTCTTCTATGTTAAGACCATCTGTATTCTTTTTAATATATAAATACGCTTGTTTTAAGTCTATATAAATCTCATCTAAAGATTCGTCATAAAATTCTGATAAATTATTAGTAAAGAGTTCTTCACTTAAAAGTTCATTTTTATCAGTTATACTTTCAATTAAAATATTAATTTCTTTTATCATATCGTAAATACTTATTTTTCTATTTGATTTTTCACTAGATACATTGCATGGCGCAAGAGCAATGCAATAAAAATCTTTTTCTTTTTTATAAAAGGCTTTAAGTGATTTTGATAAAAGTGTAAAGTCTACACCTATCTGTAAGTTGACCTTAAGTGAGTCATTTTGTAATAATTCAGTATTATTTCTTTTAGCTGTATTTAAATTGTTTTCCATAATCATTGCCCCCTTTTTATTAGGGTATCATAATTTTTTTATATGTGTCAATTTGTTTTTTTGAAAATTATAATTTTTTTGAAAATTTTATTTTTTATAATTTGTGAATTTTTTATTATAGAAATAAATATGTTATTATTATGTCAAAATTTAGCATTAGATTCATGTAGAGTATGTTTTATACATATATTATAATTAATTCTTTGAAGATTGCATATTCAAAATACACACCATTTTTTTTAATTCTATAATATAATATTTATATATTTAATGTTAGGATGTGATTTAAGGTGTATTTTACATATATTATAAGATGTAAAGATGATTCTCTATACACTGGATATACCAGTAATATAGTTAGAAGAATGAATGAACATAAATTAGGAATTAATTCAAAATACACAAGAGCAAAGGGATTTGAAAAACTAGAAGTTTATTTTGTGACCAACACAAAAAGCAATGCTATGAAGTTAGAATACTATATAAAAAAATTAACTAGAAATAAAAAATTGTCTATAATAAAAAACCCAAGTATACTTATAAATTTAATTGATAATAAAGAAGATTATATTATTGGTAAGGAAATAGAACAATTAACATAAATATTTATAGTAACATTATAATGGGTGCATATGGTGTAAAAACTTGACAATAAATACTATTGTAATATAATGAAGTTATAAATATAGTAAATTAAAATAGCTAGGGGAGCCAAGAGCTGAGAGGTATACCGACCCTTACACCTGATCTGGATAATACCAGCGTAGGAAAGCTTAGTAAAAATTCAAGTATGTATTATTTGTGATATATGCTATTTCTAAGCTATACCTATTGTAGGTATAGCTTTTTTAATTAAGTTATTTAAATTAAACTTTAGGAGGCAACAATGAGTAATTATAAAATACCAACACTTACAATAGCTGGATCTGATTCATCTGGAGGAGCTGGGATTCAGGCTGATTTGAAAACGTTTAGTGCAATTGGTACTTATGGTATGAGTGTAATAACAGCTATAACAGCACAGAATACTAAAGGAGTTTTTGCTGTAGAGGATTTAAATAAGAAAATAATAAAAAAACAAATAGAGGCAGTCTTTGAAGATATACCTCCAAGAGCTGTAAAAATAGGAATGGTTTCAAGTCCTGAGATTATACTTGAAATAGTTGAGAATCTAAAGAAATACAATCCAAAATATTTGGTTGTGGACCCAGTAATGATATCTAAAAGTGGATATTATCTATTAAAGCCAGAGGCAAAAGAAAACTTAATTAAGTATTTGATACCACTTGCATACATAATTACACCAAATATACCAGAGGCAGAAGAAATAACAGGAATAAAAATACATAATGTAGATGATATGAAGAGAGTAGGAGAAGAAATACTACAACTTGGACCTAAATTTGTACTTATGAAAGGAGGTCATTTAGATGGAGAA
>OCJI01000238.1_pt1 | contig 9450 bp, 10 predicted proteins | sample 1480751 | NCBI WGS metagenome assembly OCJI01 (sample SAMN05301481, study PRJEB22388) | human gut metagenome | isolation source: Infant 1 DOL 24 gut | host: Homo sapiens | place: USA: Pittsburgh, Magee-Womens Hospital of UPMC | collected 2013/2014 | reverse complement strand
TTCGATATCCAAAAAGTTGGTAAGAAGAACAGAATATATTGTGCTTTATTTAAAATAAAAAATGGTGCTAAAATACCCATCATAAAAACACCTGAGAATTTCGTAATTACCATTCCTTCTAGTTTATTTGATGATAAAGAAATCACTAATATTGATATAATAACTCCTTGTAATAAAACTAATAAAGAAATTGATAAGTTTAACAAGAGAGAAATTTTAGTTAGAGAAAAAAAGATAAGTAGAATCATAGTAATAATAAATGCTAAGATACCTGGTATTCCAAATCGTGAAATAAGATAACCAGTTTTACCAAGCGGAGTTACTATTAAATATCTTGAAATGCTGTCATCAATTTCTCCCAATATGACCATTGTAGAAGCAAAAAAGAACATAAAAGGTGTAATAAAAGCTAAAAGTAAATCAAACATCAAGAAATACGGCTCTAAATTTAATTGATAATAAAACTTGTTAAGTGATATATTCTGTATTAATGGTATTCCAAATTTTATAAATACTCCACATAATATTGGAGAAACACATACTATAAAAAGCATAGCATCTCTCTTAATTTGTTCAAACTCTTGTTTAAACGCATTTATAATCTTTATCATAGTTTTACTCCACCTACCTTTTTCCAACTGCTACAAATAAAATAATAAGTTATAAAATAAATTATTATTATAATTGATATTAAAATTAAAATATTAATCATTATAAAATTTTTATCTCCACTAATAAGAGAAATACATATATTAAAAGGGTACAAATTTGCATATGATTTTGTGTCAAGAAGTACATTCAGTATTGGTGGAATAAAGCATATAATCTCAATAGGAATACTTAAAACAATAAACTGATTCAAACTAGATGCTTTACTTGCAATTATCAATCCAAGCAAAGAAAATATAATAGAAGAAAAAAAGGTACCTATAGTTGATATTATAATATTATCTAAATTTAATGTAATAGCAATAAACATAGCTACAATACTAGATATTACTCCTAATGAAATTACCTTTGATAAAATATACTCAGATACTTTTACTGGAGATACAGCTAAGGAATTTAAAACCCTTTGACTTTTCTCAAGAAGTACAATAGCTCCCATAAAAAACAATCCCATTGCTGCTGGGTCAGAATAAATCATAATTATAGCTATTTTTTCTCTCATAAAAGTTGGAAATACATTGATAATACAAATATATATAATACTTAAAAAAAGATATAAAAAATAAAAACCATACTTAAATTGAAACTTTATATCTCCTAAAATAAGATTTTTTAGCCTCATTGTAAATTCCTCCCTGTTATCTCAATAAAAATATCATTTAATGTTGGTTCACTACTATGTATTGATAAAAGTTTATTTTTCTCAATAAGCATATTCAAATTTTTATCATTAGCAGTATTGTTCAGAAAACATTCAGAAGTTTTTTCTCCATTATCAAAGTAAGTATATCTAACTTTAATAGCTCCTTTTGACATAATAAGATTATGTGGTGTATCTAAAGCAGATATTTTACCATTTACAATGAACGCTACTCTGTCACAAAGCTCTGTTGCATCTAACATGTTATGAGTTGTTAAAATAATAGTCTTACCTTTCGATTTTTCTGATAAAATTATATCTTTCATAACCTTGCTATTTGATGGGTCAAGACCACTTGTTGGTTCATCTAAAAATAAAATATCTGGATTATGTAATAAAGCTTTTATAAAATTTAATCGAGATTTCATACCTTTTGAATACTCAGATACCCTTTTATTTGATTCATTTTCTAGTCCTACTGATTTTAATAACTCATCAATAGATAGTAGTTTTTTAGAATATAGAGACCCAAAATATTTTAAATTTTCTATTGCAGTCAACTTTTCATATAAACTAGGAAATTCAAAATCAACTCCTATATTTTCATAAAATTTATTTGAGTGTCTTTTACTCTCTACTCCATTTACAATGACACTTCCTCCATAATTAGTTATCATTCCAATTAGAATCTTTTGTAATGTAGATTTTCCTGCACCTGATGGTCCTAAAAATCCTAGTATTTCCCCTTTTCCTACTTCAAAGTTAATATTTTGTAAAAAATCTCTATCTGTATAACTAAATGATAAATCATCAACTTTAATCATTCAATATCACCCTTTCAAATTTTTGACTATTTTGACTATATGGTCAATAAAATATAATTTTTTTGTTTGTTAATAATTTTTAATAAAAGTTATTAGCAAACAAAATTTAAATTCTATTCCATAAGTTGTATAACTAATCCGTTTATCATTAATCTTAAAGCATCTTCAAAACAATTACTTCCAACCTCGCGCTTATATAGCATGGTAAGAAAAACTGCTCTAAATGCTCCACTAAAGCTTTCTATGTCTTTATTTTTTGCATTTGGTATGCAAGATATAATCTCTCCAATTTCAAAGTCATCATGTCTAAAGTGTTCTTCAATTATAGAATCTGGTAACTTTCTCACCAATATCTCAAATTCTCCATTTATCATGAGATTTAAAATTGAAGTACTATCAACCATCCTATAGAATTTCATAAATATATCTGTCAATTGTTCACATGTAATACTTTCATCTACTCTATTTATCTCATATAAGATTTCTTTTTGTATAGAGTCATGTATATCTCTTAATACCTCAAAAAAGAGCAATTCTTTTGATTGAAAAAATAGATAAAAAGTTCCTTTTGGTATTTTTACCCGTTTTACAAGCTCATCAACAGTAGTTTTTCTAATACCATATTGCTCCATACACAATCTTGCTTCTTCTTTAAGTCTTTTTATTATATACTCTCTTTCTTTATCAGAATATGATTTAGGCATCTTTTTCCTCCAGTTTGACTAAAATAATTTATATAGTCAATATAATACTTTTTCTATCTAATGTCAATAGTATTATTAGTATATTTAAAAATAAGCTTAAAAACTTTCGAAAATTCTGAATTTTATATAGCATTTTTTATTATCTAGTGTTATAATTAAAATATAAATAATATATTATTCTAATTTTCATATCTATTTGCTTATTTTTTAACTTAGTTTCTAATAGAAGTAATCATATTTATCTTTTTAAAAGTTTCAACTTTAATAAAAAATAAAGGAGTTGATTTTATGGCTACTACTACAAAAAACCGTTTTTACGATTATGTTCAAGAAAACTTAAATAAATATGTTGAAGTACATTCTTACTTTAGCAGTTGTCCTCTATATGGTGAAATTATAGAAGCAGATAGCTTATCAATTACACTTTGCTCAAGATATATAGATGAATCTAATCCAACTTTAAATGAAACTTACACATTATATTTACCATTAAGTTCAATAATATCTATTAGAACACTATAAAAAGTTAATTAAATATGGGTTATTTATATATAAAATGTAAGATTTTCTATATTTCTATATAAAGTAACCCTTTTTTATGTTTTTAAACTTATACTACATAAATTTAAAGCTGAAAATAAAATTTTACAATCATTGATTATCTTATTTATCAATAATTTAAAGTAATTATTTTCAGCTTTTATTAAGATAAGTTGCTAATACACACTAATATATGTTAATACTTAAGTACTCTATTTAGCACTTTTTAATTTTACTAACTCTTTAAATGCATTTTTATTTGCTCCTCCACCAACTTGAGTTACTTTTTCTAAAGTCTTATTTTTAAGAACTTCTTTTTGGCTATCAGCTAATTTATCACCAACTAAAATTACTGGTGACCCAGTTTTTGCTCCTAAAGGACCAACTGCCAATCCATCTATTAAATCATTTTGATTCTTGATTCCATTTTTAACTACAAATGCATTTTTTAAAGTATCTTTTTTATAAAAATTATCTATTATCTTTGAATTAGTTTCGTCTCTACTACTACCAGATAATCTAGTTGGATTTTTTAACTTACTTTCTAGATTGTTTGATAGGGATGCTGTTCCTCCAATAATATAAGATTTCTCTATATTTAATGAATTTAGAAATTCATCAGCTCCTTGCAATTCGCTCTTTTCATTTGCAAGTATGATTGGTATGTTATTTTCTGCTGCTGCAGCGCCTACACTAATTGCATCAGCTAATCCTTTCACTCCATTTACAACTGCTATTTGAGATACATTTTTTATACCATTTAACTTTTAAGCTAATAATAAACTTGTCTTGTATCTATCACTTCCTGATATTCTCTCTATCGATATATTTAAGCTTTTTAATTGTTGTTCAATTTCTTTACTTATAGAATTTTCTCCACCTATTAGGTATACTTTCTTAGCACCTAATCTCTGTATCTCAGCTTTAGTTTTTGAATTTAAAGCTTCTTTTTGTGTCAATAATATTGGTGAATTTATAGCAGATGTAAAAGGAGTTGCTGCCAATGCATCTACTATTGAACTGCCATTTACTAAAACTACATTTTCTGAAGAATTGAAACCATTTTGACTAACTTTGATAGCAGTTTCATATCTATCACTACCAATTAAAGACTCATTTGGGATACTCTCACCAGAAGACTTTTCTGTAACAGCTTTTATAGTAAAATTACATGGATAGAAGTTACTATCTCTATTTATATCAAAGAATTTTCCAGTATTATCTATGATATAACTTTCACCTAAATTAGCTTTTGCTTTAAATGTATCATATCCTGGTACATTTGACTCAGAACCTATAGTTGACTCTCCATTTTTCCCCTCTATGCTGACTACAATTGCACCCTTTCCTTCTGGTATATCAAAAGAATCAATTGGAACTGTTATGTATCCTGAATATTGGGCAGTACCTTCTTTTAATTTTTTCATATTGTTTTCTTGAGGTATACCATTTACTACTGGAGCATAATATACTTCATACTTAGCTCCTATACTTTCAGTTAAGAACATTACAGATTTTAGAGTTTCATCGCCTCTATTGAAATCAAATACATTTGCAGCTGTTATCTTTTTTGAAATTAAAGGTACAATACTTGCATAGTCATGTTGATACATCTTCTCATCATCATTTGGTTTTTTACCACCTTTGATTGAAAAATTATCTATATCAGACATAAGTGTCTTGTCTTCATAAGATATCCAGAAATATCCACCCTCAGAATTATAATCTCCCCAGCTATTTTTTATTAACCAAGCACCATTTTTTGATGGTCTAATATTTGCATTAAAATTATCTTTAGAATAGGTATCATCCCAACCTACAATTGAAATAGCATGATTTGTATTAAAACTTTTTGTTGGACAATAATATGAATTTTGGTCATCACTTTGATATTTAATATCTTCATAATAACCAGATGTTACTGCTCCATACTGTAATATAGCATTTTTTGTAGAATTTATGTCATTACTTACACACACAGCATCTGTCACATTAAAAACAGTAGGTGCTGTATTCATATTAGTTGGTTTTTTTGCTCCTTGTGCTTTAGATACTCTACCATTGTATGGGATATCTTTTTCTAATTTAGGACCTGACCAAGATGTTAAATATCCCATAGCTTCATAATTTAAAGCACCATTCATATCATCTACAGACCATCCATATTCACCATCTGAAGCCCACCATCTTAAGTGTTCTTCTGATAAATCATAGTCTCCATAATTATTTAACTTTAAGAAACTTTCTAAGGTTGCCATTGCAGCAAAATCCCAACAGATTCCTAAATCCTCTTGATTTTTTATTGATGTCATAAGACCTAATTTTCTAGGGTCATAAGATGTTGGAGCTGTTCTTCCTTTACTTTGGATTTGAGTACCTTCCAACTGGATTTGGTATAATCCCATTATATTTTTCTGTACGTCCATTTTTAGCATCATTTAGATATTGTTTATACGTCTCACTGTATTCTGCTTTTTTTATCTGATTCAATGTATTGCTATTGTCAGCTGATACAGGAATTGTTGACATTACTAAAATAGATATTAAAAACAGCGCAACAAACCTTGTTACTTTTTTTGAAGTAAATTTTTTCACGCTTTCTCCCCCTTATTTTGAGCTAATTTTTAAAATTATAATGTTATATATGACTAAATATCAAGTATTTACAAATATACAATCATTTAAATCAATTATACCAAAGTTTTCCTTTATAAATAAATAAAATAAAATAAAAAACTGAATTTATTTATAATAAATTCAGCTTCTCATTTTCTTTTTATATGTTTTTATCTAAATCCTATTACAGCAGCTCCTAAAGCTCCTATTATTTGAGTATCTTCTGCAATAAAAATTTTTTTACCCAGTATTTCTTCTATCATTTTTACTAGTTCTTTACTTTTTGCAAGCCCTCCAGTAAATGCAACTTCATCTATTACCTCACCTCTTGCTAACATTGAGGTGGATTTATTTGCAATAGATTTAAGTATCCCTGCTGCTACCTCTCCAGTAGAAATGTTTTGAGCTAGAAGACTTACAATTTCAGACTCAGCAAAAACTGTACACATACTAGATATATTAACTGGTTCATATCCTTTAGCTAATGTATCTATACTTTCAATATCGCTTCCTAAAAGGTTAGAAGTAATCTCTAAAAATCGACCAGTTCCTGCAGCACACTTATCATTCATTATAAAGTTAAATACATTTCCATCTCTATCTAAATTTATAACTTTACTATCTTGACCACCTACATCTAAAATAGTCCTTATGTTCTTGTTTAAAAAGTAAATACCTCTAGTATGACAAGTTATTTCTGTTACTTTCTTATCAGCAAAATCCATTACTCCCCTTCCATAACCTGTACCTACCACCTTTTTTATATCTTTTTTGTCAATTTCACTACTTAGCAACTCATAGACCTGTTTAGATGTACTTTTAGGGCTCCATCCAGTTGGTATAATTATTTTCTTAATAATTTTTTCACCATCAAATAGCACACCCTTTGTTGCCACTGACCCTGAGTCAACTCCTATACTAAACATAGTTCCTCCTACTTTTATTTATTCCTACAACATCTCTACAAACGCTTCAAATCTAGTTCTTAATTGTTCAGTATCTGATTTTGAATAATCAGTTTCAAGAGACATAAATGGCTTATTTTTTTCTTTTGTAACAAATTCTCTTATTCTATAACTTTCTATATTAAATGTATGACATGCTTGTAAAACTACATCTATTACAGCATCTACATTATATTCATCTATTATTCTATCTAATAATTCAATACGATTGTCATTATTCATCATACAAGAACAACCTATATTTATATATTTTTGTGTTAAAGCATCATATACATCTTCTATTTCTTCATCAACCAATAAATCGTTTGATCTAATAGCTCCACAAAGTTCATATGCAACGACTGATGCCCCTGCATCTTCTAAAGTTTTAACTATTTTTTCGCTTATTCCACCAATAGGAGAACCTGTTATCAATATTCTTGGCTTATCTTTTTGAACAGGACATTCACCTTTTTCATATCTTTCTTTCATATCATCTATAACTTTTCTTAAAGAATGTTTAAGTTCTGCACGGTCAAATTTAAAACCTGCTTGATATAAAACATTATGTAACTCAAGGCCTGTAAGTGCAGATGGTTGTAATTTACCAAGTGCATAAAACTCTTTTAAAAGTTCTCTTTCTTCATTTTTATCTTTTATAGCAGTTCTTATATCTTCTTCAGTTATAGTTACACCTAAAGATTTCTCAACCTCTTCTTTTAATCTTATCATTTCATCTTTCCAAAGTTTATAGGCAAATTCTCCTTTTGAAGTATTTGGCAAATGCATTACATATGTTGGCTTAACTTTTGCAAGTTCTTCATACATTTTTTTCTTACCATCACAAGTGGTTTCTCCTATCAACAAATCAGAAAAATAGAAATAAGGACAGGTATCTGTTATTGCATGTCCATAGCTTGATTTAATTAAAGGACAAAGATTTCTTGGAAGCACCCTTTCTGCATCAGGTATTGGCTCTTCACTAACGCCGCATACACCTACTACAGTTGCTCCAGCTGCCATTGGAATTTCAACTGGAGTAAATGTACAGAAAACTCCAACCATCTTTTTCCCACTTTCCTTAAGTTCCTTTGCATTTATAAATCCTTTTTGTCTAGCTTCATTGAAGCTATCAAATTGTTTTGGCAAATTTGTCATGAAAATATTCCTCCCAATTACTTCTCTTCATAATTCAATCTCTTCGTAATTCAATTTGTATCTTAAGCAATAAAAACTAAATTTTTCCATTAAAATACAAACCTCTACATTAGATTCTATCATGCTTTACCTTTTATCCATAATTGTTTTTATCAATGCAAAATTAGATACATATAGATATATTGTATAACTAATTTTTTATGTTATAATTTTTCTTATAACTTAAGCTCTCGAATCCTCAATCTATAAGCAGACACAGCAGTTTCACATAATTTATCAATTAATTTTCCATTCACATAAAATCCTACAAATGCTCCTATTCCAGGCATTAGTTGTAAAAACTTAGCTAAATCTAAATAATCCCTATACTCTTGTTGAAATGTTCTCCAATCAAAATCATTGATGTCTTCTGGTAGACTATTTACATATTCATCCCAGTTATTCATCAATTTAAAAGTTTTGTTTATATGCTGTTGACTAGAAAAAGCCAACTGTAATATATTTAATATATAAATCCTTTCTCTATAATCTTTAACATCATATCCATATATTGAAGCTACATCATATAAAAATTTCACTTTAATACCTAAAAGCAAAGGAAAATCAGATAAACCTAAGAGGATTCCTCCTGCCCCTGTTCCTGCCCCTTCAATCATTGCTGTAGTCTTGTAAGTTTTAGCTTTTTCTAAAACTAATTTTTCTCTTTCTTCTAATGACATATTTCTAAGTGGTGGCTTTGTAGCATATTTATATCCAAACAGTACGGTTTTTGTCATTACTTTTATAGAAGAAGTAATTATTTCATGATATTTATCTGGCAATACTCCATTAAATTTATTCTGTATACCCTTTGATGCTTTGTCAAATATAGAAGGTTTCTTTAATATATTTTTCTTCCATTCTTCAAGTTCTTTTTTGACTAGTTTAATATAAACAACATCTTCATAATCTTTCACATTTTTTCTCCTAATACAATGTATTTTTGTCAATTTAATAGCTTAATTTAAAGTTTAAATATTTTTATCTATTAAATTAAACTATTCAAATACTCTTTAGTTTCTTTATCTGCAAAACTAGCTTCTACTGCATTTCTATAAATTATTTTATAGTCTTCTAATCCTAGTTTAAAAGTATCAAATATAACATTTAGTTCTGAACTTAAATTTATATCTGATACAGTTCTATTATCAGTATTTATACTTACATGTAAATTATCTTTATAAAAAGTATAAAATGGATGTGCTTCATAAGAATCTACTGTCTTAGTTTGTACATTACTAGTTGGACATAATTCAAGCAATATTTTTTTATCTTTAACTAAATTATACGCCTTTTTATGGTCTTTAATTTTTACC
>OCJI01000198.1_pt1 | contig 14029 bp, 9 predicted proteins | sample 1480751 | NCBI WGS metagenome assembly OCJI01 (sample SAMN05301481, study PRJEB22388) | human gut metagenome | isolation source: Infant 1 DOL 24 gut | host: Homo sapiens | place: USA: Pittsburgh, Magee-Womens Hospital of UPMC | collected 2013/2014 | reverse complement strand
CATGTGGACTTCTAAGTAGTTTTAATGTCAAAACATCTTTATGCATAATGAGGTCTTCAGTATATAGAGGTTTTCCTGTGACAATTGCTGTACTATCTATCTTTCTTATCCCCTTATTAATCATTATACATTCCCTCCTCAATAGCATTATACATCCTTTTAACTAATGCACTTGCCATATCCTTTCTGTACTCTTTACTAGCTCTCATATTACTTCCATAAGTAAGTTCCTTACTAGCAACAATAGATGCCTTATCTATATCTTTTTCTTTATTTAATATATTACTCGCTTCAAGTGCTAATCTAGCTTTTTGAGGTCTTGCCCCAATTGCTATTTTGTAAGTATCATTTTCTTTTAGCATTGCTGAATTTAATACAGAAAAATCTCCTGTGCATTTTCTTATTGAGTCAAAAACAGCTATTGCATCTTTTTTTGGTAGTATTACTTCGACCAATATATCCCTACTTAATTCACTATCCAAAAACTCACTTAACTCTAGTATTCCTTTATTGTATAATCTCACCTTCGCTCCAACAACCAAAAGTGCTGGTATTAAGTCAGAAAAGCCATACTTTGAAAATACACTTGCACCAATTCTAGCCCCTTGTCTAAATTGAACACCAACTATATTAGAAACAGCACTTGAAAGTATTCCACTACAGTAATTTTTTATAGTTTTATCAATTTCTAAACTTCTAAGTGAAGTATCTGCACCTATCAAAATATTTTTTTCATCCTCTTTTATATAATTTAGATTTATATCTTTTAAATCTATCGCTGTTCCTATATTTTTATTACTTAATTTTATAAATCCACATCCACCTAAAATAACATTATTTTTTTTAGAAATTAAAATTTTATATGCTTCTTCTAAACTCTGCGGAACTGAATATTCCTTTATAGTAACCATCTTATCCCCCCATCATTAACTTATTAAAACACAAAAGTTTTTAATAAATCTTTTATTTATATTTATAATTGTAGTATATTTAATTCACATATATTAAACCTTTACATTATAAACTTTTATTTTTATCCTCAACCTTATCACTTTTATTTCCAGGAAATTTTACCATATATAAAGCTTGAATTATTATGGCTACCATTGCTCCTGAAACTACACTTGAATCTGCAAGTAATGTCTCTATAAATTTTGGAAATTTTTCAAGAACTTGAGGAGCTACCATGAATCCAATACCAGAAGCCATAGAAAGACCTAATATCATGCTATTTTCTTGATTAAATCCATCCATACTAACAAGTCTTAAACCAGATGTTGTAAGAGTTGAAAATATAACGAGTGTTGCTCCTCCAACCACACAGGGAGGAATTGTTCTTATTAAATTAGCTAATAAAGGAGATATTCCTGCCAAAAATAATCCAATTCCTCCAATAGCTAGTACAAATTTACTTACAACCTTTGTATTGGAAACGATTGCAGAATTTTGTCCAAACATCCCCATTGGAGTTGCAGAAAATAATGCACCTATTGTAGAGAGTACTCCATTTCCTAAAACAGCAGAAGAAAGTTCTTCATCTGTTACTTGTCTATTAAGCCCTCCTACCGCAGAAAGTGTACAAGCACCCATTATATCAGCTATCTCAACTAAATATATTATTGAAAACATTACAACAACTTCAAGTCTTATATCTAGCCCAAAAGCAAGTGGTTTTGGAAGTGCAACCAAAGTAAACTCCTGAATTGAAGAAAAATTTACTATACCCAAAATTAATGATAAAATGTATCCAAAAATTATGCTAACTAATATTGATGCATCTGTAAATAATCCTCTTCCATATTTATTTAATCCTAATATCATAAGAGATACAGATATTCCAACTATAAAATTAATTGGATTCCCAAAAGTCTCATTGCCCATACCCCCAGCTAAGTTTTTTATAGCTATTGGAAAAAGTCCAAGACCCATACATGCAACTATTGTTCCTGATACAGCTGGAGTAAATATAAATCGTATTTTTTTAAGACCAAAACCAATTATAATTATTACTATACCAGCTATTATTTGAGAGCCAAATAATACTGGTAGTCCATACTTACTTGCAACAGATACCCCAGCTCCTATAAACATAGCTGTAGCTCCCATTATAACTGGTATTCCTCCTCCTAATTTAAAACCTTTAAACAAAGGTATTGGATATAATTGTAATAAAGTTGATAATCCTGCAAAAACTAATGCGGCTTGAATCAATAATGTTGACATCTTATGATTAAGTCCAGCTGCATTTGCAATCAATATCGCTGGTAAACAACTACCTATTACCATTGCCATTAAGTGTTGTAACCCTAAAGGTATTGCTTCCTTTAGTGGTGGTATTCCGTCTAATTCAAATTTTGATGTACTTTTTGCTTTCATAATAAAAACTCCCGTTACATAAAACTTATTGAATTATATAAATACTTAAAAATCTAATATATTAAATTAATGCTGTTCATAAATATCAACTATACTCCAACATATATTTAAGTTTTTAGTCTTAAAAAACAGATGCAATAAATTTAATTATTAACAAATAAATGTATTCTTTAATTTTGTATACATTATATACCATGCTTTACAAATATAAGAGTATTATAGCTATGAATTTTTAATTTTTTATAGTAAATTTAATTCAATTTAAATCTTTCAATCTTAATCATTATAAGTTATAAGTTTTCATAAGTATTTACATGTTTCAAGTTTTAAACATTTACCTATAAACGCTACTTTATAGATGTCACTTCAAATCCAGTGACCTCATACTTTCATATGAGCGTAGACTATTTCTTCATCTTCAGCATTACCTGCTAAGAGCAACCCGTTTCCACTATCAATCGCTTATAGTGTACTCTCTCTCGAGATAGTCGTTTGACCTTCCTATTTCTAGGCTTGGCGACCAAATGTCCATTTTTAAGTACTTAGGCTCTCACCATATACCATCCTCACTATTGTTTCTGGTTTTCACCACATTCATAAAAGTTTCTTTCTATCTTTTATTGTAGTTGCAAGGCTTTAGGATTTACTGGTTTTAAAGTTGTGTCCTACATAGATTTCTCTATGTACGGGGCCAAAAGTACAATTTATTTAACATACTTTGCTTTACCCCCTGTAAATAATATTATTTACTCTTTCACTGTTTTTGTTATTAAATTAATTAAATATCAATTAATCTAAGCATAAAATAATTATTTAATTTAAACTCAAAATATTTATGAATATTTTATAATATAATTCTCATAAGACAGAAAAACTTAATAAGCTATGTATCTCAGTTGTACCAATGTACTCTCCTTTACTATATTTGTATCTGCAACATAAAATATACAAGTTTCTATCTATTTATAGATATATATATCTATAAGCAAAATAGTAATATTATTTTTATAGTAAAAATTTTATTCATATTACTATTTATAATTTTTATAGAGCAATTTTAGTGCCAATATTTGCATACATTTGTATAGTATAAAATTTTTATGTTCTCATTGATAAAATTTTACTTATTTCAAGCGTTCTATTAGATTTTATCATCTAAATTTTAGGTTTTATTTTTATAAATTAATTGTATTTACATAAAAAAAAGACCTAAAAACAAATTTTTAACGGTCTTTTCTCAATTTTTTATTTTCATTTCTAAAATTTATAATAAATAGTAAGAACACTATAAATTCTTTTATATAAAATTCTTAGTTTGTGGATGATAAATTAGTGAATTAAAATACTACTTTACTGATTTTAGTTTGACAATATCACTCCAATTTTTACTAGTGGCTAACTCTACTAAATTTAAGTCTCTTCTTATTTCAGCTATATCCTCTTTTATAGAATTAGTGTCACCTTTTATATATGCTATATTATGTTCTATATTATCATGAGTAGCTTTATTTATTTCAGAATTATGTAATAAACTTCCTAAAATATTATTCTGTTCTATCTGTATCTCTTTCATTGATTTATCTTCACATTCTAGACTATCAATCTTAATTTCAATTCCATATAATTTTTCATTTGCTATGGATACCTCGTCCTTAATTCCATTCATATCTTCATTAATGTTATTTATTTTATTTTGCATAAAGTTTACTTCTGATTTAACTTCGGAAACATCTTCTTTCATTACAGTTATTTCTTGTCTCACTTCTGACATGTCTTTTTTCATTACATTTATCTCTTGTTTTACCTCTGATGTATCTTCTTTCATTACGGTCATTTCTTGTCTTACTTCGGACATATCTTCTTTCATTATATTTATCTCTTGTCTTACTTCGGACATATCTTCTTTTAATACATTTATTTCCTGTTTTACTTCCGACATATCTTCTTTCATTACAGTTATTTCTTGTTTTACTTCCGACATATCTTCTTTCATTACAGTCATTTCTTGTTTCATTTCCGACATATCTTCTTTTAATACATTTATTTCCTGTTTTACTTCCGACATGTCTTCTTTCATTACAGTCATTTCTTGTTTTACTTCCGACATATCTTCTTTTAACACATTTATTTCTTGTTTTACTTCCGACATATCATTTTTTATGCTAACTACATCTTCATTTATAGTATATAATAACTCTAAAATCTTCTCTTGCACTTGCATCACCATCCCTATTAATTATTATAACATTTTACACAAATGCTATACAATGTTAACATATATATCAGAATTATTAAAATTTTAATTAAACAAAATTGATTCACTTTATTACTTCAAAACTAATTAATATCTAAAATAACTACAAATAAACAAAAATAAGGTCAACAACAAAAAAGGCTTATCTCTTTGAGATAGCCTTTCTTATTTTTATTTAAAACTTTGTTTTTTATAAAATAATCTATACATTCAGCTCTGAACATGAAATTTTTCTTCCAAGTGCTTTTGGTTTACAAACTGATATACAAAGTCCACAATATCTACACTCTTCTTCATTCAATTCCATCTTATCATTCAATTTTCTCGCTTGATATGCACAAACTCTCTCGCACATCTTACATTTAGTACATTTTTCTTCATCATAAGTAAACTCAAAGCTAAGTCTTTCATTAACATCTCCCATATGATTATGTACTATACCACAAGCATTTTCTATAGTATTATATCCTAATCTATTAAGATTAGATTTTAAATCATCATGTATTTTAGATATTACTTGTGCGCCTTTTAAAATTACTACTGAACATATACCAACAAAGTCAGCACCTGCCATAATCATTTCTAAGGCATCATCTCCACTTACACATCCACCTAAGCCAATTATTGGTATATTAACTTGTTTTTTTATTTCATATATTCTCTGTAAAGTTATTGGCTTGATAGTTTCTCCACTTAAATATCCTATTCCATTTCCACCTAATAAAGGTTGCCCTGTTTCTATGTCTATTCTAAATGCTGGTCCTACAGAGTCACAAGCAGTTATTGCATCTGCTCCTGCTTCTTCTAATTTTTTAGCAAAATCGCCTATCTCATCTATCATAGGAGGAAGTTTAACTATTACAGGTATATTTACTCTTTCCTTTGCATCTTTAAGCATTGGTATCAAATCTCTATAGTCATAAGATACTAATTCAATAAAGTCAGCTCCTGCATTTGCAACTTTCTCTACTAATTCGCTACTTTCTTCAATTGTATGACCTATTGAAGCTATACAGACAGTCCCATCTCTTTTCATTTGTGGTATTTCAAAATCTATCCATTGCTCTGGCTCAAAATCTGTCCATTTTTCATTATTTAAAAGAGCATTAGCTGTATTTCTAACCATATGTGGTGCTGGATTTATAGCTCTTTCTTTTCTTAGAGTCTTAGTCACAACTGCCCCTGCTCCTGCATCACTTAATATCTTGCATCCAGCTGCACTATATGTTAATGGTCCTGAACCTATTATAAGTGGTGATTTTAATTCTTTACCTAAAAAATTATACATTATCTGCTTCCCCTTTTCATATATATTTATATTCGTTAAAATTTCCAAAATTCACTAGCAACTTCTTTCATTTCTTTAACAATAGCTTTTTTATCTAAATCTACTAACTGTTTTTCTTTTAAAATATGTCTACCATCTATGTATACATTTGATATAAATTCTTTTTTACCCTGAACTACTATCTGGTCAAATATATTATCAAGAGTCACAGGAGTTTTAAATTCATCTTCCATAACTATTATATCAGCCTTATTACCAACTGCTATTTTACCAGAATTTTGAAGTCCTAATACATAAGCACCATGCTCTGTTGCCATTCTAAATACTAAATTTGCTGGCATTACTGATGCATCTTCTTCAACTGATTTATGCATTAAAAATGCACCTCTCATAACTTCAAAAAAATCATTTATATATCCATCAGTACCCAGTGCCACTTTTATGCCTTTTTTAATCATTTTTGGTACTGGAGAAAAACCTCCACCTACTTCACAGTTGCTAAGAGGCATATGAACCACTTTTACACCTTTTTCTTTTAATATATCTATTTCTTCATCATTTACTTTTACACACTGAGATGCTAATACAGTTTCATCCAATATATCTAAATCATTATAGTAGTCAACTGCTTTTTTGCCAAAATGTTTTTCAGCATAGTTTGGCTCATATATACTCTCACATAAATGAAATTGCATTGGTGCATTTAATTTTTTTGCATCTTCTTTAGCTTTCTTAATAAATCTATCAGAACATGTGAAGCTTGTATGTGTACACATTATTCCATTTATTAATTTACTATTTTCTCTACTCCACTTTATTAAATTAGAATTTTCATCTAAACATCTAAGTCCATTTTCAAAGCTTATTCTTTCACAACTTTCTAAGGATAAAATCGCTTTCATGCCTATTTCTTCTAGTATTTTTCCTTGCTCAATTAAAGTTCCTTCTTCTGTATTTGGAGCTTCTAGGGTATCACAAAAAGCTACCACACCAGATTCTATAAGTTCTATTGCTGATGCTTTAGTTGTTGCCTTCACTTCTTTCAATCCAATTCTATTTTCTATAAATGGCCACCAATAGTCATTTAAGAAACCTTCAAAGTCGGTAAAATGTACATTTGCCGGTATTCCCCTAGAAAGAACTCCATATTGATGCATATGACCATTGACGAATCCTGGCATTATTATAGCATCTGATTTATCTATTATTTCTTCAATATTTTTATATTTTATTTCAACTTCTTCATTTGGCAATATATCTTTTATAATGTCATTTTCTACTACAACAGCAGAATTTGTATATATTTCATCAGCAGAAGATATTAAGTATTTACTTTTAATAGCAATCATTTATTTACCTCCCTGATTTAATTTTTTCATGGCCATATAAACTTTCTCAGAAGTTATAGGAAGTTCTCTTATACGAACTCCTGTGGCATTGTATATTGCATTTGCTATTGCTGGTGCAGGTGTATGAATAACTATTTCTCCTAAAGATTTAGCTCCATATGGACCTGTTGGCTCATAATTATCTACAAAATCAACAATTATGTTTCCTATATCTTTTTTTGTTGGAACTTTGTATTGTAATAGATTAGAAGTTTGAAGCTTTCCATCAGAACCATGTCTAGGGTCTTCATACATTGCAAGCCCTATACCTTGAGTTACACCACCTTCAACTTGTATTCTAGCAAGTGCAGGATTCATAACTGTACCACAATCTGTAGAACAAGCATAATTTATTACTTTAAACTCCCCTGTTGTTTTATCTAACTCTATTTCAGCAAATCCTGCTAAGAATGGTTTAGCACTCTCTTGTATACCATAAGATTCAGATGAATATAAAACTTCTTGATTTCCACCACCAACAGATTCTTTTCCTAATTCACTTAACAAAACAAACTGCTCTACATCTTCACTATAACAAACTCTGTCTTCATATAGTATTAAATCATCTATTGGTAAATCGAGTTTCTTCTGTGCTACTTTTAATATCTTTTGTTTTAAACTTTCAGCAGATTTTATTGTAGCATTTCCAGTTACATAAGTAGTACAAGAAGCGTATGCACCAGTATCATATGGACACATATCTGTATCTCCTGTATAAACGGAAATTCTATCAATAGATGTATTCAATGCTTTTGCAGCTATTTGTGCAAGTATTGTGTCAGAACCAGTTCCTAAGTCTGAAGACCCAGAAAACAACTTATAAGTTCCATCTTCATCCATCCTCATATTTACTATTGCCATGTCTATGTTGGCTATACCAGAACCATGAGTTCCCACAGACATTCCAACAGCCCTCACCTTATTGTTGCCAATATCCCTAACAGGGTACTTTTCATCCCATCCAATAAGTTTTTTACCTCTAATTATACATTCATCAAGTGCACAACTTCTTATTGGAAAATTCATTATTCCGCCTTCAGTTTGTTTTTTTATAATATTCTTTAACTTTATTTCTGTTGGGTCCATATTAAGTTTATGCGCTAATTCATCAATTGCACAATCAAGTGCAAATGTACCTTGTGTTGCTCCATATCCTCTTAATGCTCCTCCTGGAACTAAATTAGTATATACAGTTCTCCCATCAAATTTTATTGCAGGTACATTATTATATGTTGGAAGTACATTATGACCTGATTCAGAGCAAACTGAAGGTCCATTATCACCATAAGCGCCTGTATTATTCAATGCTTTCATATCTATAGCTTTTATGTTTCCTTCTTTATCTGACCCAATTTTTATATCAAAAAACATCTGATGTCTAGTATTAGTCATTGCAAAAGTTTCTTCTCTAGTATAAATTAGTTTTGCTGGTCTTTTTGTCATCCAAGTTACAAATGATGCATATATCTCTGTTACAGCTATGTTTTTTCCACCAAAACCTCCACCTATTCTTGGTTTTATTACTCTCACTTTTGAAAGAGGTATTCCCAGTGCTTTAGAAACCTGTCTTCTCATATGATAAGCTGATTGGTTTGCAGAAGTTACTACTAATCTGCCATTCGTATCTATATACGTATAAGCTCTATGAGTTTCCATCATACAATGGGCTTGTGATTGAGTCATATAAGAATGTTCTACTATTACATCACTTTCTTTAAACTCTTTTTCTACATCCCCTTTACCCATTTTTTCTCTCGATACAATATTTTTTGTAGCATCCAATCCAAAATCAAATGGACAAAACAAATCATCTTCTTCATGGATTAAAATTTTATTTCCTTCCGATTCTCTTGCATCCAATATAGGAGTCATTACTTCATATTCAACCTTTATAAGTTTCATAGCTTTAATAGCAGCCCTTTCATCTTCAGCGGCTATTATAGCAACTTCATCTCCTACATATCTAACTACGTCTTCAAGTATTAATTGGTCATGAGGTGATGCTTCTGGATATGACTCTCCAACCATTGAATATCTATAATTTGGAACATCTTTGTAAGTGAATATGTTTACTACACCTTTTACCTTTAATGCATTTTTTATATCTATGTTTTTTATCTTCGCAAAAGCATGTGGACTTCTAAGAAGCTTAATTGTTAAAACATCTTTATGAAAAATTAAATCTTCTGTATATATTGGTTTTCCAGTAACAATGGCTTCACTATCTATTTTTCTTACCTCTTTATTTACCATCACACTCACCTCCAATACTATTATACATTCTCACTACTAAGGCTTTTGCCATATCTTTTCTGTATTCTTTACTTCCTCTTATATTACTTCCAAATGAAAGTTCTTCACTTGATACTTCACCAGCTTTTTCTATATCATTTTCTAAACTTAATATTTCACTTGCTTTATAGGCAATTTTTGCTCTTCTTGGTCTAGCGCCTATCGCAATTTTATAAATACTTCCTTCTTTTAACATTGCTCCATTTAATACTGCAAAATCACCTGTACATTTTCTTATAGAATCAAATACACCTATAGCATCTTTTTTAGGTAATATAACTTCTATTAATATATCTTTTTCAAGCTCATTTTCTAAAAAATCAGCTAAGTTCATAACCCCTTTTTTATATAACTTAACCTTTGCATCTACCACTAGTAATGAAGGTATTAAATCTGAAAATCCATACTTAGCAAATACGCTAGCTCCTACTCTAGCTCCACTTCTAAATTGAACTCCTACTATATTAGAAACAGCGTTTGAAATTACCCCATTACAGTAATTTTTAATAACCTTATTTAATTCTAAAGTTCTTAAACTTGTATCTGCTCCAATTAATATGCTATCATCAGTTTCATTTATATAATCTAAAGCTAAGTCTTTTAAATCTATTGCTGAACCAATATTTTTACTACCTAGTTTTAAAAATCCACATCCTCCAAGTATTATGTTGTTTTTTCTTGATATTAGCAGTTCATAAGCTTCATCTAAACTTTTTGGAACTACATATTCCTTTATAGTTATCATACTCTCTCCCCATATCAACTTAATTTTCACTTAAAAGTCTAAGTGTTTAAATATTTATGTATTGCTCTTAATTGACCTTTATATCCTGTACATCTACAAAGGTTACCATTTACATAATCTATAACTTCTTCTTCTGTTGGATTTTGAAGCTCTCTTTTCATTGCCAAAACCATCATTATAAATCCAGGAGCACAAAATCCACACTGGTCAGCCCCTTCGTCTGCAAGAAAATCTCCAAACTTCTTTGCTTCATCCAAGACACCCTCAAGTGTTGTAATATGCTGACCTTCTACTCTAGCAGTAAGATAATTACATGAAAGCACAGCCTTGTCATTTACCATCACTGTACATAACCCACATGAGCCTGTATCACACCCTTTTTTAACACTTACATATCCATTTTCTCTTAATGTATCTGCTAAAAAATCATCTGGTCTTATACTTAATTCTTTTTCTTTATTATTTATGGTACATTTGATAATCAAATAAATCACCTCAAAACTCATATTTTTAAGCTAAAGTTTTACTATACTTTTTTATGAATAAATTACATTTATTAATAAAGGCTATTCCATTTATGACCTTCCATTCTATTTTTTATAGTTCCTCTTACACAAAGTCTCTCAGCTGTATCTTGAGCATCTTTTAATGCTTTCTCTTCATTAGCTGTCAATATTTTTGAATCTTCCATTATTATATTTCCATCTACTATAACACTCTCTATATTTTTCATACTAGAAGAATATACTAATGTAGATACCGGATTATGCATAGGTATCGCCTTTGGTGAAAGCATTGGATTAAATATTAGTAAGTCTGCTTTTTTACCTATCTCCAATGAACCTATCTCATCTTCCATTCCAATAGCTCTTGCTCCATCTATAGTTGCCAACTCAAGAACTTTTTCTGCCGACATTGCTAATGGGTCACACTTATTAACTTTATGTTGAAGTGCTGTTAATTTCATAAGTTCAAGCATATCTTGAGAGTTATTACTAGCGGCTCCATCTACTCCTAAACTAACTGTTATTCCTTTTTTAAGCATTTCTGGCACTGGTGCAACACCTGAAGATAAGTACATATTACTTGCTGTATTATGAGACACTTTCATATCGTATTTTTTAGTAAGTTCCATATCTTTTTCAGTTAGATACACACAATGTACCATAAGCACATTTGGTCCAAGTATTCCTAATTTTTCTAAAACATCTATGTCATATTGCCCATGCAATTCTTTTGCTGCTTCTCTATCAAAAGGAGTCTCTGATATATGTACTGTAAATAAAGCATCATCATATTCTTTTACTACTCTCCATAGCATTTCAAGCATTTCTTGAGAATTTGACCATATTGCTGCAGGAGCTACTCCTATTTTGATTCTTCCATTTTCTGTATTATGGTGTTTTTCAAACAATCTTCTTACATCTTTTTCAACCGTTTCTACATCTTGCATTATTCCAGGATGAACTCCAAATTGAGCTCCTGTATTCATACATCCTCTTCCAAGTATTCCTCTTATTCCTAATTCTTTATAAGCATCTATTATTCCATCACAAAGACCTGGCTTACTATGAGGATACATGTAGTCAACCATTGTTGTTATACCACTTCTAAGTCCTTCAATACATCCAAGCATTGCAGCATCATAAGTATCTTTTGGCTCTAAATAGTTAGCTGCTGGAAATGTCATAGTTTCTAACCAGTCTTTAAGTACCATATCATCTCCCAATCCTTTTAATAAAGTTTGGAATAAATGATTATGTGTATTTATAAAACCTGGGAATAAAACTTTACCTTTAGCATCTATAATTTTTTTAACATCAGTATATTTACTTTCTATCTCTTTAGAATTTCCAATATCAGCAATCTTGTTATCTTTTACTACTAATGCCCCATCAAAAATAACTTCTCTCTCTTTATTCACAGTTACTATTATGGCATTCTTAATAAGTATATCCATCATTCTTATTTCCCCCCGCATTATTTAGTAATTTTTCTTTTAATATATTGACCTGTTGGATGTTCTTTAACATTACAACTTTGTACTACATGATTTCCTCTCAAAAATACATCTTCAACTTTACATTTAACCTTAAATCCTTCATATGGAGTATAATCTACATTTTGTTTTTGAGTTTTATAACTAATTGTTTCTTCTTTATTGATATTTAAAATGACTATATCTGCATCACTTCCTACAGCTATCTCACCTTTTTTAGGATACATTCCAAATATTTTTGCAGCATTCGTAGAAGTAACTTCCACAAACTTATTTGCACTTATTCTATTTTCTAAGACTCCATATGTATATAAAAGTGCTAACCTATGTTCAACACCAGGTGCTCCATTTGGTATCTTACTAAAATCATCAATTCCCAAGTCTTTTTGCCCCTTAAAATTAAATGAACAGTGATCTGTGCCAACTGTTTGAATATCTCCACTAGACAATCCTTCCCAAAGGTAATTTATGTCTTCTTTTTTTCTTAAAGGAGGAGACATTACATACTTAGCACCCTCAAATTTATCCTTATTATATAAATTGTCTTCTAATAATAGATACTGTGGGCATGTTTCTACTATCATATCTATATTTTTTTCTCTAGCCATTTTTACAGTTTCAAGTGACTCCCTACAACTTAAGTGGACTACATAGGATTTTGAATTAGATAATTTAGTTATATCAGCAAGTCTTGAAACAGACTCTTTCTCAACTATGTTAGGTCTTGTAAGTGGATGATATTTTGGCTCCAAATTACCATTTTGTATATTTTCTTCTATCAATACATCTAGTAAATCCCCATTTTCACAATGAAATCCAACTATACAACCTAAATCCCTTGCTTTCTTTAAAACCCTGTATATTGTTCCATCATCTACTTTCATGCCATCATATGCCATATACATCTTAAAAGATACTATCCCATCTGAAATAAGTTTTTCCATATGATTAAATGTATCTTTATTTAAACATGTAATTGTCATATGAAAACCATAATCACAATAACAATTTCCACTTGCTTTTTTATGATATGCTTCTACACCTTGCAGTAGATTTTCCCCCTCATTGGCTTCTGCAAAATCTAGTATTGTAGTAGTTCCTCCAGCTATAGCTGCTCTTGTTCCTGTTTCAAAATTATCTGCAGTTGTAATAGAACCTGCATTCATATCAAAATGAGTATGTGTGTCTATTCCACCAGGAATTACAATTTTACCTGTAGCATCAATAACCTTATCACCATTTATTTCTAAGTTATTTCCTATTTCAACTATCTTTTCATCTTCTATCCTTAAATCACTTATATAAGTCTTATCAGAGGTAATTATAGTTCCACCTCTTAGTATTGTTCCCATATATACCTCCTAACTTTTAAGCTTTAAAGTATTTTCTAAGTATTGTAAAACTTTATTTAAAATTGTATTTTCTAAAGGTGCTATATTCAGCACCTCTAGACTATATTTAAATAATTTATTGTGAACTAAATATTATTTTCCGTATACAGATTTTAATATTCCATAGTAACCTTCTGTTCCTATAAATAACTGTTCTTGCTCTATATACTCATCTATTGTGTGAGCAAGATTTTCCTTAGAAGGACCAAATCCTATAGTTTTTATTCCAGCTTCACCTGCATAGTGACTTCCATTCGTACAGAATGAGTATTGAGTTATTTCTGAATCTATTCCAG
>OCJI01000174.1_pt1 | contig 17680 bp, 21 predicted proteins | sample 1480751 | NCBI WGS metagenome assembly OCJI01 (sample SAMN05301481, study PRJEB22388) | human gut metagenome | isolation source: Infant 1 DOL 24 gut | host: Homo sapiens | place: USA: Pittsburgh, Magee-Womens Hospital of UPMC | collected 2013/2014 | reverse complement strand
TGCGGGTCCTCCTGGAGATTCTGAACACCGAGGGGGCGAGGACACGCGGAAAACGGCTGGTTTTTTGCATTTTATCGGCATCATCATCATTCCCTTAACCTGTTGATATTTCAGTCGTGAAATTATTCACGATGTCGAAATGATTAATTTTTGTTCATCATCATGGATAACGAGCTGAAAAATCTCCGCCTTAATATTAACCAGCTGGCGGCGCTTACCGATCTGCATCGTCAGACGGTCGCCAGCAGGCTGAATAATGTCGAACCTGCTCCCGGCAGTAATTCCCGTCTCAAACTTTATTCCGTTCTGGATATTCTCCGGGAACTGCTGGGCCGAACAACAACACCGGAACTGGTGGACGTCGATAAGATGCTGCCACCCGATCGCAAAGCGTGGTTTCAGTCTGAACGTGAACGCCTTAAGTTCCAGCAGGAAACAGGTGAACTTATTCCGGCATCGGCAGTTACCCGCGAATTTTCCTCGATGGCGAAAGCCGTCGTTCAGGTTCTGGAAACGCTGCCGGATATTCTGGAGCGCGATTGCGCGATGACACCTGCTGCTGTGGTCAGGGTGCAAAAAGTAATTGATGACCTGCGGGATCAGATTGCCCTGAAGGTTGAACAGGCAGATACGCCGGAACAGGAGGACAGTTCGTCAGAAGAGGAGTAAGCCATGCGACAGGCCACGGCGGCGGAGGTCAGAAAAAACACTGCCGGGATCATCAGGGCGCCACGTCGAATGCCTGTTGCCGAGGCCGTACATAAATACATGCATGTCCCGGTTGGTGTGGGTAACTATGTTAAATGGGACCCGGACCTTGCCCCCTATGTCGTGGAACCCATGAACTGCCTGGCATCGCGTGAATATGATGCTGTCATTTTTGTTGGCCCGGCCCGAACAGGTAAGACAATCGGTCTGATTGATGGATGGGTGGTGTACAACATTGTCTGTGATCCGTCGGATATGCTCATTGTTCAGATGACGGAAGAGAAAGCGCGTGAACACTCCAAAAAACGTCTTGCCAGAACATTTCGTGTCAGCCCGGAAGTGGCAAAGCGGCTGAGCCCGTTACGCAACGACAACAACGTGCATGACAGGACCTTCCTTGCCGGGAACTACCTGAAGATTGGCTGGCCTTCCATCAACATCATGTCCTCGTCAGATTTTAAATGCGTGGCGCTGACAGATTACGATCGCTTCCCTGAAGATATTGATGGCGAGGGCGATGGCTTTACCCTTGCCTCCAAACGTACCACCACCTTTATGTCTGCGGGGATGACACTGGTCGAAAGCTCTCCGGGCAGGGAAATCACCAATACCAAGTGGCGGCGTAAATCGCCGCATGAAGCTCCGCCAACCACCGGAATTCTGGCTTTATACAATCGCGGCGATCGCCGCCGCTGGTACTGGCCATGCCCACACTGCGGGGAATACTTTCAACCTGCAATGGAGGCAATGACAGGCTACCGGGAAACACCTGATCCGGTGAAAGCCAGTGAAGCCGCGCATATTGAGTGCCCGCATTGTAACGGCATTATTACCGCCGATAAAAAGCGGGAACTTAACGGAAAGGGCGTCTGGTTACGTGAGGGCCTGGTGATCGACAGGGAAGGCAATATTACGGGGGAAGGTCGCCGTTCGCGTATCGCGTCGTTCTGGATGGAAGGTCCGGCAGCGGCTTATCAGACCTGGTCCCAGCTGGTCTACAAGCTGCTGACGGCGGAGCAGGACTATGAAGCAACCGGCAGTGAAGAGACCCTGCGCGCGGTGATTAACACCGACTGGGGGCTGCCGTACCTGCCGCGCGCGGCCAGTGAGCAGAGACGCGCCGATGTGCTGATGCAGCGGGCTGAAGATTACGGCAAACGGCTGGTGCCGCCCAAAGTCCGTTTCCTGCTGGCGTCAGTTGACGTGCAGGGCGGGAAGAAACGCCGCTTTGTGGTCCAGATCATTGGTTACGGTGAAAACGGGGAACGCTGGCTGGTGGATCGCTATAACATCCGCCAGTCCCTGCGCTGTGATGAAAATGGCGAAACTCAGCCACTGCATCCAGGCTCCTATCCTGAAGACTGGAAGCTGCTGATCACGGATGTGCTGGAAAAAACGTATCCGCTCCAGTCCAGTCCTTCGCAGCGGATGCCTGTACTGGCAATGGCGGTCGACAGTGGCGGGGAAGATGGTGTCACGGATAACGCCTATAAATTCTGGCGTCAGTGTCGCCGTGATGGTCTGGGTAAACGGGTTTACCTGATTAAAGGGGACAGCACGAAACGCCAGAAAATCATTACCAGAACCCATCCCGATAACACTGACCGAAGCGATCGCCGGGCGGATGCGCGCGGCGAAGTTCCGGTTTATCTGTTGCAGACCGACCTGCTTAAAGACCAGCTCAGTAATAACCTTGAGCGTGAAACGCCCGGGGCAGGGTATATCCATTTTCCTGACTGGCTCGGGGAATGGTTCTACGAGGAACTGACCTACGAAGAACGTGGGACAGACGGAAAATGGCGTAAGCCGGGAAAAGGCAATAACGAAGCCTTTGACCTTTTCTGTTATGCCCACGCTGTCGCGATCCTGCGCGGCTACGAAAAAATCCGTGACTGGGAACAACCGCCAGCCTGGGCGGCTGCTCAGGATATCAATTCAAACATTATTGACGGGGAACGCCCCAGGGAGATTGCTGTGAAAAAAGCGGTGCCTGCACGTTCGTCTCCGGTTTCAGAAACTGAACAGGCCAGCACGCTGTCTGGCGGCTGGCTGGGTGTCAGCGAAAACGGAGGCTGGCTGTGACGAAAACAGAAATTCAGCAGATGCTGGTTACGGTTCGCCAGGCTTACCGTGACTCCCTTGATGGTAAAAGCGTGTCTTTCACTGGTGTGAACGGGCGCGCCATTACTAACCATGATCCGGTAGCGCTGCGTAAAGAGCTGGAATACTGGGAAAAACGCTGGGAAACCGTGAGTCGTCGCAGCGGTTCTTTCAAACTCGCTAACTTTCTTTAAGGCTTCACATGGGCATTTTTGACAGAGCACTTGGCGCCATTGCGCCAGGGTGGGCGGTTGCGCGTGCGCGAAACAGAATGCTGCTGCAGGCGTATGAAGCCGCGCAGCCGTCGCGCCTTCATAAAGGAAAGCGGGAAAGCCGTTCTGCGGATACGGCTGTCTTTGCCGCTGGTGTGTCGCTGCGTGAGCAGGCAAGGGCGCTGGATGAAGATCACGACATCGTCATTGGTCTGCTGGACAAACTGGAAGAGCGGGTAATCGGTGCGCAGGGGATTCAGGTGGAGCCGCAGCCGCTGGGGCTGGATGGCAAGCTGCATGAAGATTTTGCGGCCAGGATATCCGCGCTCTGGTCCGAATGGTCGGTGCGCCCGGAGGTGACAGGCATGTTCACGCGACCGGAAGCCGAGCGGCTGGCCCTGCGCTCCGCGCTGCGTGACGGTGAAATTTTTACCCAGCTGGTGCGCGGGCCGGTAGCAGGGTTGACCCATTCAACCAGTGTGCCGTTTTCGCTTGAACTTCTTGAAGCCGATTTTGTACCGATGAATCTCAACAGCGTCGCCGGGCAGCAGGTGCGGCAGGGCATTATCGTCAATGCCTGGGGCAGGCCGACGGGATACCGCGTCTATAAATATCACCCGGCGAACATGGCCCGTTTCAGCGCAGAGCTTAAAACCGTTTCGGCAGAAAACATGCTGCATCTTGCGCAGCGGCGACGCCTGCACCAGTTGCGCGGCGTCAGCCTGTTGCACGGCGTGATTAAACGTCTGAGCGATATCAAGGACTACGAAGAGAGCGAACGTGTGGCCGCCCGCATCGCTGCTGCGCTGGGCTTTTATATCAAACGCGGGGATGCGGCCAGTTTTCCAGTGGATGACGACTGGAAAGGTCCAGAGAAAAAATACCGTCATTTCGATATCGCGCCGGGCATGATTTTTGACGATCTGGCGCCGGGTGAAGATCTCGGGATGGTTGAGTCAAACCGCCCGAACGTTCATCTCCATGAATTCCGCAACGGTCAGCTGCGTGCCGTCGCCGCTGGCAGCCGGGGCACCTATTCCAGCATTGCCCGTGACTATAACGGCACTTACAGCGCCCAGCGGCAGGAACTGGTGGAGGGGCAGGAAGGTTACAACGTCCTGCAGCAGTGGTTTGTCGGTCAGCACAGTCGCCCAGTATATCGCGCCTGGCTGGCGATGGCGCTGCTCACGATGGATATCCCGTCAGACGTGGACCGCCAGACGCTGTTCAACGCAACCTATCTCGGTCCGGTGATGCCGTGGATCGACCCGGTGAAAGAGGCCAACGCCTGGAAGGGGATTGTCCGTGGCGGCGCGGGAACCGAAGCAGAATGGATACGTGCCCGTGGTCAGTCTCCCCAGGAGGTCAAACGCCAGCGAATGCGCGAAACCGAATTTAACCGTAAACACGGGCTGGTGTTTGATTCAGATGCCGCCAACGACAAAGGAGCTATGCCTGATGCAACCGCAAAACAAACCGGGCAGCCGCCGGAAGATGATGATTAACCCCCGCGCCAGCCTGGCGGGCGTTGATGCCGCAAATGGCCAGTGCTGGTATGAGATCCGCGCGCTGGCCGCCGGGCGCGTGGAGATTTTCCTTTATGACGTGATCGGCGGCTGGGGGATCACCGCCCAGCAGTTTGTCACGGACTGTAAGGAGGCCGGTGTTTTCGACGCCAGCGCAGTGGATTTGCATATTCACAGTCCCGGCGGCGATGTGATGCAGGGGTTTGCGATCTATAACACCCTGGCGCGGCTGAAAGCGAAAGTGGATATCTGGGTGGACGGTGTGGCGGCCAGTATGGCTTCGATGATTGTCTGTTTGCCTGGCGCCACGGTGCATATGCCGGAAAACGCCTGGCTTATGGTGCATAAACCGTGGGGTGGTATCGCCGGGGATTCTGACGATATGCGGGATTATGCCGACTGGCTGGATCGTAATGAAGCGCTGATGCTCAGTGCCTACATGAACAAGACCGGGCTTGGACAGGAAGAGCTGGAAGCAATGCTGAAAGCTGAAACCTGGCTCAACGGCGCTGAAGCGGTGGAAAAAGGCTTCGCCGACACGCTTGAACCTGAACTGCAGGCTGCGGCCTGCGTGAATGAAAATAAACTGAAGGATTACCAGAATATGCCTGAACAGATTAAGACCCTTTTTACGCCGCGTGCCGAAGCCCCGGTGAATCAGCCGCCTGCTCCGGTTCAGCAGCCCGCACCAGTGCAGGCAACCCAGACCCAGCCGGCACCACAACAGCCCGCGCCGCAGATGACAAACATCGATATCACCGCGCTGGCTCAGCAACTACAGCAGCAGATGCAGACGGTGAACGCGGAACGCGTGAATACGGTTTCCGCTGTCTTTGAGGCGTTCCCGACCTTCGCGACGCTGAAGGCTGAATGCCTTGCCGACTTTTCCTGCACGGCTGAAAAAGCCCGTGACAAACTGTTGCAGGCGCTTGCCGCAGGGACAACCCCGAGTGCGGGCCCGGGCGCCATTCATCTTTATGCCGGTAACGGCAATCTTGTCGGTGATTCCATCCGTGCTGCGGTAATGAACCGCGCAGGCTATGCGCAGGCTGAAAAGGATAACGCTTATAACGGTTATACCCTGCGTGAGCTGGCGCGCGCCTCGCTGGTGGATCGCGGCATTGGTATTTCAGGTGCCGGTACAGCGCAGGCGATGGTCGGGCTGGCGTTCACCCACAGCAGCAGCGATTTCGGCAATATCCTGATGGATGTGGCGCACAAGGCTGCACTGCTGGGCTGGGATGAGGCCAGCGAGACATTTGAACAGTGGACCCGTAAAGGCACGCTGACCGATTTCAAAACCGCGCACCGCGTCGGTCTGGAATCACTTGCATCGCTGCGTAAGGTTCGCGCCGGGGCGGAATATAAATATGTCACCATTAAAGATCGCGGTGAGCCGATTGCACTGGCCACCTATGGTGAGCTTTTCAGCATTGACCGCCAGACTATCATCAACGACGACCTGGATATGCTGACGCGTATCCCGCAGGCAATGGGGCTTGCCGCGCGTGCCACCGTGGGCGATCTGGTGTGGGCGGTGCTGACCAGCAACCCGAAAATGTCGGACGGCAAGCCGTTGTTCCACGCCGATCACGGCAACCTGGTGGCGGCTGATCTGAGTATCGAAGGGCTGGATACTGCGCGTAAAGCGATGCTGCTACAAAAATCCGGCGATCGCCGTCTGAACATTCGTCCTGCCTACATGCTGACGCCAGTGGCAATTGAGTCCCGGGCTAACCAGCTGATTAAATCCGCAAGTGTACCGGGCGCGGACGCGAACAGCGGTATCGTTAACCCGATCCAGAACTTTGTGACAGTGGCCTCTGAGGCCCGCCTGGATGACAGCAGCCAGACGGATTATTACCTGACCGCTGCGCAGGGGCGCGACACTATCGAAGTTGCTTATCTGGACGGTGTTGATACGCCATATCTGGAGCAGCAGCAGGGCTTCACCGTGGACGGTGCCGCATTCAAGGTGCGCATCGATGCGGGGGTGGCGCCGCTTGACTGGCGCGGCATGGTTAAAGTCACCAAAAAATAAACAACCGTCTTCTGACGGTTTTTTTATTACGGAGCGGCGTGTGCTGCTCCTTTTCATCTGGAGAGAAAAATGGCGAAGAACTATCAGCAGGACGGCAACACTCTTGATTTTCATAATACCGGTGCGGCAGATATTCATTCAGGTGAAGCCGTACTTTCAGGGGCGCTGGTGGGCGTAGCTCACGATGATATCCCGGCAGGATTGTGGGGCGTACTGCATACCACAGGCGTATTCGTACTGCCAAAGGCGGCTGAAGTGGTCACTGTTGGTCAGAAACTGTATCTGGCAGACGGTAAACTGACTGCGGAAGCGGGTGAGGAGGCTACGCCAAACCCTCTGGCGGGTACGGCCTGGGCTGAGGCTGCTGCTGATGACGAGTTCGTTTCTGTACGGCTTGGCTACTGATGAACCGCTTCCGTGAACGTCTGGCGAGAGCGGATGCCCGGATAGACCGGGCATTTGCCGAAGAGGTTCCGGCCATTATTTCTGTCGGTGATGAGCAGCGGCCCGTCACGGTGATTTTCGAATCGCCGGACGCGCCTGTCAGCGTGCCGGGAGGCGGAGAAATCCAGAACCATGTCCCGGCCTTCAGCGCTATGACCGCAGATATTGCCGGACTGTCAAAGCACGACCGGGTCCTGATTAACAATTTACCCTGGCGTGTCACTCATGTCGGTGCTGATGAAGAAGGGCGAACACGGGTTACCCTGGCATACGGGGAGCCGGGTAAGCCCCAGCCCGAAATAACGAAGTGGAGCTGATATGGCGCGGGGATCACGGTTGCGGCGGGATTTACCTGTCGATATTGATGTGGATGCTATCTGGGGAATAGCGGAAAGCATCGGGGCAACCCAGAAACAATTTCGTGCGGCATATTCCAGGGCATTAAAGCGGACAGCAGCCACATTACGGAAAAAGGCAATGGCCGATCTGAAAGATGGCCTGGCCCCCAGAAGCATTAATCTGGTGCGTCGCCGGTTGCTTTCATTCCGTCTGGATCGCGGTTCCCGCCTCGATAATTTTCGTCTCTGGTTTGGTCTCAACGCCATAAAAGTGAAGGATCTCAAAGGGCGTATTTCCGGCAGGATCAGACCTCATCACACGCGCAGGGACAAAAATACCGGGCGATTCATTAAAGCCAGGCGGCAGGCCGATAACGCGGGATTCACGCCGAAAGGCCGTCTGCTGTCGGCACGCACGTTTGAGAATGGCGAGGTTGCACGCTCCCGACGGGAAAACCGCCGGACGGTGGTGATTCGTGACCCGCAGACCCGCCGCACCCATGAGGCTGAAATTGATATCTACGAACCGATGCTGAACTACATCGAGGATAACGCCTTTGCAGAAGCGATGGAGATTTTTATGCATCACTTTGAAACCGATCTGCGCGGGCGTGTGAAAGCCCGTATTTCTGTCTGAGGTAATGAACGATGGCGGAGCCACTCCTGCTGGCGCAGTATCACGACGCCGTGATCGGTGCGCTGAAAAAAATTGAATGGGTCCGGGATGCTGATGCCTACCCGGAAAAAAATGTACCGCGCTTTTCCGGCCTGGTCACGCCCGCTGTCTGGCTCACCATTAACGGCTGGGAGCAGGGCGGGGGAAACGAAGGGCAACTGAACGTGGTGCTTTCCTGCGATCTCTTTGTGGTGGTGGACCCCGCCGCTTCAGGCGTCAGCAAGCCAGAAATTTTCCTGCGCACGGCGGCGGCTGATATTACCCAGTGGATCGACGGACAGCAGTTCGGTCTGAATTATCCTGAACCCGCCGTTTTCATTGATGCCGGGCGCGATGAATTTGATCCGCGCATGGATGACTATCTTGTCTGGCGTATTTCTTACACGCAGTCAGCGGCCTTCGGTGCAGATCCGTTTGCGCAGCTGAATGCTCCGCTTAAAGCTGTCTGGCTCGGTAAGGCACCGGATATTGGGCGCGCGCATGTGGACGATTACCGGCTGATTTACGAGGCAAAACCTGATGAGTGATATTGAGGGTGACTTACAGCGCAGGCTGGCGAACATCGTGCGGCGCGGTGTCATCCATTCAGTGAAGCATGACGGTATCCCGAAATGCCGGGTCGATTTGGGCGATATCGTTACCGCCTGGCTGCCGCTCTGTCAGGGCTTTGCGGGCGCTAACCGTGCGGACTCCAATCCGTATGCGGTGGGGGATGCGGTCACGGTGCTGTCTGAGGCCGGTGAGCTGAACAACGGGCGGGTGTATCCGGGCTGGAATACCGGCGCGATGCCAGTACCGGGAGGCAGCGAAAGTGAGCATATCACCCGCTACGGCGACGGTACTGAGATCCGGTACGACCGTGCGGCGCATGCCCTGACGATCACCCTGGCAGCGGGCGGCACATACACAATCGTCGGGAAAGGGACGCTGGATGGCCCGGTTGAAATCACTGACACCCTCACTGTCCAGGGTAAAACGCAGATCAACGCCGACACGAATGTGAGCGGAAATATCGGTGCCACGAAGGAGATCACTGATAAAGCCGGCAGTATGAGCAAAATCCGCGAGACCTTTAACGACCATGATCACCCCGGCGACAGCGGCGGGACCACGGGAAAAACTAATCAGAAAATGTGACCTGCTTCGGCAGGTTTTTTTATGCCTGGAGATAAAACATGGCTCAGTTACATGGTGTTGAAACAATTGAACTGACATCGGGAACCGTTGCTGTCACGACGATTCAGACGGCCATCATTGGCCTTGTGGGAACCGCCCCGGACGCGTCTGACGGAACAGCGGCTTCGGGGTCATCCGGCACGCCGATTCTGGATAACGTTCTCGACTTCACCGCAACCCTGAAGGGGCGGGGCGGGAATATTATCAATGTTGAAGCGGTGGCCGGACAGACGGATGCAGAAAATCCGGTTGCCGTCGGGACATCTGCGGTCTGGGACCCGGAGTCGCTTACCCTGAAGATCACGCTGGGCTGCGATGAAAATGGCGTTATTACCGCCACACCCGCAGAGGTGGCCGGGGTCGTCAATGAGGCTGAAGGGGGAAAGGTAAAGGCAGCAGGCGCCGGAGGCGGGCTTGTTTCGCCATTCATCCTCCAGCTATCCGGCGGCGAGGATGAACCTTTTCCGCTCAACATGCCTGTGGCGGTCGTCGGGACCACGCTGTTATCCCGCCTCGGTGATAACGGGACGCTGAAACAGGCCCTGACCGATATCAACGATCAGCGTAATGCGCTGACGGTGGTTGTGCGTGTTGCGCAGGAGAGTGAGGAAACTAAACAGCGCGCGGCAGTCCTGAAGGGGATCGGGCTGCTGTCATCAGCGAAATCTGTCACCACGTATCAGCCGCGTATTGTGATTGCGCCAGGTTTCAGTGAAGACGATGCGGCGGGGAAAGCGCTGGAGACCGTCGCCGGAAAACTCCGGGCGATCGCTTATGTGGACTGTGCTTCCGGCGCAACCCTGCAGGAAGTGGTGCAGCGCCGCCAGTCCTATGGCGCACGGACAGAATTGCTGCGACCACGCGTCCAGGTCAGTAACGCTGACGGCCAGCTGGTGTACCGTCCTTATTCTGCCTTTGCCGCCGGGTTGCGCGCCAGAATCGATTACGAAAAAGGCTGGTGGTGGAGTAAATCCAACCAGGAGATCTACAACATCCTGGGCGTTGAACAGGTGGATGAATTTATTCTTGGCGAAGAGAACTGTGATGCCAACCTGCTCAATATGCAGAACGTTTCCACCATTATCCGCCGTGCCGGGTTTAAACACTGGGGGAACCGGCTGTGCGCGACCGATCCACAATGGCGTTTTGAATCCGTCCGACGTACAGCGGATGTGATTGAGGACAGCATCCAGGAAGCCATGCTGGAGTATGTGGACCGCCCTCTTGATCGTGAGAACGCGGACGACATTATCGGCACCATCAATGCTTATATGCGCCAGCTTGTGGGACTGAGGGCCATTTTCGGCGGGCGGGCCTGGCTGGATGAAGAGCTGAACACCGCAGAAAACATGGCTGCGGGTGTCCTGTACATCAACTACGATTTCGGGCCGAAATCGCCGACTGAACTCATCAGCCTGCGTGTCCGGGTGAACAACAACTATGCGCTTGAGGAGATGCTTGCAGCATGAGCGATAAAAATACATTACGCGTCTGGACCTTCTTCCGGCAGGGGATTCGTATCCAGGGGGCGCATGAATTTACGCCGCCGTCTCTGGCTGTTGTTAAAACAGATCTGCGTACCGGCGCCCAGGACGCTCCCACTCCGGTGGATGACGGTATGGAGGCGCTGACCTGCCAGGTCAAATTCTATGGCATCGATGCTGACCTGCCAGGTCAAATTCTATGGCATCGATGCTGACATGCTTGCCAGCTTCGGTTTTGTCAGTGGCAGCCGTTCCCGGTTTACGGCCTATCAGGGGTATCTGGGCAATGGTACAGCGCGGGGGACGGTTGAGGAAATTGAAGGTTTTGTCCAGACCGTCACACCGGATGCCCGTGGAAAAGAAAACCTGTCTGAAAATGCCGTTACGGTGGATATTGCCGTGAATTATTACCGGCAGTCGCTGGAAGGCCGGGAGCTTTTTGCCATTGATACCGAGCGTTTTGCGCGACGTGTCAATGGTGTGGATGTCCTGTCCGGCCTGGCCGCAAAAGTTCGCCTCTGATTCCCCTTTTTACAATAACGGCCTGCGGGCCGTTTTTTTATGGAGTTATTTATGAGTATTCCCGGTGAAACCCGTGTAATCAAACTGTTCTCCCCCGTCACGCTTGAGGGGGGCGCGGTACTTGATGAAGTGACAATGCGTGAGCCACTTGTTCGTGACCGTATCACTCATGCAAAGGATCGTGGCAATGAAGAAGAAAAAGAAGCCCGCATGATCGCTCTGCTCTGCAACCTCAGCGAACGGGATATCTGGCAACTGACAGCGGCGGATTATGCACAACTGCTGGACACATTTAACGTTTTTATGCTCCCGCCCGCGAAGCGACCGAAAGAGGACTTCTCCGGGCAGTAAGGTTTCTCGGGCGGCGTCTGCATTTTCCGATGGCGGATTATCTTGATATGCCGTTCAGCACTTTTACCGATTTTCTGACTGATGAACTGGAGGTAATGAACCGTGGCCGGAATAAGCCAGAACCTTAAGGCCGTTATTACTTTCGGCGGTAACATCGACAGTTCCTGGAGCCGTTCGGCAAACGGCCTGCAGAAAAGCTTGAAGGATATCGGCAGGCAGTCTGAACGGCTGACAAAGGACCAGACAAAGCTGGCTGCGGAGATTAAACGCGCAAAGCTGGCGGGGGAAAGCCTGGGCGATCTTAAACGGCGTTATTCGGAAGTGTCCAGGGAGATCAGGAAAACAGAGACTGAACAGCAGAAACTGAATGCACAGTTGCAGAAAGCGCAGCGCATACAGTCATTCAAGAGCGCTGGCAAGGGGCTGTTCCGGCGCGGGCTGGGGATCGCCGGGCAACTGGGTGGGATGGTCGGGCCGGGGCTGGCGATTGGCGGCGGCGGTGTGGTGGCCTCCGCGCTTGGTACGCTTATCGCCCCGGCAGCCACCAACGCAGAAACCGCCCAGCGCGCGAATGTGGCAAAAAGCTACAGTGTGGATGTCACCACGTTTAACGCCTGGGACACGCTGGCAAAACAGTACGATATGAACGGGGAAAACATTGGCGATCTGTTCGAAGAATATCTGCATAAAGCCGGTGAGTATAAGCAGAACGGTAAGCAGGGTTCGCTGCAGGATGCTTTTGAAACGCTGGGCTTCAAAGCTGGTGATTTTGCCGGACTCAGTGATATGGCGCAGTTCAATAAAATTGTTGAGCGCGCGCTCAGCCTGGAGGATGAGTCAAAAGCCTCCTTTGCGCTGGATTCCCTTTTCGGGGGAGAAGCCAGCAAACTGCTGATGCTCATCAAACAGTCCGGCAGAAGTTACCGCGAACTGATGGATGAGCAGCGCCGCTATAACCTCGTCACAAAAGAAGGGGCTGAGGGTGCGATTGCGGGGCATCAGGCCATCAGTAACCTGCGTACTGTATTCTCCTCCGCCGTTGCTGAAATATCCGGGCAACTGGGTAATGAGCTGGCCCCGGATGTACGGCGCCTGACGGATGATCTTGCCGACTGGTTTAAAGGCGGGGGGATAAAACGCATTGTTACTTTTCTGCGTAATGATCTGTATCCGGGCGTCCTGTCTTTCGGTCAGGGCGTCGTTTTTGTCGGCAAAATTATTTATGCGCTGGCTAAAAAGCTTTCGTGGCTGCTGCCCGACAGCTCTTCTGACCAGAAAGAGGTGCTTAAATCTCTGGCAATGACCGGATCGGTTGATATCGCACGAATGACCGCTCAGAGAAAGGGACAGGGAGAGTGGTTTGAGCAGACGCTGGCTGACAACCCGAATCTGCCCGATGAAGTGAAAAATGCGTATATCGGCACCAGGGGGTTTATCAAAGACGACGATGAAACCTTCAATAAATCACTGGATAAGTACCTTACTCCTGACAGCAGCGGGATGCTTCTGAACTGGGATGCCGCCCTGCAGCAGAATCGTGAGCGGGCATCCCAGGCTGGTGATACCCGGGAGAATACCAGCGCCTGGGATAAGTTTCAGTTACCCGTGGCTGGTGTGTCTGAACCATCGGACAACGGGGGGCATGGCAGCGCCAGCGATCCGGGCAGGTACTCGCTACCATCCGCAAGGAGACCTGATGTATCCGGTGATCCGGCGCGGGCAACCAGTGATGCCGGATACTGGGACGCGCTGCTGCAGAGGATAGACAGCCTGGATAAACAGCCATCCCGGCAGATCACCGACAACCGGAAATTTGAGTACCGGTTCGAAATCAATGCAGCGCCGGGCCAGGATGAGAAAGCCATTGCCGATGAGGTATCAGCCGTAACCAAAAATAACTCTGCATTTAACGGTGATAACAGCCTGACTGATGGAGGGCTTATCTGGTGAGTGAAATCATTCCATTGATTGAAGAATCCGGTCAGCGGCAGGTGGGCGCGCAGCGCGGCGCCAGGCAGGCCAGTGTCATGATGATGCTGGGGGATTTTGCCTTTTCGATTGATACCACCGCATATAACCAGCTTACACGCGAAGCCAGCTGGCGGTGGAGTGAGCAGGAACGGATTGGGAACCAGGATCTGCTCCAGTACACCGGCAAGCCCGGACGGACTGTAAAACTTGAAGGACAGGCACACGCTTTTTTTCGAAAAGGCGTGGATGCGGTAAATGACCTTTTTGATCTTGCTGACATGGCCAGACCCCGGCAACTGGTCAGCGGTGAAGGGGATGTGCTCGGGTGGTGGGTAGTGACTGACTTTTCGGATACAACGAACCGCTTTCTGCCCGGTGGGGGCCATCGTAATAAAAACTGGACCATGACGTTAAAACATTATGCCGACGATATATCAAACCCGTGACGGTGACGTCCTGGATGCCATTTGCGCTTTGCATTATGGCACTGAAAACCTCTCTTATTCAGTAACACAGGTTCTGGAAGCAAATCAGGGGCTGGCGGATTACGGGGCGGTTTACCCTTCCGGCCTGCTTATCACCCTGCCTGATCTGGTGCTGCCCGTTGAGGATTCGCCTTTTAGTTTGTGGGATTAATATGGCTAATCAGATTACATCGCCTGAATATGCTCCGGCATTCAGTATTAAGGCAGAAGGAAAGGATATTACCCGCGCGCTGCAGCAGAGCCTGGCGGAGCTGACGCTGACGGATTATGGTGGCGCCACCGCGAAAGCGGATGAGCTGAAAATTACATTACTGTCTGAAACGCTGGCCCTCCCGACGAAGGGGGCCAGGCTGCAGGCGGCGCTGGGCTTTAACAATCATCTGGTGGACAAGGGCTGGTTTGTTGTCAGCGGTGTCGCCAGCAGTGGGCCGCCAAGACGAATCGAGATTTATGCAACCGCTGCGCCGATGAATGCGCAGAAGCAACCGGGTGATGTGACAGGCCAGAAAACGCGGAGCTGGGATAATCTGCGCCTGGCCGATCTTGTCAAAACGGTTGCGAGGGATAATGGCCTTATCCCGAAAGTTGCCGCCGGGCTTGCTGATATACATATCGATCATATTGATCAGGTTGCTGAATCCGACGCGAATCTGCTGTCCCGTCTCGCCCGTACTTACAATGCGGTGAGTAAACCGTCTGGCGGTTACTGGCTTTTTTTACAGCAGGGGGCAACGGCTACGGCTTCCGGGAAACAAACCGGAGGGATCACTGTCACACCGGATGAAGTGTCGAACTGGTCCTACAGTGAAGGACAGCGCGGCAGCTCCACGGGAAAAGCCACCGGCAGCGGGGGAAAGGCTGAAAAGAAAATCGGTGTTCGTTACTACGACGAAGCGGATGGAAAAACAAAAACAGTCTCCGTTGAACATGACGGCCCGGCAATGACTAACCCGTATACCCAGGCAGAGAAGAACACCGCCGAACAGCAGGCAAAAGCCAGAAAGACACAGGCCGGGCGGAATGAACAGAAAATGACGGTGACAGGCCCCTGCCGACCGAAGCATGTTCCGCTAACTGCCGAAGCCGGAGTGACGACATCCGGCTTTGGTTCCCGCGAAGATCGCAGCTGGGTTGTTGAATCACTCGTTTTTTCACTGACGCCCGCAGGGTTCAGTTACACGTATAACCTGGTCGTTGATATTCGCAGGCCCGCAAAATCTGCGAAAAAATCCGGCAAAGATAAGAACGGCCCGGATTATTTCGGTTAACCCTCCCGCCGCCAGGCGGTTCCATAACGGAATTTAATCATGAACGGTGTAAACAACCGGACAGGAAAACGCCTGTCCGGCGCTGATCATTTGCGCCAGTCCGTCAGCGACATACTGACCACTCCCGTCGGAAGCCGCGTTCTGGTACGAGACTACGGCAGCGATCTCTTTTCGCTGGTGGATAACCCCCGGGATGACCTGACGCGTCTGCGGATAATTGCTGCATCAGCGACAGCGCTGGCCCGCTGGGAAACCAGACTGAAGGTGACGCGCGTACTTGTCTCTTTTCCTGAAGGTGAGTCCGGCTTTGTGCTGGATATCGAGGGGATCAACAAGGAAACCAATTTACCGATGAGCACCGGAGGCATACCCATTTATGGCAAGCAGCTATGACGTGATCAACCTGTCCGAACTGGCCGTACCGGATGCCATTGTGGTGCCGGATGCCTCGGAGATTTTTTCCCGCTGGCTGGCGCGGCTGCGGGAGCTGGACAGTGAGTTTGATGCGCTGGTGGAGTCTGATCCGGCATACAAACAGGGAGAGGTGACAGCCTACCAGTTAACGCTGGCTTTTCAGCGTGTCAATGACGCAGTCCGGGCAGTATTCCTGGCCAGCGCCAAAAATGACGATCTTGATCAACTCGGCGCGGCATTCAATGTTAAACGGCTTGTTATTGAACTAGGCGATCCGAATGCCGTTCCTCCCGTGGACCCGGTTCTGGAGGATGACAATGCCTTTCGTGAGCGTATCCAGCTTTCCTGGGCGCAGCTTAACACCGCCGGTGCGCGAAACGCTTACCGCTTTCATGCCAAATCAGCGGACACCGATGTGCTGGATGCGGATGCCTGTGGCCCGGAGACACACAACCGTCCCGGTGAAGTGGATGTGTACGTTCTGTCGCGAACAGGAGACGGCACGGCGGGGGAAACATTGCTGGATGCTGTCAGGAGCAATCTGAGCGCTGATGAAGTCCGGCCGCTGACTGACTTTGTGACCGTTAAAAGTGCGGAGATCGTCAGGTATGCAGTGACTGCCAAACTTGAAATACCGGACGGCCCTGACGCGCAGACTGTTCTGAAGAATGCGACTGATGTTTTGCGGGCCTACACCATCCTTTCTCACCGAATAAAAGCCGTCGTCCCGCTTTCAGCAATCTATGCCGCGCTGCAACAGTCCGGTGTTGTCAGGGTGAAACTGATTTCCCCGGTCGCAGATCTGGAGGCTGAAGCCGGTAAGGCACCGTGGTGTACCGCGATTAACGTTACGCGAGAAGAGGGAAACGGCAATGGCTGATAAATTTCGTTCCCTGCTGCCGCCCGGCGCTTCCGGGGGAGAAAGAGCACAGGAACAGGCCACAACAGAACAGATTACTGCGCTGGATACCGACATGGTGCGCAAGGTGAAGAATGCAGACGACTGTCCTGCGCATCTTCTTCCGTGGCTTGCGTGGGAAAGTGCCGTTGATTTCTGGGATGACAGCTGGACGGAGGCGCAGAAACGCCAGGTGATAAAAGACGCTCCCTACGTTCACCAGCACAGGGGGACAGCGGGAGCGGTTCGCCGCTCGCTGGGCGCCATAAATCTCCCGACCACGGTTGTGGAGTGGTGGGAGGATACACCGCGCGCGGCACCGTACACGTTCAGGGTTGAAGTTCACAGCAATCAGGGGGTGAGCGATGCCCTTTATTACCAGATCCGGCAACTGACGGACCGGGCAAAAAACCTGCGCAGCTACCTGAGCCGGATTGATGTGATCGCAAATATAGGTATGGATGGTTCGTTTTATATTTCGGGTGCGACGACAGCACATATCGATGTAGATATTTTTGCCGAGGAAACACATGGCTGATTACTATTCTATTATCACAAACCGTGGTAAAGAGCTGGAAGCGGAAGCGCTGGCCAGCGGCACTGTTATCGTTCTGTCCTGGTTTGTGGTGGGTGACGGCAACGGCAAACTGGTTAAGCCCAACCCGGCGCAAACCCGGCTGGTGAATGAAACATACCGGGGCAGTATTGCCGAACTGGTTGTTTCTCCCGAACAGTCAAACCAGTTAATGGCTAAAATTGTGCTGCCAACGGACACAGGAGGCTTTACTGTCCGGGAAGTGGGTCTGCTGACTGATGCCGGTGAGCTTTATGCTGTGGCGAACTGCCCGACGATCGATAAGCCGGTAGGTGGTGTCAGTGTGAATATGCAGTTTCGCCTGGCTGTATCCGACACATCAAATATCACTTTAGATGTTGCGACGGGAGACGGGCTGTTTCTGCGCATTGACCAGAACCTGAAAGAAATTAAAGCGCGGGGGGCAGCAGCACAGAAGGCGTCACGGGAATCGATCGGCGTTGTTGATGCGACGACAAAACAAAAAGGGCT
>OCJI01000173.1_pt1 | contig 17745 bp, 7 predicted proteins | sample 1480751 | NCBI WGS metagenome assembly OCJI01 (sample SAMN05301481, study PRJEB22388) | human gut metagenome | isolation source: Infant 1 DOL 24 gut | host: Homo sapiens | place: USA: Pittsburgh, Magee-Womens Hospital of UPMC | collected 2013/2014 | reverse complement strand
CTTATCGATACTAATAGGTCGAGGACTTGACCAATATTTATTTGATGTTCATTCACTAGGATATATATGTAGTTTTTAGAGTGCTAACTCTAAAAAATTAGTTTTACTAATTTATAAAAATTTAATGCGGGTGTAGCTCAATGGTAGAGTTCTGGCCTTCCAAGCCAGCTGTGAGGGTTCGATCCCCTTCACCCGCTCCAAAAGATTATGTGGTTACAATAGCAGAGAGGATACACCTGTTCCCATTCCGAACACAGAAGTTAAGCTCTCTAGCGCTGATGGTACTTGGTGGGAAACTGCCTGGGAGAGTAGGACGTAGCCACGTAATCTTTTTTTGTTGTATTAAATTTAATAAACCTACAATTGTTATATGTTTTTATTTGTCTTTTATAGATTTTTTTGGCAATAAATGATATAGTGAAGATAATTAAATATATTCAATATATTTAATTTTTTTATTTTTTGTTTTTATAATTTTTTTAGAAGTTTATTTTTTATATAATTATTTATAATTTTGGGTAAAAACACTTTGATATATTTTCAAAAGATAAAAGATTAAAAAACAAGGTAGAAATTTATGTTAAGTAAGGAGATTAATATGAGAAGAAATACAAAATTATTAACAACAGGAATTCTTTCAATGGCAATCGTCACACCTACAATGGCATTTGCTACTGAATCTAATGCTATGGAAAATAACGCTGATTTAAATATAAACTTAGAGAAAAAAAGTATCGTTTTAGGTAGTACCTCAAAAGTCAGTGTTAAGTTTAAAGAAAAACCAGATGCAGATAGCATTACATTAAAGTATAAATGCTATGATATGCCATTGGATACAACTTTAAACTACAATCAATCAACTGAGTCATATGAAGGAACTATCAATTATAATAAAGACCCAGAATATCTAAATGTTTGGGAACTACAAGGGATAACAATAAACAGCAAAAATAATCCTAAAACTTTAAACAAACAAGAACTAGAAAAGATGGGATTAAATTTAAAAGACTATAATGTAACACAGGAATGTATAATTGAAGATATAACTTCTAGAAAAGATGTAAATAAATATTTAAGAAAAACTTCTGCACCTATTACAGAACTTACAGGAAGTGATAGATACGAAACAGCAGTTAAAATAAGTAAAGAAGGCTGGAAAAATGGTTCAGATAAGGTAGTTATAATAAATGGGGATGTAAGTATAGATGGCATTATATCAACTCCACTAGCAACTACATATAATGCTCCAATACTTTTGGTTGAAAAAAACAATGTACCTAATAGTGTAAAATCAGAATTAAAGCGTTTAAATCCTAGAGATGTAATTATAATTGGAGATGAGAATGCTATTTCTAAAACTACTGCTAATCAAATTAAATCGACTGTAAATGCTAGTCAAACACGTCTAAAGGGCTCTAATAGATATGAGACATCTTTATTGATAGCAAAGGAAATAGATAAAAATCATGATGTGGAAAAAGTATACATAACAAATGCTAATGGCGGAGAAGTGGATGCACTTACTATAGCAGCAAAAGCAGGTCAAGACAAGCAACCAATTATATTAACTGATAAAAATAGTATTACAGACAATACATATAAATGGTTAAAGAGTGAGGATTTACAAAATGCTTATTTTATAGGTGGCCCTCAAATGATATCAACAAATGTTATAAATAAGGTAAATGATATAACTAAAGATAATGTTACTAATAATAGAGTATATGGAGCAGATAGACACGAAACAAATGCAAACGTAATAAAAAAATTCTATACAGATGATGAGTTAGAGGCTGTTTTAGTAGCTAAATCAGATGTACTTGTTGATGCTTTAGCAGCAGGTCCATTGGCTGCGAACTTAAAATCTCCAATACTTATAACACCAAAGACATATGTATCTGCATACCATAAAGAAAACTTAGAAGCTAAATCGGCAAATAAGGTATATAAAATAGGTGGAGGATTGACTTCTAAGGTAATGAGCTCTATAGCATCATCATTATCTAAACACAATACGACTCCAACAGAACCAGGAAATAGTGGGGGCAAGACAGTTATGATTGACCCAGGACATGGTGGTTCGGACACTGGAACAACAGGTAAACCATTAGGGGGTATTAGAGAAAAAGACTATACATTAAATACTTCACTTGCGACAACTGAATATTTACGTTCAAAGGGATTCAATGTAATAATGACAAGAGACACAGATAAGACTTTATCTCTTGGAAATAGAACTGCTTTATCTAACTCTTTGAGACCAGATTTATTTACGAGTATACACTATAATGCATCTGATACAACTGGGAATGGTGTAGAAGTATTTTATAAGCTTAAAGATAAAGATGGAGGAACTACTAAGACTGTAGCTACAAATATATTAAATAGAATTTTAGAGAAATTTAATCTAAAAAATAGAGGTGCAAAAACAAGAACACTATCAACTGACCCTACAAAAGATTATTTATATGTTTTAAGAAATAATGATATGCCAGCTGTACTTGTAGAATGTGCATTTTTGGATAATGAGAAAGATATGAGTTTACTTAATACATCAAATAAAGTAAAAGAAATGGGTACACAAATAGGTAAAGGCATAGAAGATTCATTAAAATAGTCTACAATGAGAGCATAGAAAAATTTAAAATAAATTAATCTGCAATTTTAAATTTAAACTAAAGCTATAAGATAAGAATGTAATTATAATAGTAATAAAGACTGTATATACATTGTGCATATAAGTGCGAAATGAGGTATATACAGTCTTTTTATGATTAATTGTAAAAGGATTTATATTATATGAAGAATTTACATATCTTAAGGCTACAGTTAATTATCAAGAGTTGGAGTATTCATTTGTAATACACAATAAAAGCTTAATTACTATATTTTATTGTGTGTTTGTGTGTTTTTTGTGGATTTTTATGTCAATAAATGATATAGTATAGATAATTAAATGTATTAAATATATTTAATTTTTTTATTTTTTGAGTTTTATAAGTTTATTTTTATATATTACTTATATATTATTTATATTTTGGGTTAGATACACTTTGACATATTTTCAAAAGTTAAAAGATTAAAAATAAAGTAGAAATTTATGTTAAGTAAGGAGATTAATATGAGAAGAAATACAAAATTATTAACAACAGGAATTCTTTCAATGGCAATCGTCACACCTACAATGGCATTTGCTACTGAATCTAATGCTATGGAAAATAACGCTGATTTAAATATAAACTTAGAGAAAAAAAGTATCGTTTTAGGTAGTACCTCAAAAGTCAGTGTTAAGTTTAAAGAAAAACCAGATGCAGATAGCATTACATTAAAGTATAAATGCTATGATATGCCATTGGATACAACTTTAAACTACAATCAATCAACTGAGTCATATGAAGGAACTATCAATTATAATAAAGACCCAGAATATCTAAATGTTTGGGAACTACAAGGGATAACAATAAACAGCAAAAATAATCCTAAAACTTTAAACAAACAAGAACTAGAAAAGATGGGATTAAATTTAAAAGACTATAATGTAACACAGGAATGTATAATTGAAGATATAACTTCTAGAAAAGATGTAAATAAATATTTAAGAAAAACTTCTGCACCTATTACAGAACTTACAGGAAGTGATAGATACGAAACAGCAGTTAAAATAAGTAAAGAAGGCTGGAAAAATGGTTCAGATAAGGTAGTTATAATAAATGGGGATGTAAGTATAGATGGCATTATATCAACTCCACTAGCAACTACATATAATGCTCCAATACTTTTGGTTGAAAAAAACAATGTACCTAATAGTGTAAAATCAGAATTAAAGCGTTTAAATCCTAGAGATGTAATTATAATTGGAGATGAGAATGCTATTTCTAAAACTACTGCTAATCAAATTAAATCGACTGTAAATGCTAGTCAAACACGTCTAAAGGGCTCTAATAGATATGAGACATCTTTATTGATAGCAAAGGAAATAGATAAAAATCATGATGTGGAAAAAGTATACATAACAAATGCTAATGGCGGAGAAGTGGATGCACTTACTATAGCAGCAAAAGCAGGTCAAGACAAGCAACCAATTATATTAACTGATAAAAATAGTATTACAGACAATACATATAAATGGTTAAAGAGTGAGGATTTACAAAATGCTTATTTTATAGGTGGCCCTCAAATGATATCAACAAATGTTATAAATAAGGTAAATGATATAACTAAAGATAATGTTACTAATAATAGAGTATATGGAGCAGATAGACACGAAACAAATGCAAACGTAATAAAAAAATTCTATACAGATGATGAGTTAGAGGCTGTTTTAGTAGCTAAATCAGATGTACTTGTTGATGCTTTAGCAGCAGGTCCATTGGCTGCGAACTTAAAATCTCCAATACTTATAACACCAAAGACATATGTATCTGCATACCATAAAGAAAACTTAGAAGCTAAATCGGCAAATAAGGTATATAAAATAGGTGGAGGATTGACTTCTAAGGTAATGAGCTCTATAGCATCATCATTATCTAAACACAATACGACTCCAACAGAACCAGGAAATAGTGGGGGCAAGACAGTTATGATTGACCCAGGACATGGTGGTTCGGACACTGGAACAACAGGTAAACCATTAGGGGGTATTAGAGAAAAAGACTATACATTAAATACTTCACTTGCGACAACTGAATATTTACGTTCAAAGGGATTCAATGTAATAATGACAAGAGACACAGATAAGACTTTATCTCTTGGAAATAGAACTGCTCTATCTAATTCATTGAAACCAGATTTATTTACAAGTATACATTATAATGGCTCAACTAATAAACAAGGTCATGGTGTAGAAGTATTTTATAAGCTTAAAGATAAAAATGGAGGGACTACTAAAACTGTAGCTACCAATATATTAAATAGAATTTTAGAGAAATTTAAACTTACAAATAGAGGTATAAAAACAAGAGTACTTCCTAGTGATTCTACAAAAGATTATTTATACGTTTTAAGAAGTAATGATATGCCAGCTGTACTTGTAGAATGTGCATTTTTGGATAATGAAAATGATATGAGTTTAATAAACTCATCTGCAAAAGTAAAAGAAATGGGTACACAAATAGGTAAAGGAATAGAAGATTCATTAAAATAAATGGAAATAAAAATATTTAAAAACTTAATGTAAATTTATAGTTGTAAATTTATACTAAAGTCAAAAAATGAAATATAAGTGTATCAATAGTAAGACTGTATGTACATTTGCACATGTGAATGCAAGTATATATACAGTCTTTTTTTGTAGTTAAATGCAATAATTTGATTGTGTTTTGTAAAATACACAATATGATATAATTAGATAATATACACTTAATTTAATTGAGGAAGGTGATTATATGGAATATTTATTTGAAAAAAGTAGTTTAAAAGAATATGGAAATGAAGCTTTAGATAAATATAGAGAATTATTAGATAAAACTGGTAATAATTCAAGGTGTATTCTTTTGTTAGTACCAAACAATAACACAAAGATACGATATGAAAGGGCTCTAAGATTAAATTATAGTGAAGAACTGAAAATAACAACATATATAAGTTTTGTGAAGAAAGAATTAGTTAAATACTGGCCACTAATAATAGAAAAATGTGATGGAATAAGTACAAAGGTTGTATCTCCAACATTTATATCAAATAGTTTAAGTGAATATTTAATAGTGCAAAAAGTTAAGGAAAAGAGGATACAAGAAGGATATTTTGAAGATATTACAGGAACCAATAAATCCATAGCAAATAGTATAATGACTAACATAAATAAGTCTGCATTTAATTTAATTGATTTTGATTTTATTGGAGAAAAAATATATTCATCAAAGAAAAATAAAGATAGTATATATAGATTTTCATACACTCAAATGGATGAAATTATATCATATTATATAAATTCCTTACTATCAAATTCAATTTTAGATAATGCATTAAGCATATATTTATACAATCAATACCTACTTAATGATGATTTTTATTTAAAAAACTTATTTACAGAAGTGAGATATATAATTGTGGATAGCCTTGAAAGCTCAAGTAATGCAGAAGTTGATTTTATAACAGAAGCATTGGATAATACATTACAAAGTTATATATATTTTGATTATAGTAGGGATTATTCTGTATTTAATAATGTGGATATAGACTATATAAATGAGAAAATAATATCAAAAATTAAGTCTAAAGAAGAAAATATTAAAAAGAAGGAGATTAGAATAGAAGATTTATACTTATTACCTGCAAATATAGAATTAAATCAATCAAGTCAATTATATAATGAAATGTTAGATTTAATAAGTGAAAAAGTTATATCTCTTATAGAAGAAGATGTATCTCCAAGAGATATAGCAATTATATCTCCTATAAACAATAGTATATTGGAGCATCAAATTAGAGATTCTTTGATAGAAAAAAATATAGATGTTTTTAGTACTAAGAAGGATAAAAAAGCTGTGGATTATCCATATGGGAATGCATTGGTAGTGGCTACATGTATATTTTATGGATATTTAGATTTTATAAAAGAGGATGAATACTTAAGCTTTTTAGAAACTCTTTTAGAAATAAATAGGATAAAAGCATTTAAGATTTTTAATGAAACAAGACATTTAAGTATTGATGATATAGATGAACATAGTCAGTATCGTGAGATTTTACAGTATATTGAAGAAAAAAAGAAGAGTGATATAAAAATACATGAATTTTTAACTCAATTTTACATAGATAAAATGTTAAATTTAAAAGAAGGTAAAAAGAATGTTGGGTTATGTAAAAAGATAATAGCTGAAAGTGAGTCTTTTAGTGAAAGTTTAAGTCTACTTGGGATGAAAAAAGAAAAGATATTTGTAGAAGCTTTAAAAAGTACAATAAACGATTATTACTCTGTTGTCGATATAGAAGAGTTGAAATCCAAAGACAAAATAGTAATAACTACTCCTTATTCATATATATCATCAAATATAGATAGAAGTATACAAATATGGGTAGATATAGGAAGTAATGCTTGGAATATGAAAATAGAAAAAGATATAAGTAATTTAATTGTACTTAGAAAATCTTTTGAAGAAAAAAAGATTTATACAAATGAAATGGAAGAATATTATAAAAAATACTATCTATACAATACAGTATATAATTTGTTATTAAATGCAAAGAAAATCTATGCATTTAAAAGTGAATATGCGATTAATGGTTATATCCAAGAGAGTATATTATATAGTATACTTTTAAAAATCTCACATAAAGGAGATAAAAATTATGATTAATATAAATTATAGAGAAGACCAGATACCAATAATAAATTACGATAATGGTACTATGGCAGTACCAGCAGTACCAGGTGCTGGAAAAACATTTATAATAACAAATTTAGTAGCTAAACTATTACTTGAACAGAAACATAAGGGTGGTAAAATATTAATTCTTACATATATGAATAGTGCTGTAAATAATTTTAAAGGTAGAATAAGAAAGATTCTTGAAGAGAATAAAATAGATGATACTAATTCGTATGAAGTAATGACTATACACAGTTTGGCTGTAAAAATAATAAAGGAAAAGCCAGAAGTTGTAATGTTAAGTGAGGATTTTAACATAGCTGACGATTTGCAAAAAAGTATTATATTAAATGAATGTATAAGTAGATTTAGATTTGAAGGTGGAGAAAGAGCTTTTAGATGGTTTTTAAAGGAGCAAAAAGATGAACGCTGGAAAGAAATAACTCTTGAAGCCTGGGAAAGAGGTTTTTTTGAATTTGCAGGAAATGCAATAAGTGAACTTAAGTATAAGGGAATTTCTCCAGATAAACTTGAAGAAATATTGTCAAGAGGACACAAAGGAATGCTTAAAATTATTTTACCAATATATAAATTGTATGATAGAAAATTAAAGCAAAATGGATTGCTAGATTATGATGATATATTAATTTTAGCAGAAAAAACTTTAAGCTTAGACGAAGGGCTTAGAAAGAAGTTTCAAACTAGATACAAATATATATTTGAAGATGAGTGTCAGGACTCAAATGAAATTCAAGGTAATATAATAAAAATTATATCTAGCGAAAATAAAAACCTAGTTAGAGTTGGAGATATAAATCAGAGTATAACAGGAACATTTTCATCATCAGACCCTAAATTTTTTAAAGAATTTATAAATAGTGCAGATTTCTGTTATAGGATGGATATGTCAAATCGAAGTTCAAAAGATATACTTGATTTAGCAAACACTCTTGTCAAGTATGTTACAAAGGAATTTAGACAGAAAGAATGTAGACATGCTCTTGAAGATATGCAAATAAAAACTGTGCCAAATGGAATGGGATATAAAGAAAACCCTAATCCAGAACATTATAATATAAATGTAAAGTGGTATGAGAGTTGGAAAATTGAAATAGAGCAAACTGCTAGATACGTTAAGGGTATAAAAAATAAATATCCAGATAAAAGTATAGGTATATTGGTTCCATTTAATGAACAAGTGACACAAGTTGCTAAAGAACTTAGAGAGAATAATCTAACCTTTGAAGAATTAGGACCAAATTCTTTGAATAAAAGGAAGGTTATAAACAACATAGCATATATTATTGATTTTATGTTGCATTGTGATGATGTAGAAAAGTTAATAGTTGTACTTAATAAAGTTTTTATAGATACTGATAATGAAGAAGAAATAAAGTATTTTTTAGAAGAATTAAAAAACTATTCTACCGAAGAAATTATTTATAATTTTGAATTTAGTAAGTTAGATAATGATTTAATAGAATTTAAAGAAGAAAGTGATATATACTTAAGTTTTAAAAGAGGAATAGATATTATAAAACAGATATTAGAATATCCAATAATAAGGTTAGACCTCTTAGTTTTGTTTATTGGGAAAAAACTTAACTTAGAAAAAGAAGATAAAGCTGTACTGGATTATATATCTTTTTATATAAAGTATCTAGTATCAGAAAATATAAATATGGATTTAGAAGATGTATATAATTTATTGTTTGATGTAAAGAACAGGGTGTTTAATCATATAATAGATGTGGTATATGAGATAAATGGATATGAACCAGAGCCTGGTAGTATAACGCTATGTAACTATCATAAATCAAAGGGGATGGAATGGGATTGTGTGTTTTTACTAGGTCTTGTTGAATATAATTTCCCTGACAATATTAATCAAAAGTTTCAGAGTGATAAATGGTATCTAAAAGAAAAATATAAAAACCCTATGGCAATTATTAAATCAGAAGTTGAAGCTATATTAAAAGGAAGTATTTCAACAGATTATGCTCATAAAACGAAGATTGATTCTATAAATGAAAAGATTAGACTTTTATATGTAGGGATTACTAGAGCAAAGGAAATGTTAGTACTTTCAGGAAGTGCTTATAGAGATGAAAGTGATATAGGGAATAAGAGAAAAGAGCAAAAACCATGTATATATTTAAGCAGACTTAATCAACATATTATTGAAAAAAGGTCAAATTAATATATAATAAGTTATTAAAAGATTGCTTGAAATATATCTAAAAGGGGATAAAACAATATGTACAGTAAGTAACTACTAAAAAATAAAGTTAAGAGAGAAGTGATATGAGTGAACGATAAATTAAAATATTTTTCTTATAGTCAAAATTCAATTAACACATATAAATCATGTCCATTGAAATTTAAATATAAATATATTGATAGAATAAATTGGAAAAATGATGATGTTGGTAGTAGAGAGTATTATGAAACTTTAAAAACAGGAAGAGATTTTCATTTGATTTGTGAAAGATATTTTAGCAATATACCTCTTGGAATCTATTTTAATGAGGATGATAAAAATAGTAAAAAGTTTTTAAAGTGGATGGAAAATATAAAAAAAGTTGTTCCTATTGAAAAAGGAAAAACGTATTTGCCAGAATATGAAGTAAGGATGACATTAAATGGGGATATAATACAGGCAAAGTATGATTTAGTTGTAATTGGAAATAACAATATAGAAATATGGGATTGGAAAACCGAGTCTAAAAAGATTGACTATAAACACGTAGAAAATAGAATACAAACTATTGTTTATATGTTTTTAGCAAAAGAAGTAATACCTAAAGTTTTAAAAATGGACATAAATGTTAAAGATATAAATATGAGATATTATCAACCTGAATTTGATGACTTACCAATTACCATTTTATATGATGAAGAAAAACATGAAGCAAATAGAAATAAAATTCAAAATTATATAAGTATGATAAAAAACACTAATTATGAAGAACATACATACGAAGACAATCTATACAATGATATAGAAAAGGTATATAATAAAGAAGAACGTATGTGCTATAGAAATAAAAAGCATTGCAAGTATTGTGAATTTAATAAGTTATGTAATGGCAAAGAAATAGATTATAGTATTTTGGAGGCGGAAATTTATGGGACTTAGGTTTGTATTAGGTAGAAGTGGAAGTGGAAAATCCACCTATATACTAGATGAGATTAAAAAAGAAGCTCAAAAAAATGAAACGACATCAATTATACTTTTAGTTCCAGAACAGTACACATTTGAGGCTGAAAATAGAGTAAGTAAGCTATTCTTAGGAAAAGAAAAAGATAAGTATCTAAGAGTTAGGGTACTTAGCTTTAAGACACTAAGTAATATAGTTTTTTCTCAAGTAGGAGGATTGACAGATGTAAATATAAATTCTAGTGGAAAAGCAATGATGGTATATAGAGCTATTGAAGATGTAAGTGAAGAATTAAATGTGTTTTCAAAATCAAAATCGCAGTCTGGTTTTGTAAGTTCAATTACAGATATGATATCAGAAATGAAACAATATAATATAAGTCCTGAAATGTTAGAAAATATATCTGGAGAATTGGATAATGAAACTTTAAGTTTAAAATTAAAAGATATAAGTAAAATATATAATTCTTTTGAAGGGAAATTGCATGAAAATTATGTAGATGCTCAAGATATGTTAACTTCATTGACAAGTAAAATTGAATTAAGCAGTTATTTAGATGGAGCTTGTGTTTATATAGATGAATTTACAGGTTTTACACCAAATCAGTACAATGTCATAAAGAGTATATTAAATAAGTCTAAAAGTGTTAATATCTCTTTGACTGTAGATGATATCAACTATATTGGGTACAGTAAATCTGATATGTTTTCTAGAACGAAATTTACTTATTCAAAATTGACTCAATTGTGCAACGAAGAAGGCATAAAAATATTGCCACAAGTAAATTTAAACACAGGTGTTATAAAAAGATTTGAAAAAGTTAAGGAATTACAGCACTTAGAAAGATTTTATAATGCTTATCCATATAAAATATATTCAAATCCAACTGAAAATATAAAGATAAAAGAGTTTAACAATTTATATTCAGAGGTGGAAGAGATAGCCAGAGAAATTGTACATTTAGTTAGAGATAAGAATGTAAGATATAGAGATATAACCATTGCTACAAGAGATTTAAATAGATATGATTTTTTAGTACACTCTATATTTAATGAATATAATATACCAAACTTTATAGATAAGAAGAGAGAGGCAAAAAGTAATCCAATAGTTATTTTAATTATTTCAGCTTTAGAAATGAAGAATAGACGATATGGGTATGAAACTATGTTTAGGTATTTAAAAAGTGGACTTATAGGAATTGATAATGATGATATAAATTTACTAGAAAATTATGTGTTGGCTAATGGGATTAAAGGTAAAAAATGGTTTGATGAAAAATGGGATTATAGAATAACCCAAAGTCTTTCAGGTCAAGAAAGTGAATTTGAACTGGAATTAAAAGAGAAAATAAATGAAATAAAAAATAGAGTATTAGAGCCTATAGTAATTTTACAAGAAAAATTAAGAGGAAAAAATAGAGTAAAAGAAATCTGTAGATATATATATGAATTTTTATTAGATATAAATATGCCAGAAACTATAGAAAGTTTAATAGTAAATTTTAAGGATAAAGGGGAACTTGATGTTGCAAATCAATACTCACAAGTTTGGGACATAGTAGTGGACATATTAGACCAAATGGTGGAACTTATGGGTGATGAAATAATTTCTTTAGAAAAATTTATAAAATTAATAACCTTAGGTTTTGATGAATATGAATTAGGGCTGGTTCCTCCTAGTATAGACCAGGTACTTGTAAGTAGTGTGGATAGAATGAAAAATCCAGACACGAAATATTTATACCTAGTTGGAACTACTGATGGTGTGTTTCCGCTGATTACAAAGGATAGTGGAATATTGAGTGATAATGATAGGGAAAGTCTTGGAAACAAAGGAATCGAAGTTGATATTGATAGTAAGACTAGGAGTTTTGAAGAACAGTTTCTTGTATATAAAGCTCTTACTTCGACATCTAAGAATTTAACCATAACATATCCAATATCAGACCATGAAGGTAAAACGCTTAGACCATCAATAATTATATCAAGACTTAAGAAGATATTTCCAAATATAGAAAATAAAAGTTATTTAGTGGAAGAAAATAAAAACACTGATAAAGATATACTTAAAAAAATAACGGTTAAATCCCCTACATTTAATGAACTTATAAACGTAATAAAAAATTATGACAGTGATGGTTACAATACAGAAGAGATTAATAGTATTTGGTTAGATATATATAGGTACTATTTAAAAGATGAAATCTATAGTTCTATAACAAAAAAAGTTATAAAAGGTCTTAGTTATACTAATCAAGTTCATAAGATTGAAGAGAAAAAAATAAGGTCATTGTATAAAAGTAATTCTCTTAGCATATCTAGGCTTGAAAAATATGCTGAATGTCCATTTGCTTATTTTATACAATATGGTCTAAAAGCAAAAAAGCGTAAAGAGTATTCATTTACACCACCAGATTTAGGAACTTTTATTCATAATATTTTAGATAGGTTTTCAAAAGAACTTTTACAAGATAATTTAACTTGGAGAGATATTGATGAAAAATATATAGAATTAAAGATAGGTATAATAGTTGATGAAATAATTTTAAAGATACCAGGATATATATTAAATAGTTCTGAGAGGTATAAATACCTTGCATATAGATTAAAGAATATGTTGACAACTGCTATAACTATAATTAGTCAGCAAATAAAACAAGGTTCATTTGAACCAATAGATTATGAAGTTAAATTTGGCGACAATGGAAAATATCCACCTATAAAAATGGTGTTAGAAAATGGACAAGAAGTAAGTTTAATTGGACAAATAGATAGAGTTGATGAATTTGAAGAAGGAGAAAATAAATATATAAGAATAATAGATTATAAGTCAGGCAATAAGTCCATAAGTCTAACAGAAATATATTATGGTCTACAATTACAATTACTTGTGTATTTAGATGCAATCCTTGAAAGTGCAAAGGATGAAGATATGAATATAAATCCAGCTGCAATACTATATTGTAGAATAAATAATCCAATAGCAAAATTTAATGAAGATAAAGATGATGAAGAAATACAAGAAGCAATATTAAAAGAACTTAGAATGAAGGGGCTTGTAGTAAAAGACTCTCACATAGTTAAAGAGATGGATAAATCATTAATAGATGGAGAAAGGAAAAACTCTTTAGTAATACCAGTAGGTCTTACTAAGGATGGAAATGTAGGTAAAAGTACTTCAGCAATAAGCTATGAGGATTTCAAACTGCTTAGAAAATATGTAAGGCATGCTATAAAGGATTTATGTGAAGAAATGTTAAGTGGAGAAATACGTATAGCTCCATATAAACATAAAGATGGAACATCATGTGACTTTTGTGATTACTCTGCTATATGTCAGTTTGATTCAACTATAAAAGATAACAAGTATAAAAATTTAAATAATAAGAGTAATGAAGAGATAATAAAAATGATGAAAGGAGATGTTAATTAGTGAGTTCTCCTAAATGGACAAAAGAGCAATTAGAAGTTATAGAAAGTAGAGAATGCAATTTATTGGTTGCTGCTGCTGCTGGTTCAGGAAAAACAGCCGTTCTAGTTGAGCGTATAATTCAAATGATAACAAGTAGAGAAAATCCAATTGATATAGATAAGTTATTAGTTGTTACATTTACTAATGCTGCTGCGTCAGAAATGAGAGAGAGGATAGGGGATGCTATAGGAAAAGCCTTAGATGAAAACCCAGAAAATAAACATTTACAAAACCAACTTGTTTTATTAAATAAATCTAGTATTACAACAATACACTCATTCTGTTTGGATGTTATAAAATCAAACTTTCATAGAATAAACTTAGACCCTAATTTCAGAATAGGAGACCAAACTGAATGTGCTATTTTGAAACAAGAAGCAATAGGATTTGAAGATTTATATGAAGAAAGAGATGAGGGGTTTTTAAATTTAGTTGAAAGTTATGCAGAAAGAGGAGGAGATAAAGAAGTACAAGATATTATCTTGGGAATATATTCATTTGCAATGGCTTCTCCTGAACCTAAAAAATGGTTGATTGACTCAGCAGAACGATTTAATATTGATGAAAATTTTGATTTTTCACAGTCTATTTGGGCTAGAGCTATATTAGACACTGTAAAAATAGAGATTAATGGTCTTTGTCTAAATATGGAAAGGGCATTAAAAGAAGTGGAATCAATAGAAGAATTAGAAACTTTTGCAGAAAAGTTATCCGTTGAATATAAAAAAATTGCTGACATTTCACAAGCATGTAATAAATCTTGGGATGAGGCATATAAAAAGATGGCAAGTATGTCCTTTGAAAATTATGTAAAAGGAGTAAAAAGAATTTCAAAAGATGCTCCTTCGTATATAAAAGAATCAAAAGAAAAGGCAAAAACTATAAGAGATAAGACTAAGAAGTCTTTAGAAAGTATAGTAAGTGCTACATTCAATAAAGATAATGATTCTATTAGAGAAGAAATAAAATATCTTTATAACATAGTTAAACCAATATCTAGTGTTGTACTGAGATTTGAAGAGGAATATAGCAATAAGAAAAGAGAAAAAGGAATAATAGATTTTAACGATATAGAGCATTTTGCATTAAATATACTTACAGATGTAGATGAAAAAGGTAATATTGTACCTTCTGATATAGCAGTTGGATATAGAAACAAGTTTTATGAAATATTTATAGATGAATATCAGGATAGTAATCTAGTGCAGGAAGTACTGCTTAAAGCTGTTGCAAATACAGAAACTCCAAATAGATTTATGGTTGGTGATGTAAAACAGAGTATATATAGATTTAGACAAGCAAAGCCAGAATTATTTTTGCAAAAATATAATAACTATAATGATAAAAAGGGAAGCTCCCATAGAAAAATAATGCTTTACAAAAACTTTAGAAGTAGAGAAGAAGTTGTAGATGCTGTAAATTATATATTTGAAAATATAATGAATGAGAATATAGGAGAAATTGAATATACAGAAAAAGAAAGACTAAATTTAGGTGCAAATTTTAATGTGGATACAGACGAGAAATCTATTATTGGTGGAGCAACGGAGATACACCTAATACAAAAAGATAATAAACTTGATGATGATATTATAAATGATAAAGACGATAGAATTAATAACAAAGAAAATGAAATAGAGGAAGAAGAAAAATTAGATAATATACAACTTGAGGCTAGAATGGTTGGAAACATTATCAAAGATTTAATGAAAGTCAATGAAGATGGAAAAATTCAAAAGGTCTATGATAAGGGAATAGATGGATATAGACCTGTGGAATTTAGAGATATAGTTATTCTTTTAAGAGCTACATCTGCATGGGCTCCAGTGTTTGCAGATGAATTGATGAATATGGATATACCAACGTATGCTGATGTTGGAGTGGGGTATTTTGATACGATTGAAATAAAAACAATATTGTCATTACTTCAAATAATAGATAATCCAATGCAAGATATACCTCTTATATCTGTATTAAAATCACCTATATTTGGATTTACACCAGAGGATTTGATTGATATTAGAGTTCAGAGTAAAGATAAAATTTTTTATGAGGTTTTAAAAAGTACAGCAGAGTATGATGGATTTACAGATTCTCAAAATGAAAATGAGTCTGAGTTTATACCAAGTGAAGAATGCATAAACAAAAGTAAAGATTTTTTAATTAAGCTAAAGGAATTTAAAGAAAAGTCAATGTACATGAGTACAGATGAATTTATATGGTACTTGTACACAAGGACTGGATACTATGCCTATGTTGGAGCATTGCCAGGTGGAAGTCAAAGACAAGCTAATTTAAAAGTATTGTTTGAGAGAGCAAAACAATTTGAAGAAACCAGTCTTAAAGGAATATTCAACTTTGTAAATTTTATAGAGAAATTAAAAAAATCTAGTTCTGATATGGGAAGTGCAAAAACACTTGGTGAGAATGCAAATGTTGTTAGAATAATGAGTATTCATAAAAGTAAAGGTCTAGAATTTCCAGTAGTCATATGCTCTGCAATGGGTAAAAATTTCAATACTCAAGATTTTAAAAAGAGTATTTTATATCATCATAATTTAGGGTATGGACCTCAATTTGTAGACTATGAGAGAAGGATTTCTTTTCCAAGTATAGCCAAAGAAGCATTAAAAAGCAAAATAAATATAGAAAATTTATCAGAAGAGATGAGAGTTTTATATGTTGCATTTACAAGAGCTAAAGAAAAATTGATTATAACTGGTTCTACTAGAAATATACAAGATAGTATAAAGAGATGGTCAAATGGAATTGAAAGTTTAGATACAATATCACAATACGAGATATTAAAAGGTAAAAATTTTTTAGATTGGATAATGCCTTGTGTATTAAGACATAGGGATTTATCTAATCTACTAGAAGAAGTAGGATTAGACGCAGTTTTTAATGTTGAACATAATTCAAAATGGTATGGAAAGTTGTGGAATAAGAATGATATTTTAGTGGAAAAGAAGAGTGATGAAGAAAAAGAAAGTATTGAAGAAATTCTTGAAAAAATAGATGTAAATAATCCTGACAGTGATTATTACGGTGAAATAGAAGAAAAATTAAACTATATATATCCATATGAATTTAGTACAAGAAAACCTGCTACTATATCTGTTACAGAAATAAAAAAGATACAAAATAATTATGAAGAAGAGTTAATAAATACTATATTTGAACAAAAAGTAATATTAAAAAAGCCTCTATTTATTCAAAATGAAGAAGAAAGAGAAAAAATAAGTGGAACAGAAAGAGGTACAATAGTCCATTTAGTTATGGAGGTTTTAGACTTAAAAAATGTAAGTAGTGTAAATGATATAAAATCACAAATAAGAGGTTTTGTTTCAAAAGGTATAATAACAGAAAAACAAGCTAGTATAGTAAATCCATATAAAATATATAAATTTTTTGCCTCTAACATAGGAAAAAGAATGTTGAATGCTGAAATTATAAATAGAGAAAAATCCATTTATGCACAAGTAAATATGAAAGACATATATATTTATGAAAAGCTTATAAACAATGATGATAAAAAACTTTATGATAATGAAAGTGTCATGTTAAGAGGTATAGTTGATGCTTATTTTGAAGAAGATAATCAAATAGTTTTGGTGGATTATAAAACAGATTTTGTAAATGAGGAAAATATAAATCAAATAATAGAGAAATATAAAAAACAGTTGGATTTATATGCAGATATTATTGAAACTTTAACTGGTAAGTCAGTAAAAGAGAAATGTATATATTTATTTGGAGTTGATGAAGCTGTTTGTTATTAGTTTTTATATATAAATTAA
>OCJI01000131.1_pt1 | contig 31005 bp, 20 predicted proteins | sample 1480751 | NCBI WGS metagenome assembly OCJI01 (sample SAMN05301481, study PRJEB22388) | human gut metagenome | isolation source: Infant 1 DOL 24 gut | host: Homo sapiens | place: USA: Pittsburgh, Magee-Womens Hospital of UPMC | collected 2013/2014 | reverse complement strand
ATATCTTCCTATAATTATTTGGGTATTAGCTATGGGAGCTCAGTGGGTCTATAATAAAAAGTATGATGATTTAATTGATGAGGCATCAAAATGTATACTATCAAGAGTTAATGATATTGCAATAAAAGTATTGTTTTTTTCTGTAGCTATAGTATCTATATTTCTTGTAACTTTGGACATAAATGTGTCAAATTTAAATATAGGAATGTCTTTATTAGTCATTTTGTTTATTCAATCCTTGTTGAAGTTAATTCTATTTATATATTTTGACAGAAAGGGGATATACAATTAGGTGTCAGTATTACTAAAGACAAAAATTAAATCCTATAGAGAAAAGAACCTTATGACACAAGGTGAACTTGCAAAGTCAGTAGGAGTAAGACGTGAAACTATTGTACATTTAGAAAATGGTCGCTACAATCCTTCTTTAAAACTGGCAATGGATATTGCTAAGGTATTTGATACAATTGTAGAAGAGTTGTTTGAATTTATTGAAGAAAATAATATTTAAATTTCATGTATTACTTATGCATTAGAGAATGAATTAATTATAGGTAAAAAACCAAGCTTATAGATTAGAGAATAAATGACTTATAGATGAAAAACCAAGCTAATGGATTAAAGAATGAATGATTTATAGATGAAAAAGAAAGCTAATAGATTAGAGAATAAATGACTTATAAATAAAAACCAAGCTAATAGATTAGAGAATGAATTAATTATAGGTAAAAATCAAGCTCATAGATTAAAAAATAAATGATTTATAGATGAAGAACTAAACTTATAGATTAAAAAATAAATGACTTATAGATGAAAAATCAAGCTCATAGATTAAAGAATAAATAACTTATTAGATGAAAAAACAAGCTTATAGATAAGAAGTCCATGCTTATAAGCCAGAAAATGAATAGTTTAATAGATTAAAAAATACATATTTGTGAATTATAGAATGAATAACTCCATAAACTAGAAAATTTATAATAATATCTATATGAAAATTAGAATTATTTTATCACAAAAAAATTAAGTTAAATAAATATGAAATTACTTCCAAATATACTTCCAAAAACATGTAATCGCATATATAATATAATTATAAAAATAATAAATATTTTTATAGTAGTAGTTAATTATTAATAAGGAGGGGTCAAAATGCCTAGCATGATTATGGAAGTTGTAGGAGTACTATTTATAGCTATTGGATTAATCTTGACATTCATTGAAATAAAAGGAAATTTCCCTTCTTTTTATGGTTTTGGTCAAAATTAAAATGCTGTAGGTATTATAGCAGCAGGAATTGCTTTAATTTTCTTTAGAAATGGCATAGATACATAGATTCTATAGCTACTTATGGTGTATTTTTAGCAATAGAACTTGTTGTAATAGTTGCATATTTCTTAATAAGAAAAAAATTTACTAAAGAAGATAAACATTTAAGAACTAATTAACTAAATTATCTACTATAAAATTGGAAAATTAAAAACAAATAAAAGTTTGTTTTTAATTATTTAAAATCCAAATTTGATTATTTTTAAAGAAACTATGTTCTGTATAAAACTAGAATGTGGTTTCTTTTTTATGTATAAAATATTTTTTAGCAAAAGTTAAAAGGTGTTTTATAATATAAAATAGTTAATTGTAGATGTTAATAAAAGAAAATTATGTATATTTCAGATAAAGATAAGAGAGTATACTATATTTTAATTCTTTTTTCAATAAAGCTTATTGAAAAGAACTTTAACTTAGAAGAGTATCACCAAATTGCAGATACAATATCATAAGCAGTTATTTATTGACAACCCTTTTTAATAAATATATCATTTGAAGTATACTGACGAAAAGGAGTTGAATAATAATGGACATCTTATTGGTTGAAGATGATAAGAATATTCGAGAAATGGTATACGATTTTCTGATTAGTGAGAATTACTCTGTTAAAACTGCCATTGATGGAAATACAGCTATTGAAATATTTAAAAATTATTCATTTGATATTATTTTACTGGACTTGATGTTACCAAAGTCTAGTGGTTTTGAAGTATTAAAATATATACGAAGTGTGAGTGTTGTTCCTGTTATTATTACTACTGCGAAAGATAGTGACACAGATAAAATGCTAGGGCTTAATCTTGGTGCAGATGATTATATTACAAAGCCTTTTTCAATCGTAGAATTGCTTGCAAGAATTAAAGCTAATATTAGACGTGCAACAGTGTACAGTAGTTCAAGAAACTCTCAAGATATGGTTATTCAGTATAAAGATTTGATTATAAACATATCAAAATATGTAGTTTCAAAGAGTGGAATTGCCTTGAACTTAACACATACAGAATTTGAAATTGTTAAATTACTAGCGACTAATCAAGGACGTGCTTTTTCAAAGGAACAATTATACAACGCTATTTGGAAAGAACCTTATTATGGAAATGAAAATGTGCTAAATACTCATATTAACAGGTTAAGAAATAAATTGTCTGATGGTATGGAAAAAAATAATTATATTAAAACTCTTTGGGGAATTGGCTACAAAATGGAGGAAGAATAATGGAGTTATTTTTAGTTGTAATTTCTATTGTACTATTTGCTCTCTACTTAAAAGAACGAAATAAATCAAAGAAAATGGAAAGTGATTATAAGTATATCAATTCAAGACTTCGTGACATAACAAATGATGATGAAATTAATTATATTTTAGTACCATCTGATATTTCGATTGTAAAAGAAACGGCAGTAGATATAAATAAACTTCTTGAAAAGTTTTACAGTAGGCAAATTAATTATAATAGAAGTGAAAAAGCGATATTGCAAATATTTACAAACATATCACACGATTTACGAACTCCCATCACAGTATTAAAGGGTTATATTGAAATGCTATATCTTCAAAGTCAAAAAGAAGAATTATCTTCTTCAATGAGAGCAACTGTGGAAAAAATGCAAACAAATTCAAATGAGCTTGTTAATTCAATAAATAACCTGTTTAATATGGCAAAAATCCAATCTGGAGATATGATATTAAATCTTCAAAAATCCAATCTAACACAATTATGTCATGAGATTATTTTAGAGTTTTATGATTTGCTAGATAAAGAAAACTTTAATGTTGAAGTTAATATTGAAGATAGACCTATATATGCAAATGTTGACACAGAAGCATTACAACGTATACTCAAAAATTTAATTGATAATGCTATAAAATATGGTTCAGATGGTAGATTTTTAGGGATTTCACTATATGAAAAGGAAAAACATGTTTTTATAGATATTGAGGATAAAGGTTCAGGTATTTCTGAAACTGAAAAAGAGCATATTTTCACAAGAGCTTATACTGCTGACAGAAAAAAAGGCAATGGTTTAGGTTTGGCTATTTCTCAAGGGCTTGCAAACTCTATGGGAGGTTCAATTTATGTAAATAGTAGACCTAATGTAAAAACAGTTTTTACGGTAAAATTGAAAAGTTAGAAAAAAGTTAGATTTAAAAGAGAGAAAAGATAATTTTATTTTGTATACTGTTTTTAGAAAGGAGGGAGTATGATGAACTATATCATAGAGACCCATCAATTAAAGAAAATATATAAAGATAAAGCTGTTGTTAATGCTGTTAATATTCATGTGAAAAAGGGAGAAATTTATGGATTTGTTGGACCAAACGGGGCAGGTAAAAGTACAGTAATGAAAATGTTGCTAAATCTTGTTAAGCCAAATTCTGGAGAAATAGTTATGTTCGGTAAGAAAGTGGCAGAAACTGATTTTGAAATATTAAAAAAGATTGGTACTATTATTGAAAATCCTTATTTCTATGAGAATTTGACTGCTAAACAGAATCTTGATTTACACTGTGAATATATGGGTTATTATAACAAAGAACATATATCAGAGGTATTGGAATGTGTCGGATTGTCAAAGCAATCAAACAAGAAAGTTTCAAAATATTCTTTAGGGATGAAACAACGTCTTGCAATAGCTAGAGCAATTCTTACTAAACCAGAATTATTGATTCTTGATGAACCTATAAATGCACTCGACCCAGAAGGGATAAGAGAAATGCGAGAATTATTCCGTAAGTTAAATACAGATTATGGAATAACTATATTTATTTCTAGTCATATTCTTTCAGAGGTAGAACAAATTGCGGACACTATTGGAATTATTCAAGATGGTAAACTTATTAAAGAAATTTCTATGTCAGATATACACAAATATCAAACAGATTATGTTGAAGTAGATGTAGATAATGTGGAACTTGCTGGATACTTATTAGAAAAAGAATTTGGAATAAAAGACTTTAAAATTACTTCGGAAAGTTGTATTGAAATATATGATTTGCGAAAAGATGTAAAAGAAATATCCAAAATATTTATTCAAAATCAAATTGGTATAAATAGCATTGGACGTAAACAAAGTTCTTTAGAAGATTACTTCTTCCAAACTACAGGTACAGGAGGTAAAGAAACACTATGATAAATTTAATGAAACTAGAGCTAAAAAAAGTTGGGCTAAAAAGATATTTTTTATTTTCAATACTGGGGATTTTCTTATGTATGTTTTTTGTCTTTACTGGATTGAATGATAAATCTACTTCAATATATGATTATGATGTTACATTTAGTACAATCAGTTTAGTTTTCTGTTTTTACTATATTATATTATTTGCTGTGTTGAATGTGGCATATATAATAAATGAATATACAAATAAAACAATCTTGATTTTATTCTCTTATCCACTTGACCGTAAAAAACTTATTTTATCAAAGTTACTTTTGATTACGACTCTTATGATATCATCAATGATAGTTGGATATATCTGTTGTTTTACATTCGTTGTTGTATTGGATAAGTATTTTAATTTAGTTATTGGAGATTTTCATATTTCTATTTTATCTTATTGGATACCAGGAGCAATTAAAAGTATTATTGTATTTTGCTCATTAGGTATATGGACATTCGTTGTTGGAATGATAAGAAAATCAATACCTGTTACCCTTGTCAGTTCAATTATTTTTATCAATTTAAGACAATTTATTTTAGCTGGTACAAATACAACTCAAGACAGTTTGATTTCTGTTTTTATTATAGTTGGTATAACTGTGATTGGTATATATTATATACTAAATCATAAAGTTACTGAAATTGACTAGATACTGTGGCTAGGAAGGTAGTTATTAATTGTATCTTCTTGGGATAATAATGATTTGCTATTATATCAGCTATTATTAATATTATTAGAGTTTTAATAATATTGCACAACCATTTGAAGTTGAGCCAAAGCTTGATGAATTAATTGAATGGTACTATAGTCAGAGTGAAGTATCTATTAAAGTTATAACTGAATTTCATTATAGATTTGAATTGATACATCCATTTCAAGATGGTAATGGTCACATAGGTAGATTTGTTATGCTAAAACAGATGTTAGAAAATAATCTTCCTATAAAAATTGTATCTTGGGATAGTGAGGAATTGTATAGAAACTCCTTAAATTCTTGTAGTTTAGGTAATTATGTCCCTTTAATTGAATATTTATCAAGTTTAGAAGATTTTAGAGAAGTATATAAAATGTTATGGAAATAATTGTTTGCAGCAAAAAAAGTTTATATATAAATATATTTTTAACTATGGTATTTAACGCTAATTTCTTAGTTATTCTTAGCTTGGACTATACTCACTATTTTAACTATATAAAATAGTGGATATAGTTTAACTATCTCTTTATAACTATTTTTATGTATCTTAGTTGTTTCTTAATATGGGGACAGTTCATAAAACTAAAAGTGATTTTTAATTTTATCATTTATAATTTACCATTACATCAGAAAAATACTTATCATTAGAATTTTCATAAAAGGTACCTATTTTTTTCAATTAACTAAATCAATTCTATTAGTCTTAATCTTTCGTATTTCAAATTGATAATATAAGAAAATAAAAAATAAAAAATTTTAAATTTTTTATTTATTGCGAAAAAAATAAAAAGGTGCTATACTTTTTGTAACATATTATTCAAATTATTAAGAGATAGTAAACATTTATAGTTTAATTTGTAGTACACTAGCATGATTTGCAGAACAATGAATTAATCTATAGTATAATAGTTTAATTTGAAGTACAACGATTTAATCTATAGTACAATAACTTGATTTGAAGTACAACGATTTAATCTATAGTACAATAACTTGATTTGCAATACAATGAATTAATCTATGGTATAATAGTTTAATTTGAAGTACAATGAATTAATCTATAGTATAATAGTTTAATTTGAAGTACAACGATTTAATCTATAGTATAATAGTTTAATTTGAAGTACAATGGTTTAATCTATAGTATAATAGTTTAATTTGAAGTATAACGATTTAATCTATAGTACAATAACTTGATTTGCAATACAATGAATTAATCTATAGTATAAGAGCATGATTTACAGTACAATAATTTAAATTGTAGTACAAAAGTACTATCAAATAAGAATTTCTACTTTAAAAATATTACTAAAAGTAATTAAAATCAAATAATTCAATATAATATGGCAAAAGAATAGAAATAAGGTGAGAGTAGTGAAAGTAAAGTCAAATTTAGATGAAATTTTATATCATAAGATTATTGAAAGTCTTATTCGTGGTGAATACTCTGTAGGTCAAAAAATATTACTAAATGACCTTTGTGAAAAATTTGAAGTAAGCAGAACACCAGTTGTACAAGCAGTAAAAATGCTAAATAAAGATGGAGTGCTTACTATTATGACAAATGGTAAAGTGTACGTACCAGAGTATGAATATGATATGGTAAAACAAGTTTGTGAAACGAGAACACTGATTGAAACATATGCTTTAGAAAAAATGATGCAAGAAGAGGAAGAGGTTTTTCAACAAAAGCTAGATGTAATAAAAAGATACTCTGATAAATGCGAGGAGTACTATCGTCAAGAAAAATCTGTAGAACTTGCACTAGCAGATTTGGAATTACATAAAGCCATTGTAGAAGGGGCAAATAATGAGATTTTAAATGATGTATATGTTGGTATACAAGGAAGATTTATAGTAGTGAACTATTTAATTCGACCATTAAAAAATCGTAATTATGAAGGAACAGTACAAGACCATTTTGAAATATTAAAATTCATTGAAGACAGAGATACAAAAAAAGCAGTAGATAAACTAAGAAATCATATTCAAGGAACTATTAAAAGATTCTGTGAAGATGAATAATAAGTTTTGAAGTTACTATATATACTTATCTATTAAGTTGCTAAATGTAGTCTAAGTATAATCTAATTATAGTTTAAACATAATCTAAATATAATCTAATAAATATAATCTAATAAATATAATCTAATAAATATAATCTAAATATAGTGTAAATAAGTCTAAGTATGAATTAAATATAGATTAAGTATGGACTAAGTATAGATTAAGTATAGATTAAGTATGAATTAAGCATGGATTAAATATACTTTAAATTACAAATATTACAAGGAAGCCAGAAGGCTTCCTAAAAAAATAACCTTTATAAAATTTTTTATTTTAAATTTAAAATTTTTTATTTTAAATTTAAAATAAAAAATGAAAGAGGTGGTAGGGAGTTTGAAAAAAATTACTAAAGAAAGGATAGAAAATACTATGAAAAAGCTATTTACGAGTGAAACATTTTTGGAATATCAATTTATAAGTGATTGCCAAATATCACCAGATGGAGGATATACAGCATTTATTGTAAAAAAAGCTGATATCAAAGAGAATGGTTACACAAGCCAAGTTTATATATTAAACAATAAAACTGGCGAATTAAAACAAATAACGTCTATAAACTCTGTTGGAGCATATGCCTGGGAAGATGAAAATACTATCTTGTTCCCTGCTTTGAGAAATGAAAAAGTAAAAGAAGCTGTCAAAAACGGTAAGCAATGCATGAGTTACTATGCTTTATCTTTAAATGGTGGAGAAGCAGAAGAACTTTTTAGACTCCCTATCAAAGGTGGTAAATTGAATCCTATAGGAAAAGGTTTGTATGCAGTTATTGATTCTTATGACAATGACCGACCTATTGTAGAGGGATTGCCAGAAGAAGAACAACAGAAAAAAATAAATGCTTATAACAAAAGACATTATGAACATTTCAAAGAAATTCCTTATGCTGTCAATGGGGAGGGATATATTAGCAGAAAAAGAAAACGCCTATACATATACGACAGTAATATAAATGAGTTGAAGGCAATTACAGCACCTATGTTTAATGTTGTAGGTATGAAAATAAGTGATGGAAAAATCTTATATATAGGGCAAGAGTTTAAAGATGTAAAAGGTTTGAAAAATGGGGTCTATGTATTTGATACAAACACAAACACAAATGTCTGTATATTAGAAAAAGATAAGTATATTATAAAAGGTTTTGAATTATATCAAAATCAAGTGATACTAAACCTAACTGATGCTTTATCTTATGGAAATGGAGAAAATGGAGATTTTTATACTATTGATATTGATACGAAAGAAATGAAACTTCTTTCAGGGCATCAACATCATTGTATTGGAAATACAGTAACATCTGATGTTAAAATGGGTGCTGGTCAGACAACAAAGGTAGATGGAGAATATATTTATTACACTTCTACAGTAGATATGGACTGCATTATTGAAAGAATACATATTCCAACAGGAAAACAGGAAAAAGTAATACAGACAGGTTCAGTTGATTTTATAGATGTAAAAGATGGCAATATTGTATGTGTGGGTTGTTTAGGAAATGGATTACCAGAAGTTTATACAGTAGAGAATGGAACATTGTGTAAGAAAACACATTTAAATGACCATATTTTAGAGGAATATAAAATTTCTGTGCCAGAATACATAGAGTCAAAAGGAAGTTCTAAATGGGAAATACAAGGATACGTATATAAACCAGTAGATTATGAGGTGGGGAAAAAATATCCAGCTGTATTGGCGATTCATGGAGGACCAAGATTGACATATGGACCATATTTTATGCATGAGATACAGGTATTTACAAGTGCAGGTTACTTTGTATTCTTCTGTAACCCAAGGGGGTCTGAAGGTCGTGGCAATGCTTTTGCAGATATTAGGAAACAGTTTGGAGATATTGATTATATAGATTTTATGGAATTTACAGATACTGTACTTGAAAAATATACAGACATTGATAAAACAAAATTGGCTGTTGAAGGTGGAAGTTATGGTGGATTTATGACGAATTGGATAATTGGTCATACAAACCGTTTTGCTGTTGCTTGTGCTCAACGTTCTATTGCAAACTGGAGTGGCATGGAGGGTACAACAGACATTGGTTATTATTTCTGCAAAGGACAAACAGGTGCTTCTCATATGGAAAACCACGAGCTTCAATGGAAACAGTCACCTCTTGCTTATGCTGATAAATGTGTTACACCGACTTTATTTTTACATGGTGAAAAAGACTATAGATGCTATATGCAAGAAGCATTCCAGATGTTTTCAGCATTGAAAATTCATGGGTGTCCTACAAAACTTTGTCTATTTGAAGGAGAAAACCATGAACTGTCTCGTTCTGGTAGACCAAAACAAAAGCTACAAAGATTAGTTGAAATGCTAGATTGGTTTTCGGTATATATAAAAAAAGATAACATAGGACAGTAGAAAGGAGAATATAAAAATGGAAAAAATAAAGATTGAAAGTTCAGATATTTTTGAATATATATTCCCTCATGATATTTCTTGTTCACCTGATGGAAAGCATATTGCTTATATTATATCAAATATCAACGAGGAAAAAGACTGCTATGAACATGACTTATATGTGATGGACATCAAAACAGAAAAACAAATACATATGACTCAAACAAAAGATGTAACATCATTTAGTTGGATTTCTAATACAGAACTACTTTTTACATCTAAAAGAAATAAGCCAAAAGCAGGTACAACAGATTTTTACACTATTTCTATAGAAGGAGGAGAAGCAAAAAAAGCATTTTCTATTCCAAAAGCTTGTAGCGTACCTGTATCACTTGGAAATAAATTGTGGTTACTGACAACAAAAAATCCAACGGATTCTAAAAAATCAGAACCAGATAGGGCAGTAGAGGGTGTAGATTATTGGACATTTACAGATAAACCTTTTATAAGAGATGGAGAAAATTTTTCTCAAAGAAGACGTGTAACATTAGAATTATATCAAGAAGGTGAAAATATAACAAAAGCCATTACACCAAAATTTTGTGAAGTAGCAGGTATAGATGTTTCTTCGGATAAAAACAGAATTTTATATACTGGTCAGATTTATGAAGATTGTGCAACTCCTTTTTCTGGACTTTGGGAGTATCATATAGACAGTGGTGAAACCAAAGAACTTGTACCACAAGGAAAGTACCAAATAAGTTTGGCAAAATATATTGGCAAAGATAAAGTAATGTTGCAAGCTTCAACATTAGACCGTTCTATTACACAGAATCATGATATTTTTATACTTGATTTGAGTACTAGTGAAATAAATATGATTGCTAGTCCAGATGGTATGTATGCTACACTACTGGATGTAGATGCAGTATATGGTGGTGGACGTAGTAATAAAGTTATAGGAGATAAATTTATTGGTGCAAGAATTTGCAGAACTATGACAGAATTTAATGAGTTTGATACAAAGACAGGTAATATACGTATCATCACAAAAGTAGATGCTTTTACATCTTTTGATATTTACGACAACACCATGTACACAGTAATGTTGAAAGATTATGAGTTAGCAGAAATATATAGCATTGATATGACTACAGGTACAATGAAAAAAATGACTGCTTTTTCTAAACCATATTTAGATACTCATAAGGTTTCATTACCTGAAAAATTGACGTTTGTAGCAAAAAATAAAGAAGAAGTTGATGGTTTTGTTATACCACCTATAGATGCTAAAGAAGGCGAAAAATATCCTGCTGTATTGTTCATTCATGGTGGGCCTAAATGGGCATATGGCTATATGTTTACACACTTGAAGCAGTGTGTAACATCAAAGGGAATGTATGTGATTTATTGTAACCCTCATGGTGGTGACGGTTATGGTGAAAAATTCTTAGAAATGGTAGAAAGATGGGGGTATGTTGACTATGAGCATCTTATGGAATTTGTAGATACTTGTATTGAAAAATATCCTGGGATTGATGCAGACCGCTTAGGGGTTGCAGGGGGAAGTTACGGTGGTTATATGACAAACTGGATAATTGGCCATACAGACCGTTTCAAAGCAGCAGTTTCTCAAAGAGGTATTAGTAACTTGATTACAGCTTCTTTAATTATTGACTTTGGGGATAGAATTATGAAGCAGACTTGTGGAGATAAGACGCCTTGGAATCATGAGGAGGTTCTTTGGAATCATTCACCTATTAAATATGTGAAAAATGTTAAGACACCAACATTGTTCTTACATAGTGATAGGGATTATAGATGTTTTATGGGGGATACTTTCCAAATGTTTACAGCATTAAAACAACTTGGTGTAGATACAGAAATGTATTTGTTCCACGGAGATACACATGGATTGTCTAGAAATGGAAGACCATCTAATAGAATTGCACGAGCAAATGCTATTGTAGATTGGTTTGAAAGATATTTATAATAAGGGGGTTATTCTATGAGTGATATGTTATTATGGTTTAGTGTCGTATTAGTTTTATTTGCTATTGGGGATTTAATTGCAAGCAAAACAAAAGCAAAAGTATCAGCTGTATTTGTTACACTACTTTTATTTTTGATTCTATTTGTCACAAAAGCAATACCAGCTGATATTATTGAAAAAGCAGGTATGACCGCAGCAGCTAGTTGGAGTGTTCCAATGATTATGTTTAGTATGGGAACAATGTTGAATGTTAAACAATTTATAGACGAATGGAGAACAGTATTGACAGCATGGCTTGGAATTGTAGCAGTTATAGTCTGTGTCTCATTATGTATTCCTTTGTTTGGAAAATCAACAGTATTGACAAGCATACCAGTTATAAATGGAGCTTTACCTGCTACTACTATTATGACACAAGCAGCACTAGAAAAAGGACTGACACTTGCAGCAGCTACAGCAACAGTTGTATTTGCAATTCAGAAGTTTATTGGTACACCAATAGCTTCAAGAGCAGCGTTACAAGAGGCAAACCGTCTTTTAGTAGAATATCATGAAGCAAAATCAAAAGGCATTGATTTAGCAAATGTTGATACTGATAAGAAAGAAGCAGAGAATACAGGCACAAAAGTAAAACAAGCTTTCTGTGAAAAATACGATAAATATTATTCTACAAATGTTTGTATATTTTTTATAGCATTATTCTCTTATCTAGGGTATGAACTTTCAGAGATTATTCATGTAAATTATTCTATTGTATGTCTTGTTGTTGGTGTTATTGTAACACGTATTGGTATTGTGCCAAAAGACATTTTGGAAAAAGGAAAAATCAAGGGATTTATCAACATGGTTGTGTTTGCAGCTGTTATTCCTTCTTTAGCAAAAGTTTCTTTGACAGATTTAATTAGTCTTTTTGTACCAATTGTGGGTATGTTTGCAGCTTCTATCATTGGTATATTCTTTATGATGAAGGTGTTACCAGGTTGGAAAATTATCGGTTCTAAACCTCTTGCTTTTGGAGTAGGGTTTTGTCAGATGTTGGGATTCCCAACTACATATTTAATTTCAAATGAAGTGTGTAATGCTGTTGGAGAAACGGAAGAAGAAAGAGCATATTTGATGTCTAAGATTATGCCTAAGCTGGTAGTTGGTGGTATGGCTTGTATGATTTCTATTGTGGTAGCTGGTCTTATGGTACCAATGTTATAGATAGGTTTCATAGTTAAAAAAGTGGTGTTAATTTATAGGAGAAGCTAAAAAGTAGTATTAATTTATAAATAAAGCTAGAAAGTCAGTATTAATTTATAAACGAATTTTATATTAGTTAATTGATTATAAGAATATTTTCTTTTTAGCATTATAATCTTGATTTTATCAAGAAACAGATTTTTTATTTGCTATTCTAATAGTTACAGTTTATTTTTATTTTCTAAAACAAAACTTTAACTTGATTTATCTGTAAATAGGGTATTTAATAATATTTTTGGAAAATCTTTAGAAAGAATTAAAAAGAGGAGAAAAAATGGAGTGCCTCAAAGTGAACTTTTTTAGTTCATAAGGCACTCTTTTTTGTATTAAATCGAATATATTTTCAACGTTTTAAAAGTGAGAAAGAGACTTATCTCTAGTTTGAGATAGCCAATTTTAATTATTAAAATTATTTTTTGTTTTATTTATCAAAGAGTATTCGTGTTTTAGAAGTTAGTATTTTTTATTTTATATATACAAGGTTTTCCGTTTCTAATGTTTTCTTTTTTAAAATAATTAGGGTATTCAATTATAGTAAAAGGTGGATTGTATTTTGGAGTGATATTATTTAAAGCACAGTATTGAATGTTGAAATTCTCACATTTTAGAGTATTATCTTTTGTAATCAAAAAAATCTTCTATACTTATAGCAAGGTTATTTCTTCAAATATTCCATGCATCATAATATCTAAATTTAAATTTTTTTAATATAGAGTTTACCTCTAGTCTACACTCTTGAATAACTCTTTCCTCTATCCAAATTCTTATAAATTCATCCCATTTATTACTATCTATTTATTACTATCTAAATTTTTTAGTATGTTTGTAATTAGAAATGGATTTATTCCTTTATGTTTTTTATAAATAGTTTATAACTTAATTTATCATTAAACAAATCATTCATACAGGATTACTTTTTCTTTTATATATTCAATTCTTACTTTTAATAAATATTTAATACATCCTATCTTATGTGGTTTTAAAAAGTGTTTATAGCTATCAAAAACCTCTAATATTTCATTCATATTTATTTTGTCATAGTAATATTTTACATCTTTTATATTGACAAAAAAGTGCTCTAAGTGTATAGTGTGTATATAATAACATCACACTGAAAATGATAAAAAGGGGGTGATAAAAAATGAAAGTGCTCATTTCTAACACATCAGATAAGCCATTATACCAACAAATTAAAGAGCAAATTAAAGAAGCAATATTTACTGAAGAACTGAAAGAAGGGGATGCAATGCCATCCATAAGAAATTTTGCTAATGATTTAAAAGTTAGTATTTTGACTATTAGAAGAGTGTATGAAGAACTTGAAAATGAAGGCTTTCTTACACGCCAAGTTGGAATAGGAACATTTATTTCAACTGGAAATTTAGAAATACTAAGAGACTCAAAGAGACGTATAGTTGAACAAAAAATGGCAGATATGATTAAGGATGCAAAAGCACTAGGAATTACACAGATAGAGTTACAAGAAATGATGGATATTCTATATCAGGAGGATTAATATGGAAAATATTTTAGAAGTTTATAACTTAAATAAGACTTATACCGATTTTTCATTATCTAATATAAGCTTTGCATTACCAGAAGATTGTATAACTGGATTTATAGGTGTTAATGGAGCAGGAAAAACAACAACAATCCGTTCAATATTGGATGTCATAAAGCGTGATAGTGGAAAAATAAAAATCTTTGGTAAAGATTTCGATGGAAATGAGAAGGAATTAAAAAATCGAATTGGAGTTGTATTTGATGATTCATATTTCTATGAGGAGTTGTCAATGGCAGAAATGAAAAGTATTATTGCACCTTCATATGATAATTGGTGTGAAGAAGATTATCAACAAAATATGAAGCGTTTTAATCTTAACCCAAAACAAAAGATTGATACACTTTCAAAAGGAATGAAAATGAAATTTGCTTTAGCATTAGCATTATCGCATAAAGCTGAGTTTTTAATTATGGATGAGCCTACAAGTGGCTTAGACCCACTAATCCGTAGTCAGATACTTGACATACTAACAGAATATATGAAGAAATGTGGTCGTGGTGTTTTCTTTTCCACTCATATAACATCTGATTTAGACAAAATAGCAGATATGATTGTTATGATTGACAATGGACGTATTATATTAGAGCGTGAAAAAGATACTCTATTGGACGAACATAGAAAAGTAAAAGGGGATATTCAATTTCTAAATGATGAAATCAAAAAATTATTTTTAAATTTAGAAATTACAGGTTATGGTTTTATAGGGATTACCTCAAAAATTAATGAAGTGCAAAAAAATATGCCAGATATTTTAATAGAGCGTCCTACAATTGAAGATATTATGCTTGCATATATTGAAAGGAGAGAGTAATTATGTTGATTCATTTAGTTAAAAAAGATATTCTGATTGTAAAAAAATATGTATTGTTGATATTGTTTATTGCAATAGGAATCCCATTATTTATATTGTGGCGTTTACCTCCATTTGCACAAATATTGGGATTTGTACTATCCATTATATTTTCAGAATTTATGCTGTGCCAGTATCTATTATTAAAGGAGAGTCAATATTCAAAAGCATCTGTATTACTTTGTTCAACTCCTTATCCTAGACGTGGCTTAGTTCAATCTAAGTATGTTTTATTTGCAATGGTATTTATCTATTGTACATTAGTTTACTGGATTGAAAATTTACTTATTCCACAAATAGGAACTTTTGACTTAACATATATTTTGATTGTTTTATTAATAAGTTCTATTATTTATGGAGTTTATATGCCTATTCAATATAAATTAGGATATGAAACAACAAAATTCTTTTTCGTGGTGATAATCATGGCTTCATCATTTGTATTACCATTAACTATAGCTCACAGCAATTTTGAAATTCCATTTATATATCAGTATCCATCCATGATAGTGAATATTGTATTGTTCCTTTTAAGTTTAATTATACTGTTAGCTTCAATGTTTATTTCTATTAAAATTTTTAGTAATAAGGAGCTTGTATAAGGTAAGGGGGACTTTTATATGCCACATTTACCAGATTGGGCTGTTTTACTTTGTATCTTACTTCCAATAGTATATAAAGCTTGTCAGATATTTAAAAGTAAAAAATAGAGTACATATTTATATTGCCATTTTTATTGAGTAAAGTTAGATGGTATGAAAAGGTTACTTGAAAATAAAGTTACTTGGTGTGGGAGAGTAACATCATAATATTATAGATTATATGTTTCTTGAGAATCAATTTGTATTTTTTAATAGATAATATCCAGTAATTTTATTTTCCATTGATTATTTTTCAATTATGAGTATGATTGTGTGTATTGTATACCATCTTTTAAGGTGTTTTTAAAAAATTATATCGTCAAAATATAAATCTAAGGAATCCTATAAATAAAGCTTTTTAATTTTAGAAAACTAATAAAAAGTAGGAAGTTAATAAAAAGAAGCTGTCTCAAAATAGAGATAAGCTTCTTTTTCATTGCTGAAATGACGAAAATATAATTGATTTCATATAAAAAAGAGTGCTTTATGAACTATTTATTTTGAACATTAGATACACTTGCACTCAATTTAGTTACTCCTAAGCTTTATGAACTAAAAGTTTATTTTGAAGCTTATTTTTATTAAAAGAGATTTTATTTTTCTAAATAATCATCTATATACAGTATTGCGTTTCTTTTATTTATTCATAATTTATTTTCTTATTAAAGTTTTTCTATATTCATATTTTCCATATTACTTTACTTTTAATTTTATACGAATTATCAAAAATAAAATAGTTATTAGAAAAAAATAAAAGTAATTGCAAAGCTTGCAATTACTTACTTCTATATTAATTACTATACCATAAAATAACAAAAAAATCAAGTCGAGTAATCCTTCAACTTAAGTGATATACTAGGTATTAATAATTTTTAATTAATAAAATATAACTAGAGGAAAATCTACATTTTCTCAATTTCTTTAATTAAATTGACCTCTAATTAAGTAATTATAAGGAGAAAAATTATGAATTTAGCAAAGGGATTAGATGTTTTAAAAATTTCATCAAATGTATTAGGTGAAGATAAAGTTATGTATATTCCTGCAATCTACACAGAAGATGATGCAACACTTATTGACACAGGTCTTCCGGGTCAAGGTGATTTAATAATTGATGCTCTTAATAAAAGTAACACGAGCTTTGATAGGTTAAAAAATATAATAATTACTCATCATGATATAGACCATATAGGAAACATAAATTATCTAAGAGAAAAATCTAAGAATAATATCAAAGTATATGCATACAAAAGTGAAGTCAGCTATATAACAGGAGAAGAAACTCCTTTTAAACTTTATATGTTGGAACAAATGGTAGATAAAATTGATGATAAGATGCTTAGTATGCTAAATGTTATGGGACTTGGATTTAAATCATCATATACTAAAGTAGATGTGTCATTAGATAACCATGAAAAATTGAATCTAGGTGAGGAAATAGAAGTTATACATACAGGAGGTCACACTAGAGGTCACATATGTCTTTATTTAAAAGAGTCTAAAGTACTTATTGCTGGAGATTTGTTACAGGTAGAAAATGGAGAACTTAAGCCTGTTGATGTAATGCACAGCAACAAACAAGAGTTAAAAGATGCTATTAAAAATATAAGTAATTATGATATAGAAACGATAGTTTTTAGTCATGGTGGATTATATCAAAGAAACATAATTGAAACATTGAAAAACCTAATTATTGAGTAGTACTATATGATTTACAATAATTTCTTAAATTACTTAAAATTATATCTAAAGATGTAGAATCAAAATTAAATATAAGTAATAAGAATTTTGCTTTAAAATTATACTTAAGTGTTAAGGGTGATACGTAGTATTACAAGTATTTTAGAATATAGTTTTTTATAGTAATTTTAAGGTTCTACAATACTTCAGTTGAAAAATATTTAACAGCATAGTATAATAGGAAAGAAAATATTTTAAATAAACTTTAGTATACAAAGTGAAGAAAAATATTTAAATTATATATAATATTGTAGAGTGATGTAAAATATTTAAGTTATATATCATAATACAGAGTGAAGAAAAATATTTAGATAATGTACCATAATACAAGGTGAGTAAAAATATTTAAATAATATATCATAATGTGGAGTGAGGAAAAATATTTAAGTTATGTATCATAATACAAAGTAAAGAAAATCATTTAAATTATATATCATAAAAATAATATGAAATATTGAACACTCATAATATTAGAGGCTTTACTATTTTAATTGATAGGTTATATTATTTATAACATTAAAAATACAATTTACATAAAATAGACATATGAAAAATAAAAAATTATATAATAATTATGGGAATGAGGTTCTCCCTTGGATGATAATATCCTAAACTGCCAATGAGCTGATGACTTCTATGATATCATAGATGCCACCAGCTTTTTTTGTTGTTTAAATCAATAAAATGGAGGTGAAGTACTTACTAAATTTTTATTTTTTAAATTTGAAGAAATATTTAATTAATAGAAAAAATAGTAGATTATATGTTAATTATTTTATTAAGAATGGGTTAAGAGTGTACCTATATCCTATCAATTTAAAAAACAATTATGATAGTCATTACATTGACTACAGTTGATGCAATAAAACTTTCAAAAAATCTTATGATGCAAATAGAAAGGAATTAAAATGATAGAAAAATTTAAAACTTTAATATGGATTAAAATGATAATAAGAATTAAAAGCGTTTATAAAACATATGGTGGACTATTTTTTTTAGGACTCATAGGTATACCAGTTGGTGCAATTATAGGTCTTATAGACACCATATTTGGAACGGTTCTTCTAAAAGTTACAGATATTCGAGAAACATATCCAATGTATCTGATACCATTTTTAGCAGTAGTAGGAGTTGTTATTGCTTATTGCTATTTTAAATTTGGAGGAAAAAGTAGTAAAGGAATGAATCTAATATTTGAGGTAGGGCATGGAGAAGAAGAAATTATTCCTTTAAGATTGGTTCCATTTATAATATCAGGTACATGGTTAACCCATTTATTTGGTGGTAGTGCAGGACGAGAAGGAGTTGCTGTTCAGATTGGTGCAACTTTTTCACATTGGGTAGGTAAAAGGTTGCCTATAAAAAATGCTTCTAGTATTTTTCTAGTAACTGGTATGGCAGCTGGTTTTGCAGGATTATTTGAGACACCAATAGCAGCAATACTATTTGCTATGGAGGTTTTGGTAGCTGGTTCACTGGAGTATCAATCGCTTTTTCCTGCGTTTACTGCTTCTTTTACAGCAAGTGCAGTATCAAAAGCTTTAGGATTAGAGAAATTTTCTTTTGCACTTTCTTCTAAAGTTGTATTTGACTTGTCAATATTTTGGAAGCTTATTGTTTTAGGAATTATTTTTGGAATGGTTGGTGGAGCATTTGCATGGTGTCTGAAATTGTCAAAAAGAAAAATAGGGAATAGATTAAAAAATCCTATGATAAGGATTGCTATTATTGGAGTATGTCTTAGTGTATTATTCCTTTTATTTTATAAAGGAAGATATTCAGGTTTAGGGACAAATTTAATTCAAAATAGTTTCTATGGTGGAGAAATTTATTCATTTGACTGGCTGTTAAAGTTTATACTTACAATACTGACTTTGTCAGCAGGTTTTCAAGGAGGAGAGGTTACACCTTTGTTTTCCATTGGAGCTAGTCTTGGTGTATTGTTAGCAGGATTTTTTAATTTGCCAATTGAATTAGTTGCAGCGCTTGGCTATGCTAGTGTCTTTGGTAGTGCTACAAATACTTTTTTTGCACCTGTATTTATAGGGGCAGAAGTTTTTGGGTACAGCTATTTACCTTATTTCTTTGTAGTATGCGCTATTTCATATATATTTAATATGGATAAATCTATTTATTCACTACAAAAAATTTCAACAAAACAATAAATAAAACAACATAATGTATGATTAGAAGAGAAAGAATATTAGAGAAAGGATAGGGTAGGAATATGTTGACAAGTTTAGCTTTGATTTTTTTATTAGGAATGGCCTCGGGAGGTATTTTTAAGAGGATAAAATTACCTAACTTATTGGGAATGTTACTTACAGGAATTATATTAGGTCCATATGTTTTAAATTTGATTGATAATTCAATACTAGATATTTCTTCTGACCTTAGAAAGATTGCATTGATTATTATATTAACAAGGGCTGGATTATCTTTAGATATAAACGATTTGAAGAAAGTGGGAAGACCTGCTGTACTTATGTGCTTTATTCCAGCTACTTTTGAAATTATTGGAATGATAGTTTTAGCACCAAAATTACTAGGCGTTTCTATATTGGAAGCAGCAGTCATGGGTGCAGTAGTAGGAGCAGTTTCTCCTGCAATTATTGTACCTAAAATGCTTAAATTAATGGAAGAAGGTTATGGTACAGAAAAAAGTATTCCACAGATGCTTTTAGCAGGAACTTCTATAGACGATATTTTCGTAATTGTGATGTTTACAGTATTCACAGGATTGGCACAAGGAAATAGTATATCAGCTATTAGTTTTTTACAAATTCCAGTATCAATTATATTAGGTGTAATAGTTGGAGCAGTGATTGGAATCTGTTTAGCAGTATTTTTTAAGAAGGTTCATATGAGAGATTCTGCTAAAGGGGTGTTGCTTTTAAGTATCTCATTTTTAATGATAAGTTTAGAGACTGCTTTAGAGGGTATTGTGCCATTTTCTGGATTATTAGCAGTTATGAGTATTGGGATTTTCCTTCAGATAAAATATCGTGTAGTTGCAAGAAGATTGTCTATAAAGTATTCGAAACTATGGGTTGGTGCTGAAATTCTCTTGTTTGTTTTGGTAGGGGCAACAGTAGATATAAGTTATGCATTTAAAGCAGGAATTGGAGCTGTAATTTTAATATTTGGAGTTCTTTTATTCCGTATGGTAGGAGTATTCTTCTGCCTTATTAAGACAAATTTGACAATAAAGGAAAGGTTGTTCTGTATGATTGGCTATATTCCAAAGGCTACAGTACAGGCAGTAATAGGAGGTGTACCACTTGCAATGGGGATGGCATCTGGACAACTTATTTTGACGTTAGCAGTTCTCGCTATACTTATAACTGCACCTCTTGGAGCTTTTGGAATTGATGTAACTTATAAAAAATTATTAACTTCTGTAAAAGGCGAGAGTAAGTAAAAATAAAGATTATTTTAACTGGTAAGTTATATTTTGGAAAAGGATTATACTATTGAATACAATATAAAAAAATCATTTGGGAGATTAAGAAGGTAGAAGTTAAGAACAGATTTTAAGGTATGTTATGATTATTAGAATTGATTTTGTGAAATTATTATTGTAATATTTAATTATATAGATAAAGAAGCGGAGTGATAACTATGTGTTTAAAAAAATTATCAAAATTAGAGTTAGTTATTATGAAATTTATTTGGAATTTAGATATAAAGACCAATTCATATGAGATTATTGATTATATGAAAGAAGAACATAATTTACCAGAAAAAGTAGCTTTAAAAACTTTATCAAAACTATCAAAGAAAAGATTCTTATATGTTCAAGAAACAGGCAAGTGTATGTATTATACAGTTGCAATAAAAGAAAAGGCATATTTAGAGTTTATATCAAGAAATGTGCAAAATCTTTTGAAGAATAATTTTATAAGGAATTTATTAGTATCATTTCACGAAGAGGAGCTAACAGAGGAAAAGATAAAGTCGTTAGAAAACTGGGTAGTAAATTGGGAAGAAGCTTATGTATAAATGTTATTATTTTTATTACAATTTAGATAATTTTGGTTTTGTAAGCTCTGCAACTATTTTTAGATGGTTGCAGAGTTTATTTTTATTTTTTATTCCCTTAAGCAATACTTAAAAGTAAACGCATTTATATTTACTAACTTCAATTACTTCTAATACTTAAATTACTTTTTAAAAATATTTTGATATGTCATCTCTATAGTAATCTAGAACTTGTTTCTATTCTTTATATAAAGTTTTTATGAATGATATATATAATATTCGTTCATTTGATTAAAAATAACAAAATATTAAATAATTCTACTCTGATAGTTTGTTAAAAAAATAATAAAAAATATTAATAAACAAAAAAAAAATTATCTTAAGAGAGGAGAATGTTCTAAAATATAAAAAGGTTTCTAGATTTCATAAAAGATACTATTTTAGTCTTGAAAATATTTAGTTTGAAAAGATTTTAATTTAATGATTGATTAAGTTAAAAATGTGTATGTAATAAATTTTATTTTATTTATTGACTAAATTATAAAGTTTACATAATTATTTAATAATTATGTAATTGTTACTTGAAAATTGATCTATTTTAAAATCTAGTTATAACTTCAAAAAAGACTGAAAATTAAGAAAAAAGAAATATAAATATAAAAATATGTCATATAGATTTTTTTTATTTTACTTTAATAAAATGATTTGTTTTTACAATACTTTATTAATATAAAGTTTATTGCTAAAATACTTTATTTATTAGAAAAAGATTACTAATTAATTATTAAAATTAATGTATTCATAATGCATATTTTCATATAAAATTTAATTTATTTGCCGATTATATAATTATAATGACTGATTTAATTCCAATGTTGTCAAAATTTTCAAATAAATCATCATTATAAATATAAGAGAGGATGATTTTATGCAAAAGTCTTTTTATGAATTAATTGTTTTAGCAAGAAATAACTCAGTAGATGATTTGCAAGAAATTTTATTTATGTTTAAGCCATTAGTAAAAAAACTTAGTAGAGTTTTACATTATGAAGAGGGAGAAACAGATTTAATAATATTTTTTATTGAATTAATAAAAAATATTAAATTAAGTAGCTTTTCAGAAAAAAGCGATGCTATTATAGTCAAATATATTCATAAATCATTACTGAATAAGACTTTTGAGTTGTCTAGAAGATATTCTAAAATGAAGTTTAATTTTGTAGAATTTGATGAAAATATCTTAAATATGAAAAATAATTATCAAAGTAAGTCTGTTTTTGAGGAAGATATTTGTTTTTTCGAATATATTTTGAAAGAATTATCTGGTATTCAAAGAAAAGTTATTTTTTATAAATATTTAAAAGGATATTCTGATAGAGAAATATCAGTGAAATTAAAAATATCTAGACAAGCTGTTAATAAGGCTAAAAATAGAGCATTTAAAAAAATAAAAAAAGACTATGAAAATTATTTTAACTTGTAATTAATGAGCTTAAAGAAATATTTACAATAGAAATCAAATTTTAGAATTAACTTTATTGTAAAATCAATAACTTAATCTAAGAATATCTTAATTTTTATATTTTATATAGAACAAAGTTTACATATTTATTTCAGACAACGTCTTTATTCAATCGAAGAGCAAATTAATCAACTGAGTGTCTTAAATTTAAAATGTTAGGAAGTGAATGTATATGAAAACCTAAGTAGATATTAGTATATTTTATAAATAGAAAGGAGGATATATAAAAGAGTTTTAGCATTTAGATGTAAAAATATTATAGTAAAGGAGAAAATTTTATGAGTTTAGTTAATAGAAAACAGTTAGAAAAAATGGCAAATGTAAGATTTCGTACTCAAGAAGATGAATATGTTGCAATATTGGATGCTTTAGAAGAATATCATAATATGTCAGAGAATACTGTAGTCGAAAAATATTTAAAATTAAAAGATATAAATAGTTTAACAGATATTTATATAGATACATATAAAAAATCTGGTAGAAATAAAGCCTTAAAAAAATTTAAGGAATATCTAGTTACAGAAGTATTAGAGCTAAAGAATAATAATTTAACTCCAGTTGAGAAAAATTTACATTTTGTTTGGATTGGAGGTCAAATAAATGACACTGCTATTAATTATATAAATCAATGGAAAGATGTAAATAGTGATTATAATGTTAATGTTTTTTATGATAGTAATGCATTTTTGATAAACACATTGAAAAAAACTGTAGTAGAATCAGCAATAAATGATACACTTGAATCATTTAGAGAAAACTTAAATGACCCTAGATTTGACTATAATAAATTCTTCAGAAAACGTATGGAAATAATTTATGATAAACAGAAAAATTTCATAAACTACTATAAAGCTCAAAGAGAAGAAAATCCTGAACTTATAATTGATGATATTGTAAAGACATATCTTTCAAATGAGTATTCAAAGGAGATAGATGAACTTAATACCTATATTGAAGAATCCTTAAATAAAATTACACAGAATAGTGGAAATGATGTTAGAAACTTTGAAGAATTTAAAAATGGAGAGTCATTCAACTTATATGAACAAGAGTTGGTAGAAAGGTGGAATTTAGCTGCTGCTTCTGACATATTAAGAATATCTGCATTAAAAGAAATTGGTGGTATGTATTTAGATGTTGATATGTTACCAGGAATACAACCAGACTTATTTGAGTCTATAGAGAAACCTAGTTCAGTAACAGTGGATTTTTGGGAAATGACAAAGTTAGAAGCTATAATGAAATACAAAGAATATATACCAGAATATACCTCAGAACATTTTGACATGTTAGACGAAGAAGTTCAAAGTAGTTTTGAATCTGTTCTAGCTTCTAAGTCAGATAAATCAGAAATATTCTCATCACTTGGTGATATGGAGGCATCACCACTAGAAGTTAAAATTGCATTTAATAGTAAGGGTATTATAAATCAAGGGCTAATTTCTGTGAAAGACTCATATTGTAGCAATTTAATAGTAAAACAAATCGAGAATAGATATAAAATATTGAATAATAGTTTAAATCCAGCTATTAGCGAGGATAATGATTTTAATACTACAACGAATACCTTTATTGATAGTATAATGGCTGAAGCTAATGCAGATAATGGTAGATTTATGATGGAACTAGGAAAGTATTTAAGAGTTGGTTTCTTCCCAGATGTTAAAACTACTATTAACTTAAGTGGCCCTGAAGCATATGCGGCAGCTTATCAAGATTTATTAATGTTTAAAGAAGGCAGTATGAATATCCATTTGATAGAAGCTGATTTAAGAAACTTTGAAATCTCTAAAACTAATATTTCTCAATCAACTGAACAAGAAATGGCTAGCTTATGGTCATTTGACGATGCAAGAGCTAAAGCTCAATTTGAAGAATATAAAAGGAATTATTTTGAAGGTTCTCTTGGTGAAGATGATAATCTTGATTTTTCTCAAAATATAGTAGTTGACAAGGAGTATCTTTTAGAAAAAATATCTTCATTAGCAAGAAGTTCAGAGAGAGGATATATACACTATATTGTTCAGTTACAAGGAGATAAAATTAGTTATGAAGCAGCATGTAACTTATTTGCAAAGACTCCTTATGATAGTGTACTGTTTCAGAAAAATATAGAAGATTCAGAAATTGCATATTATTATAATCCTGGAGATGGTGAAATACAAGAAATAGACAAGTATAAAATTCCAAGTATAATTTCTGATAGACCTAAGATTAAATTAACATTTATTGGTCATGGTAAAGATGAATTTAATACTGATATATTTGCAGGTTTTGATGTAGATTCATTATCCACAGAAATAGAAGCAGCAATAGATTTAGCTAAAGAGGATATTTCTCCTAAGTCAATAGAAATAAATTTATTAGGATGTAATATGTTTAGCTACTCTATCAACGTAGAGGAGACTTATCCTGGAAAATTATTACTTAAAGTTAAAGATAAAATATCAGAATTAATGCCATCTATAAGTCAAGACTCTATTATAGTAAGTGCAAATCAATATGAAGTTAGAATAAATAGTGAAGGAAGAAGAGAATTATTGGATCATTCTGGTGAATGGATAAATAAAGAAGAAAGTATTATAAAGGATATTTCATCAAAAGAATATATATCATTTAATCCTAAAGAAAATAAAATTACAGTAAAATCTAAAAATTTACCTGAGCTATCTACATTATTACAAGAAATTAGAAATAATTCTAATTCAAGTGATATTGAACTAGAAGAAAAAGTAATGTTAACAGAATGTGAGATAAATGTTATTTCAAATATAGATACGCAAATTGTTGAGGAAAGGATTGAAGAAGCTAAGAATTTAACTTCTGACTCTATTAATTATATAAAAGATGAATTTAAACTAATAGAATCTATTTCTGATGCACTATGTGACTTAAAACAACAGAATGAATTAGAAGATTCTCATTTTATATCTTTTGAGGACATATCAGAGACTGATGAGGGATTTAGTATAAGATTTATTAATAAAGAAACTGGAGAATCTATATTTGTAGAAACTGAAAAAACAATATTCTCTGAATATGCTAATCATATAACTGAAGAGATTTCTAAGATAAAAGGTACTATATTTGATACTGTAAATGGTAAGTTAGTAAAAAAAGTAAATTTAGATACTACACACGAAGTAAATACTTTAAATGCTGCATTTTTTATACAATCATTAATAGAATATAATAGTTCTAAAGAATCTCTTAGTAATTTAAGTGTAGCAATGAAAGTCCAAGTTTACGCTCAATTATTTAGTACTGGTTTAAATACTATTACAGATGCAGCCAAAGTTGTTGAATTAGTATCAACTGCATTAGATGAAACTATAGACTTACTTCCTACATTATCTGAAGGATTACCTATAATTGCAACTATTATAGATGGTGTAAGTTTAGGTGCAGCAATCAAAGAGCTAAGTGAAACGAGTGACCCATTATTAAGACAAGAAATAGAAGCTAAGATAGGTATAATGGCAGTAAATTTAACAACAGCTACAACTGCAATCATTACTTCATCTTTGGGGATAGCTAGTGGATTTAGTATACTTTTAGTTCCTTTAGCAGGAATTTCAGCAGGTATACCAAGCTTAGTAAACAATGAACTTGTACTTCGAGATAAGGCAACAAAGGTTGTAGATTATTTTAAACATGTTTCATTAGTTGAAACTGAAGGAGTATTTACTTTATTAGATGATAAAATAATGATGCCACAAGATGATTTAGTGATATCAGAAATAGATTTTAATAATAATTCAATAGTTTTAGGTAAATGTGAAATCTGGAGAATGGAAGGTGGTTCAGGTCATACTGTAACTGATGATATAGATCACTTCTTTTCAGCACCATCAATAACATATAGAGAGCCACACTTATCTATATATGACGTATTGGAAGTACAAAAAGAAGAACTTGATTTGTCAAAAGATTTAATGGTATTACCTAATGCTCCAAATAGAGTATTTGCTTGGGAAACAGGATGGACACCAGGTTTAAGAAGCTTAGAAAATGATGGCACAAAACTGTTAGACCGTATAAGAGATAACTATGAAGGTGAGTTTTATTGGAGATATTTTGCTTTTATAGCTGATGCTTTAATAACAACATTAAAACCAAGATATGAAGATACTAATATAAGAATAAATTTAGATAGTAATACTAGAAGTTTTATAGTTCCAATAATAACTACAGAATATATAAGAGAAAAATTATCATATTCTTTCTATGGTTCAGGAGGAACTTATGCATTGTCTCTTTCTCAATATAATATGGGTATAAATATAGAATTAAGTGAAAGTGATGTTTGGATTATAGATGTTGATAATGTTGTGAGAGATGTAACTATAGAATCTGATAAAATTAAAAAAGGTGATTTAATAGAAGGTATTTTATCTACACTAAGTATTGAAGAGAATAAAATTATCTTAAATAGCCATGAGATTAATTTTTCTGGTGAGGTAAATGGAAGTAATGGATTTGTTTCTTTAACATTTTCAATTTTAGAAGGAATAAATGCAATTATAGAAGTTGATTTATTATCTAAATCATATAAATTACTTATTTCTGGCGAATTAAAAATATTGATGTTAAATTCAAATCATATTCAACAGAAAATAGATTATATAGGATTCAATAGCGAATTACAGAAAAATATACCATATAGCTTTGTAGATAGTGAAGGAAAAGAGAATGGTTTTATTAATGGTTCAACAAAAGAAGGTTTATTTGTATCTGAATTACCTGATGTAGTTCTTATAAGTAAGGTTTATATGGATGATAGTAAGCCTTCATTTGGATATTATAGTAATAATTTGAAAGATGTCAAAGTTATAACTAAAGATAATGTTAATATATTAACAGGTTATTATCTTAAGGATGATATAAAAATCTCTCTTTCTTTGACTCTACAAGATGAAAAAACTATAAAGTTAAATAGTGTGCATTTAGATGAAAGTGGAGTAGCTGAGATTTTGAAGTTCATGAATAGAAAAGGTAATACAAATACTTCAGATTCTTTAATGAGCTTTTTAGAAAGTATGAATATAAAAAGTATTTTCGTTAATTTCTTACAATCTAATATTAAGTTTATATTAGATGCTAATTTTATAATAAGTGGTACTACTTCTATTGGCCAATTTGAGTTTATTTGTGATGAAAATGATAATATACAACCATATTTCATTAAGTTTAATACACTAGAAACTAATTATACTTTATATGTAGGAAATAGACAAAATATGATAGTGGAACCAAATTATGATTTAGATGATTCTGGAGATATATCTTCAACTGTTATCAATTTCTCTCAAAAGTATCTTTATGGAATAGACAGTTGTGTTAATAAAGTTGTAATTTCACCAAATATTTATACAGATGAAATAAATATAACGCCTGTATATGAAACAAATAATACTTATCCAGAAGTTATTGTATTAGATGCAAATTATATAAATGAAAAAATAAATGTTAATATCAATGATCTATCTATACGATATGTATGGAGTAATGATGGTAATGATTTTATTCTTATGTCAACTAGTGAAGAAAATAAGGTGTCACAAGTTAAAATAAGATTCGTTAATGTTTTTAAAGATAAGACTTTGGCAAATAAGCTATCTTTTAACTTTAGTGATAAACAAGATGTACCTGTAAGTGAAATAATCTTATCATTTACACCTTCATATTATGAGGATGGATTGATTGGCTATGATTTGGGTCTAGTTTCTTTATATAATGAGAAATTTTATATTAATAACTTTGGAATGATGGTATCTGGATTAATATATATTAATGATTCATTATATTATTTTAAACCACCAGTAAATAATTTGATAACTGGATTTGTGACTGTAGGCGATGATAAATACTACTTTAATCCAATTAATGGTGGAGCTGCTTCAATTGGAGAGACAATAATTGATGACAAAAATTATTATTTCAACCAAAGTGGAGTGTTACAAACAGGTGTATTTAGTACAGAAGATGGATTTAAATATTTTGCCCCAGCTAATACACTTGATGAAAACCTAGAAGGAGAAGCAATTGATTTTACTGGAAAATTAATTATTGACGAAAATATTTATTATTTTGATGATAATTATAGAGGAGCTGTAGAATGGAAAGAATTAGATGGTGAAATGCACTATTTTAGCCCAGAAACAGGTAAAGCTTTTAAAGGTCTAAATCAAATAGGTGATTATAAATACTATTTCAATTCTGATGGAGTTATGCAAAAAGGATTTGTTAGTATAAATGATAATAAACACTATTTTGATGATTCTGGTGTTATGAAAGTAGGTTACACTGAAATAGATGGCAAGCATTTCTACTTTGCTGAAAACGGAGAAATGCAAATAGGAGTATTTAATACAGAAGATGGATTTAAATATTTTGCTCATCATAATGAAGATTTAGGAAATGAAGAAGGTGAAGAAATCTCATATTCTGGTATATTAAATTTCAATAATAAAATTTACTATTTTGATGATTCATTTACAGCTGTAGTTGGATGGAAAGATTTAGAGGATGGTTCAAAGTATTATTTTGATGAAGATACAGCAGAAGCATATATAGGTTTGTCATTAATAAATGATGGTCAATATTATTTTAATGATGATGGAATTATGCAAGTTGGATTTGTCACTATAAATGATAAAGTCTTCTACTTCTCTGACTCTGGAATTATAGAATCTGGAGTACAAAACATAGATGACAATTATTTCTATATAGATGATAATGGTATAGTTCAAATTGGTGTATTTGATACTTCAGATGGATATAAATATTTTGCACCTGCTAATACTGTAAATGATAATATTTACGGACAAGCAGTTGAATATAGTGGTTTAGTTAGAGTTGGTGAAGATGTATATTATTTTGGAGAAACATATACAATTGAGACTGGATGGATATATGATATGGAAAATGAAAGTGATAAATATTATTTCAATCCAGAAACTAAAAAAGCATGCAAAGGTATTAATTTAATTGATGATATAAAATATTATTTTGATGAGAAGGGCATAATGAGAACGGGTCTTATATCATTTGAAAATAATAATTATTACTTTAATGAGAATGGTGAAATGCAATTTGGTTATATAAATATAGAAGATAAGATGTTCTATTTTGGTGAAGATGGTGTCATGCAGATTGGAGTATTTAATACACCAGATGGATTTAAATACTTTGCACATCAAAATACTTTGGATGAGAATTTTGAGGGAGAATCAATAAACTATACTGGTTGGTTAGATTTAGATGAAAAGAGATATTATTTTACAGATGAATATATTGCAGCAACTGGTTCAGTTATTATTGATGGTGAGGAGTATTATTTTGATCCTGATACAGCTCAATTAGTGATTAGTGAATAGATAAAAATATGTTAAATATATCCTCTTATACTTAAATATATAAAAATAAACAAAATGATACACTACATAAAGTGTTCTATCTAATATGAAGATTTACCAATAAAAAGGTGGACTATGATGAATGCACAGTAGTTCACCTTTTTATATTTCTAATGGTAACAAAATATTTTTTTATATAAACCTAGGAGGCGTTATGAATATGACAATATCTTTTTTATCAGAGCATATATTTATAAAGTTAGTAATTTTAACTATATCATTTGATACATTATTAGGATGTTTAAGTGCAATAAAAAGTCGTAAATTTAATTCTAGTTTTGGAATAGATGGAGGAATCAGAAAAGTAGCAATGATAGCATGTATATTTTTTTTATCAGTAGTTGACATTCTTACAAAGTTTAACTTTTTATTTATGTTACCACAAGATTGTATCAATTTTTTAAGACTAAAACATCTTGGAATATCTGAATTTTTCTCTATTTTAT
>OCJI01000119.1_pt1 | contig 34130 bp, 30 predicted proteins | sample 1480751 | NCBI WGS metagenome assembly OCJI01 (sample SAMN05301481, study PRJEB22388) | human gut metagenome | isolation source: Infant 1 DOL 24 gut | host: Homo sapiens | place: USA: Pittsburgh, Magee-Womens Hospital of UPMC | collected 2013/2014 | reverse complement strand
TTGTCCCCAGCATTTCAAAAAACGCCACATATTCATCAAAGATAAGAAAGCAGGGCGGTAAACCAAGATAGGCATAGTTTTCGCCCGTTTTATAGGCTGGGTGTCGCTTCATTTCTTCGCTTCTTTGTACCATGCCCTCATAAAAGGCATTGACACAATCAATCATTTCTTCTTTGGTGTGATACACATTTCCCATGACCGTACCTAAATCTGCAAGGTCAGCGTTCTTCGGGTCTAATATGTAAAGAACAGCGTTCGTATGTAACAGAGCTTCAATAAGCGTCAGCAGAAAATACGTTTTACCGCCACCAGTCCCACCAGCAATCAGAGCGTGAGGGAGTGCGTCATATTCCCATACAAGATTTTTCATCAGCCTAAGACAGCCGTTTTCTGCTTTCACTTCATCAATGGTAATGCGGTTCGCTATCATGTCATAAAGCATGGTGTATTCGATATAACCGTCATGTAACGTCTTGTCGGTCAGCTCACAATACAAGCCACTTTCCAATTTATCCTCTAACCGTAAGAGCTGGTCTTGATATTTTCCTAATGTAATTTCACAGCGGATATGAAGCAGTCCTTTTTCCATTTGATAATAAATCTTCGGAAACCAGACGATTTTTTCCCTTGATCTGCTTTGCAGGTCAGTAAAAAAACCGCTGTCTTGTACGGTGTCTGCTTCATACCACTTGTTTTCCAGTATCATTCGTGCCAGCTTTTGACGGTGCAGGAGCTTCTTGAAACTGTCATAACAGAAGCGGTAATACAGAAAAGCGACCAATGCACAAACACCAGTCGCTATCAGTAGGGTTATGAAGTTGTAAGTGGAAAGCGTCAAACCGTTGTCTAATAAGCTGAAATGCTCCCAATCGGTACGCATGAGCTGTTTCATATTCAGTAGCAGGATAACCGCAATGAATACAAACAGAAGCGTCCCTATGGAAAAGTGGTAGACAAGGTTCTTGTCGCTGGCTCTGATACGGTGTCCTTTGTTTAAAATCATTTTCATAAATCAATCACTCCTTTCTGGGTACGAAAAAAGCAGTCAATCCTAAGACTAACTGCTTTGTGTGTATGGATATGAAGTTGTCAAACTGGGATTTATTGTTCTTAACTTTTCTGTCGTTATAAAGCTGACTTACGCACATTAACCTCTGCACAGACCAGCCCAGCTATATGCTCCGCTGTTTCATTTGTCAGTACAAAGAGCATTCCGTCATTACGGCATTTTTTATGTGTGTCGCCATTCAAGGCATAAACAAAACCTTTCACACAGGTATCACTACAGGCATTAGGGTCAATCAGTCTCTTGCAGTCACGAGAAGTAGTCATTTTCTTTTGCATATCAGCAGGAAGCGAAGCGATTATATCCTCATACTTTCCAGCGTTGTCTCCGTAAATCCGTGCAAAAACACCTGTCTTGCGAAACACCCAATTCATTACTGTTTTCTTCTCTAGTTGGTATGAAGCGGTGTAACCGCTTTTTGCTTCCTTTATTACAAGGTCACAGCCCTGCTCAATAAGTTTGGTATTAAGTTTCTCGACAAACGCTTGGTGTTCTGGCGCGATTGCCGATAGAAATTCTTTGAATGAACCTTTTTCTTTTGCCATTATCTTTTTCCTCCACAAATTTCAATTTATCCGTTTCTTCATACACATATTATAACAGTTGCTTATATCCGCTACAATGAAAATCTAGTTTGCCAGCTTATTTCTTTGGTTGCCCCTGCGGTGCATGGTTCTGTGGATTGCCTACTTGACCGCCTTTATTCTTCAAGATAATATCGTCAGCCTTGATATACCAGTCCACATTGACACCTCGATAGCTGGCGTTTGCTACCGTATCGGCTACGGGATTGACAAGCTCTACCTCTGCATTATATGGATAGTCTTTGACAGGAATATCAGCAGGAATTGATACTTGTATCATGCGTTCCTGCACACTACATTTCAAATCATAGGTTCTTCGTGTGATTTCTTCACTTGTTGAACCGTCGTCATTTTCTGCTCGCACCTCATGTCTGAGGGCAGAGAACTTCAATACACCGAAAGTTTTTTCCTTGTCTAATACAATACCGTTTGCTAATCTCATAATCATTTCCCCCCTTACTTGCTTTCCTCGGCTGGCAACATATCATCAGCCGTTAAGATATAGTTTGTGAACCCTCGTCCTTTGACCGCTTTACCGTCTGCGGTAATCTTTGGATTGATAAGTTTTACTCGCTGTTCTGGTTTGAAATGCTTTTCGCCTGCTTTCGCTGGAATGGTTACGATAATATCATCAGCCCTTTGTACGTCAGAGTACAAGTTGTAGCTTCTTGATACGGGCGTAAAGCGTCCGTTAATGCGTTGCTGTTCAATCTTGTTTTCGCCAGCAAATTCCAAGTTTCCAAAAGTCTGTGCCATGTTCGGCACTACATATTTTAATTCCATAGTGTTTTACCTCGTTTCTTTCTTCTTTTTTAAGTTTGTTGATTGTACTTTCTTATTCTGGCAATTAGGGAAATACCAGCAATCCCCCAGATAGTAAAGGGTAAATCAATGCTTCGCACCCTTGACTATCCGTGTGCTTGTAGGTTGTTGGCAGACAAGCCAGAATAAGTAAACGTCTGCCGTTTGACAGCTTCGGCGGAGAGCGTGATTTTTCTTTTCTCATACCGTTACCGCCTTATGATTTCTTCATTTTACGGCGTTTGTAAAGATATGTTCCAGCCAGTCCACCAGCAGATGTAAGCAACATTACCAGAAATGCCATGACATTTGTGTTGTCGCCCGTTTTAGGACTGTCTGTTGGTCTGCTCGGTTTTTCTGGTGTTGTTGGCGTTTCGGGTTTCTCTGGGACTTCTGGTTTTTCCTTAAAAGTAATCGTCTGTCCCTCGTCCTCAATGTCCTTATGCTCAGTAACTTTTTTCGGCTCGTTTGGATTGCTTAAATCATACAATTCTTCAAAAGTTACAAGCTGTTTGCCGTCAAGAGAAGTAGCGTCAAAGGTAAAGGTAACTTCCACTTTCATAGTTTCGCTGTCAGCGATAAACTTATAATCACTTTCCACACGTTTTCCATTGATAAGAAGCTCTGCATTTTCTTCTTTCAACATCTGCCAGCCCACAAGTTTATACTTTGTACCAACTTCCAAGCCCTCTAAGGTTACAGTATCAATGATTGTTACGTCTTTTCCTGCTTCAAGCTCTTTGTTACCGTCCTTATCGGTAGCAGTTGTATGTATTTTGATGATACGTTCTGTAATAAGTACCGTCTGCCCGTCGTCCTCAATATCTTTATGCTCCGCAACTTTCACGGGTTCGTCTGGATTGCTTAAGTCGTATAATTCCTCGAATGTTACCAGATTTTTACCGCCAAGCTCGGACGCATTGAATGTATAAGAAATTTCCACTTTCATTTCTTCATCATCAGCAACAAAGGTATAATCGCTTTCTACACGTTTCCCGTCAATGATAATCTCGGCGTTTTCTTCCTTTAACATCTGCCAGCCTTTTAACTGATACTTAGTGCCTTTTGTAAGTCCGTCTAATTTGACAGTATCAACGATTGTTACCTCTTTTCCTGCAAGGATTGTCTTTTCGCCGTCTTTGCTGGTTGCTGTGGTATGGATAGTGATTTCCTTTTCGTATTCATCAGTCAAAGTCCCTAAATCAATCACAAGATTATTTCTTGATACCACGATTTCAAATGGTGGGATAAGTTCCATGCCTTTGTTGCTGTCAGAGCGTAATTCTTCAATAATGTAAGTATCGTAAGGCAACGCACCTTTGCTGTCGTCTGGTTCAGAAGTTCCAAACCATACACCGTCCTCGCTTGTTTTGCCAGCGTTGGTATTGTGCTTGTGCGAAGCCCATTTTGAAGAAGTGGAGAATTGCCCATTATCGTCAGTTACCACAACATGACTTTCGCCCGTTGTCTTGCTTGTGATCCTAAAGGGAACATCAGCAAGACGCTTGTGTGTGCCTGCACCGATTTTCACGCCCTCAATATCGCCACGCTTAATCTGATTGTAGATAGAGTGGGCTTCGTCTGTTAAGTCCACGATTTTTCCGTTTTCTGTGATTGTAAAATCAATCGTCTTCGCACCGTCTGTCAAGTAACCGTTTGGAGCTTGTTTCTCAACGATACGGAAATTCCCGTAAGGCAAAAGGTCAGCAGAAGTAGAAGCGATACCCTCAATATCCGTATGGATTGTTTTTACAACTTCGTTTTTCTTGTATATCTTGCCCTCAACCAATACCGCATTATCATTTAAGGAAATGATGTCAAAGGCAGTATCTTTCAAAGTGGCACTTCCTTGTGGTTTGGTATCTTTGGTTTCTAAATCTCGTTTCTGAATTTTGACACCGCCACGAATGACTTCATCTGATACGGAAAACTGGTTACTTCCAGTTAATACGGCAAGGTCGCCGTCCTCGGTAATCTGCGTAAGGTATAAGGCTTTTATCTGTTCTTCACTACCATTCGCCTGCATATATGCACCGTCTAATAAGTAGCCCGTTGGCGATTTCGTTTCTTCGACCGTTAGTGTACCAAGAGGTAAAACCGCTTTTCCGTCCTGCATATAGAAGCTATCGCCAGATACCTTGTATGCGTCTGCTAATTTTGTGATGTAATGGGTTGTCCCGTTACTGTCTGTTTCAGCGGTTGTCTTTGTAACCCATGTACGAGTAGCTTCGGCAGGAAGATTGTCTTTATTGTAGAAGCCTGCATAATATTTCCATGTAAACTCCGCCCCCTCTAAAGAAGCGTTCCCTTGTGGGTTGCTTTTCTGTGTTTCCATGTCAATTTTAAAAAGCTCAATCAAAGTATCGGTAACTTTTGGCGTATCAGATACTTTCAAAGTCGCTGTCTTTCCAGCTTCGACTTTTAAGGAATACACCGTAGTATCAACTTTATACCCCAATGGTGCAGATAATTCTTTGATATATACGGTAGTAGCTTTGACTTCTGCAACCTCTGTATTTCCGCTGTCGTCAGTCGTAAGGGTAGCAATCTGTTTGGTGCAATCCTTATCGGAAAAGACACCGTAAGTCGCACCAGCGATAGAGTAATTTCCGTTACCGTTAGTAATGCTGGTATTATTAGAAGTCTTTTGAAGTTTGGCATTTCCGACATTTAACTTCGCCCAGAATTGCCCTAATTCCTGCCCCTCGCCAGAGTAGATATAACCGCCGCATTCATAGCGTCCTTTGTTTTCTTTCACAAAGGCTTTTGCACCAGCAAACACTTCATCTTGTGTTGCCTTTGGTATTTCATCATAAGAAGCTCGCACGTTATCACATTGCCAGCCTAAGTGAACACTCAATCTTTGCCACACAACAAGCTGTCTTAAAAGGTAGGCGTGATTTTTGCTTATCCCATTGTGGTTGTCGGTGTATTGCTTCACATATTCGATAGATAAGGCAACATCACTTATCTGGTCGGCACTCATACGGGAGCTTGCGTCAGCTCTGGTCTTGTAGCCGTTCTTAAAATCTGTGTTAATATCGATACAATAAGCGTCCTCGCCCTCAACGGTCAAATGCCCCTCGTTAAAGGTAGAACCAATCGAACCGTCATTCATTACTTTTTCAACGATACCGACACGTTCTTCACTTTCCGTCCAGTATTGCTTGCTTTCTGCATGGACAAGTGTAGTCGGTAAAGCAGTAACGACAGTCGCAAAGGCAAGTACGCCCGTACACAATCGTTTCAATATCTTTTTCATAATTCTAAATGCTCCTTTCATTTTGGGTAATAAAATAGCCGTCCATAATGAACGGCTGGAAATAGAAAAGGAACGTCAATTTAGGCGTTCCATAGTCTATGAAATATTCAATTTTTTTCTTGCTTCAATACTGATGTGCCGTACCATATCTTTGCATATCTAGGAAAACTTGCGTATCAAGGCTCATTCATTGGTAGTAAATTAGTAGTAAATTGATGTGTTTGTTTCCTTGAAAATGCTGATAGATACTATGTTTTAGCGGATAATCAACTTTTTAGTATGTTTTTAAAGATAAAGAAAAGGCTAAAGAATGAGAAAGAAAAGATCAAAAACTTGAAAAATCTGAAAAAGAAGTATTAGGATCATATAAAAAAGATTCTATAGAGATAAGCAAATATTCTCAGACAAGAAATTATTTTTATGATTATCAAATAGAAGCAAATTCTTGAGAAAAAGAATATAGAGAACTTCGAAATGCTATATCAAAAAATAAAATAGATAAACCTATGTATGTATATTATTTTGAATCTCCAGAAAAATTTGCATTTAATAAAGTAATAAGAACAAAAAATCAAAACGAAATTTCATTAGAAAAATTTAATGAGTTTAAAGAAACTATACAAGACAAATTATTACCATACAACAGATAATTCAACTGCTGTTCAAAATAGCAATGGATAATCATGAAATACTGGATTAAGTATAAACAAAGGAGAATCTGCATATATAAATGCAAATATTAGATACTACAACACAGGTACTGCACCTATGTACAAAGTGACACCAACAACAAATTTAGTGTTAGATGGAGATGCATTATCAACTATCAAAGCACAAGAAAATCAAATTGGCAATAATCTATCTCCTGGAAATACTTATCTCAAAAAAGGATTTTCACCTATGGCTCTTAACACAATGTATCAATTTAGTTCTAGACTGATTCCTATAAATTATAATTAATTAAAAAAATTAGATGATGGAAAGCAAATTAAATTAGAAACAACACAAGTAAGTGGAAATTTTGGTACAAAAAATGGTTCTGGACAAATAGTAACAGAATGAAATAGTTGGTAAGACGATATAGGTCAAATTGACAGTATTTCTGTATCTATTATATTAGATACAGAAAATGAATCTTACAAAAGAAGAATTACTGCTAAAAGTTTACAGGTCCCAGAAGATAAAACACCTGAACTTACAATTGGAGAAGCAATTGAAAAAACTTTTGGCACTACTAAAAAAGATGGTTTGTTATATTTTAATAATATACCAATAGATGAAAGTTGTGTTGAACTCATATTTGATGATAATATAGGCAATAAGATTAAAGACAGTTTAAAAACTTTGTCTGATAAACAAATATGTAATGTTAAACTTGAAAGAGGAATGAATATACTTATAAAAACACCAACTTACTTTACTAATTTTGATGATTACAATAATTACCCTAGTATATGGAGTAATGTTAATACTACAAATCAAGATGGTTTAAAAGGCTCAGCAAATAGATTAAATGGTGAGACGAAGATTAAAATACCTATGTCTGAACTAAAACCTTATAAACGTTATGTTTTTAGTAAAATTCAAAAAATCCTTTAACATATAATTCAATAATTGTAAATATAAAAGTAAAAGAAGAAAAAACGGATTATTTGGTACTAGAACAAGGATATACAAAATTTAGTTATGAATTTGAAACTACTGAAAAAGATTCTTCTAATATAAATATAGCATTAATTGATAGTGATACAATATACTTAGATAACTTATCTATTACAGAGCTAAATAGTACTCCTGAAATACTTGATGAACCAGAAGTTAAAATTCCAACTGTTCAAGAAATAATAGTTACACATAAAATATATTCTGCAGATTTTAAATTTAATCCAAGTACAATAAAGGCTTATATAAATGGTATGTATTTTACACCAACATAAACTAATAAAGAAGCTCTCGATTATGTCCAAAAATATAGAGTTGAAGCTACTTTACAATATTTTGGATTTAAAGATATTGAAACTAAAGATAAAGAATTGCGTAATTATTTAGGAGATACAAATCAACCTAAAACTGATTGTGTTAATCTTAGGAGTTATTTTACAGGTGGAGAAAATATTATGACATACAAGAAATTAAGAATATATACAATTACTCAAGATGATAGAGAGTTATTGGTTCTTAGTGTTGATTAGTATCAAATGATTTAAATTTATCCCCACAATACAATATGTATTTACCTTATAAAGTATTAAAAAATTAACTTTATAAGGTATTTTTTATTTAAATATTATCTTCTTCTAATATATTCTTTTTTAGAACTATATTGTATTAAAAAGATAATTATCTGTATCATATCACCTATATATAAACATAAATTCATTTAATTATATAAATTTAAAAAATATTTTTTTGATATATTATTGACAATTTTCATTATAAGAGTTAAAATTAACTCATAAATTACATATTGGGTATAAAATACAATGTATGTTAGAAGTTGTTTCAGAAGGCTATGGTTTTCTGATTTTTTTATGCTCAGTAGTGATATGCAAAAAAGACAAAGTTGACATCAGTTAACTTTTACCTTTATTCTACTTTCCCCAAAGTAAGAATAATCTAACCCCTTTGAGATGAGCAAAAGCTCATCTTTTTTTATTATCAAAAGATGCTGTCTCAAAATAGAGATAATCCTCTTTTTCATTGTTGAAATGATTAAAATATATTTTATTTCATACAAAAAAGAGTGCCTCATGAACAAAAGTTCACTTTGAGACTCTCTCTTTCATATCATATACCTTTTTAATAACTTTAAAATTTATTTATCAAGTAAAGATAGCTAATAATTAGTATCTTCTCTCTATAAATCCAACTTTTTTATAAACTTTTCTAAGAGTTTTTCTAGCTTGTTTTTCGGCTTTTTCTGCTCCCATACTATATATTTTTTCTAAATAATCTTTATTATTAAGAAGGTCAACATATTTTTCTCTTATAGGTCTTAAAGCTTCTGATACTACTTCAGCCACATCTTCTTTAAATATGCCATAACCCTTTCCTTCATACATGTTTACAATCTCTTCTACACTCTTTTTACTTAAATTAGAATATATATCAATTAGATTTTTAATACCTGGTTGTTCATCATTGTATTTTACAACACCTAAAGAATCAGTAACACTTCTTTTTATCTTTCTCTTTATAGAATCTGAATCATCTGCTAATAGTATAAATGCATTTTCATTTGAATCGGATTTACTCATTTTTTTAGTTGGCTCTTGCAAACTCATCACTCTTGCTCCACCTTTTGGGTAGTATCCTTCTGGAACTACAAAAGTAGGTGAAAATCTATTATTAAATCTATTTGCTAAATCACGAGCTAATTCTAAATGTTGTTTTTGGTCATCTCCAACTGGAACTAGGTCAGTTTGATACAACAATATGTCAGCAGCCATAAGAACTGGATATGTGAATAAACCTGCATTTAGATTTGCTTCACTCTTTTGTGATTTATCTTTGAATTGAGTCATTCTACTTAATTCACCCATATAAGTCATAGTATTCAATACCCACATAAGTTCAACATGCTCTTTGACATGTGATTGTATAAATATAGTATTTTTTTCTGGGTCTAATCCACAAGCTATATATTGAGCAAGTAATTCTATAGTATTGGCTCTTAAAACTTTAGGGTCTTGAGGTACTGTTATTGCATGCAAATCAACTATACTATAATAACAATCATAATTGTCTTGAAGTTCAGTCCAGTTTTTTATAGCTCCTAAATAATTTCCTAAAGTCATTTTGCCTGATGGCTGTGCACCACTAAATATAACTTTTTTTTCACTCATTTTTTTGTACCTCCTTATATATTTATATTGATTTTAACATATTTAAAACTATGTCTTTAGAGTTATTGGCAGCATCATGTACAAATACATCATAAGTAACATCAGCACTTCCATCTGCCTTATCAGACATTGCTCTTATTATTACAAATGGAGTATTATTTAAATAGCATACATGAGCTATAGCTCCACCTTCCATTTCTCCACAATATCCACCAAAATCATTTACTAATTCTTCTTTTAATTCTTTAGAATTTATAAATTTATCTCCTGTAACTACTCTTCCTTTTAATACTTTATGAGTCTTTACTTCTTCCACAGAAGATTTGTAAGCAGCATCTATAAGTCTTTCATCTGCTTTAAATACAGAAGTCTTCATTCTTGGTATAACTCCCTTAGGGTCTCCAAATGCTGTAGTGTCTACATCATACTGTATAGCATCAGTTGATATTACTATATCATTAACATCAAGTTTTTCGTTTAAAGCTCCTGCAACACCTGTATTAACAATAGCATCAACCTTAAATTCGCTTATTAGTATCTGGGCACAAAGAGCAGAGTTAACCTTACCTATGCCACACTTTACTAACACTACATTCTTACCTTCCAAAATTCCCTTATAAAATTCTAAGCTAGCTTTTTTTATAGTCTCTCTAATATCCATTAAATCAACTAAAATACTAACTTCTTCATCCATTGCACCTATAATTCCTATTACGTTCATTTTTCCTCCTAAATTTTCTATATTAAAAAATCCGTCCTAAATCAATAGGACGGATATATTTTCCGTGGTACCACCTAAATTTATATACACTCAAAATTGAATATATATATCTTAATATATGCTATAACGTGCATACACGATATCAAATACTCTGTAATATTAAATTACATTTCATTTTACTCCTCAAAGACCCATTCAATAAATACTTTTTATTAAGTTCTCAGCATCCTTAATTCTCTGTGCAAAAATATATTTATTTACTATTTCTTATCTCAGGATTTAATTTATTAATTTCTTTATTTTATAATATTCCTTACACTATAAATTGTCAACTATATATTATAATATCCAAAAGAAATTTTTAAAATACATTTTATTTAGCTGTTTTCTTTTCATATCTATTCCATAACCATAGACCAGATAATATAACTAGAAGACCTCCACCAATCATCTCTATCTCATATATAACATTTTCAGCAAATGTAGGCATAACTGGTGCTGCAGATAATAATATACCCACTACAGTTACAACTAAAACCATTTTTGCTAAACCTAGGCAAGTACTTGTTGATTTTGCCATAGTATAAGGTCTAATTTCATCTGGTCTCTCTTTTCTTAGTTTAATATAAGAAGCATATAACAATACATATGGGAATAATGCAGTTAATGCTGTCATAGTTACAAGAACATTGTATATAGCATCAACAGAAGGCATTAATGTAGTCACCAATAGTATTATAGTAACTATTATTGCTTGAAGTATAACTGCTTTAGAAGGTATCTTGTGTTCATTTACCTCTACTAAACTATCTGGAAATATTCCTTTTTTAACACTACCAAATAACATTTTTATTGGTGATGCTATGTAAAGAACTATTGCTCCTAATACTGAAAAAGCTATACCAAAAGCTATTAATTGAACCAACCAAGAACCAATTCCTAAAGACGCACAAACAGCAGAAAGTGCATCTAATACACCTTTAGAAGCAGTAATTTGGTCTGGTGGTATTATCATTGTTATTGCAATTGAACCTAATACATATAATGAAGCTACTATTCCAGCTGATATTAATATTGCCTTAGGGAAGTTCTTTTCAGGCTTATCTATTTCTGTTATGAAGTTAGCAGCAGTCTCTGCTCCTGCTAAACCAAACATTATAGCTGATATAGCAACAAATGCATCCATATTAAGTTTTGGAGTCATTGAAGCTATTGTGTATGTAGAAGCTATATCATGTTTTTTCAACACAAATACTGCTACAAATGAAAATATTATAAGTATAGCACTTGGTATTGTTGAACCTAATGCACCTGTATTAGTAAATATTTTTGTAAAACTTATTCCTTTAGTTGCTATAAGAGATAATGCCCAGAATATTATTAAAGATAATATAAGTACAAACATCTTATTATCAGCAAGGGCTGGATTTCCTATTGTATAAGAAACATTTACTGCTAAGAAAGTTAAAAATGAAGAATACCAAAATATTTTAGCTGTCCAGTTTAACCAAGAAACTAAAAATCCATACTTTTCTCCAAAGGCTTCCTTAACCCAATCGTAAAGACCTCCATCACCTTTTTGATATGTAGAAGCTAATTCAGCACAAATTAAAGCTCCTGGTACAAAGTATATAAATGAGAATAATAACCACATAGGTATTGCACCTAATCCTAAACCAAAGCTTGATGCTGTAGATTTAGCTATCCATCTTATACCATATAAAGCTGATACATTCATAAATACCAAACTCCATAGGCCTATTTTTTTCTTTTCCATCCTAATTTAATTTCCCCTCTCTATTAATTATTTTAAATTTAATTTCAAAATTAATAAAATAGATTCATTATTATTAAACTGATATTTTTCAAAATATTTGCATATTCAAAAACAGTTTTAATAATAAACCTTAAATACTTTGAAATCAAATCTTATTAAAAATGATAAATTTAAAAGTTTTACCACTTTAATTCTAATGATACTAAATTTTTAAAATTATTTCAATATTATTTTATTATAAAATTTTATTTATTATTTTTCATTAGTATATAAAAAGATAAAATACATAACTTTATAGACTTAATTTATTACTTTTATAGAATTTTCACAATAAAAAGTCATTTTACTTCCGTATTTAATGCAAAAGTAGAAATTAAACTTAATATAAAAAATATATAACAAATTTTTTTTATATTTCTAGAAGAAAAGTATACTCTTTTTTGTTTAATAATGCTAAAATTGATTTGTATTGAATTTTGATTAGGAGGAAATTATTATGAAAGCTCAAAGATTAAATGCTGTACTTGAACAAATGAAAAAAGATGATATTTCTCAAATGTTAGTAAGTGACCCTACTTCTATATTTTATCTTACAGGAGTACTAATCCATCCAGGCGAAAGACTATTAGCATTATACTTAAATTTAAATGGCAATAATAAATTATTTATAAATGAATTATTCCCAGTTTCAGAAGATTTAGGTGTTGAAATGGTTTGGTTTAATGATACTCAAAATCCAGTAGAAATAATAACTGAACATATAGACAAAAATGCTACTATGGGTGTTGATAAAAACTGGCCAGCTAGATTCTTATTAAACTTAATAGAATTAGGTGGAGGAAGTAAGTTTGTAAATTCATCTTATATAATAGATACTTTAAGAATGTGTAAAGATGAAGAAGAAAAAGAGTTAATGAGAATAGCTTCAAAATTAAATGACAAGGCTATGGAACAACTTAAAGCTACTGTTTCTGGTGAACTTACAGAAAAACAACTTGTTGGTAAATTATCTAAAATATATGAAGACCTAGGTACTGATGGATTTTCATTTGACCCTATTATAGGTTTTGGACCTAATGGAGCTAATCCACATGGTGAACCTGGAAATGCACTTGTGAAACCAGGAGATGCAATAATCTTAGATATAGGTTGTATAAAAGATAACTATTGTGCTGATATGACAAGAACTGTATTCTATAAAGAAATACCTGAAAAAGGTAGAGAAATATTTGAAATAGTTCTTGAAGCTAATAAGAGAGCTGAAGCTATTGTAAAACCAGGTGTTAGATTCTGTGATATAGATGCTGCTACTCGTGACTACATAACTGAAAAGGGATATGGACAGTACTTCACTCATAGAACTGGTCACTCTATAGGACTTGAAGTTCATGATAAAGGAGATGTATCTTCTATAAATACAGATACTGTACAACCAGGAATGATATTCTCTATAGAGCCAGGTATATATTTACCAGGTGAGTTCGGAGTTAGAATAGAAGATTTAGTACTTGTTACTGAAGATGGTTGTGAGATATTAAACAAACATGACAAAGAAATATGTGTAGTTGGTTAATTCTAAAATCAATTTGATAAAATTAAAAAGCCATATAAAAATGTTTTAAACATTTTTATATGGCTTTAATTTCTCAATCTATGATTTATTTCAATCCATTATTTATATTGCAGTTATTAAGATTGCACCCTTTGAAGTATATGTCCCCATCACTGAACCAATTTCACAGATTACAACATCTTTGTATTTTACATCCTTTTCCATAACTTCCCTTACCTTTTGAGCCTTTTCTGGGCAATTAGCATGTCCTATAAATAAAACCTTTTCTTCTTTATCTTTAATTTTTGACTCTACTAAAGTAATCAGCTTTTTCAAACTGTTTCCTTCACCTCTTGCCTTATCTATAGGAGTTACAACGCCATCTGCAACTTGTATTATCGCCTTAAAATTTAAGGTATTTATAATTTTTCCTGCTATTGGATTTATTCTACCACCCTTAATAGCATTTTCTAAAGTTTCAAGTGTTCCAAAAAATGGAGGATTATCTTTATATTTATTTATTATTGAAACAATCTCTTCAATTTCTTTTCCTTCTTTTATTAATATTGCTGCTTTTAACACTAATTGTCCTATTCCAATTGACCCACTAAGTGAATCTATAACCTCAACTTTCTTGTTATTTCCTTCCTTTTCAAACATATCTTTTGCTAAAAGTGCACTATTATAAGTCCCAGATAATCCTGAACTTATATTAATCACTAATACACTTTCTTCCTGACAATGGTATGCTTCTAAAAATTTATCAGGAGAAGGACATGATGTTTTTGGTAGTACTTTACTCTCACTCATTTTTCTATAGAAAGTTTCATTATCTATTTCCTTTCCAGATATATAACTTTCTTCTCCAAAAGATACATTTAAACCAACAACTTCTATGTTGTATTTTTCTATTATATCATCAGGTAAGTCACATGCACTGTCCACTATCAATTTTATTTTATCCATATTAACCTCACTATAAGATATTATTTTATTTATTCAGTCGGTCGTACGACCGATTTAATTATTATTTTATATATTGAATGAAAAAAAGTCAATAGATATAGATTCTCGCTTTATTGACAATAAATATCCATAAGCTTATAATGTTATTAATTTGTTATAAATATACATGGAAAGGTAGGTTTTATGAAAACAAATAATATGAAACAGGCTATTTTATCATCTGCAACCAATTTAATAGCCAAAAATGGAGTTCAAAATACTAGCCTTGCTGATATTGCAAAAGATGTAAATATAAGTAAAGGTACTTTGTATTATCACTACGCATCTAAAGATGATATTATATATGATATTGCGGATACTCATTTAGAAGTTATAACTAGTGCTATACTAAACTGTGTAAAAAATGTCAAATCAAAAAATTCTCAAATAGAAATGGTTAACTTAATCTTAGAGAAAATATCTACTATAGAAAGTCGTGGTAGGGTACATATGTATCTTATTTGTGAGGCAATTACTTCAAATAATGATTTAAAGGAAAGAATAAGATTAAAATATATTGAATGGAGAACTACTCTTAAATCTGAAATTGTTGAATCACTAGAAAAATATAATAGTAGCGAAAATGAACAGGATGCTGAATCATTTTCTTTTTTACTCATGTCAATAGTTGATGGTTTAGTTGTCCAAAGTTTATTAAAAACAGAAAAAATACCTTATGAAAATATAGCTTCTTTTTTAGTTAATCATTGGATTTAAACTTAATACTTAGATAATTAATAAAAGTGAACTATTTAAGTTATCTACTTTAACAGTTCACTTTCTTATTTATTCTCAATAATTTTTACTTAAAACATTCAATTTTTATTTAAACCTTCATGGAATCACAAAATAAAAATCTCTTATAAATTTAAAATGTTTTTATTTATGTTCATGTGTATGCCCATCTGAATGTTCATGACCATGTGTATGTGTATGCTCATGGCTATGCTCATGAGTACCTGAAAAACCATCATCATGATTATGGTCGTGACCTACACCATTTACATGCTCATGTTCATGCCCATGACTGTGAGAATGTTGATGTGAATGTTCATGGTTATCTCCTCCACAGCATCCTTCTCCTCCAGTCCCACAACACCCACTTGTATGTGGATTATGATGATTTCTTACTACAAATCTCTCTCTTAACATAATTCTTATACCTCCTAGTATATTATTGAGTACTTCATGTACCCCATTAACTACAGTATACATCTAACTAGGTATAATCTCAATACATATGGCATTTTTTAACATATATAATCTTAAAGAAATTTATCCTTAAAACCTCCACCTTTTACTTCTTCAACGTTATTGACAGAAATAAAAGCTTCACTATCCATATCATAAATTAAATCTTTAAATTTACCTATTTCATTTGCAGATATTATACAATAAATCATCTTTTTCTTATTTTGTGTATATGCACCTTCTGCCTCCAAAAAAGTGACTCCTCTACCCATTTTATTCATTATCACTTTGGATATTTCATCATATTTATTTGATATTAAAAGTATAGATTTTTTTCTATCAAAGCAATCTTTTCCTATATCCATAGTAAAAGAAATTATATACATTGTAATTAAAGTGTACATCACCAATTTAGCTCCAAATAAAAAAGCTCCTGCACATACTACAAAAAAATTAATAAATAAAAATGTATTTTTCATAGGTATATCATACTTTCTTTTCATTATGGCTGCTATTATATCAAGTCCTCCAGCAGTAGCTCTTGCTTTAAAAGTTAACCCCATACCTATACCAGTTAATGCACCACCATAAATACACTGTAGCATAGTATCATCTATTGGGAAATATTTAGCAATATCTTGTGTTAGCCCCAGTGCTAGAGAAAATAGTAACATATTGACAAAACTTATTAGCAAAAATTTATTATCAAAATACTTTCTAGCTATAATAAATATTGGTATGTTCATCAAGAAACTTGATATTCCCTGATTAATACCAAATAATTTGTATAATATAACACAAATTCCAGCTACTCCTCCACTTAATAACTTGGCTGGTGCTAGATATAAATTTATTCCTAAGGTTGATAGAATCATACCCAATATAATCAGACAATATTGTAAAAATATATTATTATCAATACTTAGCTTTTTACTTTCACTATACATCAAAACGCACCCCTTTGCATAATAAATAAACCACCCTGCATAACACACGATAAATTTACAAATAAATTTATCAGAAGTAGTTTCCTAAAAATATTATTCATCCTCACTTAAACGTTTATTCATTAATATTCTATCACATGACATAAATAATTTATATGATTTATATAGATTTATTTATTGTAAATTTTGGAATATTAAAACATTTTATTGAATAGATAATTATATTACATAAAAAATCCCTATAGAAATCTATAAACTAATTTCTATAGGGATTTTGGTTAACTAACTATTATTTTTATTTTTTTATAACTTTTATACCTGTCATATGGTCATTTAAGTTTTGTTCCTCTAAAGATTTATCATCTACTCTGTTTATTTCTAAAGCTAAAGTTTCAGACTTGATATATTCATTAAAATGGTCAACAGCCTTAGCAATTTCATCATCACCACAGTATTCTATTACTATATTATCTAATACTTCAAAGTTATTAGATTTTCTTAATTGCTGTACTTTAGATATAAATTCTCTAGCATAACCTTCATTAATCAACTCTTCAGTTAGCTTAGTATCTAGTATAACAAAAAGATTGTTTTCAACAGATACATTAAATCCTTCCTTAGCAGTTATACCTATTAATACTAAATCCTTATTAAATTCAAAAGCTTCACCATCTAAATCAACTGTTAAAGTCTCACCTTTTTCAAGTTTATTAGCAGTTTCATGAGCATTTAATTTACTTAATGCTCCAACGAATAAATTCATCTTAGCACCTAATAATGGCCCTGCTTCCTTAAAGTTTGGTTTTAAACTAAAGTTCATATACTCATCTAAATCCTTAGCAAATATTACCTCTTTAACATTAAGCTCTTCTTTTATTAAATCAACTACATCACTTATTGTATCTTCAAACTTACCATCTACTAACACTTTTTGTAATGGTTGACGAACTTTTATTCTTTCTACTTCTCTTGAAGCTCTACCTAAAGTAACTAAGTTTTTAGCTAAATCCATTTTTTCTTCTAATTTAGTATCTACTAACTCTTCATTACATTTAGGATATTCAGCTAAATGAACAGATACTTCTCCTGTTAAGTTTCTATACATTTCTTCTGACATATATGGTGCAAATGGAGCTATAGCTCTACAAAGACCATGTAACAATTCATAAGTTGTATTGTACACTGCTTTTTTATCTTCTGTTAATTCAGTTGCCCAGAATCTTCTTCTTGAACGTCTTATATACCAGTTAGATAAATCATCATTTATAAAATCTTGTATCATTCTTAAAGTTTTATTTAACTCAAATATAGCTAAATTTTCTTCTACATCTTTCATTAAATTATTGAACTTAGATAATATCCATCTATCAAGTTCTGGTCTATCTTTATATTCTACAAAAAATTCAGTTGGATTTATATCATCTGTGTTTGCATATAAAGTAAAGAAGTTATATACATTCTTCATAGTACCTATAAATTTACTTTGGATTTCTTTTAATCCATCCATATCAAATTTAGTTGGAGTCCATGGTGGAGAAACATATAGTAAATACCATCTTAATGCATCTGCTCCATATTGGTCAAATAATTCCATTGGATTTACTGTATTTCCTCTTGATTTACTCATTTTCTTACCATCTTTATCAAGTACAAGGTCTGGAACTAAAACACTCTTATATGGTGCTTTTCCTAATACAAATGTTGATACTGCAAGTAATGAGTAGAACCAACCTCTAGTCTGGTCTATACCTTCTGATATATAGTCAGCTGGGAACAATTGGTCAAAGTTTTCCTTATTTTCAAATGGATAGTGGTGTTGAGCAAATGGCATAGCCCCACTATCAAACCAACAGTCTATAACCTCTGTTACTCTTGTCATTGGTTTTCCACATTTTTCACATTTTAAGTGTATATCATCTACATATGGTCTATGAAGTTCAACTGTTTCTGGATTTACATCTTCTATAGCTTTTTCAGCTAATTCAGCTCTTGAACCAACTGAATCTGTATGACCACATTCACATCTCCATATAGGAAGTGGAGTTCCCCAATATCTAGTTCTTGATATTGCCCAGTCATTTAGATTTTCTAACCAGTTTCCAAATCTCTTCTCTCCTACAAAACTTGGGAACCATTTTACACCATTATTATTTTCTATTAATTTATCTTTAAGTTTAGTCATCTCTATATACCAGCTTGGTTTTGCATAGTATACTAATGGAGTTTGACATCTCCAGCAGTGTGGATAATTATGAACTACTTTTTCTTTGCTATATAATTTATTTTCAGAAGCTAGCCATTTTATTATTTCAACATCTAGCCCATCTTCCATTACAAATCTACCTTCCCAAGGAGTAGATGTAAATTTACCAGTTTCATCTACTGGTTGAATAACTGGTAAATCATATCTTTTACCTGTGTTGTAGTCATCTTCACCAAATGCTGGTGCTGTATGAACTATACCAGTTCCATCTTCAGTAGTTACATAATCTCCTACTGTAATAAAAAATGCTTTTTTGTCAACTTCTACAAAAGGCATTAATTGTTCATATTCTAAACCTTCTAGGTCTTTACCTTTCATTTCTTCTAAAACTTCATAATCTTCACCTAGTACTTTATCAGCTAAAGGTTTAGATACATAATATACCTCATCACCTTTTTTAACTTTTAAATAATCTACATCAGCATTTACTGTTAATGAAACATTTGATGGTAAAGTCCATGGAGTTGTTGTCCATGCTAAGAAGTATTCATCAGCATCTTTTTTCTTAAATTTAGCTATAACTGTATTAGTTTTTACTTCTTTATATCCTTGTGCAACCTCATGACTAGCAAGACCAGTTCCACATCTTGGGCAATAAGGAAGTATTTTATGCCCTTCATATATATATCCTTCTTTGTTGAATTTGTTTAGTATCCACCATACAGACTCTATATAGTTATTATCTAAAGTTATATATGGATTATCTAAATCAACTTCATAAGCCATTCTCTCAGTCATTATTCTCCATTGTTTTTCAAATGAGAAAACTGACTCTCTACATTTTTGGTTAAATTCAGCTATTCCATATTCTTCTATTTGTTGCTTACTAGTAAGTCCTAACTCTTTCTCTACTTGTATTTCAACTGGTAATCCATGTGTATCCCAACCAGCTTTTCTCTTTACTTGATAACCAGACATTGTTTTATATCTACAAACTGAATCTTTAAGCGTTCTAGATAAAACATGGTGTACTCCAGGATTTCCATTAGCTGTTGGAGGTCCTTCATAGAATACGAAACTTGGGTCATCTTTCCCTTTTTCTAAAGTTTTTTCAAGTATATTTATGTCTTTCCAATAATCAAAAACTTGTGCTTCTGCTTGTTTTACAGAACTGTCTACCAATGGCTTAAATTTCGCCATGTAAATCACCCTTTCCTACTAAATATTATAATTCCAAAATTTTTTATTCTTTCACATAAATTTAAATACTAAAAAACTCGCCCCCTTTAAACCAAAGGGACGAGTTATAAATCGCGTTACCACCCTAATTCTATATGTAAACTAAATACTAGCTACATATAACACTCTAATAGTATAACGGTACTAACCGGCACAGCTTAGTAGAATTTAATCGTTCAGCCTGCAGCTCAAGAGTGATTTTTATCTTTATAAATTCATTGGTTCTCAGCATACCCAATTCTCTGTAAAATTATCTAAAGATAAATGTCTCTATCAACGCTTTTAAAAATTTATCTGTGTTTATATGAAATTCTATAACAAATAATTTGAATAGTCAATATATTTTTGAAAAATATAATAATTTCTATTTTTCTTACATTTTTATCCTATTTTTAATCTTTGTTATAGATTTCTCAAACTCACACAATTATTCTACATAAAAAATAAACAAATTACAAGCTTATTCTAAAGTTGTAGCAGCTTCATCATTACTATAATTATACACTGTTGTTCCTTCAAATGCGTTTACACATTTTTCATCTACATCATAAAAAATCTCATCAACACTTCTTATTTCATCTTCTAACAGTGATTTAAATTTATTTCTAAATATCTTAAATTCTTTGACTAAAGCATCATACTCTTTTCTTATCTCTATAACACGGTTATTAGCTTGTTCTATAATTTGTCTAGCTTTTAAATCAGCTTCTTCAACAATTATCTTAGCCTTTTTATTAGCCGCACTACAAGTGTCTTCTGCTGCACTTTGAGCAGTTATTAAAGTAGCTTTTAGTGTTTCTTCAATATTTTCATACTTGTTTACTTGGTCTTGATATAACCCTAATTTTTCTTTAAGAGCTGTATTTTCCCTACATAGAGATTCATAATCTTCCTTGATGATATCTAAAAATTCATCAACCTCTTCATCTCTATACCCTCTTAAACCTTTTTTAAACTCTTTATTTTCTATCTCAATTGGAGTTAGCATTACATTTCCTCCCAGCTATAATTTAAATTAGTCCTTATACAATTAATCTTGCTTGAACTTTTATTTTTCCTTTTTTAGTAATATCTCCTATTTGTGTTACCTTAGCTCTTCCTTTGCCTCTAATAGAAATCAAATCATCGTTTTTTACTATTTTAGAAGTTGAAGTTATCTTTTCATAATTGACATGGACTTTTTCTCCATTTATGTATTTTGCACTATCTTGTCTAGATATATTGTAAATACCACTTATCACACAATCTAACCTATCTGAAGATACTGTAAATGATACTTCTTTATATTTTGAAGAACTATTAACAATATTTTCTCTGGAAATTTCCTTTACAATTACATTATTTCTTGAAACCTTTTCTAAGTTTACAATTATAAAATCGCAAATATCACTACTTACAACTACTTGACAAAAGCTATCATGTATAATTATATCTCCAATTTTTTCTCTTTTTATACCTAGACCCAGTATTGACCCTAAGTAATCTTTATGAGATATATTTTTAAATTTGAAATTCCCTTCTATTTGTAAAAATCTAAGAGTATCTTCTATATCTTCATATTCCATGTAAAATGGATAAATAAATACAGTGCTTCTTTCAGCTTGTTCATAACCTCCATCCACACTGTATTTTATTTCATTTGTAGAATTTAATATTGCTACAGCATTTTTCACTTCATATGGATTAAGAAACTCCGTAGACTTAACATCATAGTTTTTTATACAACTATTAGCCTTGTCTATCACTTTAAACATTTTATTTTTCAAGTCTATATCCTTTATGTGATTTGTTAGTTTTAATTTATCCATCCTATCACCTTAGAATATAACCAATACTAATTGTCTTAGGAACATCAATAATACTATTGCAATTAAAGGAGAAAAATCTATAGGTCCATTTGTATATTTATACATTATAGACCTTATTGGCCCTTCTATTGGCTCTGTAAGATTTTCCAAAATATCAAAAATTTTACTTTGCCTTCCATTTGGAAACCAAGTCATCAAGCTTTTTATAACTATCATCCATGCTATTATATCTAAAAGATAATAAAGTGCAATTCTTATTGTTCCCATATATTAACCGCCTTTTTACTATTTATTTTGCCAAGGGAAGAATGCTTTACTTTCTAATTCTTTTTTCATATTTGCATCTATATCCACATTATTAGGAGCTAGTATAAATATTGATTTAGAAACCTTTTGTATACTTCCATCTAAGACATAAACTGCCCCATTCATAAAGTTAAATATAGATTTGCGAACTTCAGAATTAGTCAATCCTTCCAAATTCACTATAACTGCCCTTCTTTGTTTTAGATGGTCTGCTATAGTTGCAGCTTCATCATAAACCTTAGGTTCAACTATTACAACTTTCATTTGGCTAGTTGTATGTAAATTTACAATTTTATTTGCTTTTGCAGTACTAAAGCCACTGTTCATTTCTTCTTCTTGAACTATATCGTCCATGCCACTTTCATATTCATCTTCAATGTAATCTTCTTCTTCATCAACTATCCAATTCTTAAATTTAGATATTATTCCATTTGACATTATTAACTTCCTCCTTAAAATTTATTCAAATTTGAGTAATTATTTTTTATTGTAGTTTCTTTCTCCAAAGATTGATGTTCCAACTCTAACAATGGTAGCCCCTTCCTCTATAGCAATTTCATAATCGTGACTCATTCCCATTGACAAAACATCCATCCCTACATTAGGGATGTTTAGTTCTTTTATTTGTTTTGATAAATCTTTAAGACCTTTAAATACACCTCTTATCTCATCTTCATCTTCTATAAAAGGTGCCATTGTCATTAGACCCTTTATTTTTATATTTTTATATTTTTCTGACACTTCTTTGACAAAGTCTACAACTTCTTCTCTATCAAGTCCATGCTTAGACTCTTCTTTAGATATATTCACTTGTACTAAGCAATCTATTTCTCTGTTTATTTGTTCTGCACGTTTTTGAATTTCTTCGCATAATGCAATTCTATCTAAAGAGTGTATCATACAAACTTTATCGATTATGTACTTAACTTTATTGGTTTGCAAAGTTCCTATCAGGTGCCAGTTTAATTTATCACCTATAATATCATACTTTCTAGCTAATTCTTGGGGTTTATTTTCACCAACAGAAGTGATTCCTTCCCTCATTGCCTCATTAACTAAGTCTACATCAACAGTCTTTGTGACTGCCAAAAGGGTAATCTCTTTGCTGTCTCTATCTACTTTTTTTGCAGCTTTATCAATTTTGTTTCTTATCTCAGACAAATTATCTTTAATAGAACCCATTATTATCACCTACTTTATCCTTATATTTGTGTTTATACTGTTAGGTCTTAAAATTATTTTGTCATATAGATTAACACTTGTAACTCCATTTATGTCATTTTTATAATAATCCACAAATACAGAAGATTCATTCTCATAAGTTATTCCTTCTAATATGACAAATTTTACACTTTGTGATTGTTCATCAATTACATATACACCACGTTTATTGTCTTTTGTTTTTATAGAAGTTTTAGGTATTTTTAAACATTCCATCTGATTATATATTATATCAAATTCTTCGACACTTGTATCCTGATTTGCAACAATTTGGTTACTTATTTTTAATTTTACCATTATTTTATTATTATTTTCATATATTTTGTAAACTTTTGCATCTAATTTTTGCTCATGATATTCAATTATTACATTTTGATTTTTTTCAAAGTTATTAGAATCTTCTTTACTGATGTATGTAGATAGATAATTACTCTGGTCATTGGCATCTTTTTCTATAGTTCCTTTTACATGAATCTTTGCATCAACTTTTTCATTTTTTAACACCAACGTATCTACATTTTTGCTAATTATCATTACTAATATATTAAATACTAAATATATAAGAATACCAAGTATCACTAATCTGGTATATTTTACCTTTTTCAAAGACTCTCCCCCTATAAAATTACTTTCATTATAAGTACTTCTTCTAAAAAATGTTTATTCCTTTTTTATAAGCTAATATTTTACGTTCTAATAATTATTTTTTCCATATTAAATTTATTTTTTATCAATCTTCCTATACAAGACTGCATTATTTATATATAATTGTATTATAAAGTATAAGTTTAATTTACATTTTATACGTTAAGCTTACTTTATATGTTTTTATAGTTATTTTTATTTTTAGATGCAATATAAAACCAATTAAGATTTAAAATAACTTTTGTTATGTTGACATTTATTTAGGTAATCATTTATGAATCAGGATAACGTTATCATAACAAAAGTTTATGTCCTAAAAAAAATACAAGGAGGATTTTCTTATGTCAGAAATTTTATTAGGAACAGGTTTACTTTTATTGGTTCTATGTTGTTTCACAATTTTTAGTTACAAGGCCCCATATGGTATGAAGGCTATGGGAGCTCTAGCAAACGCTGCATGTGCTACTTTCTTAGTAGAGGCATTCAACCTTTCTTTACTTGGTGATGTTTTAGGTATGGAATTTTTTAGAAGTGTTGGAGCTGCTAATGGTAGTCTTGGTGGAGTTGCTGCTGCTATACTTGTGCCTTTAGCCTTAGGTGTATCTCCAGTTTATGCAGTTTTAATAGGATTATCTTGTTTAGATTTTTCTATATTATCTGGATTCGTTGCTGGATACTTTGTTTCTTTCTTAATTAAGTTTATAGAGAAAAAAGTGCCACCTGGAGTGGATTTAGTGGTTGTAATTCTTCTATGTGCACCACTATCTCGTCTTATAGCATCAAATGTAGACCCATTAGTTAATAGTACACTACTACAAATTGGACAAGTTTTGATAGAAGCTACCAACATTAGCCCTATAATAATGGGAATTATACTAGGAGGTCTAATAACAGTAGTTGGAACGTCTCCACTTAGTTCAATGGCTCTTACATCTATAATTGGTCTTACTGGTCTTCCTATGGCAATAGGAGCATTAGGTGCTTTTGGTTCAGCTTTTATGAACTCAACACTATTTGCAAAATTGAAATTAGGTTCTAAAAAAGATATTATATCTGTTGCTATTGAACCATTAACCCAATCAGACATAATTTCAGCTAATCCAATACCTATATATTCTACTAATTTCTTTGGAGGAGCCTTTTCTGGTATCATTGTAGCCTTGATGGGTCTTGTAAACATGACACCAGGTACAGCTACACCTGTGGCTGGTTTTGCTATAATGTTTGCTTATAATCCAGTTCAACAAGTTCTTATAACAGCTGGTTTATGTGCTTTATTCAATGTAATTGCAGGATTTTTAGGTTCAAAAATATTCAGTACCTTTAAAGTTCTTACTGCTGGTGAAATACGTGGTACTGATGTAGAAGAAGAAATTGCTTAAAAAACAATAAGATTTATAAATTTATATCTCAAGTAGTAGAGTTTTATATTGTAGGCAATTTTATTAATTGCAAACGCTTTATTTTTTATTTATGTTTATGATTATTATGTGTGTTGAATATTTAGATAAATTTTTATTTATTATTTTTATTTATTATTTTTATTTAGATTTTTGTTTAGTTTTTTATTTGGTTGATATATTAGGAATAAAAATTAGTATAGTTTATTACTAGTTAGATAGCATAACTTTTTAGATACATAAAAAATTTTATATTAATTAGATATTATTAAAATAAAAGCGATACATGAATTTTTAAATGTCCATGTATCGCTTTATTTTTGCCATAATCTTAACAACTAATTTTTAAAGTTTATTATCTTAACAAAGTTCATTATCTTATATAATATTTAAATGCATAGGCTTCTTTAATTTAACCATCTAAATATTTAATTAAATATTATTATATGTAATATAACTAATTTTTAAATGAATGTATAGGAGCTGGAATCCTTCCTCCTCTTTGAGTAAATAATTCAGATGAATTTGTATTTATAGGCATTACTGGTGCTCGTCCTAAAAGTCCTCCAAATTCTACCATATCACCTACATCACATCCTGGGGCTGGTATAATTCTAACGGCTGTAGTCTTATTATTAATCATACCTATTGCTGCCTCATCAGCTATCATGGCTCCAAGCGTACCTGCTGTAGTATTTCCTGGCACAGCTATCATATCAAGACCTACAGAACAAATAGCAGTCATTGCTTCAAGCTTATCTATACTTAAAGCACCTTTAATAACAGCATCAATCATACCTGCATCTTCAGATACTGGTATAAACGCTCCACTAAGTCCTCCAACATGTGAACATGCCATTACTCCACCTTTTTTAACAGCATCATTTAAAAGTGCTAATGCTGCTGTAGTCCCATGAGTACCAACAACTTCAAGACCCATTTCCTCTAATATATTTGCTACCGAATCACCAATAGCAGGTGTAGGAGCTAGTGATAAGTCTATTATCCCAAATGGAACATCCAATCTACTAGAAGCTTCCTTTGCCACAAGTTGTCCAACTCTTGTAATTTTAAATGCAGTCTTTTTAACTGTTTCTGAAACAACATCAAAAGGCTCTCCCTTTACTTTCTCTAAAGCTCTCTTAACAACACCAGGGCCACTTACACCAACATTTATAATTCTATCAGCCTCACCAACACCATGGAAAGCTCCTGCCATAAATGGATTATCTTCTACTGCATTACAAAATACTACTAATTTTGCACAACCAAAACCTTTTGCATCTTTTGTTAATTCTGCAGTTTCTTTTATGATTTCTCCCATTTCTTTCACTGCATCCATATTTATACCACATCTTGTAGAACCTACATTTACTGAAGCACATACTTTATTAGTACTTGCTAGAGCTTTTGGAATTGACTTAATTAGTATCTTATCACCTTTTGTATATCCCTTTTGAACTAATGCTGAGAATCCACCAATAAAATCTATACCTAAATCCTCTGCAGCCTTATCCAATGTCTGTGCAAACTTTACATAGTCATTTTCATCTGTTGCACCTGCAATAATGGAAATTGGAGTTACTGATACCCTTTTATTTACAATTGGGATACCAAATTCACGCTCTATATCTTTTCCAACCTTCACCAAATCTTTAGCAGAACTCATAATCTTATTGTATATTTTTTCTCTAGCTTTATCTCCATCAGGGTCTATACAATCTAATAAAGAAATCCCCATAGTTATAGTTCTTATATCCAACTGTTCTTCATCTATCATCTTTATTGTTTCAAGTATATTTCCTACATTCACTATTATCACCTCCCCTTACTGTCTACTACAGATTATGCATTGAATTAAATATTTCTTCTCGCTGAATTTTTACATCCACTGATAATTTCTTACCTCTTTCAACCAAGTCCTCAACCGTTTTCTCAAAAGAATTTAATGATTTCTCTAAATCAACTATCATAATCATAGTAAAATAATCCTGTAATATTTTTTGTGATATATCTACTATGTTGATATTTTGCTTGTATAATTCATCACTAATTCCTGCCACTATACCTGGTTTATCCTTTCCAATTACTGTTAAAATTGCTTTCATAATAATATCCTCCCTTATTTTTTTATAAATCTTATATTTTTACAAATTGAACTATGTGTTAACATATATTTCATTTATTTGTTAGTAAACCACTTTTTATGTATATATTTAATATATTTTAATACCTATACATTCATTTGTCAATTTTTTTTCAATATTCTATTATTTTTATACTATTTAGAAAATTCATATATTATATATGTTTTCTCAACAACAAATACAGTTTTCATAATAATGAAAGGTATTACTTAGCAATCTCATGATTTTCTAAATAATACCTTTCTAAAAATTATTTTTTTAATTTTATGAATTTAATTATACTTTTTCTAGTATCAGGATTTACAATTAATATAGAACCAATCATAATTGGTGTTAGTATACAAAATAAAAAAATAATATCTTTTTTTAGATTATATTCTTTAGATTCTAATTTATAATTATTATTTATTATTCCATCATAATCACTTATATTTGACTTATTTTTATTTGTATCTTGATTTTTGTTAGAAATACTTTCCCTATAAGGAAAAGAATGTTCATTGGTACCAAATACTGATTTTGAGCTTAAATCATAATTATCATCATTTTCTGTAATTGAATTTTTATTGTAAAATCCTTTTTCTTTATCAGAATTATTTTCTTTATTACCATCTTTAGGTATATCATGAGGATTTTTATTTTCATTGCTATCAGTACTTGATTCTACATCATCTTTAGGAGTATTTGGTTGTTTCTCATCAGAATTATCATTTTCATTATTATTATTTTCATTATTATTATTTTCATTATTATTATTTTCATTATTATTGTTTTGATTGTTATTACTATCATTATTTTCATTTCCATTATTCCCATCTTGATTGTTATCATCCTCATCTCTATCCGGGTCGTCTCTACCTCCTCCTCCACGGTCACCATCAATATCATCATTTTCCCGTTCATCATCTGGTGTCTCTTGGTTGTCTCCGCCTCCCATTATAAATCCTGGTTTAAAAACTATATTTGAATACCCTTCTTTTAATCCTCCTACAACTTTTACTCTAAAACAACGCAACTTAAAATCTTCAAAAAAAAGTATAGCTTGATCTCTAATATCCTCCTGTTCTTCAGATATCCAATTGATTCCATCGCTTGAATATTCAACAAAAACCTTACTTGCACTATACGGCATATCATAAAATAAAACAGCTACATATCCATTTTTTGTATTTTGAAATTCCAGTTCCAAATTGTCTATTGGTTTTTTATCTATAACAGATACATTCAAAATAGGAACTACATCATCATTTATTATAATTTTTTCTTTATTTAACATTTCTGTTTTAAACTTTCCTGTTATATTAAAATTTTCTCCCTTTTCCAACTTTTCATAATAATCAGTAAAATCCCATTCTACATCTATATCAAGTCGATTACCACTAGATGTTTCTAATACCATATATTTGGGAAATTTTATATTTTCTATTTTATCATCTTTACTTACTTTTATTTCATCACTAAATACACCAATTCCCCTATGACAACATTTCACAATATTGTAGCCAGAATCTTCAGCTATAGAAGGTATAAGCTCATTATAATCATCAATTATATAAACTTTCTTACTTTCTGATATAATTGATTGTGCCAACTTATTATTATCTTTTAGTAACCCACTTTCATTGTTGCTACTATATGCTTTTATTGAAGTTTCTTCTATCTCAACATCACCTTTAGAATAAACACCTATAGCATGTTCTCCATTCACTTCAATATCCTTATTTAGTATTCTAATATCATTTTCAGTATAAATTCCTATTGCATCTTTCCCATTTGCCTTTATTTTTTCAACAGATTCGTAGGATGATTTAATATGTAAGTCTCCTCCTTCTTCAACGTATAAGGCTGTCCCATCAGTAGCAATTATGTTGTTTATACCAATACTTATACTTCCACCATTTTCTATATGTATTACTCCTTCTTTTCCTCCTTCACCTATTATATTCAATTCATTATCATCAATAATAAATCTCCCATGATTTTTTATCAATATTTTATATTTGTTGGTATCTATTGTAAAATTACTGTCATAAGGAATATAAAATCTAAACTCTTCATCTATTACCATATCACAAGAAAGAGTATAAACTATTTCTTCTTTATTATTTTTATTTTCTTGAACCCACCTTTCAAAATCTTCAAGACAATTTTCCTCTTGTCCAAAAACTTTATGTGGAAAACTTATAAAACACAAAACTATTATACTCATAAAAATAAATATCTCATACTTTTTCATCTTACACTCCTAGAAATTTTTAGCTTTGAAACAATCCTGTCGAAACATATACTTCACCCACTATAATTTTTCCACAATTATCAATTATTGTCAATTTATATAAGTATCTTTATTAATTGTTATAAATAAAAAGCTACTTACTAAAGCAAACAGACGTTTCACTTTAATAAGTAGCTATATTTTTATAACAAAATAGTTATAATATTAGAACTTCCTTCATTTACAATTTTTTGTAAAGTCTTTTGCATTTTAACTCTTATCTCTTCTGGCATAGTATATAATTTACTTTGTAATTGCTCTTTTACTAAGTCATGTAGTGATTTACCAAACATATTTGATTCCCATAAATCTGCTGGTTGCTCTTCAAATACTTCCATAAGATATTTTATCATCTCTTCACCTTGATTTTGATTTCCAACTATTGGAGAAACCTCTGTAGATATATCTGCTTTTATAATATGAAGTGATGGTGCATTGGCTTTTAACTTGATACCATATTGTTTTCCTTGTTTCATTATTTCTGGTTCTTCCAGACTAAGTTCTTCTAAGGAAGGAGCTACTACTCCATATCCTTTTATCTTGGCATCTATTAAAGCACTTTCTATTTTATCATACTCATTTTTAACTTTAGATAGTCTAGTTATCAGACTAAGCAGTTGATAATCTCCTTCAATTTTAAATCCACTTTTTTCTTCAAGGACATTATAGAATAAATCTTGCTTTGTCTGTAAATCAATATTTATAACACCTTCTCCTAGCTCTACATTATCAACACCTGTATCTTCCAAAAACTCTAACTCAGAAAATCCTTGTATAATACCTTCTATATCCCTTATTTTACCTATATCTATAATACTTTGTTTTAATGTTGTTATTATGCTACTTTTTATCCAATGATTTCTTTCAAGACCTTCAACCCATTTTGGTAAGTTGATTCTTATTTCTGTAAGTGGAAAATCATATAATACAGCTTCCATAACCTCCTCTATATCTTCTTCTTCCATTTCAACCACATTCATTGGAAGAACTGGAACTTCATACTTTTCTTCCAATTCACTTCTAAGCATACTCGTTTCCTCACTTTTTGGACTTAACGTATTTAAAACCACTGCAAATGGTTTTTTAAGATTTTTCAATTCTTGTATAACTCTCTCTTCTGGTTCTACATAGCTTTTTCTGTCAATTCCAGTAACTGAACCATCTGTCAAGACAACTATCCCTATTGTAGAATGGTCTTTTATAACTTTTTTAGTTCCTATCTCTGCTGCCTTTTCAAATGTCATAGCTTCTTGTGACCAAGGAGTGGATACTAATCTTTGTTTTCCACCTTCCTCATGCCCTAAAGCTCCTTCAACTATGTATCCAACACAATCTACCATTCTTACTTTTAAAGATACTGTGTCTTTTATTTTTATTTCTACACCATCTGCTGGTACAAATTTTGGTTCTACTGTCATTATCGTTTTACCTGAACCACTTTGGGGTATCTCATCTCTTGTTCTATCCTTTTTAAATTCATTGTCTATATTAGGTATAACCAACTTTTCCATAAATTTTCTTATAAAAGTTGATTTTCCTGTTCTTACAGGTCCAACTACTCCAATATATATATCCCCCTGAGTCCTTTTGGATATATCTTCGTATATGTTATTATTCATATTATTCCTCCTATACATCTAATCTTATTAAATTATATTTAGAGTTAAGGGTTAATATTCTTAAAATAGAAAAATAAAGACCAGCAATATTAATTTAATTTACATATAGAAATTTGTAAATTTCAATGTAAATTAAATTAATATTGCTGGTCCAAATAGTAGTGTATTATATTAACTGACTTTAGTAGTATTTTCATTTGAATTATTATTCATCTCAATAAGTTCTTTACGTCTTTCTTTTGTCATGTTCATCCATATAAATGTAAACACCAATCCAATTATGGCTACTATAGTAAGAACTATGAAGTAGTACCTATATCCAGTTACACCCGGAAATGCATCCAATATCTTCCCTGCTGCTAAAGGACAAAGTACTTCTGGAAGATATCCTAATGTAGCAACTATTCCTATAGCAGTTCCTGATATTGATAATGAATAATTACCTTCTTCAAGTAACGAATAGTGTAAACCTTGAATTGCATACATAGATACATATATTGCAACACATCCAATCAATAGTATATAAATCATAGATGATTTTGTTGGTGTAAATATTACACCTAAAAGACCTGCAATCATAAGTATAAATCCATAAGATATAATCTTTGATGAACCAACTTTATCTCCAAGTAATCCAGAAGCAACTGATGCTACTGGTCTACAATACTGAGCTAATATTGAGATTGCAGATGCAAACACCACAGTAGCTCCAAATGCTTCAGTTGAATAAGGCGTAAAATAATAAAATGACATATTAGCTGAATATGAACAAAACATTATTATTGTTATTATCCATGTATGAGGCATTTTTATTACTGCAAAAAAGGCTTCTTTATCAAATTTTGCTGATACCTCTTTTTCATTATCCTTTAATTTGAAAAATACTAATACTCCAACTATTACATTTATTACCGAGTATAATACTATAATAGCTGTAAGACCAGATTTATCACTTACTTTTGATGAAATATACCCAAATAGTATCAATACTAGAGATAGATGAATTGCATTGGTAATTCCACGACCACTTTCCATAAATCCAAAAGCTTTTCCTTGTTCATTTTCAGATGCTAACATTCTAACAGCTTTTACAAGAGCTGGCCAAAAAGTAAGTATTGTTGTTATTCCCCATAAGGCATGGATTAAAAACACAACAATATATGGAGGATAAAGTGTTAATACAAGACCAGATATTCCTGTAATAATTAAAGAACCTGAAAGCAATTTTCTGGCTGAAATACGGTCTGCTAAAAAACCACCAAAAAGGTATGATACCATTGCAAGTAGACCATAAATACTTCCTAAGCTTCCCATTTGTGTATTTGTAAGATTAAATGCTTGTGCAAAAGTATCATAATAATAATTCTTTAAATATGGTAAAGCATATATAAATGCTCCTGCTACAAAGAGTATTATCAAGACTTTGAAATTTTTCCAAATGCTTGGTTTATTTACTTCAACTGACATACTTCCTCCTTATGTAAATACCTGTAAATTTTCATGATAATTAATTATTGCTTATTGTATTGTTTATTCAATATTTCGGAATATTTATTAATATATTAGGTTAATCTATCAATAATTTATGGTGAGTTATGAGCTAAAAGTAAACTCTTTTAGCTCACCATAATAATTATATTTTTATTTATACTAACGTCCAGAGTTATTAGATATCTTTTTTTCATAGTTCTTCCATAGCATTAAACCTGTTATTATAACAAAAAGACCTCCTCCTATCATTTCAATCTCATAGATTATATTATCTTTTAAAGTCTCCATAACTGGTGCCGTTGAGAAAAGTATGCCAACTACAGTTACTACAAGTACCATTCTGGCAATATTGATACAAACTGAATCACTTTTTGCAATTGAATATGGTCTTTCTTCATTTGGTCTTGTCTTTCTAAGTCTAATATAAGATGTAAAAAGCAAGACATATGGAAATAATGCTGTTAATGCTGTCATAGTAACAAGAACATTGTATATATTATCTACTGATGGTAATAAGTTTGTTCCTACGAGAAGTAGACTCACTATTATAGCCTGAACTATTACTGCATTTGATGGTATATTGTATTTATTTGTAACAGTCAATTGCTTAGGAAATACACCTTCTCTTACATTTCCAAAAAGCATCTTTACTGGACCTGCTATATAAAGTATTAATGCTCCTAGTACTGATAAAGTTATTCCAAATGCTACTATTCTTATAAACCAACTTCCTATACCTAAATCTTGTGCAACTTTAGCTAATGCATCTAGTATCCCTGTAGATGCTGCAATTTTATCTGGAGGAAGTATCATTGTTATTGCTACTGAACCTAAGATATAGATTCCTCCTATTAAAACAGCCACAGTTAATATAGCTTTAGGAAAGTTTTTCTTAGCATTATCCATTTCGGTTATGAAATTAGCAGTCGTTTCAGCTCCTGATAATGCAAATATTATAGCAGATATAGAAACTAATGAATTGGCATCTATTTTTGGTATTATATTTTGGATTGTATATATCGATG
>OCJI01000016.1_pt1 | contig 231750 bp, 195 predicted proteins | sample 1480751 | NCBI WGS metagenome assembly OCJI01 (sample SAMN05301481, study PRJEB22388) | human gut metagenome | isolation source: Infant 1 DOL 24 gut | host: Homo sapiens | place: USA: Pittsburgh, Magee-Womens Hospital of UPMC | collected 2013/2014 | reverse complement strand
TCTTCGCCAGTTGTTCCTCTCGTTTCCACCAGCACCCTTGTTTCCTGCATTGTTCCTCACGTCCTTTCTGTTGTTTCATCACATCTTTTAAGGTCTGGTACGACATACCAAACACATACTTTGAAAAATCTTCTAACTGTCTTTCTTCATAGTCGGCAGGGTTCAGTCGTTTCATTTCATGCCATACCTTACGCTTGTAAGAGGGCAGGTCGGAAATGTATTCACAGCCGACTTTTGCCTGCATATCCTTAAAAATATCGTTCATGTCATCACTCCAATCTGATTTTTGAGTATAGAAAAAGCAGTCGATCTTTTCAGAATGACTGCTTTTACACACTACTTATGCACCGATAATCTTATTGAACAGCTCTAACAGTACATCTTTCACACCGCCAGCATTGAATACCAAACCGACAGCAACCAAGGCAACTACCAAGAAGCCAATGAGTTTGGAAAACTCACGCTTGAACCCTAAGTAGATACCGATAACCACAATCGCCATAAGCACTAAGCTCTGTGCGTTTGATAAAAACCATTGATATAAATTTTGTCCGAAATTCATTTAATTGTCCTCGCTTTCTCTTAATTGTTTCATTTTATAATCGGCTTCTTTGCCGACACTTAACACACACATCAAGATTACGCCGATACCCATTCCAAGAGATACCAACAGTAAATCTTTGACTAATTCCCACATTTTTATCACTCCTAACTTTCCACCAAATCTTTTGCAGGGGTCGTCTGCTGTTTGATTATCATTTCATGTTTTTCTGTGAGCTTTGCCTGCTGTTCGATTGTTTCCATGTAGTCTGTACCGTTTCCCTTATCAATCTTTTTCATCATTTTTAAGGTAGGGGCAACCTGCCTTTGTAGCCATTTCATTGTACGCTCCATTGTGAAAGGCTCTGGCTTTGTTGTCAGCTTTATGGGCGGTCGCCCCTCGCCAATGAACCAAGACCAGCGGGCGTTGGTTTTCCAGTCGCTTTTTCGCTTGTCTGGCTCTTTATCGGCGAAGCGGATATACTGGTTGATAATGGAAAATGCGGTCAGCTCTGCGTCATAATTCGTCAGCAGTTCCCGTACCGCATAGTAAGCACGCTCATTTTTTAAGCGTATCTCAAATCTGTTTTTGATAGGGACTTCCTCAATGGGTATTCCCAGCTTTGCGTACTGTTCATAGTTCTTTTCATAACAGCAGAAGTACACTTCACTCGAAAATGAACCGATATACAGTGTATGCCCCATACCGCCTTTGTCGGTTTCGTTGTGCTTTACCAGTTCCCCAGAGCCATAGTTTTTGAAAGAGCGGAATTTTGAAATACATTCTTCATTTTCACATTTTTGTATCAGCTCTGGAATATCCAGCAAGCCCGTTCTGTCATTGATTGCCAAATCAATCCGCTTCATCACGCCACCCTCAACCAAAGCGTCCATGAAAAAATCATACCAGCTCCGTTCCTGTGCCAGCAGGTAACTTTCAAACTGGCGACAGCCCTTGCCTTTCAGTTCCAGCAGGACACCTTTTTCCTCGTCCTGCGACACATACACGAATACCTCGCCGATATGGTAATGTTCCGTATATTTGTAATGCCCGTAATCTTCATGGAGCATATAATTGATATTTAGCTTTAAGATGTCCTTGATGATATGCTGAATATCCGTTGTGGGAAAACGGATACGCACATAATCAAACAGCAGGAACATAGGATTGTCAGGATTGAATTTTTCCACCGCTTCTAAGAGCTTGTGTTTCATATCCTCGGTAAGCGTTACTTTTCCTGCTTCGATACGGCTTAAATGTTCACGGCTGATACCAGCCATGATTGCAAGCCTTGTCTGCGATACGCCGTAATCACAGCGTTTTTCTTTCAAGGCGGTTAAAAAGTCTTTTTCATTCAGTTTTGATACCCCCAGTCGTGATATTTTTGTGATATTGTGATAATTTCAAGGCTTTATCACAAAAGGCAGAAATTCCGAAAAACCTTTATTTTATGCGGACTTGCAAAGGTTTTTGTGGAAGTTTCCGCCGTAATTGTGCCCCTCTGTTAGATAATGAGGGGCTTGTATCTGCTGGCGTGGCTGACGCCACACCAGCAACGGCTAGTCCGAGCCGTCGCCTTTCGCTTCGCACGTCGCCGTCCCGTCCTGCCTTGCGTCTGTCAGCGGTTCATACCGACATAAAACACAACGCAGTCATTATCCTTTGCAAGACATTTTTTCAAAATTTCTTCGGGAATTTCCCCTTTGCGATAAGTACGCTTGAAAAATTCCTTATCAACAATAGCAAAGGTATAACGGACTGGATAATCAACCAAAGAAATATATTTCTCCAAGCGGATAGAAAATATCGTCGGAAATGTGTCTTTTCCATTCCATACATTTTCCATGATTTTAGAAAGGCGGTTGTGATAACGCTCTGTCGGCGAATAATCGTCCTTGTCAAACTCACAGTCAGCAGTCATTTTGACATCATTCCAAAAGTCGCCATAATTGACACATACTCCCGACATTTCCATGCCCGTTACTCTGTTTCCCGTTGTTACTTGTAAATATTCCATATTTTCTCCTTTCATTCTTTCTCTGGCAGGTCTTGTCGGTCTTGTGCAAGCCTGCCGATAGTTTGTAAAAAATCATGTCCTTTTGGGACTAAAGGCGTGTAAAATTCGCTGATAACGCTTGTTCCTACATCACAGTAGCCACGCCCCTTGATACGCTTCTGGAAAAACTGCTTTTTCACATCTGAACCAAACAGCATACCATAACCTAATTCGCTGATACGCCCCAATCCCACACGGAAATTGAAGTTATCTCTGATACCGTCCGAGAAATACTTTGCGTCTGGACGCTGGCAGGCAACGATAAGAAAATATCCTGCTTGTCGCCCTAACATAACGATTTTCTTTAACTGGCTAAGTAGGCTTACGCTTTCCTTTGTTCCCAGCATTTCAAAAAACGCTACATATTCATCAAAGATAAGAAAGCAGGGTGGCAGTCCCAGATAGGCGTAATTTTCGCCCGTCTTATAGTTCGGGTGTTGCTTCATTTCCTCGCTTCGCTGTACCATGCCCTCATAAAAGGCATTGACGCAATCAATCATTTCTTCTTTGGTGTGATACACATTTCCCATAACTGTTCCCAAGTCCGCAAGGTCAGCGTTCTTCGGGTCTAAGATATAAAGGACAGCGTTGGTATGCAGTAAGGCTTCAATGAGCGTCAGCAGAAAATAGGTTTTACCGCCACCAGTCCCACCAGCAATCAGAGCGTGAGGGAGTGCGTCATATTCCCAGACAAGATTTTTCATCAGTCTAAGACAGCCATTTTCTGCCCGTACTTCATCAATGGTAATGCGGTTCGCTATCATATCATAAAGCAGGGTATATTCGATATAGCCGTCATGTAAGGTCTTGTCGGTCAGCTCGCAATACAAGCCACTTTCCAATTTATCCTCTAACCGTAAAAGCTGGTCTTGATATTTCCCTAATGTAATTTCACAGCGGATATGAAGCAGTCCTTTTTCCATTTGATAATAAATCTTCGGAAACCAGACGATTTTTTCCCTTGATCTGCTTTGCAGGTCAGTAAAAAAACCGCTGTCTTGTACGGTATCGGCTTCATACCACTTATTTTCCAGTACCATTCGTGCCAGCTTTTGACGGTGCAGGAGCTTCTTGAAATTGTCGTAACAGAAACGGTAATACAGAAAAGCGACCAATGCACAAACACCAGTCGCTATCAGTATCGTTATGAAGTTGTAAGTGGAAAGCGTCAAGCCGTTTTCTAACAAGCTGAAATGTTCCCAATCGGTACGCATGAACTGTTTTATATTCAATAGCAGGAGAACTGCCACGAACACAAACAGAAGCGTCCCTATGGAAAAGTGATAAACAAGGTGCTTGTCGCTGGCTCTGATACGCTTTCCCTTATAGTTTAATCGTCCCATGCCTGCTCCTTATTGCTTATTTTTTCGGCTGTCCCTGCGGTGCATGGTTCTGTGGATTGCCAGCTTGACCGCCTTTGTTCTTCAAGATAATATCATCAGCTTTGATATACCAATCCACGACTACACCTCGATAGTTGGCGTTTGCCACCGTATCAGCTACGGGATTGACAAGCTCTACTTCCGCATTGTATGGATAGTCCTTGACTGGAATATCCGCAGGGATTGATACCTGTATCATGCGTTCCTGCACACTACATTTCAAATCATAGGTTCTTCTTGTGATTTCATCACTTGTTGAACCGTCGTCGTTTTCTGCTCGCACCTCATGTCTAAGTGCAGAAAATTTCAATGTTCCAAATGTCTTTTCTTTGTCTAATACAATACCGTTTGCTAATCTCATAATCATTTACCCCCTTACTTGCTTTCCTCGACTGGTAACATATCATCAGCCGTTAAGATATAATTTGTGAAGCCTCGTCCTTTGACATTTTTACCGTCAGCGGTAATCTTTGGATTGATAAGCTGTACTCGCTGTTCTGGCTTAAAATGCTTTTCTCCTGCTTTTGCTGGAATGGTTACGATAATGTCGTCGGCTCTCTGCACATCAGAGTACAAGTTAAAGCTTCTTGATACGGGCGAATAGCGTCCGTTAATGCGTTGATGTTCGGTTCTGTTTTCGCCTGCAAATTCCAAGTTTCCAAAAGTCTGTGCCATGTTTGGTACTACATATTTTAATTCCATAGTGTTTTACCTCGTTTCTTTCTATTTTTGATTGATTAGTTTTGTTTCTTATTCTGGCGGTTAAGGAAATACCAGCAATCCCACAGATAGTAAAGGGTAAAATCAATGCTTACGCACCCTTGACTATCCGTGTTCTTGCAGGTTGTAGGCAGACAAGCCAGAATAAGCGGAAGTCTGCCGTTTGACAGCTTCGGCGGAGAGCGTGATTTTTCTTTCCTCATACCGTTACCGCCTTATGATTTCTTCATTTTACGGCGTTTGTAGAAGAAGATACCTGCCAGTCCAGCACCAGAAGTTAATAATAATGCAAGCAGTCCGTAAAGGTTGGTGTTATCGCCCGTTTTGGGACTGTCGCTAGGTCTGCTAGGCTTTTCTGGTGTCTGTGGCGTTTCGGGTTCTTCTGGGACTTCTGGTTTTTCCTTAAAGGTAATCGTCTGTCCCTCGTCCTCAATGTCTTTATGCTCGGTAACTTTCTTCGGCTCGTCTGGATTGCTTAAATCGTACAATTCTTCAAAAGTTACAAGCTGTTTACCGTCAAGAGAAGTAGCGTCAAAGGTAAAAGCAACTTCCACTTTCATAGTTTCGCTGTCAGCGGTAAAAGTGTAATCACTTTCCACACGTTTTCCATTGATAAGAAGCTCGGCATTTTCTTCTTTCAACATCTGCCAGCCTACAAGTTTGTACTGTGTACCGACTTCTAAGCCCTCTAGGGTTATGGTATCAATGATTGTAACCTCTTTTCCTGCTTCAAGCTCTTTGTTGCCGTCCTTATCCGTAGCAGTCGTATGTATCTTGATGATACGCTCTGTGATAAGTACGGTTTGCCCGTCGTCCGCAATGTCCTTATGTTCTGCAACTTTCACGGGTTCGTCTGGATTGCTTAAATCATACAATTCTTCAAAGGTAACAAGATTTTTACCGCCAAGTTCGGACGCATTGAATGTATAAGCAATTTCTACTTTCATAGCTTCATCATCAGCAATAAAGGTATAGTCATTTTCTACACGCTTTCCGTCAATGATAAGCTCGGCGTTTTCTTCCTTTAACATCTGCCAGCCTTTCAACTGATATTTTGTGCCTTTTGTAAGTCCGTCTAATTTGACAGTATCAACGATTGTAACCTCTTTTCCTGCAAGGATTGTCTTTTCGCCGTCCTTGCTGTTCGCTGTGGTATGGATAGAGATTTCTTTTTCGTATTCATCAGTCAGCGTCCCTAAATCAATCACAAGATTATTTCTTGATACCACGATTTCAAAAGGTGGGATAAGCTCAAAGCCTTTGTTGCTGTCAGAGCGTAATTCTTCAATGATATAGGTATCATAAGGCAACGCACCTTTGCTGTCGTCTGGTTCAGAAGTCCCAAACCATACACCGTCCTCGCTGGTCTTTCCTGCGTTGGTATTGTGCTTATGAGAAGCCCAATCAGCAGAAGTGGAGAACTGCCCGTTATCATCAGTTACTACTACATGACTTTCGCCCGTAGTCTTGCTTGTGATCCTAAAAGGAACATCAGCAAGACGCTTGTGTGTGCCTGCACCGATTTTCACGCCCTCAATATCTCCACGCTTAATCTGATTATAGATAGAATGGGCTTCGTCGGTTAAGTCCACGATTTTTCCATTTTCTGTGATTGCAAAATCAATCGGCTTTGCACCGTCTGTCAAATATCCGTTTGGAGCTTCACTCTCAACGATACGGAATTTTCCATAAGGTAAAAGGTCAGCGGAAGTAGAAGCGACACCTTCAATATCCGTATGGATTGTTTTTACAACTTCATTTTTCTTGTATAGCTTGCCCTCAACCAATACCACATTATCATTTAAGGAAATGATGTCAAAAGCAGTATCTTTCAAAGTGGCACTTCCTTGTGGCTTCGTATCGCCCGTTTCTAAATCTCGTTTCTGAATTTTCACACCGCCACGGATAATCTTATCTGATACGGAAAACTGGTTACTTCCAGATAATACGGCAAGGTCGCCGTCCTCGGTAATCTGTGTTACATATAAGCCCTTAATCTGTTCGGACTTATCGCCAGCCTGCATATATGCACCGTCCAACAAGTAGCCGTTTGGAGCTTTTGTTTCTTCAACGGTTAGCGTTCCAAGTGGAAGAACCGCTTTACCGTCCTGCATATAGAAGCTGTCGCCAGATACCTTGTATGCGTCCGCTAATTTTGTGATGTAATGAGTTGTCCCGTCGCTGTCTGTTTCAGCGATTGTCTTTGTAACCCATGTACGAGTAGCTTCGGCAGGGAGATTGTCTTTGTTATAGAAGCCAGCATAATACTTCCATGTAAATTCCGCACCTGCTAGAGAAGCGTTCCCCTGCGGATTGTCTTTCTGTGTTTCCATATCAATCTTGAAAAGCTCAATCAAAGTGTCCGTTACTTTTGGTATATCTGATACTTTCAAGGTCGCTGTCTTTCCAGCTTCAACCTTTAAGGAATATACAGTTTTGTCTACTTTATATCCTGCTGGTGCGGATAATTCCCTGATATAAACTGTGCCAGTCGTTACCTCTACAACATCTGTATTTCCATTTTCATTAGTCGTAAGGGTGGCAAGCTGTTTCGTGCAGTCCTTATCAGCAAAGACACCGTATGTTGCACCAGCGATAGAGTAATTCCCGTTACCGTCCGTAATACTGGCATTACTGGAAGTCTTTTGCAGTTTCGCATTTCCGACATTTAATTTCGCCCAGAATTGTCCCAATTCCTGCCCCTCGCCAGAGTAGATATAACCGCCACATTCATAGCGTCCTTTATTCTCTTTGACAAAGGCTTTTGCACCAGCAAAAACTTCGTCCTGCGTTGCCTTTGGAATTTCATCATAAGAAGCTCGCACGTTGTCGCATTGCCAGCCAAGATGTACGCTTAATCTCTGCCAGACAACACATTGTTCCAACAGATAGACTTGTTTGTAGTTCAATTCCTTGTGAGCTTCGCCATACTGTTTGACATACTCTAAGGATAACGCCACATCTGAAATCTGGTCGGCACTCATGCGTGAGCTTGCGTCAGCTCTGGTCTTGTAACCATTCTTAAAGTCAGTATTGATGTCAATACAATAGGCAGTTTCGCCCTCAACTTTCATCATGCCCTCATTGAATGTAGAACCGATAGAACCGTCATTCATTACTTTTTCAATGATACCGACACGCTCTGCACTTTCCGTCCAGTATTGCTTACTTTCTGCATGGACGGGTGTAGTTGGTAAAGCAGTAACGACAGTTGCAAGAGCTAAGAAGCCCGTACACAATCGTTTTAACATCTTTTTCATAAATCTAATGCTCCTTTCATTTTGGGTAATAAAATAGCCGTCCAATAAGAACGGCTGGAAATAGAAAAGGAACGTCATTTTAGGCGTTCCATAGTCTATAAGTTATTCAATTTTTTCTTGTTTCAATACTGATGTGCTGTACCATATCTTTGCATATCTAGGAAAACTTGCGTATCAAGGCTCATTCGTTAGTAGTAAATAAGTAGTAAATTGATGTGTTTGTTTCCTTGAAAATGCTGATAGATACTGTGTTTTAGCGGATAATCAGATTTTTATTGTGTTTTTAGCATTTAAAAAGAAACAAAAAATAATTTGTGAGATTTTTACTAATAAAAAGGGGCTTTCAATTTTAAGTGGTGCTATTAATGGATATTCTTATTTAGCATTATTAATTGCTTTAAATAATCTAGAACTTAGCATAGCAGAGCCATTTTCTCAAGTATCTATGATAATAACTTTAATACTTGCTCATTTTATATTCAAAGAAAATATAAAAGAAAAAATACCAGGTTCAATTCTGATACTAATTGGTGGGTGGCTACTGTTACTTTAATTGACATAAAAAATGAATTATAAAGGTACTATTAGTTAGTATCAGAAAATTTAAAAAAGTATTGACAATTCTTTTAGGCAAATGTTAATATAATAATACAAAATAGTATAAATAGAAGACATGTTACTGGTAATGCAGGCAGGATCGAATATATTGCTTTGATTTTTCAAGGTGTTTATATAGGTTCTGCCTTTTTTGCATCTTGAATGGCCATTCATAAAAAATTATGGAGAAGGAGATTACAAGATGAATTATAAAAAAACTGCCATTGACATTATTGAACAAGTTGGTGGTTCAAAAAATATTTTAGCTTTAGAACACTGTTCAACTAGACTACGCTTTAAGTTGATTGATAGAAGTAAAGTCAATCAAGATGCTTTAAAAAAAGTACAAGGTGTTATGAGTATAGTTAATGGGGCACAATTTCAAGTTGTCATTGGAAATAGTGTTGTTGATGTGTATGATGAAATTTTAAAAGTTTGCCCTTTAGATACAAATGATAGTACTGTAAAAACTGAAGAAAAAATAAACTTAGGAACAAGATTTATAGAATTTATTATTAATATTTTTCAACCACTGATTTTTGCTATTGCAGGAGCTGGTATTTTAAAATCACTGTTGATGTTATTAGCAATGTTTAATATTTTAAAATCAGATTCTACTATATATACATTATTAGTTGCTATTTCAGATGCAACATTCTATTTCCTACCTCTTATGGTAGCTGTAACTACTGCCAATGTATTGAAATGTAATCGTTTAGTAGCTATTGCCGCTGTAGGATACTTATTGCTTCCAGCAACAACAACTGCTTTAAGTGAAGGTGTCGAACTATTTGGATTTACAATTCCAAACATTGCCTATAATGCACAGGTTTTCCCGGCTATCTTATGTGTGTCTTTCTTGGCAACAATGGAGAAAATTTTTAACAAGTATTCACCAAAACCAATTCGAACTTTCTTTGTTCCTATGATGTCTTTGGCAATTACTGTTCCAATTACTCTAACTATTTTAGGTCCTTTAGGATATAACGTTGGTACAATTTTTACAACCATTATTTTATTCTTATATAACAAAATGGGATTCTTAGTTGTAGGATTACTTGCTGGTTTTCTTCCATTTATGGTTGCAACAGGAATGCACAAAGCACTAATACCTTATTCAATTAATACAATTGGAAAGTTGGGTTATGAAGCTTTATATATGACATCTTCATTAGCCCACAATATTTCTGAAAGTGGTGCTTGTTTTGCAGTAGCCTTGCGAACAAAAGATGAAACATTAAAACAAACAGCATTATCTGCAGGAATTTCTGCCTTGATGGGAATTACAGAGCCAGCTTTATATGGTATTACTTTACAACATAAAAGAGCAATGTTAGGTGTTGTATTCTCAAGTGCAATTTCTGGTACCTTTTTAGGATTATTTGCAGTAAAAGGATTTGTAATTGTTGGACCAGGGCTTGCCAGTATGAGTATGTTTATTGACCCAAACAATGGAAACAATTTGATTTTTGCAAGTATTGGTTTTGTTATTGCAATATTAGGCTCGTTTATTATTACACTGATTATTTGGAAGGAAGATACAAATACAGTAGAGTCATCAATTGGAGATGTTGTTGAAGAAGAGCTAGAAGAAGAAAAAGAAGTAAATATCTTAGTAACTCCAGTAGAAGGAAAAGTAATAGATTTAAGTAAGGTTAATGATGAACTATTTGCAAGTAAGACTTTGGGAGATGGAGTTGCAATTATACCGACCAATGGAAATTTATACGCACCTTGTGATTCAGAAGTTGTGATGTTATTTGAAACAAAACATGCAATTGGTTTAAGAACAAAAAATGGGGCTGAGATTTTGATTCATATTGGAATAAATACTGTAAGTATGAATGGAGATGGATTTAAAACATTTGTTAAGACAAGCGATAATGTAAAAGAAGGAGATTTATTAATTCAATTTGATTTAGACAAAATCTCACATGCTAATTTAGATTCAACTGTTATGATTGTAAACAATAATGGAGCAGATTATGCTTATAAAGTGTTAAACCAGTCTTATGGCAATGTAAAAAAAGGAAGTATCTTGTTTGATGTAAAGGGAGGAATATAAATATGAGAAAGTTTCCAGAAGGATTTCTTTGGGGAGGAGCTACAGCTGCTAATCAATTTGAAGGTGGTTGGAATTTAGGTGGTAAAGGGTGGTCTGTATCAGATGTAGCAAAGGCACACTTTGATGCAGATGTGAAAGATTATAAATCTAATAATGAAATCACAACAAAAGATATAGAAGAAGGATTAGCACATCCTGAAGATGAAGTAAATTATCCAAAACGTCATGGTAGTGATTTTTATCATCACTATAAAGAAGATATTGCTCTAATGGCAGAAATGGGATTTAAGACATATCGAATGAGTATTGCTTGGTCTCGTATTTTTCCAAATGGAGATGATAAAGAGCCAAATGAAGAAGGTTTACAGTTTTATGATGATGTATTTGATGAGTTGATAAGTTATGGAATTGAACCACTTGTTACTATGTCACATTATGAACCACCATTAAATATCGTTTTAAACTATGATGGATGGTATTCACGACAAGTTATCAATATGTTTGTTAGGTATGTAGAAACTATCTGTGAAAGATATAAAAACAAAGTGAAATATTGGCTTACATTTAATGAAGTTGATTCTATGATTCGTCATCCGTACACTACTGGTGGTTTAGTTCGAGACCGTTTTAAGGATAAAAACTTTGAGGAAGTTATTTTTCAAGCTATGCATCATCAATTTGTAGCTAGTGCCCTTGCAACAAAAATTTGTCATGAGATTATTCCAAATTCAAAAGTAGGGTGTATGTTAACAAAATTAACGTATTATCCATATACATGTAGACCAGAAGATGTTTTGGCAACTCAACAAAAAATGAGAAGTATTTATGCATATAGTGATACGCAGGTTTTTGGTGAGTATCCAGTATATTTACTGTCGTATTTTAAAAATAATAACATTCAAATAGTAAAAGAAGAACATGATGATGAAATTATGAAAAAGTATCCAGTAGATTTTATTTCATTCTCTTACTATATGTCTTCTTGTGAGGCAGCTGATACAACTGGATTAGATATTACACCTGGGAATACGTTATTAGCTGTAAAAAATCCTTATTTAGAAATGAGTGAATGGGGTTGGCAAATTGATTCAATAGGTCTACGTATATCTTTGATTGAATTATATGATAGATACAGAAAGCCTTTATTTATAGTTGAAAATGGATTAGGAGCTAAAGATATTTTAACTGAAGATAAAAAAGTTCATGACCAATATAGAATTAATTATTTAAAAGAACACTTTAAATGTATGTTAGATGCGATTATTGAAGATGGTGTTGAACTTTGGGGATATACTTCATGGGGTTGTATTGATTTGGTCAGTGAATCAACGAAACAAATGTCAAAACGTTATGGATATATTTATGTGGATGCTGATGACTATGGAAAGGGGACATATAATCGATATAAGAAAGATAGTTTTTATTGGTATAAAAAGGTAATTGAAAATAATAGTATAGATTTTAAATGACCAATAGAAGGTGAGCAAATAAAATGAACTACATAATAAAGAAAGTTTTGAACTCGAGCGTTGTTTTAGTTCATGACACAAAGGATAATGAATTTATTTTGCTAGGGAAAGGAATTGGATATGGTAAAAAAACAGGAGAATATATTTGTGGTTCCAATGATAATCAAATGTTTGTCCCTGTTGAAAATACAAAATCAAAACAATTTTTAGAATTAATGGATGATATTCCTGTCGACATTTTAAAGATAACACAGGAAATAATAGTAGAGGCAGAAAAGTTATTGAACTCATCTTTTAATAAAAACTTATACTTAATATTAGCAGACCATTTTAACTTTGCAATTGAAAGGATGCGTAAAGGAATAAAAATTACAAATCGAGTATTTTGGGAAATAAAAAATTATTATCCAAATGAGTTTAAGGTTGGAATGGTTGCAATTTATATGGTAGAGGAGAGATTGGGCATTCAATTACCAGAGGAAGAAGCAGCTAACATTGCTTTCCATTTTGCAAATGCTATGGCTTCAGATGGAAATTCATATGATACGATTAAGTATGCCAAAGTAATTGGAGAAATAATTAATATTTTTATTTTTTCTTTGAATAGAACCTTAGATAAAAAGAGTATGCATTATATGAGATTTATAACACATATAAAATTTTTTGTGGAAAGATTTTTTTCAGATAGTATGTTAAGCAGTGGTGATGATTTATTATTTAATCAAATGAAAAGGTCAAATCCAAAAGAAATGTTAATTGCATTAAAAGTTAGAGATTTTTTAGAAAAGAAATATGGAAAAAAGTTAACAAATGAGGAAATAGCTTTCTTGGTTGTCCATATCGCACGAGTTAAGCAATAGAGTAAATTACAGCAATAGAGTGAATTACTAATATTATCTTATACGTCTACATGGTAGAAAATTGAAAGAAGGTAAAGTGTATAAAGAAACTGAGACATATTATTTTGTTGTTCATTATGTTTATTTTATGAGTGTATCCTGTTAAAAATTTAAGTTAATATTTATAATTAAAATATGCAAATAGTTAAAATAAGTTTATGTGGTTATGAATTTATTTTAACTATTTTTTGTTTAATGGAAAATATGCTTTATAACTAAAATTTTATTTTTAATTAATTATAATACAAAAAACTTTATAAAATCTTCAGAATTTCTTAAAGAATATGTAAGTAACATAAGATATATTATATTTAGTTGGTAATATAAAGGGGGCAATATTTATGAAGAATAAAAAATTCAATGTTATAACACTGATAATACTTGATAATCATATTTATGCCATTAATAAAGAGCAGATTAGTACTAATTCAAAAAGAATTTACTTTGAAAAAAGTGGATTTTTCAGTGATTATAAGTGAATAAATATATATAAACATTTAATAAATTTAGAAGTTAAATGTTTTAATACGAAAGGATACACATATGATAAATTTAGAAGAAAAGTATTTAACACGAAAAGACACATATATGATAAAAATTCTAGAATATAATGGACATATTCGAAACTGGAAAGTTCTCTGTGAAGAACTTGGAATCGATTCTTCATTATGTAGAGATGAGCGTGAACGAGCAATTTTAGTGGAAGCATATAAGACATGGGGATATGATATGGCAAATCACATGCATGGAATGTTTGCTTTTGCATTATGGGATACTGTGGAAAAGAAACTCTTCTGCCTAAGAGACCAGTTTGGAGTAAAACCTTTCTATTATTATGAGACTGAAAATGGGAAGCTTCTCTATGGTTCATCTATTCGTAAGATTATGGAGCAACCAGGATTTGTGAAAGAGTTAAATGAAGACATGTTACAGATTTATATGTCTTTCACATATGTAGCAGGTGAAAATACATTTTTCCGTGGAGTAAAGAAGCTTATGCCAGGACATTACCTTGTCTATCAGAATAAAACAGTATGTATTGGTCGTTATTGGAAACCTGAATTTCATCCTGACAACAGCAAGTCTATTGAGGAATGGACGGATGAAATTCATACAACACTTCAGAAAATTATGCCAGAGGTAAAATCAGAGAATGAAACTGCAGAGTTATTCCTATCAGGAGGTGTTGATTCATCTTATATATTGGCAATGTCAGATATAGAAAAAACAGGTTCATGTGGTTATGAGGAAGAGCGTTTTGATGAATCAAAATTAGCACAACAGACAGCTAATATTCTTGGGTGTAAAAATTCGAGATATATAATTACACCTGAAGAGTATTTTGCGTCAGTACCTTATGTAATGTACCATATGGAGCAACCAACTGGAGATGCATCTGCTATCGTTTTTGCTATTGGATGCAAGGCAGCAGCTGAAAACACAAATATCTGTTACTCTGGAGAAGGAGCAGATGAGTTTTTTGGTGGATATAATATATACCATAAGGCAGAGTGTTATGGAGAGAATTTGAAGACATTTTATATTGGAAATACAAACATTATGAATGAGGGTGAGAAAAGAAAAATTCTTAAGAAATACAATCCTGATGTGCTTCCTATTGAAGTGGTAAAAGGAATTTATGAAGAAACAGAAGAACTAGATACACTTACTAACATGTCAAATGTAGATATTCAAATATGGTTGGAAGGAGATATTTATTTTAATATAGATAAAATGAGTACTGCAGTTGGATTGGAAGTCAGAATGCCTCTTACAGATACAAGAATATTTGATATTGCATCCAGAATACCATCAGAATATAAAGTGAAAGGAAAAGAGAATAAGATTGCCTTTCGTACAGCTGCATCAAAAACATTACCAGAAGAGATTGCTTTTAGAAATAAATTAGGATTTATTGTGCCAATTCGTATATGGATGGCTGATGACCAATATAATAAGGACATCCGAGATAAATTCAATAGTGAGATAGCAGATAAATTCTTTAACATAGATGAGATTAATGAGATTTTTAATGACTACATTAGTGGAAACTCTGATAATTGGAGAAAGATTTGGATGATTTACACATTCCTAGTGTGGTATGAAATCTATTTTGTAAAATGTTAATACAAGAGGAAGAATCACCTGAAAGACCATTCAGGTGATTCTTAATGTTTTATAATTAATGTTTTATAATTTTACTTGCTAATTCTTATGTCTAACCCTTAATGGTATATCAAGTTTTTTTGCCAGTTGTTTAGATTCTTCTATTTCTTCTGGAGATATTTCATCTACTACTGAAAAAGCTACTTCTTTTATATATTTTTTGCAATCTTTTGCAAAATCTAACATATAATCAAATGATTTTTCTCCAAACTTTGGTTGAGTAACTCTATTATAAGCTTCTTTATTTGGGGCATTAAGACTTATTGATACTGCATCTATAACATCTTTTAACAGAATAGCTGTTTTTTTGTTATGTATTAAATCACTTAGACCATTTGTATTTATTCTTATCTTTATGCTACTTTTTTCTTTTATAAACTTTGCTACATCTATCAATTCATTTATTCTCATTAATGGTTCGCCATATCCACAAAATACGATTTCATCATAGTCGTCTAAATTGTATTTATTGAAGGCTTCTTTTACTTCATCTACACTTGGCTCATGCTCCAACCATAAACTACCACTATTTGCAACTTCATCTTTTTCGTTTCTTATACAAAAAACACAACTACATGGACATGTATTAGTTATATTTACATAGATACTATTTTCAATTGTATATAAGATATTCATAATTTTCCCTCCATAAATTTAAATTCTTAATTAAAATAACGTTTTTTAAAATCAAGTTTATCAAGTGCCATACCTAAGATTATAAAAACAATAAAACTTCCTATTGGCTGTAATAAGCCAAGTAAGCTCATTACAAATGCACTTGTAAAACTTCCAATAATTATACCTTCAGCAAACATGTATAAAACTAATCCTACTATACCTGCTACAACCGAAGCAACTATATTTCTCTTATTTATTATCTTGTCACTTTTAGAAGTGAAAAATAATACAAGTATTGGTTTTATGATTATAGTTGGTATTACCCAGATAGCAGCACCTGTAGATAAATCAGCTAGACCAGCACCAATTGCAGAAGCAGCTATAGCATAGTTTGTTGGCAAAATAGTTGCAGCTAGATAAATAAAAGCATCTCCTATATGAACATATCCATTGTTTCCACCAACTGGAATATGTAATATATATGCTATTGTCAGGCATATTATGGATGCAAATAATGCTGAAGTAACAATATAGGTAGTTTTTTTAGAAGTAACTTTATTCATTTTTTCCAATATACTCCCTCCCTAAAAATCCAGAGCTAACATAATTGTTATGTTTTCTTATAAATATATTAATATTAATCATACAATTTTCATAGTTTGTTAGGTGTTTTTTTTGTAAAATACAGATTGTACCCATTCAAATGTATATAATTAGAAAAGTAAAAATAGGTAAAATGTATAGAGTAGGAGTAGTTAGAATAAGTTAATATAAATTTAATTTGGTATGAATAAGAGGAGTACAAGTTTAATATAAAAAATAATATAAGAGAGTCTACTCAATATATACTGAGCTGACTCTCTTATATTTGGGAAATTAAAGGCTATTTTGTTAGATAATAGCTAATTAATGAAAAAATATATTTATAAAATACTAATTTACTCTATTAGTAGCAGTTCCTGTTTTTATAACTTCTACAGCACTACTTAAACTAGAATAAACTATATTTTCAATCGCTGTACTAGTGAAGAAACCAAGATGATGAGTGAATATAACTTGTTCCATAGAAAGAAGTTTATTTATTTCTGGGTCAGTTAATTCTCCAGGATTCATTTTTTTGTTTAAGAACAATCCTTCAGTTTCAAATGTATCAAGGGCAGCAGCTCTAATTTTTCCTGACTCTAGTGCTTCTATTAAATCCCCTGTATTAATTAAACCACCACGGCCAGTATTTACTATGTAAGCTCCATCCTTCATTATAGCTAGAGTATCTTTATTTATCATATGTTTTGTTCCTTCAAGTAAAGGAGTATGTAATGTTATAAGGTCAGCTTCTTTTAGAAGGTCTTCTAAAGAATCTTTGTAAGTTAATATATCGTTTAAATCACTATTTGGATATTGGTCAAATGCAATTACATTAGCTCCTAGGCCTTTGAATAATTTTGCAGAAGTAGCACCTATTTTTCCTGTACCTATAACACCAACTGTAATAGATCTAACTTCTGTTCCAAGAAGTTCAGCTATCCAACGGTAATCACCTTCACAGACTTTTTTCTTTACTAGAGGAGTCTTTCTTAAAAGGTTCATAGCTTGAGTAACAGCTAATTCAGCTATTGCATTAGGTGAATAAGAAGGAACGTTTGTAACGATAAGTCCATTTTCATTAACTAAATCAAAATGTATCATGTCAACCCCTGCAGTTCTTGAAGCTATAACTTTAACCCCAGCATCTTTTAAAGTTTCATAAATATAAGGATTATCTATATAGTTAGTTTGTTGTATAGATATACCATCATACCCTTTAGCTTTAACTACATTTTCTTCAGTCATGTTTTCAGGATAAATATCCACTTGAACATCCTTATGTTCTTCAGACCATTTTTTTATTACTGGTTCTTCATAATCGCGTGCTCCAAATACTAGTATTTTCATATCAATACCCTCCTGTAATTATTAAATTATTATGGTAATTTTTCATTTAGAAATAATATGTAGCATATAAGGTTATATTTTTTATACAAAATTTTTAAGGTTAAAAATTTAGTTTTGAAATTGTTTTCCCTGTGTTATTTTGATATTTAGTAATTTTTTATTTAATGTAATAATTACTCTAAAATTTATCAAAGAAATTGTTATTTTTTAGATTAAATATTATTAAAAAATTATCTAAGTTTGAAATTAGTTAACTAACTTGCTGATTAATTACAATGATAACATGTGTTTTTGAGTTTAGCAATGAAAACTTTTTTTGAAATGTCAAGCTTTTTCATAAAAAAATATATAAAAAAAACTTTTATAAGCATAGAAAGAATAGCAAAATGCAATGGATAGTGGCAAGATGCCACGATATGAAAAAGATTATTCAATTGCATATTGTTAAAAAACATTCAAATCAAGCGATATTTTGATTAAATATAAAGTTGGCACGATAAATGCTTAACAATATAGGTGTAAGACAATAAAACAATAAAAAATAATTTTAATAATTTTTAAGTTATTTTAGATAAGATTAGGAACTTTGACATCAGACAGTTAATATCAGAAAAAAGTATTTTATGAGTGATTTAATCGAAATTTTATAATTGATACTATTAAGGAGGAAAACGTTATGCTTTTAGAAGGAGTTAAAGTAGTAGAACTTTCAAGTTTCATCGCAGCACCATGTTGTGCAAAAATGTTAGGTGACTGGGGTGCAGAGGTTATTAAGATTGAACCTATAGAAGGTGATGGAATAAGAGTTATGGGTGGAACATTTAAATCTCCAGCATCAGATGATGAAAACCCTATGTTTGAATTAGAAAATGGAAATAAAAAGGGTGTAAGTATTAATGTAAAATCAAAAGAAGGAGTAGAAATATTACATAAATTATTATCAGAAGCAGACATATTTGTAACTAATGTTAGAGTTCAAGCATTAGAAAAAATGGGTATAGCTTATGACCAAATAAAAGATAAGTATCCAGGATTAATATTCTCTCAAATATTAGGATATGGTGAAAAAGGACCTTTAAAAGATAAACCAGGATTTGACTATACTGCATACTTCGCAAGAGGAGGAGTTAGCCAATCTGTTATGGAAAAAGGAACATCTCCAGCAAATACAGCAGCAGGATTTGGTGACCACTATGCAGGTCTAGCACTAGCAGCAGGAAGTTTAGCAGCATTACATAAAAAAGCTCAAACTGGTAAAGGTGAGAGAGTAACAGTAAGTCTTTTCCATACAGCTATATATGGAATGGGAACAATGATAACAACAGCACAATACGGAAATGAAATGCCTTTATCAAGAGAAAATCCAAACAGCCCATTAATGACTACATATAAATGTAAAGATGGAAGATGGATTCAATTAGCTTTAATACAATACAACAAGTGGTTAGGCAAATTCTGTAAGGTTATAAATAGAGAATATATATTAGAAGATGATAGATATAATAACATAGATTCAATGGTTAATCATGTTGAAGATTTAGTTAAGATAGTTGGAGAAGCTATGTTAGAAAAAACATTAGACGAGTGGTCAGCTTTATTAGAAGAAGCAGACTTACCATTTGAAAAAATTCAAAGCTGTGAAGATTTATTAGATGACGAACAAGCTTGGGCAAATGACTTCTTATTTAAGAAAACATACGATAGCGGAAATACAGGTGTCTTAGTTAATACTCCAGTTATGTTTAGAAATGAAGGAATTAAAGAATATACACCAGCACCAAAAGTAGGTCAACATACTGTAGAAGTATTAAAATCTTTAGGCTACGATGAAGAGAAAATAAATAACTTTAAAGATAGTAAAGTTGTAAGATATTAATTAGTAATTCTAGATTTTTTAAAAGGAGAATGCTAAAGATGTACACAATGGGATTAGATATAGGTTCAACTGCATCAAAGGGAGTAATCTTAAAGAATGGGGAAGATATTGTAGCTTCTGAAACAATATCCTCTGGTACTGGGACTACTGGACCATCAAGAGTTTTAGAAAAATTATATGGCAAGACAGGTCTTGCAAGAGAAGATATTAAAAAAGTTGTAGTTACAGGATATGGAAGAATGAACTATTCAGATGCTGATAAGCAAATAAGTGAATTAAGCTGTCATGCTAGAGGGGTAAATTTCATAATTCCAGAGACAAGAACCATTATTGACATAGGCGGTCAAGATGCAAAGGTATTAAAATTAGATAATAATGGAAGACTATTAAACTTTCTTATGAATGACAAATGTGCTGCAGGTACAGGAAGATTTTTAGATGTAATGGCAAAAATAATAGAGGTTGATGTATCTGAACTCGGAAGTATATCTATGAATTCTCAAAATGAAGTATCAATAAGCAGTACATGTACAGTATTTGCAGAGTCTGAGGTTATATCACATTTATCTGAAAATGCAAAAATTGAAGATATAGTGGCAGGTATTCATACTTCAGTAGCAAAGAGAGTTTCTAGCCTAGTAAAAAGAATAGGAGTACAAAGAAATGTAGTTATGGTTGGTGGAGTTGCTAGAAATAGTGGTATTGTAAGAGCTATGGCAAGAGAAATCAACACAGAAATTATTGTACCTGATATACCTCAATTAACTGGTGCTTTAGGAGCAGCGTTATATGCTTTTGATGAAGCAAAAGAATCACAAAAAGAAGTGAAAAATATATAAAAAGAGGGATGAAAATGTCTGAAAAAAAAGAAGCTAGAGTAGTAATTAATGATTTATTAGCTGAACAATATGCAAATGCATTTAAAGCTAAAGAAGAAGGAAGACCTGTAGGTTGGTCAACATCAGTATTTCCTCAAGAGTTAGCAGAAGTATTTGACTTAAACGTATTATATCCAGAAAACCAAGCAGCTGGAGTAGCAGCTAAAAAAGGTTCTTTAGAATTATGTGAAATAGCTGAATCTAAAGGATATTCTATTGACCTATGTGCATATGCAAGAACAAATTTTGGTCTTTTAGAGAATGGTGGATGTGAAGCTTTGGATATGCCAGCTCCAGATTTCCTACTTTGCTGTAACAATATATGTAACCAAGTTATAAAATGGTATGAAAATATTTCAAGAGAATTAGATATACCTTTAATAATGATTGATACAACTTTCAATAATGAAGACGAAGTTACTCAATCAAGAATAGATTATATTAAAGCTCAATTTGAAGAAGCTATAAAACAACTAGAAATTATATCAGGAAAGAAATTTGACCCTAAGAAGTTTGAAGAAGTAATGAAAATATCAGCTGAAAACGGAAGACTATGGAAGTATTCTATGAGTTTACCAGCAGATTCTTCTCCTTCTCCAATGAATGGATTTGACTTATTTACTTACATGGCTGTAATAGTTTGTGCTAGAGGTAAAAAAGAAACTACAGAAGCATTTAAGTTACTTATAGAAGAATTAGAGGACAACATGAAAACTGGTAAATCTTCTTTCAGAGGGGAAGAAAAATACAGAATAATGATGGAAGGTATACCTTGTTGGCCATATATAGGATACAAGATGAAAACATTAGCTAAATTTGGAGTTAACATGACAGGTAGTGTTTATCCACATGCTTGGGCATTACAATATGAAGTTAATGATTTAGATGGAATGGCAGTAGCATATAGTACTATGTTTAACAATGTAAACCTAGACCGTATGACAAAATATAGAGTTGATTCTTTAGTAGAGGGTAAATGTGATGGAGCATTCTATCATATGAACAGAAGCTGTAAACTTATGAGTTTAATACAATATGAAATGCAAAGAAGAGCAGCTGAAGAAACTGGATTACCATATGCTGGATTTGATGGTGACCAAGCAGACCCTAGAGCTTTCACTAATGCTCAATTTGAAACAAGAATTCAAGGTTTAGTTGAAGTAATGGAAGAAAGAAAAAAACTTAATAGAGGTGAGATATAATGGAAGCTATTTTATCTAAAATGAAAGAAGTAGTTGAAAATCCAAATGCGGCTGTAAAAAAATATAAAAGTGAAACTGGTAAAAAAGCTATAGGTTGTTTCCCAGTTTATTGCCCAGAAGAAATTATACATGCAGCTGGAATGCTTCCAGTTGGTATATGGGGAGGACAAACAGAATTAGATTTAGCTAAACAATATTTCCCTGCATTTGCATGTTCAATAATGCAATCATGTTTAGAATATGGATTAAAAGGTGCTTATGATGAATTATCTGGAGTTATTATACCAGGTATGTGTGATACACTAATTTGTTTAGGACAAAACTGGAAATCAGCAGTACCTCATATAAAATATATATCATTAGTACACCCACAAAATAGAAAACTTGAAGCTGGTGTAAAATACTTAATCAGTGAGTACAAAGGCGTAAAAAGAGAACTTGAAGAAATTTGTGGATATGAAATAGAAGAAGCAAAAATTCATGAAAGTATAGAAGTTTACAATGAACATAGAAAAACTATGAGAGACTTTGTTGAAGTAGCTTATAAACATTCTAATACTATAAAACCATCAATAAGAAGCTTAGTAATTAAGAGTGGGTTCTTTATGAGAAAAGAAGAACATACTGAGCTAGTGAAAGATTTAATAGCAAAATTAAATGCTATGCCAGAAGAAGTCTGTTCTGGAAAGAAAGTTTTATTAACAGGTATATTAGCTGATTCTAAAGATATATTAGACATTTTAGAAGACAACAATATATCAGTTGTAGCTGACGATTTAGCACAAGAAACAAGACAATTCAGAACAGATGTACCAGCAGGTGATGATGCGTTAGAGAGATTAGCAAGACAATGGTCAAACATAGAAGGATGTTCATTAGCTTATGACCCTAAGAAAAAACGTGGGTCACTTATAGTAGATGAAGTTAAAAAGAAAGATATAGATGGTGTTATCTTCTGTATGATGAAATTCTGTGACCCAGAAGAATACGATTATCCTTTAGTTAGAAAAGATATAGAAGATAGTGGAATACCTACTTTATATGTTGAAATCGACCAACAAACTCAGAATAATGAACAAGCCAGAACTCGTATTCAAACTTTTGCTGAGATGATGAGTTTAGCGTAAGTTCATTAAAATAAATTTACTATAAAATATGAAAATTGGAGGAAGCTATGTTATATAACAAAGAACAAGAACTTTTAAGAAAAGCAGTAAGAGATTTTGTTAGTAAAGAATTAGATACTTTACCAGCAGAAATGGATAAAACAGGTGTAATGCCTAAGGAATTAATCAAAAAATTAGCTGATGCAAAATTTATAAGCAGTAATATCCCAGAAGAATATGGTGGTGGGGGAGCAGGATATGTTTCTTACGCTATAGTAATGGAAGAAATAGCTAGAAGATGTGCTTCAACAGCTACTTTTGTTACAGCTGGTTCTTCTCTTGCTTCATTACCAATACTTTACAATGGTACTGAAGAGCAAAAACAAAAATACTTAAAAGGTATAGCAACAGGTGAATTAATAGGAGCATTTGGTTTAACTGAGCCAGGAGCTGGTTCTGATGCAGGTGGACAACAAACAACAGCAGAATTAGTTGGAGATCACTATATATTAAATGGTAGAAAAACTTTCATAACTAATGGACCATTCTGTGATGTAGCTATAGTAATAGCAGTTACAGATAGAAGTAAAGGACTTAGAGGAACATCAGCGTTTATAGTAGAAAGTAAATGGGATGGTTTCTCAACAGGAGCTCATGAAGATAAGATGGGTATAAGAGGAACTGAAACTTCTGACTTAATATTTGAAAACGTTAAAGTTCCAAAAGAAAACTTACTTGGAAAAGAAGGTCAAGGATTTAAGATAGCAATGGGTACTCTAGAAGTTGGTAGAATAGGTGTTGCTGCCTTAGCTCTAGGAATAGCTCAAGGTGCTTTAGATGAAGCTGTTAAATATACAAAACAAAGAGTTCAATTTGGTAAGCCTATAGCTAAATTCCAAAATACTCAATTTACTATAGCTGACATGGAAACAAAAGTTTGTGCAGCTAGAGGATTAGTTTATGATGCAGCACAAAAGAGAGATGCAGGAATGAGAGTTGCTCAAGAATCTGCTATGGCTAAATACTATGCATCAGAAATTGCAAATGAAGTTGCTTATAAAGCATTACAACTTCACGGTGGATATGGATTTATAAAAGATTATGAAATCGAAAGAATGTACAGAGATGCTAGAATCGTATCAATATACGAAGGAACATCAGAAGTTCAAAAAATGGTAATTTCATCAAACGTATTAAAATAATAAATAATCTAATGAAATTGGAGGTATAGACTTTGAAAATATTAGTTTGCGTAAAACAAGTTCCAGATACTAACGAAGTAAGAATAAATAAAGAAACAGGTACTCTTATAAGAGATGGAGTTCCAAGTATATTAAACCCAGATGATGCAAATGCATTAGAGGAAGCTTTAAAAATTAAAGATGAGCATGATGATGTAACTATAACAGTTATAACAATGGGACCTCCTCAAGCAGACTTTATGCTAAGAGAGTGTTTAGCTATGGGTGCTGATGATGCAATATTATTAAGTGATAGAGCATTTGGAGGAGCTGATACTTGGGCTACATCAAATACTATTGCAGCGGGAATATCTAAAGTAGGTGACTATGACATAATATTTGCAGGAAGACAAGCAATAGATGGAGATACTGCACAAGTTGGACCACAAATTGCAGAGAAATTAGACATTCCTCAAGTTACATATGTACAAGATTTCAAAATAGAAGGAAAAGATATAATAGTTCAAAGACAATTAGAAGATGGATACGAATTAATAAAAGTAAGTACACCTGTACTTTTAACAGCAGTAAAAGAGTTAAATACACCTAGATACATGTCTGTTGATAAAATAGTAAAAGCATATAAACATGATGTAAAAGTTTGGACAATTGATGATTTAGATGTAAATAAAGAAGAAGTTGGTTTAAAAGCATCACCAACTAAAGTATTTAGATCATTTACTCCTGAACCAAGAGGAAAAGGAGAAATCTTAGAAGGTAAAGCTGATGAAATAGCTAGTAAAATAATAATCGGTCTAAAACAAAAGCACATTATATAAGTTGGAGGAGTACAAACTATGAATGATATAAAAGATTTAAGTTCTTATAAAAACGTATGGATATTTGCAGAACAAAGAGAAGGAAAAATAGCTCCAGTAGTTATAGAATTATTAGGAGAAGGAAGAAAATTAGCTAAAGAAGTAGATGCAGAACTTTGTGCAATATTATTAGGAAAAGATGTTGATGGATTAGCTAAAGAATTAATCACTTTTGGAGCTGACAAAGTTTATGTTGCAGATGATGCTCTTTTAGAAAAATATACAACTGATGCATATACAAAAGTAATAAAAGATGCAATAGATGAAATAAAACCAGAAATAATGCTTTTCGGAGCAACTCATATAGGTAGAGACTTAGCACCTAGAATAGCTTCAAGAGTTGGAACTGGATTAACAGCTGACTGTACTAAGTTAGAAATAGACCCAGAAGATAAGAAAATAAAACAAACTCGTCCAGCATTTGGTGGAAACATAATGGCTACAATCATTTGTCCAAACCATAGACCTCAAATGTCTACAGTTAGACCTGGTGTTATGGATAAAGCTGAAAAAGACGAAACAAGAACTGGTGAAGTTATAGCATTAGACTACAAAATAACTCAAGATGATATAAGAACTACTGTTTTAGAAACAGTTAAAACTAAGAAAGATTTAGTATCTCTTACAGATGCAAATGTTATAGTATCAGGTGGTCTAGGATTAGGTGGACCAGAAGGATTTGAAATGCTTAAGAAATTAGCTGACAAATTAGGTGGAGTAGTTGGTTCTTCTCGTGCGGCTGTTGATGCTGGATGGATAGACCATTCTCACCAAGTAGGTCAAACAGGAACTACTGTTAAACCAAACCTATATATAGCTTGTGGTATATCAGGAGCAATACAACATTTAGCAGGTATGCAATCATCAGATTTCATAATTGCTATAAACAAAAACCCAGCAGCTCCAATTTTAGAAATCGCTGACTATGGAGTAGTTGGAGACTTACATGAAATAGTTCCAATGCTTATAGAAAAATTAGATAGCGTTGATGATTTATTAGAAGCTATAAAAGCTTAATAGATACAAACTATATAAATATTACTGATTGAATAAGTCTTATTAGTTAGTAACATAATTATTAACCCTTTGATAAGTTATTGCTAGTGTGTATTTGTCAGTTATTAAAAAGTCTGTTTGAATAAAATTTTATAATACAAGATAATCTGGATAATCCTTATATGTATATTGCTTACAAATTGTGAGTTATATTCTGTAAGGATTATCTTTGTTTTTTTAAATAAATCTTAAATTTAATTAAATTGTATTAAATAGACAAATAATTACTAAATATGTGATAAAATACAATTAAAAGCAAAATGAAATTTTTAACAAACTATAATCATTAAAATTATATCTTAGTTACGTTTTAATGAAATAAACTACTTGAAAAGACGAATATTATAAGGAGTTGATTATATGTGCTGATGGTATTTATTGTAAGCAAACAATAAATTTTGTATGTAGTTCAATAAATTACTTAATGAAAGGTGCGAATATTAATGGATAATAATTTAATAGGGCTTATAGAACATGTAGAAAATCCAGCCATTTTATGTAAAGAATCAGGCGAAATAATATACTGTAATCATCTAATAGATAGTATTTTTAGTTTTCTAGATATAAAAAAGCCTAGAAATATAAATGAATTAGATTCAAATTTTGACAAAACAGAAATACTGACAGATAGTAAAAAGAAAATAGCTTTCAGAGAGTTAAGGATGACTGCACATATATACAATATGAAAGATAATAATAATGAAAATAATATAGTTTATTTATTTGAGAAGTCTCTAATATCTGATAAAGTAATTGAAGATATAATAGAGCATATAGATGAAGTTGTTGTTGTGTTTAACAAAGATGGGGTAATTGAAAAGATGAACACTGTCAGTGATGAGATATTACCTTTTAAAAGAACTGAGGTACTTGGTAGAAATATAACAGACCTTGTGAGACAAGGATTAGTTGAAGAACCAATAATATTAAACATGCTTAAAGTGAAGAAAAAGATTTATAGAAATATCGTTTACCCAGATGGGAAGCTTATTGCATATACGGCAGTTCCAAGATGGGATTCTAAGGGAAAGCTTACAGGAGGAGTACTAACAGGGAGAGATATTTCAAGGGTTATTAAGCTTGAATCTCAGATAAAATATAGTGATATATCAGAAGACACAGAGTATATAAGTCAAAGTAAGATTATGGACAATATAAAAAAAGTTGTTAAGAGAGCTGCAGCCTCAGATTCTTCTATATTTATAAATGGAGAATCAGGTGTGGGAAAAGAAATAATAGCAAGAACAATATATAAGTATAGTTCAAGGAGAGACAAACCTTTTATAGCTATAAACTGTGGAGCTATACCAAATGAATTATTAGAGTCAGAGTTTTTTGGATATGAAGAAGGTTCTTTTACTGGAGCTAAGAAAAAAGGTAAAAAGGGACTTTTTGAAGAGGCGAATGGTGGAACTATTTTCTTGGATGAGATAGGTGAGTTACCAATGCAGATGCAAAAAAAATTACTTAGGGTTATACAAGAAAATACTATTACTAGAATAGGTGGTAGTAAGCCTATAAAAATAGATGTTAGATATATAAGTGCTACTAATATTTCTCATGAAGACCTTAGAAATAACCTTAAATTTAGACAAGATTTGTACTATAGATTAAGTGTTATTCCAGTAAAAATACCTCCTCTTAGAGAAAGAAAAGAGGATATAGTACCATTAGTAAATTATTTCTTAAAACTTTACAATGAAAAGTACAATAGAGAAGTAGAAGTTTCGCCTAAAGTTATTGAGTTATTAGAAGAATATTCTTGGCCAGGAAACATAAGAGAATTAAAAAACATCATTGAAAGATTTGTAGTATTATCAGCTAAAAATGTAATTGGAGAAGATGAATTTAACATGCTTATAAATTTAGATATGATTGATAATGAAACAGATGATTTATCACCAATAGTGGTAAATGGAATTATGAATCTTAATGATGCATATAAAATAGTGGACCAAATAATGATAAGTAAGGCTATAAATAAGTATGGTTCAATAACAAAGGCTGCTGAAGTTATAGGTATATATCCTTCTACCATCCATAGAAAGATAAAGAGTGGACATATTCACGTTTAGCTGTCAGTTTAAAAAGACAATATAATTAAAATATTATAAGATACATAATTTATACAACTTAAAAGAGATGGCTTAAAAATAAATTTAATTACTTTAAGTCATCTCTTTTCTTTTATAAATATTTAAAAGTTATATTAGTTTATAGAGTTAGCAGAACCTAAAACATCATCTATCTTGCTTTCAACTACAGCTTGTATAGCATCTCTACCAGCACCAATGTATTTTCTTGGGTCAAATTCTTTTGGATTTTCAGCTAAGAATTTTCTGATAGCAGCAGTCATAGCTAGTCTTAAGTCAGTATCCATGTTTATTTTACAAACAGCCATAGAAGATGCTTTTCTTAACATATCTACAGGTACACCTTTAGCACCAGCTATATTTCCACCAAATTCATTACATGTAGCAACAGCGTTTTGGTCAACAGCAGATGCACCATGAAGAACTATTGGGAAACCTGGTAATTTGCTTTGGATTTCTTCTAGTATATCGAATCTTAATTTAGCTTCTCCTTTGAATTTGAAAGCACCATGAGAAGTTCCAATAGCTATTGCTAATGAATCAACACCTGTTCTTTCAACGAACTCAACTGCCTCAGCTGGTTGAGTATACTTGTGAACATCAGAAGTAACATCATCTTCTGTTCCAGCTAGAACACCAAGTTCTGCTTCAACAACAACACCTTTAGAGTGTGCATATTCAACAGCTTCTTTAGTTATTCTAACATTTTCTTCAAAGTCAAAATGAGAACCATCTATCATAACTGAAGAGAAACCAGCATCAATACAAGTTTTAATAGCATCCATATTTGGACCATGGTCTAAGTGAAGAGCTACATCTACACCTATTTCATCAGAAGCAGCCTTAACCATTTCAACTAATGTATGAGGTCCAGCATATTTAACAGCTGACATAGAAGCTTGTATCATAACATAAGAATTTTTAGATTTAGCAGCTTTTAAAACACCTTGTAATTGTTCTAAGTCACTTATGTTAAATGCACCTATAGCAAATCCACCTTCGTAAGCTTTTTTAAACATTTCTTTTGTAGTAATTAATGCCATTTTAAACTCCTCCTATTAACTTTTAAAATTTACCCATCACTTATATTATAACGTTAAATCAAAAAAAGTATATAGTAAATTGTAATAACTATAAATTACAAGTATAATGTTAAATAGAAGACAATAGGATTAAATAAAATAATAAAGAATATAAACAATTTAGGAAAATTAGCTATATAATGCTAACTATAAGGGTAGGAACTACCTTATTAGTTTGGAGATACTGATAACAATAGTTGTCTTGACCAAGAAGTTACCACTTCAAACGTTATCGAAGGGAATTAAGTGGATGATAATTCACTAAAAATTTAAAATAAAGGAGATAAACTATGCCACAGATAAAAATAAGAGGAATTAATGAAAATGATATATGTAAAATAAGTGAAAAAATGATAAATGATTTAGTTGAAGCTGTAAAATGTCCAAGAGACTACTTTGAAATAGAATGTATAAAGTCAGTTGCAATAAGAGATGGTAAAATAGCAGATGTATATCCTTTTGTTGAAGTAGCTTGGTTTGATAGAGGACAAGAAGTACAAGATATAGTAGCAAGAATAATAACTGATAGTATAAGAAATAATTTAGATGTAGAAAGTATGGATTTAGCATTTACAGTATTTGAAAAAGAAAAATATTATGAGAATGGAGAGCATTTTTAATGGCTAAAAAGCAACGTATAGATAAAATTCTTTCAAATTTAGGTTATGGAAGTAGAAGTGAAATAAAGAAGTATTGTAAACAAGGGTCTGTAGTAGTAAATGGAAGTGAAGTTTCAAATCCAGGAACTCAAGTAGACACTGAAAATGATGAGATATTATTTAATGGAGAAGAAGTTATATATAGAGAATATATATATTTGATGATGAATAAACCTGATGGATATATATCAGCAACTACAGATAAATATGACCCAACAGTATTAGATTTAATTGATTTATCATACTTAGCTTTTGAACCATTTCCTGTTGGAAGGTTAGATAAAGACACAGAGGGATTATTAGTTTTAACTAATGATGGAAAGCTTTCTCATAGAGTTTTATCTCCTAAGAAGCATGTGCCTAAGACTTATTATGCAAAAATTGATGGAGTAGTTACTGAAGAAGATGTAGAAGCTTTTTTAGAAGGTGTAGTGCTTGATGACAGATATAAAACTATGCCATCACAGTTAAATATATTAAAAAGTGATGATGAATCAGAAATAGAGCTTACAATACATGAAGGTAAGTTTCACCAAGTAAAAAGAATGTTTGAAAGCGTAGGCAAAAAAGTAGTATACTTAAAAAGATTGTCTATGGGCAATTTAAAATTGGATGAAAGTTTAGAGTTAGGTGAGTATAGAGAGTTAACAGATGAAGAAGTAAAATTGATTGAAGAAAGATAATATAGTAAATTGGAGGAATGTCTGTGAAGAAAAAAGATGTTATAGAATTTGAAGTAGATAAAATGGAATTTGGTGGTACATCTTTAAGCCAAGTTGGAGATAGAGTTATCCATATGAAGGGTGGAATAAGTGGTCAAAAGGTGAGAGCTGGAGTTAAAAAAGTTAGAAGTAAGAAAGCTGAAGTTAAGATGATAGAATTATTAGAGAACTCACCACTTGAAACTGAAGAAACTTGCAAGCACTTTAGAGAGTGTGGAGGATGTACACTATTGTCTGTGCCATATGAAAAACAATTAGAAATAAAAGAAAAACAAGTTATGGATTTATTTTTAAAGCAAGATTTATTTGGATTTCAGTTTTTAGGGATAGAAGGAAGTCCAGAAAACAAATATTATAGAAATAAGATGGAATATACTTTTGGAGATGAAGTAAAAAATGGACCTTTGACATTAGGTCTTCATAAAAAAGGAAAGCATATAGATATACAAACTGTTGAGGAGTGTATGTTGGTTGATGAAGACTTCTCAAAGATATTAGTTTCTAGTGTAGAGTTTTTCAATGAAAAAAAGCTTCCTTATTATAGAACAATGAATCACAAAGGATATTTGAGACATCTTGTAGTTAGAAAAGGGATTCACACTAATGAGATTATGGTTAATATAGTAACTTCTTCTCAAGAAGATTTTGATATGAATGAGTTTAAAGATATGCTTTTAGGGATTGATTTAAAAGCTGAGTTAGTAGGTGTACTTCATACTATTAATGATGGTTTAGCAGATGCAGTCCAATGTGATGAGTTAAGAGTATTGTATGGAAGAGATTATATACAAGAAGAAATTTTAGGTCTTAAGTTTAAGATCTCACCATTTTCGTTTTTCCAAACCAATACTAAGGGAGCTGAGGTTCTTTATAGTATTGCTAGGGATTTTATTGGAGATTACAATGATAAAGTTGTATTTGACTTGTATAGTGGTACTGGGTCTATTGGACAGGTTATGGCTGGTGCTGCTAAGAAAGTGTATGGTATTGAGATAGTTGAGGAAGCTGTTGTTGCTGCTAATGAGAACGCTAAGTTGAATGGACTTACTAATTGTGAGTTTATTGCTGGGGATGTGGCTAAGGTTGTTAAGGATTTAAAGGACAAGCCTGATTTGATTATTGTTGACCCTCCTAGACCAGGCATTCATAAGGATGCTATTAGGGATATTTGTGGATTTGGTGCTAAGGAGATTGTTTATATTTCTTGTAATCCTAAGTCTTTGGTTGTTGATTTGGTTGATTTTAAGGGGTATGGTTATGAGATTAAGATGGTTAAGTGTATGGATATGTTCCCAAATACGCCACATTGTGAGACTGTAGTTAAACTTATTAGAGAATAACAGGGTTTCAGACTTTTATATTGTGTCTTAAAAGTAGATTTGCCACCTATTTGCCACCATAATTATTTTTGGGTGGCAAATTTATTCTACAATGATTTCAAAAATATTTACCGTCTGGTTTCTCATGTTGTTAGTTACATGTAAATATGTATCCATAGTTGTTGAAGTTTTAGCATGTCCGAGTATATGCTGGATATCTTTTATATTAGTACCATTTTCTAATAACATAGTATCAGGGTTTTTAAAATAAAGTGTGTATTCTTCTAAAGTAGTGATAATTAAAATATCAAATATCACTATACAAAGAAAAGTGCACGCTTTTTATGTTTAACAAAAACGAAATATTAAAAAAACTTATTGAAGAATATGATGTTAAAACAACTACAGATATTCAATATATGCTAAAAGATTTATTTACAAATACAATTCATCAAATATTTACATTGTCGAATTTTAACGGTTTAAACATAATATATTGACTGATATAATAAAATCATAGAATATTTTAGGGGGAAATAGATTATGTTTAAGAAAAAGTTAATAGCTGTTGCAATGAGTATAACTATGATTAGTGTAGGGAGCTTTTCGTATGCTCATTCAGGAAGAACTGATTCATCAGGAGGTCATCGTGATAATAAAAATAAATCTGGATTAGGAAGTTATCACTATCATTGTGGTGGTTATCCAGCTCATTTACATAATAATGGTGGTTGTCCTTATACTGGAGGAGGAAGCAGTTCTGGAACAGCAACTTCGGTTAATAATGAAGAAAAGCAAAAGAGGTCTGTTGGAGAAAAAGGATATAATCAAGGGTATGAAGATGGGTATAAAGGAAATTATAGTTCATCAAATTATAGTGGAGATTATAGTGATACATATGAATCAAAGTACTCAGAAGGATATGAAAAAGGTAAGGCTAAATTAGAAGAGGAAGAAAAGGTGGCTAAAGAGACTGGATATAATTTAGGGCTTACAGGTGCTAAATCTAATAATACATATGAAAAAGAAGTTTTAAAAAATGCTTATGATACCGGATATTCAACTGGATACAATGAATATAAGACTAAAAAGATAGAAGAATATAAAGCTAAAGGGATAGAGGATAGCAATAAAGATAAGGAAAAAATGACATTTGAAGAAAACATAGATTCTGAATTTATAGATGCTTATAATAATGCTTATGACGAAATACAAGAACAATTAAAAAATGATTACACTACTCAAGGATTTGAGAGTGCTATCAAAGGAGAAAGATTTGACACATCAACTATAGGTAATGTTAAATATGCTAATTGGTTTAAAGAAGGATATGATAATGGTAAGGTTAAGTTACCTAAAGCAAAAGAAAGTGTATATAATCAAGGTTACAATGAAGAAGATTTTAGTATACCAGATGAAATGAAGTCTATTGAAACTAAGTTAAAAGGTGTATATGATGAAGGTTTAGAAAAAAGAGAGGAAGAGAAAAGTAGAAATGCTACTTATGGGGTTGGAGCTGGAACAGCAGCTGTAGTTGCTGGAGTAGTATATAAGAAGAAAAAACGTAAAAAGATATAGATGCTAGATATACCAATGATGGCAAGTGTATAACAAATATAATTTTAAGTATAAATATTTAAAATATAGAAGGGAAGGTTATATCTATGGGATTTAACTTTAGGAAAAGCATAAATCTAGGAGGAGGACTCAAATTAAATTTAGGTAAGAAGAGTGTAGGTATAAGTGCTGGTGTTAAAGGTGCTAGAGTGTCAGTTAATTCAAAAGGAAGAAAATCAGCTACATTGAGTATACCTGGAACTGGAATATCATATACAAAAACTAGTACAAAGAAACGTAAACCTAAATAAATATTTGATATACTAAGAAATAGACTGTTACAAATAGTCTATTTTTTAGTATATAGATTTAAAAAGTGACAAAATTTTGAAATATAAACTAATTTCATAAAGGAAAATATTCTTTTATGTAGAATTATAATATTTAAGTAATATTATAAAATTTATAGGAGGATTTCATTATGAAATTAAACAAAACACTATTGGCAATAGGGATGTCTGTTTCATTATTGATTGCTAGTTGTCCAACATCAAACGCTCTTAGTTCTATTAATTCAATAAAAGGTACAAATAAGTATGAAACAGCAGGTTTAATAGCAGATAAACAAAATTATGATATTGCAATACTTATTAATTCTGAAAATGGATTATCTGATGGATTGTCAGCAAGTGGATTGTCAGGAGCTAAAAATGCCCCAATATTGTTAACTAAGAAAGATACAATCCCTTCAGAAACATTAAAAAGATTAGAAAAGGTAAAAGAAGTATATCTAATCGGAGGAAAAAATTCGATAGGAGCATCAGTTCAGAAAATATTAAGTGATAAAAAAATAAGCATAAATAGAATAAGTGGAACTGATAGAATAGATACAAGTCATAAAGTTGCAAAAGAAATAGGAAGAGTAAGTACGGTTAAAAAAGTAATATTAACTAATGCTTTTAAAGGTGAACCAGATGCTATGAGTGTTGCTTCTATAGCAGTTAGAGATAAATCTCCAATAGTATTAACTGATGGAAACACTACAAGTTTTGCTACAGATGGATTAGAAACTTATGCAATTGGTGGAAAAGTCAGTATTAGTGATAAGTTAATAAATGAAACTAAAGCAACAAGAATAGGTGGAGTAGATAGATACGATACAAATAAACAAATAATAAATAAATTTTATAATGGCTCAAAAGAATTTTACATAGCAAGTGGGACTGATTTAGTTTATTCTTTAGTTGGTTCTACAATTGCACAAAAAACACCTATAGTGTTAGTTGGAAATGGAAGTAATAAGAGTATATTAAAAAATGCAAGTAAAATAACTGCTATTGGAAATATTGATGATGTTGTTATAAAACAATGTTTAAATATAACTAATAATGTTGGGGATTCAAATACAGGTATTGTAAAAGATACTAATTCAAATAATACGAACAAACCAAGTAATGAGCCTAGCTCTAATAATCCTGGATTAACTGATAAAAGTACAGTATATGTAACTCCTAATGGAAAATCATATCATCTAACAAAAAATTGTTCTACACTAAAAAGAAGTAAAACAATAAATAAAGTAACATTAAAACAAGCTAAGTCACAAGGTAAAATAGACCCTTGTAATGTTTGTGTAAAATAATGTATTAGCCAAATATATATTAAAAAAGACAATTAATTAAGATTGTCTTTTTTATTGAAGAAATATAAATTTATATTATGTATTATTAAAAAGAAAATTATTAATTATAAAAAATAATAATAAAGACGATAAGTATTAAAATTTTATGTTTCCAATATTTATGATATAATTAATATGGCAAGGAATAAATATTTGAAAAAGCTATGAGTGGTGTTTCCATGGAAGTTTCTTCACTTTCTTATGAGAGGAGGTGAAAACTATGGAAAATCTAATGATGAGTATTATAACTGGTGTTATAGCCAGTTACATTTACGATAAATTAAAGAGCCACTCTGAGCGACCAACTAAGAGTGGCTGGGAACTTAATATAAAGTTCCAGAAAAGTAAATCTTCAAAATAATTTGTTGAAGGAAACATCACTCAAAGTTAAGTAAAATATGTTTCCTTGCTTTTATTATATCACAAACTAAAAATATTAACACAAAATTTTGTGAATATATACTTATTATTGTTCTAAAAAAATATGTAAATAATTGATTTGATTGCATGGAATTATTGATGTAATATTTAAGTTAAATATACACAATCTCAATTAAAGAAGATAAGTACTATAAATTCATATCAAAAAAATACATAAACTTTTAAGTTATAATTTTATAAAAAGTCTTTTAGTATCATTATTTCAAGAGGAATTAACATATGAAAAAATAACTTCATTAGAAAAGTGGATAAAAAACTGGTAAGAAGATGACTAAAGATTACATATACTATTACTTAAATTAAAAATTTAATATAATTTATAATGTATACAATTTATTATAAAAAATTTAATTTTAATTTTCTATTTTTGATACTATAATATATAATCTTAATAATTTAATTAAAAATCTAGATTTTACATACCAAACTGGTTTCTTATTTCGCTACCTTTACTTATGAACTCATATATTCCTATAAAGGTTATTTTAGAAAAAGTTGGTTATTTAAACATTAATACCACAATTTCTATAGATTGTTTGGTGAATAATCTATAATTATATTATGGACTAAAAAATCCAATGAGCTAATTTATTGTTTTTTTATATTTGAGAGATTACAACTTATTAGTTTGTATATCTCTTTTTTTAATAAAATCAATAATATATAAAACTATTGGCATATTTAATGACAATTCAAATATTGTATATAACCATAATGAAAGATATATAAATAAAATTTTAAATATACTTAAAAATATATTAATATAATGTACATAAAAAATATCATAAATATATGATAAGATAAATACAATAGCAACATTTTATTAATTTTTTGGGTTTTTATATATTTAGGTACTGGGGTGATATAGTTGAACCAAGAGATATTTTTTAAAATAATGAATGAAATATTGGAAAATATTGATGAAGGGGTACATTTTGTTAATAAAGACGGGAAAACTATAATCTACAATAATTCTGTACAAAAAATGGAAAAAATGAACAGACACGATATTTTAACCAATTCATTTTTTGATATAGTCAACAAAATGAAAATAAACAGGAGTACACTATTAGAAGTTTTGGAAAAAAGGGAAGTTATCAAAGACAATATTCAAAAATATCTGGATAAAAATGGAAAAGAGATAACAGCAATTAATACTACAATACCAATTGATATTAAAGGCGAGTTTGTAGGGGCACTTGAAATATCAAAGAATATGACAACGATAGAAAATTTACTAAACAGAAATTATAAAAAAAATTTAGTCAATAAAGTTAGTAGTAGACAAAAAAAGGGTTATGAATTTGATGATATTTTAGGGGAAAGTAATTTGATTAAAGAAGCAATAGCTAAATCTAAGAAAGCTTGCAAGTCTGATGCTTCAGTATTTATATACGGTGAAACTGGAACGGGTAAAGAGTTATTTAGCCAGTCCATTCACTATGGAAGTAATAGGAGAAACTATCCATTTATAGCACAAAATTGTGCAGCTTTGCCGGAATCACTATTCGAAGGTATCCTTTTTGGAACTAGCAAGGGAGGATTTACAGGAGCAATAGATAGGCCAGGTTTATTTGAACAAGCTAACAAAGGGACATTGTTATTGGATGAGATAAATTCCATGCCTATTATGTTACAGGCTAAACTATTAAGGGTTTTACAAGAAGGTTATGTAAGAAGGGTTGGAGGAACTAAGGATATACCTATAGATGTAAGAATTATTGCAACGACAAATGAAAGTCCAAAGGTAATTTTAAACGAGCATAAAATGCGAAAAGATTTATATTATAGGCTTAACATAATTCATATAAAAATTCCTCCTCTTAGAGATAGAAAAGAGGACATACCTCTATTGTGCAAAAAATTTATTTCAAAGTATAATAAAAAGTTAAATAAAAAAGTGGTAGGAATTTCAGATGAAGCTATTAAAATTTTAAAAAATTACGATTGGCAAGGTAACATAAGAGAGCTAGAAAACATAATTTATTGTACTATGAGTATGATGGAAGATGAGGTACAAATAGAAACAAGTATGATTAATCTAAACGACTATTACAATCTTAAAGAGAATAAAGAGAGTAACAATTATTCTTTAAACGATTTGGAGGACAAAACACTTAGTAAGATTATCAGTGAGATAGAAGAAAAGTATATATATGAATCATTAGAAAAGGCATCTTACAATATAACTAAAGCTGCATCAATTTTAGGTATGAATAGGCAAAATTTACAGTATAAAATAAAAAAATATAATATCAAAATATTATAAATAAGCAAGATAAAAAAACAAAATCAAAGTAAAATAAAAAAGCAAAATAGAGGAGCAAAATTATTATAAAAGAGCAAAATATTTTGCTCTTTTTTTTATTTCTCATAAGAAATATTATTTTTTATTTATGAAAATACATAATAAAATAATTATAGTTTCAACGTTCCAATAAATATTTACTTTAATTTTAAAGTTGGCACGATTTATGCTTTAACTAATTATTGAGAATATATAAATTTTTAGGAGGGTGTATATATGAGAAAAGTAAGAGTAGGAATATGGGGATTTGGAGCTATGGGAATAGGTATGGCTAATATGATTCTAAAGAAAGAAGGTATAGAAATAGTATCTGTTTGTAGTAGAAGTACTTCAGGGAAAAGTATGTATGATGTTTTAGGAATTGAAAGAGGAGAAAGACCAGAAGTTATTATCAATAAAAATTATGAAGAAGTTTTTAGAGAAAAAAGTGTAGATGTTGTTTTGTTAGCAACTGATTCATTTACTAAAAAGGCTTTTGATAAAATAATTTTCTTATTAAATAGAAAAATAAATGTTATATCAACAGCAGAACAAATGGCATATCCACAAGCTGATGATGCAGATTTAGCTAAAAAAATGGATGAAGTTGCAAAGGAAAATGGAGTAAGTATACTTGGAACAGGAATAAATCCAGGATTTGTATTAGATTTACTAGTATTGGCACTTTCAGGTACTTGTGAAGAAGTTACTAGTATAAAAGCTAAGAGAGTAAATGATTTATCTCCATTTGGAAAGTCTGTTATGGTGGAACAAGGTGTTGGAGTAACAAGGGAAGAATTTATAAAAGGTGTAGAAGATAAGACTATAGCAGGTCATGTAGGTTTTGTAGAATCAATAAATATGATAGCTGATGGATTAGGTTGGAAATTAGATAAGATAGAACAAACAAAAGAGCCAATAATGACTACAGTAGATAGAAAATCTAAGTACGGAGAGGCATTGGCTGGAAATGTTGCTGGTTGTAGACAATGTGGATATGGATATGTAAATGGAGAAGTTTTAATTGAAATGGAGCATCCACAACAGATAATACCAGAAGCAGAAGGTATTAAAACAGGAGACTATGTATCAATAAAAGGTATACCAAACATTGATTTACAAATAAATCCTGAAATACCTGGAGGAGTAGGTACTTATGCAATGATAGTAAACTCTATTCCATTAATAATAAATGCTAGACCAGGTCTTAAAACTATGTTGGATATACCAGTACCTAGAGCAATAATGGGAGATATAAGAAATCAGATAGAAGTTGAATTGGAAGAAGAATCAAAGGCTAATTAGTAAAATAATAGTTAATTAATAAAATAGCAGTAAACTAATTAGTAAAATAATAGTCAATTAATAAGGGGATGAAAAAATGGATGCTAAAATTAATGATTGGGTTATTATACACAACATAGTGCTGACTCCAGAAGAAAGAGCCCCACAAGTTCCAGAGGATACTAAGAAAGTATCCTTAGAAATGTGGGTTAAAGGTTTTATACAAAGTGATGCTTCTATAGGCGACTTAGTAGAAGTTAAAACAATTACAGGTAGACTTGTAAAAGGTAATTTACTTAAAATAAATCCATATTATACTCATGATTATGGTAAATGTATACCAGAGTTACTCCAAATAGGAATCCAAGCTAAAGAAATATTATTTGGAGGTGTATATAATGAATAATTCAACATCAATGAAAGATATGAGTTATCAAGCTGTTATGGGAAGAAATAACGAAATAATGAAAAATGCAATCGGATTGGATTATTCTTCTTTTGAACAAGAGGGAATAGGGTTTGATTATGAGAAAATGATGAGTGAAACAGGATATACATTACAAGATATTGAAGCAATTCAATCACAGTATGCTGTTGGAAATACTCCTTTAATAGAGCTTAAAAATTTGACTAAATTAGCTAGAAAATGTGCTAAAGAAGGTAAAGGAGCTAGAATATTTGTAAAAGATGAAGCAATGAATGCATATGGTAGTTTTAAAGCAAGAAGAGCAGCTACTGCAGTATATCATGCCAAACAAATGGGATATAAAGGTGTAATAGCAGCTACTAGTGGTAACTATGGTGCAGCTGTAGCATCACAAGCGGCAATGCAGGGATTAAAATGTATAATAGTTCAAGAATGTTATGATTCTAATGGTGTAGGTCAACCTGAAATTATAGAAAAAGCACGAAAATGTGAGGCATATGGAGCAGAAGTTGTTCAGTTAACTGTTGGACCAGAGTTATTTTATACGTTCTTAGTTTTATTAGAAGAAACAGGCTATTTTAACGCATCATTATATTCACCATTTGGAATTGCAGGTGTAGAAACTTTAGGTTATGAGTTAGCTATCCAATTTAGAGAAAAGTATAAAAAAGACCCTGATATAGTTGTTTGTACAAATGCAGGTGGTGGTAATCTTACTGGAACTGCAAGAGGATTGATAAAAGCTGGTTCTATTAATACTAAAGTAGTAGGAGCAAGTGTAGATTTAAAAGGATTACACATGGCTAGTGATAATCAATTTAATAAAAAATCATTTACAACAGGACATACAGGTTTTGGGATACCATACTGTACATGGCCTGATAGGTCAGATGTACCTAGGTCTGCAGCTAGACCACTTAGATATATGGATAGATATGTATTAGTAAAACAAGGAGAAGTTTTTTATACAACTGAATTATTGGCACAGCTAGAAGGTATAGAAAGAGGTCCAGCAGGAAATACATCTTTAGCAGCAGCATTCTCTTTAGCTCAAGAGCTAGATGAGGATAAAACTATAGTGGTACAAGAAACAGAATATACGGGTGCAGGTAAACATATATGTCCACAACTTACCTTTGCAAGAGAAAATGGAATAGATATAAAATTTGGAAATCCAAGAGAAGAAATTGCAGGAGTAAACTTAATATTACCAGAAAGACCAGAATTATTGAAATGTGTTGATATTGATATGAATAAAATAAGAAACTCATTTATAAAAAATTGTATATCTAATAATCACATTGATAATATTGATAAGCTAAGCAATCGAGATATAGAATTTTTAATGGAAGAAGTAAAAAGTTCAAGAGATTTTGTTGTTGATGTATTAAATAATTTATAGTAATTATTGTTTTTTAATTTAATATAAAATAAAAATTCAGAAAATTCGATTAAATCGATACGGATGGAGGAATGTTCATGAAAAAAAGAGAGGATGATTTTGAAGTTAGAAGAAAACATCTTCAAGAACTGAGTGATGATGAGTTAAAAGAAAGGTTTTGGAGTTTAGCTACCCAGATAGTAGAACCAATGATAGAACTTGGTAAAAAGAATACAACACCATCAATAGAAAGGTCTGTCTTGTTGAGAATGGGATTTTCTTCTCTTGAAGTAAAACCTATTTTAGAAGGGGTTATGGAAAGAGGTCTTATAGGTAAAGGAGCAGGGCATGTAGTTTATAAATTGGCTAAATCTAAAAATATAACGGTTAGAGAAGCAGGTTTGTTATTAGTTAAGGGTGAATATTGGGATGAAGTTACATGTTTATTTAGAGAAGGGGTAGAATCATGTTAAAGGAAAATAAAAAATTGGATATAGACTATATATTAAAAGATTTGGATAAATATAAACCAAAACGAAGAGGTTGGGTTTGGAGAGAACACTTGGAAAATCTTGAAATGGGACCTTTTAAATATAAAGACTGTACAAAACCTTTAAAGAAGAGTGTAGGGCTACCATCATCTAAGTATTTCAATAATATAGACCCTCAACCAAGTCCAGTTATTACTACTGAAATAGCTTCTGGTAGATTTGAGGATGATATAAGAAGAATGAGAATGGCAGCTCATCATGGAGCTGACCATCTAATGGTTATCAGAACTGCTGGACAATCACATTTTGATGGGCTTATAGAAGGAACTCCACAAGGTATAGGTGGAGTTCCAATAACAAGAAAACAAGTAAGAGCTCAAAGGAAGGCTCTTGATTTTATAGAAGAAGAAGTTGGTAGACCTATTAATTACCATTCATATGTAAGTGGTGTTGCTGGTCCTGAAGTAGCAGTAATGTTTGCTGAGGAAGGAGTCAATGGAGCACATCAAGACCCACAATATAATGTTCTGTATAGGAATATAAACATGGTAAGGTCTTTTGTAGATGCTTGTGAGGCAAAGAAAATAATGGCTTTTGCCAATATAGCTCAAATTGATGGAGCACATAATGCTAATGCTACTGCTAGAGAAGCATGGAAGGTAATGCCTGAACTTATGGTTCAACACGCTTTAAACTCTATATTCTCAGAAAAAATAGGTATAGATAAAAGTAATATATGCTTATCAACAGTTCCACCAACAGCACCTCCAGCACCATGTTTAAAAATAGACTTACCTTACGCTGTTGCACTTAGAGAGTTATTTAGTGATTATAAGATGAGAGCTCAAATGAATACTAAATATATGGAATCATCAACTAGAGAAGCAACAGTTACTCATGTATTAAACTTATTAACATCAGTATTAACTAGAGCTGACATACAATCAACTATAACACCTGATGAAGGTAGAAATGTACCTTGGCATATATACAATATAGAAGCATGTGATACAGCAAAGCAAGCTTTAGTTGGTATGGATGGGCTTATGGATATGATAGAACTTAAAGATGTCGGTGAATTAAGAGACAAAGCAAGAGAACTTAAAGAAAGAGCTGTATTATATATGGAAGAAATATCTGAAGTTGGTGGATATTTTGAATCTGTGGAACAAGGATTTTTTGTTGATTCTGGAAATTATCCAGAAAGAAATGGTGATGGAATATCTAGAAAAATAAAAGGTGGAGTTGGTGAAGGTACTGTTTATGAAAGAGAAGAAGATTATTTAGCACCTGTAACTGCTCACTTTGGATACAATAATGTAGCTCAATATGATGAAAATGCTATAGATAATCCATCAATGTTAATAGATGGATGTACATTTGAAAATCCAGACAAAATAATATATATTGATGAGCTTGACGATTTTGATAATGTAGAAAATAGACTAAAAGAATCATATGAGTACAGAAATGGAACTAAAATTAAGCCTGAAATGGAATGGTGTGCAGATGGAATTGTAATGATAACAATGATGCTTCCTACTGATAAAAGAACAGCAGAGTTTGCAGCTTTGGAATTTGTCAAAAAAATGAACTTACAAGAAATTGAGGTCATAAGTAGAGAAGTTATGCATGAATCTGAAGGGACTAGAATAGAAGTGAAAGGAAGAGTTCCGTTTGATATAGATTTAAACAATTTAGTAATACCAGAAGAACCTAAGGTACTAACTGATGAAGAAATAAGAGCAGATATAGAAGAAAAACCTATGAAAATAGTTTCAGCTACGGTTGGAGAAGATGAACATTCAGTTGGTTTAAGAGAAATAATAGATATAAAACATGGAGGTATTGAAAAATATGGCATAGAATGCCACTATCTAGGGACTTCTGTACCTGTAGAAAAATTGGTAGATGCAGCGATTGAACTGAATGCAGATGCAATACTTGCATCTACAATAATAAGTCATGATGATATTCACTATAAAAACATGAAAAAATTACACGATTATTGTGTAGAAAAAGGTATAAGAGATAAAGTAATGATTGCGTGTGGAGGAACACAAGTAACACCTGAAATAGCTGTTGAACAAGGCATAGATGCTGGATTTGGAAGAAACAGCAAAGGCATACATGTAGCCACTTTCTTAGTTGAAAAAAGAAGAGAAATGAGTAATAAATAATGGAAAATAGCAAAGTTTCTTTAAAAATAGATGTGTTGGTAGCTGAAATTGGAAGTACTACTACAGTGGTAAATGCTTTCCACGATATTAATACTAACAATCCTATATTTTTGGGTCAAGGTCAAGCTCCAACAACAGTGTTTGAAGGTGGCGATGTAAGAAATGGCTTATCAGGTGCTATTAAAGATTTAGCTAATAAATTATCTGTAGATGATATAGAGTATAATGATATGTTTGCAACTTCTAGTGCAGCTGGTGGATTAAAAATGACTGTTCATGGATTAGTCTATGATATGACAGTAAAAGCAGCTAAAGAAGCAGCTTTAGGGGCTGGAGCTGTTATTCGTCAAATAACATCAGGTAGAATTAAAAGAACTGATTTAAATAAAATAAAAGAAATAAACCCAAACATAATTTTAATAGCTGGTGGAGTCGATTATGGAGAAAGAGATACAGCTATTTATAATGCAGAAATGATAGCTTCTATGAATCTAGGCATACCAGTTATATATGCTGGTAATGTTGAAAATCAAGAGGAAATAAGGTTAATATTTGAAGATACTAATTATAAGCTTTATATAACTGAAAATGTATACCCTAAAATAGATTTATTGAATATAGAACCTACAAGAAGAATCATTCAAAGTGTATTTGAAGAACACATAACTACAGCACCAGGAATGAAATACATTAAAGAAATGGTTAATGAAAATATTACTCCAACCCCAGGAGCTGTAATGGAAGCTTCTAAACTTTTATATAAAAATATTGGAGATTTATTAACTCTGGATGTAGGTGGAGCAACTACTGATGTACATTCTGTTACAGATGGAAGTGACTATATTAATAAAATTTTGGTTAATCCTGAACCTACTGCAAAGAGAAGTGTTGAGGGGGATTTAGGTGTATATGTAAATATGAAGAATATAGTAGAAGTTATAGGTAAAGAAAACTTACAAAGTGAACTATCTATAGATATTGATGCAGTAATAGAGAATTATCCTCCAATACCAAAATCAAAAGAAGAAATATTATTTGTTGAGAGGTTGACAAAAGAAGCTGTTGTTAAAGCTATGCTAAGACATTCAGGAAAAATAAGAAATATCTATGGAACAACTGGAAAAGTCAAAATTGCAGAAGGGAAAGATTTAACAGAAGTAAGATATATAGTTGGTACAGGGGGAGCACTTACTAGGCTCCCTAGTAGAATTGAAATATTAGATAATATGCTCAAATACAATAAAAATAATGAATTACTATTTCCAAAGGAAAAAACAAAGATATTAATAGATAATGACTATATTATGGCATCTATGGGTGTTTTATCTAAAAAATATGAAGAAGCATCTCTTAAGCTCCTGTTAAAAAGTTTGAATTTTGAGGAGGAAAGATTATGTATCCTAGGTTAGAAATAGATATAGAAAAGTTAAAGCATAATGTAAAATTAATTTCGCAGATGTGTCATGAAAGAAATATTAAGATATCTTTTGTTACTAAATCATTTTGTGCACAAAAAGAAATAGTAGAAGAAATATGTAGTGAAGGAATAGACCATATAGCAGATTCAAGAATACAAAACTTAAAAAATTTACAAGATATAAATCTACCTAAGATATTGATTAGAATCCCAATGTTAAGTGAATTAGAAGAAGTTATCAATTATTGCGATATTAGTTTTAACTCAGAATTAGGAACAATAAAGAAATTAAATGAATTATGTGAAAGTAAAAATATTATTCATAAGATAGTTCTTATGTTTGACTTAGGAGATTTACGAGAAGGATACTTTTATGAAGAAGACTTTTTTAATAATGTAAGAGAGATAGTAAGATTAAAAAATATTGAAATAATTGGTATAGCTACAAACTTAACCTGTTATGGAGCTATTATACCATCTAGGGAAAATATAGGCAGACTGGTAAGTATAGCAAAAAGAATGGAAGAAAAATTTGGAATAAATCTAGAAATAGTATCTGGAGGTAATTCAAGTTCGATTCATCTGTTGATAAATAATAATATGCCAGAAGGTATTACTAATTTGAGAATAGGCGAGTCCATTCTACTTGGTAGAGAAACGGCATACGGTGAAAATATAAATGGAACATATCAAGATGCATTTAAATTAATATGCCAAGTAGTTGAATGTAAAGAAAAACCATCAGTTCCTATTGGAGAAATAGGAGTTGATGCCTTTAGAAATAAACCTGTTTATGAAGATAAGGGAATCTTAAAAAGGGCAATCATAGCTATAGGTAAACAAGATATAAATATTGACTCTTTAATTCCAATAGACACTGATATAAAAATATTAGGGGCAAGTTCAGACCACATGATACTAGATGTAAGTAACACAAAATATGATTATAAATTAGGTGACAATTTAGAATTTTTATTAACTTATGGGGGTATCATGTCATCTAGTACGAGCAAATATGTTGCAAAAAAAATTATAGTGTAGTGTTTAAATAATTAGGAGGAAACTATTTTATGAAAGAGCGAGAATGTAGAAAAGCAAGTCTGTTTGATGCAATGATACCAATTACTTGTTTGATATTATTTTTAAGTCTAGGAGTATTAGTGTATGGTTCATCACCTCATGTACCACTAATAGGAGCAGCAGCAGTAGCAGGACTTGTGGCTGTATATAGACTTGGATTTAAATGGAAAGAGTTAGAATTAAGTATGTTTAATAGTATAAAGATGGCAATGCAAGCAATCTTAATCATAATTATAATAGGCGTACTTATAGGAACTTGGATAGTAAGTGGAGTAGTTCCATGTATGATTTACTGGGGACTAAAAATTTTATCACCAAATATTTTTTTAGTAGCATCAACATTAGTCTGTGCAATAGTATCTCTTGCGACAGGTTCATCTTGGAGCACAATGGGTACAGTAGGAGTAGCTCTTTTAGGAATTGGTCAAAGTTTAGGTATGCCAATTGGATTAATCGTAGGTTCTATAATATCTGGAGCTTACTTTGGAGATAAACTATCACCTTTATCTGAAACGACTAACTTAGCTCCAGCAATGGCAGGAACAGATTTGTTTACACATATAAAATATATGCTATATTCGACTATACCATCATTATTAATTTGTTTAGTAATTTATGGTGTAATTGGAATGAAGTATTCAGGTCAAGCACTAGATATAAAACAAATAGAATTAATTAGGTCTACATTAGATTCTACATTTAATACTTTATCACCAGTATTATTATTAGCTCCAGCAATAGTAATTGGATTAGTTGTATTTAAAGTTCCTGCTATACCAGGGCTTATAGTAGGTGCTGTATTGGGAGTATTGTTTGCAGTAGTTTTTCAAGGAGAATCTATGAATACGATATTAGATGCAGCACAAAATGGATATGTTTCGTCAACACAAATACAAGAGGTAGATGCTTTATTATCTAAAGGTGGGATTATGAATATGATGTCCACTGTATCCTTAACAATATGCGCTTTATCTCTTGGAGGTATTTTAGAAAAAACAGGTATGCTTGAAGTAGTAGCGTCTTCTTTACTAAGATTAGCAAAGGGTGTATTTGGAACAGTATTATGTACTATGGTAACTTGTACAATTACCAATATAATAGCAGGTGAACAATATCTATCTATAGTTATACCAGGAAGAATGTATAATAAGGAATATAAAAAGAGAGGTATACATCCTAAGATGTTGTCGAGAGCTTTAGAAGATAGTGGAACTTTAACTTCTCCATTAGTACCATGGAATACATGCGGGGCGTATATAACAGCAACATTAGGTGTATCTGCACTAACATATGGTCCATACGCTTTATTAAATATTATAAATCCAATAGTATCTTTAGTATTAATTGCATGTAAGTTTAAAATAGCAAGAATAGAAGATGAACCTGAAACTTGTTTAAATTTTGATGTTTGATATTTTAATTGTTTGTATAAATTTTTTATAGAAAAAGATTTCTTTTAGACTTGCCTAAAAATTAGGCAAGTCTTTTAAGTATGTTCTGATTATAAGAGCACTGTGTGACAAGAATGATGAGATTGTTTTTGCTATACTTTCGATATAAGAAATGGAAGGAGGTTATGTTTTATATTCATATGAAATAATTAGTTACACAGTAAATTTTCGTATAATTTGGTATAAAAAGATTAGAAATGAAAATAAAGTAATGGAGGAATAAAATGACTAGAATATCCAATATAACAATAGCTGAACAATCTGAGTACTGTTTTTTGGTAATACGAAAAACAATTGACTTTATGGTAGAGTTTTCAGAGTTTTCAAAACAAAGTTTTGAAAAAATTTCTAAATATCTGGAGGAGAGAGGAATTTTATCTTCAGGAGCACCGATTGTATGTTTTCATAACATGGATTTAGCAAAATTGGATGTTGAAGTAGGGTTTCCTGTAGCCACTTATATAGATGGGAAAAATGAGATTCTACAAAGGATTGTTCCTGCACAGAAAATAATAACTGCAATTGATTTAGGACCTTATGAATTACAAGACCCTACTTTAGAAGACTTATTTTCATGGGCAAATAGCAATGGATATAAACTTCATGGCGATATATATTACCAGTATTTAAATGATATCAATCGTCCAGCTAGTGAATATCTTACGAAAATGATGTTACCCATTATATAGAAAGTTAAAGATTATCGTTTGTTAGTTGATAATTAGAAGAACATTTACTGCTACTGCATAAATTTTATCCTAAATAATATCAAGGTGATTTAATTTATGTATTCTAATGTAACTGTAGATAATCAATTTATAACTAACTTAGTGTAATTTAGATTTAATTTATTATTCTAATGTAACCCCAATATATTGTTAAGGTCTACTTAAGATGCTCAAAAGGCTATGCTTAATTTATTGTTATATAATTTGTAGAGTGGTATAATTTAGAGGTAATATTATATAGATATATAGGGGGAAAATATGAAAATATATGATATATTAACACGTTTTTATATTCAAGATATAGAAAAAGCCATACCTTTTTATGAGAATCTTTTAAAAGAAAAATGTTCTTTGCGTTTTTCCTATAAAGAAGTTGGGTTGGAATTAGCGCAAATAGGAAATGTTTTACTATTATCTGGTTCTGATGATGCTCTTAAACCATTTATAGAAACAAAATCTACTTTTATGGTTGATTCTGTTGATGAATGGAGAAGTTATCTATTGGATAATGGAGCAGTTGTAGTAAGAGATAAGAAAAAAGTTCCTACAGGATATAATATGACATTGAGACATCCAGATGGTACAATTATAGAATATGTTCAACATACAAAGCAGGATTAGTTAAAAATATATTTTACTACTAAGTAACTAATTATAATATATTCTTCGGAAAACTGGAGGTAATTTTATGAACGAAAAATGGTTGGAATGGGCGATAGAATTGCAAAGCATTGCTCAAGCCGGAATAACTTATGGGAAAGATATATACGACATAGAGCGATATGAGAGAATACGAGAAATTTCTGCCGAAATGATAGCATATAAAACTGACATATCAACAGAAAAAGTAAGAAATCTTTTTTGCAATGAAAGCGGATACCAAACTCCAAAACTTGATACCAGAGCCGTTATTTTTGAAAATGGAAAAATACTTCTTGTTAAAGAAAATACAGGGAAGTGGTCGCTTCCGGGTGGTTGGGTTGAAGTAAATTTATCAGTCAAGGAAAATACTATTAAAGAGGTCAAAGAAGAGGCTGGATTAGATATAACCGCCGACAGGATTATTGCAATTCAAGACCGTGCGAAACACAATTTACCTATATATGCTTACGGAGTATGCAAAATATTTGTTCTTTGCACCGTTATCGGGGGTACATTCAAAGAAAATATAGAAACTACGGAGTTTTCTTATTTCTCCGAAAATGAACTTCCTGAACTCGCCACAGAAAAAAATACAGAAGAACAGATTAAAATGTGCTTTGAAGCATGTCGTACAGACACTTGGACAGTGATTTTCGATTAGGTTAATTAAGGAGAAATTAATGGATTACAAAGAAATCGTCTTTGATGTAGACAACACATTGATTGATACTGAATACGCCATTTTACACTCTCTACAAGACACGATAAAACAAATCAATAGAAAGATAATTCCTATCAAAGAATTGTCTTTTGCTTTAGGAATAACAGGCGAGGACGCTTTACGTTATTTGAAAATCGAAGATATAACAATTGCTCTATCAATGTGGGATAGGAATATGGAAAAGTATAAGAATACAGTTCTTGTGTTCAAAGAAATAAAGGAAATGCTTACTGAAATCATAAAATTAAATATTGGCATTGGAATTGTTACATCCAAAACTCATGAAGAATTTAGAAACGATTTTCTGAGCTTTGACATAGCACCATACTTTAATACTGTAGTATGCTCCAATGACACTTTAGAGCATAAGCCAAAAGCAGTACCATTATTGAAATACATGGAACTGACAAAATGTCAAAACAACGAACTGCTTTATATTGGGGATAGTATATATGATATGCAATGTGCCTATCGTGCAAATGTTGATTTTGGACTGGTAAAATGGGGTTCTGGCGATAGAGTAAGCACTGTAATATCTTTTACCACACCATTGGATTTGATAAGGCAACTATCTGTATCAAGCAACTAACAATCATAGAAAATAGCAAAGTCAGCTGAGCCAGTCAATGGTCAAGATGAACGGCGCATTTCATGTGCCACCGTTGACAGCCCCGTCTGATTTTGCTGACGGGCAATCAAGATGGGAAAGCCCTAAAATGGCTTCCCGCCTATTTCAATTTTGAGAGGAAAATCCGTCTGCTTTTTCGTGAGTGTGGCTACAAGTTGGAGCGTAGGACGAGGGACGGGAGCTTTCATATATCCATGTATGCTGCTGAAACCCGCCCTGCGCTTGTGGCTTCACGCTATGCAATCACAGCCCTGTTTTCCTGCCGCTTCAAATGCCCTTGCCTTCCCTGACGGCAACGGCATTTTTACGGCAACGCCAACAGAGCGTATAACACACTACACTTTGCAAGTAAAGTCGTGTGCCAAGGGGAAAGCCCCTTTGGAAATTCCAGACAACAAAACAGTCTGAACACCTCGCGCTTTCCCTGTGCTTGATGTTCAGCTTTTATTTGTTGTAAGCAGCCCCGTTTCGTGGTCTGCGTGTAGTTCCTTGTAAACTGACCTAAGATTCATTAAATATAACTAAGTTATAATTAATATAATGTTGCATGGATAAAAGGAGGGAAGCTGCAATGTCTTACAAAGTAATTAATGTCATAACTGCTATTGACTATATAGAGGAGCATTTATCAGAAAAGCTGGATTTAGATATAGTTGCTAATGCTGTTCATTACTCAAAATATCACCTGCATAGAACTTTCACAACTTCTGTTGGTCTAACAATGCATGATTACATAAAGCGGAGAAAGTTGACAGAAGCAGCAAAATTATTGGTATTTTCAAAGAAACCAATTATTGAAATTGCATTGATAGCTGGATATGAAAGTCAACAGGCATTCACTTCTATATTTAAAGCTATGTATAAAAAATCTCCAAATAAATATAGGAAAGAACAAGAATTTTATCCTTTGCAGCTAAGATTTGTTTTGAAAAAAGATAACCTATTTTTAAAGAATGTACTAGAGTTGGAAAAAGAAATTAAACTTGCAAGTATGTCTGACATACCATTATGGATGAATTTAGTGAGATTAGTCATAGATGGATTTCCCAATTTGCAAGAGGAAGAATATATATATCAATTAGAACAGTATATTTTAGAAGAAAGAGCTTTAATATTAAAACTTAATAATGTCGCTATTGCAAATATGGTGTTTAATAGAGAAACTAGAAGTATTGATTTTTTTGGAATACATCCACAGTATCGTAATTCAGACATTGCACAAGTGTTTTTGAAGAAAGTTATTGAAGATTTCTTGATAGATACAGATATTTCAATTACTACCTTTCGAGAGGGTGACAAAGCTGATACAGGACATAGAGATATGATAAAGAAGTTGGGCTTTGCAGAAGCAGAATTGCTTGTGGAATTTGGATATCCTACTCAAAAATTTATTCTTCCTTTAAGTTAAATAGCAAGAATGATTAAAAACTCCAAAACACAATTAAGTATAATGATTCAGTGTAAGTACTTAATTAACAAAGGAGGATTTAAATGTCTGAAAATAAACAAGTAGTAAATTGCGATATTATTGCATCTAATTCTAAACATAATATGTGTGAATATGATGCAGAGTTATTAACTTTTTTTCCAGATGAGATTGCACATCTAATAGAGATAAATAACAAGCTAGACAATGCTTTTAAGAAAGCTGAAAATCTTGTTGACAAGCTTGATAAGGATTATATGGACGCTAAAATGTATATGGTAAAAAATCGTGGTGAAATAGACCCACATGAAATGTTTCAAAATGAACAAGGACTAAAACAAATAGATAACTATGGGGCTTTTATGGTAAAAGTTCGAGGTAAGATTAATAAAATCAAAGATTCTCCATACTTTGCTAGAATAGATTTTAGGCTGAAAGATATGGATGATGAATCTAAGTATTATATTGGTAGATTTGCATTTGATTATGAAGATGAGCTTATAATACTTGACTGGCGTTCTCCAATTGCCAGTATGTTTTATGATTATGAAATCGGAAAAGCTGGATATGATGCTCCAATAGGATGGGTGGATGGAGAAATAACAAGAAAACGACAATTTAAAATTAAAAATGGAAAATTAGAATATGCACTAGAAAGTTCCATTAATATACAAGATGATATTCTTCAAAAAGAACTTAGTCACACTTCAGATGAAAAAATGAAGTCAATCATTTCAACAATACAAAAGGAACAAAATCAAATTATTAGAAATGATAAAGCTGATACACTGATTATTCAAGGGGTAGCTGGTTCTGGGAAAACATCTATAGCATTACACAGAATTGCTTTTCTTCTTTATCGATTTAAAGATAAAATATCAGCAAATAATGTAATTATCCTATCACCTAATAAAGTCTTTGGAGACTATATTTCCAATGTCCTTCCTGAGCTTGGAGAAGAGCCATTATGTGAATTAAGTTTTGAAAATATAGCAGAGGTACAATTAGATAGAGTTATTAATTTTGAAAGTGAGAAAGACCCATTAGAAATAAATGATGCTAAATGGTCTGAAAGAGTGCGTTTTAAATCTACACTTGATTTTGTAAAACTTATTGATGATTATATAAAACAAATGCCAAATAAGATTTTTATTCCAAAAGACTACACTTTTGGAAGTTTTACAGCTAAAAGTGACTGGATACAGAGTAGATTTGAGGCATATAACAGATATCCAGTTAAGAAGAGATTAGAGAAGGTAGCTGAAGACATTCATTATAAATTTGAATCAGATAATATTATGGAAGAAGATTTACCAAAGGTAAAAAGTATACTTAAAAGTTTGAATGGAATGTTGACAATAAAAAATACTCTTACACTATATAAGGATTTCTTTAAACAAATGAATATATCAAACATGTTTGTGATGGTAGAAAAGAAAACACTTGAATGGTCAGATGTATACCCATTTATATATATTCATGCTGCATATGAAGGTATACAAGAAGATAAGATTATAAGGCATATTGTTATTGATGAAATGCAGGATTATACACCTATTCAATATGCTGTAATAAACTTACTTTTTAAGTGTAAAAAGACTATTCTTGGAGATTTTGGACAATTGGTTAATCCTAATCATACTCATACATTAGATGATATGAAACAGCTATATAATGATGGAGAATTAGTTATGTTGAACAAGAGTTACCGTTCTACTTTTGAGATTATTAATTTCGCCAAAAAGATTCAAGACATATCTTCATTAGAGCCTATTGAACGACATGGTGAAGAACCAGCTTTATTAAAATGTAATAACGAGCAAGATGAAATAAATAAGATAAAAATAGAAATTGAAGAATTTAAAAAGAGTGATAATGCGACTCTTGGTATTATATTAAAGACAGATAATGACGCTAAAGCTGTATATGATGCGTTAAGAGAAGAATATAGTGTTCACTTAATATCTTCTGAAAGTTCTAGCTTTACAAAAGGAGTATCCATAACTTCTATTAAAATGTCAAAAGGTTTAGAGTTTGATGAAGTTATTGTACCTTCAGTAAATAATAAAACATATTATAGTGATTATGACCACAGTTTGTTATATATTGCCTGTACACGAGCTATGCACAAACTTAAGTTAACATATGTTGGTACATTAACTCAACTTATAAGCATGTAGATTATATCTTATATGCATTTATTATCGTAAATATAAATTGGGACAAAGATTCATCAATAAATCAACAAAAAATAATACCTATAAATTTATAAAAAATGAAAGCTATAAATTACATTTGAAATTTTATAAAATTTTGTGATTTATAGCTTTTATAATGTTAATTTCTTTTAAAATAAAGTTAAAATTTAAATTTATGAAATAAAACAAAGTAGTAATATATATGTAATAGTTCTTAATTTTTTAATATTAGTATTATATTATCTATATATTTATTGATTTTCTAAGGAAATCTGATGTTATAGTGCAACCTCTTTCAAACATTTCTAGTGGTGTACCTTCAAATACGACCTGACCACCGTTTTTGCCACCATCAGGACCAATATCAATTACCCAGTCTGCTTGTTTCAATACATCCAAATTATGTTCAATTATAATTACAGTATTACCTTTATCAACTATATGCTCAAAATTCAACATAAGCTTTTCAATATCAGAACCATGAAGCCCTGTAGTCGGTTCATCTAAAATATATATAGTACCTTTTTTGTTGAGGTTTTTAGCTAACTTAATTCGTTGACGTTCTCCTCCAGATAGTGTGCTAAGTGGTTGACCTAAGGTCATATAAGGTAAACCAACATCTTTCATTGTTTGTAAGATTTTACATAGCTTCTTTTCTGTAAAAAATTCAAGAGATTCATCTACTGTCATAGATAGTACATCAACTATACATTTACCTTTATATAATTTTGACAAAACTTCTTCACTATATCTAGTACCTTTGCAAGCTTCACATGTATTAATAATAGGGTCCATGAATACAAGCTCTGTAACAAGTACTCCTTTACCATCACAAACAGGACAAGCTCCCTTTGAATTAAAGCTGAATAAACCTTCTTCAACATTATTTTCTTTAGCAAATACTTTTCTTATCTCATCAAAGAAACCAAGAACTGTAGCAGGCATAGAACGATTTGTAGCTGTAACTGGGCTTTGGTCGATTTTAATAACATCTTTTTCGTATTTTTGTGCAAAAACACGAGAGATTAAAGTACTCTTGCCAGAACCTGCTACTCCAGTAACGACAGTCATAATTCCAACTGGTAAATCTACATCAATATGTTTTAGATTATTTATGCAAGCATCTCTAATTGGAAGGGTACCTTTTGGATGACGAGAGTCAGTTTTTATAGGTAATGATAGATTCATTGCATTTGAAGTAAGAGTGTTTGCTAAAAGTAATTTATCATAAGAGCCTTGGAATACAACCTGTCCACCCTGGGTACCAGCACTTGGGCCAATATCTATAACTTCATCTGCTATGGAGATAACATCTTTATCATGCTCTACTACAAGGACAGTATTTCCTCTATCTTTAAGTTTTTTTAATAGCTGATTCATACGATGTACATCTCGTGGATGCATACCAGCACTAGGTTCATCGAAAATATAAGTCATACCTGTGAGACTGCTCCCCATATAGCGTACAAGTTTTAATCTTTGAGCTTCTCCTCCAGATAGAGATGATGATTCTCTATTTAGATGTAGGTAAGGGAGACCAATATCAATCATTCTTTTTAAACCATCAGTAAGAGTCTTTATTACAGTTTCAGTTCTTTTATCTTTTATTTGTAACAATAAATCATAAAGGTCAGTAAGTTCCATATTGCACATATCTGCAATCGAATATCCTAAAATATTACAGTTAAGAGTTTCTTTATTTAATCTTTTTCCATGACATACAGGACATTCCTTATCTGTTATAAGTCTTTCTGATTTTTCTTTTGTGTGTTTGCTCATATTGCTAATATCTCGATTTAGATATGTTTGATTGTATTTGTTAAAAATACCTTCTATTTTTGGATTTTCTTGTTTTCCATCTTTATTTTTTGAACCATAAAGCAATAAATTATATTCTTCAAAAGAATAATCTTTTATAGGTTTATCTAAATCAAAAAGTCCAGACTCTGCATACTGCTTCCAGTACCATGAATTAGGTTTAAATAAAGAGTCATTTATACATCCTGTATTCCATGAATTTTCAGGATTTATAATAGATTCAATATTGATTACTTTAACTCTACCAATCCCAGAACAATTTTTACACATACCATTTGGGTCATTAAAAGAAAAATATGAAGTTGTTCCTATGTAGGGTTCTCCAATTCTAGAAAATAATAATCTTAATGATGAATACAAATCACTTATAGTGCCAACTGTAGAACGTGCATTGCCACCAAGAGGAGTTTGGTCTACGATTACAGAAGCAGTTAAATTATCAATCAGCTCCACCTGAGGTTTTCTATATTTAGGTAGCCTATTTCTGATAAATGAAGAATATGTTTCATTCATCTGCCTTTGTGATTCTGCTGCAATTGTATCAAATACGATACTGGATTTTCCAGAACCAGAAACTCCAGTAAAAACAACAATTTTATTTTTAGGAATTTTAAATGATATATTTTTTAGGTTATTTTGTGTAAGTCCTTTTATTATAATATTTGACATGAATGTTAAATCCTTTCTGAGTACATTTTAGTAAAGCAATTATATTATGTAACCATATTATAATAAAATTAAAATCTACTTTCTTGATATATTCTGCTATGTTATAGAAGGTATTTCTAAATTTAACCAATCCCATACAATCTGAATAAATGATAGTTGATAATAGATAAAAAAGTATATAATAGATACTCGTAATTTGATAAGTACAAAGATAATTATACAATTAAAACGACTTGACATTTAAAACTTACTATTGTAATATTTAAATATTACAATAGTAAGTTTTAAATAAAGAATAAATAATTACCTCACAAACTGAAAGGAGGACATAATGATACTAATAGTTATATTGAGTATATTCATCATAGCCTCAATCAACATAATTATATTAGGTAAAGAAAATATAAGAGATATAGTTATCCCTTTAACTCTATTTATTGTAAGTGATTTTTTATTTTTGTGTGGAAATATAATATGTAGGGGAGGAGTAATGCTACTATTTATAGGTTTATTTGCAATACCATTGATGCTAATTGCATTTATATGGATTTGTGTACATATGATTAAGCTTTACTATAAAAAAGATTTAAATAAAAGAAAAATGATTGGATGTATATTTAGTATCTTTATAAGTATAGGTACTATATTTATTCCTAGTCCAAGTGAAAGTTTTAGATTTAAACTTTATGAAAAAGATTATAGTGTAGTAGCTAAAGCTATTTTGAAAGTTTATGATGAAAAAAAGTTAAGCTCTGAATCTGTCTTTTATATTCAATCTGATAAAAATGAATTGGAGAAGATATTTTCTAAAGAAGTAATAAAAAAAATGAAAAAACTAAACAGAAATTTAGATGTAGTTAAAATTTCTGGGAATAGAAATTTAGTCTATTTTTTCTTTGGAGCTGAATTACAATCTATTGATGGTATTGTGATTTTTAAAGATTTAAAACATGTTAAACCAAAGTTAGATTTTATAAATAGAAGTATTCAAGCTCCTAGACTGGAGTATATTACAAATAATGTATATTATTTTAAAGGTGAACTATAAACTTATGTAGAGGAGATGGTATAAAGTATGAAAAGAAAAAATAATTTTATTTGGATAGTTATTCTTCTAGTTGTTGTAGCTATGGGAGTATATTATGTAGGAAGAAAGCATAACAACACAAAACAAAAACATGATAAGAATCATATAAACTCTGAATTAAATAAATCCAAAGTTGAAAACAAAAAAGAAAAAATTAATATGGTTGACTATAGTGATTGTTTTGAAGGTATTAGTGGAGGAGCTATTTTTTATAATACTAAAAATAAAGAATATAATATATATAACAAAGAATTAATTGAAACAAGAAGGTCACCATGTTCTACTTTTAAAATAGTTTCAACTTTAATTGGTTTAGAAAAAGGGGTAATAAACTCAAAAGAATCAGTTATGGGATATGATGGTACAGAGTATCCAAATAAAAATTGGAATAAAAATCTTAGTTTAGAAGAGGCATTTAAGGAGTCTTGTGTTTGGTACTACAAAAAATTGATAGATAAAGTTGATGCTAAATCTGTCCAAAACATTTTAGATGATTTAAAGTATGGGAATTGCGATATTAGCGAATGGGAAGGCGATTTAAAAAATGGAAAGGGACATTTAAATGGATTTTGGTTAGAATCTTCATTACAAATATCTCCAAAAGAACAAGTGCAAACAATGGCAAAAATATTTGAGGGAGATACAAACTTTAAAAAAGAGCATATTAATATTTTAAGAGATATTATGAAAATAGATGTAAATGATAAAAACATAAATGTATATGGAAAAACTGGAACAGGATTTGATGAAAAAAATAAACGTGTGGATGCATGGTTTGTTGGTATGCTAGAGCGTGAAGGTGACACCTATTATTTTGCTATTAAATCAGATGATTCCAATAAAGAAATTACAGGGCCAAAGGTAAAGGAAATTGCAATTAATATAATTAAGAAATATTATAGTGTAAGGGAATAAACTTAATTTTATTTGTAAATATTATTTACCTATAGTCTGTAATATTTATTAAATAATTTTACTAAATTGAGTCTATATAGAGCAAAACTCCTTTAGTACATAAAATACTTGCTATTGATTATTAAATTGAATACCTATAGATTTAAAGTTAATACCTTTTAAAGACTATGTAATATATTAAAAGTATAAATAAAATATATTGCATAGTTTTTGTTTTATATTATAATTTTAAATAATGTGCAAAAACTAAACAATATTTTTAATAGTAATTTATATTTGTATTCATGTCACTATAATGTCATTTTAGGTTGCTAAAATTTAACCATAAAGGAGATGATTGTATATGGAAATATTAAAATGTGAAAATCTCACAAAAATATATGGTTCAAATCAAACCAGAGTGACAGCCCTTAATAATGTAAATTTATCAGTTCAAAAAGGTGATTTTGTATCCATTGTAGGAGCATCTGGTTCTGGCAAATCTACATTGTTACATCTGCTTGGGGGAGTAGATAGACCTACATCTGGAAAGATTTATGTTGAAGATACAGAAATATCAAGTTTAAAGGAAGAAGCTCTTGCAGTTTTTAGACGTAGAAAAGTAGGTCTTATTTATCAATTTTATAATCTTATACCTACCCTTGATGTTAGAAAAAATATATTATTACCCATGTTACTTGATAAAAGAAAGGTGGATGAGGATAGATTCTCTGAGATTGTATCTATATTGGGATTATCTGATAGATTAAACCATCTTCCAAGTCAACTTTCAGGTGGACAACAACAAAGGGTATCTATAGCTAGAAGTTTAATCTATAGACCAGCTATTTTATTAGCAGATGAGCCAACTGGTAATCTTGATAGAAAAAATTCAGAAGAAATTGTAGACTTGTTAAACTTATCAAATAAACGATTTAATCAGACAATACTTCTTATTACTCATGATGAGAAAATAGCACTAGAGGCAAATCGTATTGTAACTATGGAAGATGGAGTGATTGTCTCTGAAAAGGTGGTGAAGAAATGAATATTCTTCAAGAATACACCTTAGACTTTGTACGACGCAATAAACGTAGTAGTATAGCTATAATGTTAGCTATATTACTTACTACAACCATGATGTCTTCTTTGTGTGGACTGTTGTATACCATGTGGACAGATTTTATAAAACTTTCAATTGAGAAAGAAGGTAACTGGCATGGTGAATTGTTTGACTATACTTATGGAAGTGACTTACCATTAATTGAAAATTTTTCTTCAGTTGATGATGTAATGGTAAAAGGACAATGGTATGTAGGCAAAATTAATGATGAGAAAAGAGATTATATAATTTATAGAAATGCTACATCAGAGTATTGGGATTCTATGCCAGAAAAGGATACTATAATAGAGGGTCGTCGACCAAATAATGCTAATGAAATTGCATTATCAAAACAATATTTTGAGAATAATCCAAGTGTAAAAATTGGTGATAAAATTACTCTCCCAATAGGAGATAGAATCCTAAATGGAAAGCCTCTTGAACCCATAGCCCCAAAATCGAAAGGGGAAAGTTTTAAAAAAATTTCAGAGGCTACATTGACAATAGTAGGAAAGGTAGATGTTTCTACTTCATCAGTAATACCTGCATATACAGCTCTTGGATATCTTGATAAAACAAGTATAAAACCTAATGATAGTATAACTGTGTACTTGCGATTTAAAAATATAAGAGACACGTATAAGGAACTTCCAAAACTTGCTAAATCATTGGGGTGGAAGACTAATGAATATGGAAAATACAATCTTAAATACAATAGTAATTATCTTTTAAAGATGTTAGTCTTTTCACCAGAACAGAAAGCATCTATGAGTAGTATATCAAAATTTTCAACTCCTATTATGTATCTTACAATAGCAATTTTTACAGTAGCCGTGTTTGTAATGGTGATTTACAACGCGTTTTCACTGTCTGCAAATGCTAGACTTACTCAGTTAGGGATATTATCTAGTGTTGGTGCATCACCAAAACAAATTAAAAGGTCTGTAGTGTTTGAAGGCTTTTTACTGACAATTATACCATTACCAATAGGTTTATTTTTAGGATGGTTATTGTGTAATAGGCTTATAGTTTATGTTAATTCAGTTAATTATCATACTGATGTTCCAGAAGTGGTATTTACTTATGGTATTCCTGCTTTTCTGCCAGCAGTTTTACTTACAATAGTAACAGTCTGGATTTCTGCACTTATACCAGCACGAAAAGTATCAAAGATATCTCCTATAGAAGCAATACGACAAGGAGATAGTGTTAAAATCAAAAAGTCGCATAAATATTCATTAGGAAAGATATTTGGAATAGAAGGAGAACTTGCATCAAACGCACTACGTGCTCGTAAAAAATCTTATCGTACTGCAACAATATCTTTAACATTATCTTTTTTATTACTTACATGTTTTTTGCATATAATTGCAAATCAAGAAGGAGCAAAAGCTGTTTATGGAAGTGATAATTATAAGGACCAAAGAGATATAGCAGTTTATTTGGAAAATAGTGAACCTGTAGAGTCTGCTTTCATTGAAAAATTAGATAATACAGAAGGTGTAAAAAGTTCACTATATTATCAAAAAATGTCTGCTTCCACTTGGCTGACTGAAAAAGATGCATCAAAAGAACTTGCGAAAAATGGAGGATTTAAAAGTATAGTTTCATCTAAAAAATACTCTCCTATAGAACGTGATGGCAAGTTTCGTATAATTTCAAATATAATTGGGCTTGATGATAAGAGTTTTACAGAATATTGTAGGCAAATTTCTGTAGACCCAAAGTTATTTTATGATACAAAAAATCCAACCTCAATTGTATATAATAAGGAGGAAGATATTAATCGTAGTACACGTAGAAATAAAGTATATATAGATTATTTAAATCTTTCAATAGGAGATAACATTAAATTAAATGAAAAAGTATATGACGAAGATAAAGGGGATTATACTTACAACATGAAAGTGGGAGCTATTACAAGCACACTTCCTAAAATAGTAGATACTAGTTCAAAATATACATTAATGCAAATAGTGCCAATGTCTATGGTGCAGGAAATATCTAAAAATTATGATGAAGTAAGTAGGTTACGTTCAAATAGGCTGATAGGAGTATTTAAAGTAAATAATCGTGAGGACATTCCTAGAGTAAGAGAAAAATTAGAGTCCATTTATAATAAAGACTATGGTTCAGGAGATTATAGTATTGAGGATGTTTTAGAAAGTGAAAAACAAAAGGCTAGTGGAATAAAGACCATGAATTTAATAGTAGGCTTTATTACAGGTTTATTGGCTATGATTGGATTATCAAATGTACTTGCTACAGTGTCAGGAAATATTAGAAGTAGACGACAAGAGTTTGCTATGTTGCGTTCTGTTGGATTATCTCCAGAAGGCATAAAAAAGATGCTTATTTTGGAAGGTTTATTCTTAGGAATTACACCATTACTACTTAGTATTCCTGTGCAAATAGGAATAGTGTATGCTTTTCTACGTATAAATGAAATATATTTTATAGAGTATTTACCATTTGCACCTATATCTACAATAATAGGTTTTACTATATTGATACTTTTTATTGTAATAGCATCATATATGACAGGATACAAGCAGTTGAAGAATGAAAATATAGTAGAATCTATAAAAAATGAAACAATATAAACAAAATCTATTTGAACTTATTTAAAGGTTTCGATTTAAGACTACTTACAAGTATAGGGATAGTTAAGTTGTTTGTTTAATAAAACCTTAAATGTAAATAGAAGTATATTACTAAAACAATAGATAACATAGAATATAGATATAGCTGGATTATAGGTATTTTACCTATAATCCAGCATTTTATGTGTAAAATTTAATTGTGAATCTTGCACCACCATTATGGCAATTTTCTGCATGTAGAGTACCATTTTGACGTTCTATAATAGACTTTGATAGAGCAAGCCCTATACCAATACTGTCCTTACTAGCATTTTTACCACGATAAAATCTATTAAAAATATATGGAAGTTCTTCCTGAGCAAACCCCTTACCATTATCTTCTATGCTAATCTCAACATATAGAGGATTTTGACTATAATAAGCAACTATATATCCACCATCTTCTATATGCTCACTACAATTTTTAAGAATATTTAAAAGAGCTTCTAAAGTCCAATTAATATCGATTTCAAATTCTACCGAAGGAGAATCCTCGATAGTAAATGTCTGATGTTTTTCTCTTAAAGAACCTTCTATAGGCTCAATTGCATAAGTAAGAAGAGAATGTACATCTATAAGTTTGCTTTCAAATATTAAAGTACTTGCATCCAATTTTGATAATGTAAGTAAAGATGAAACTAGTCTCTCAAGTCTTGAGATTTGATTTGTAAGTCTGTTAATATAATCTATTTCTTTATCTGGACAATTTTCTGAAAGTAATTGTGCCATAAGTGACATAGAAGTAATTGGAGTCTTAAGTTGATGAGCAATATCTGCAAGATTATCTGAAAGAGTTTGTCTTTCTTTTAAAGCAAATTCTTTTGAACAACGAAGTTCCCCAACTGTTTTATATATCTCATCTTCAAGGTGAGAAAATTCATCTTCACATCGTAAAAGTACAGACTCTTTTCCTAAATTCACTTCTTCTAAGTATTGAGTAAGATTGTTTATTCTACTCAGTTTTTGCTTATTTGTTCTATGTTTGATTATATATATAACTGTAGCCATTGTTGAAATTATACCAAACGATATCACTAGAAAATAAAAAAAGTTTTTACTCCAAAATGTACTTTTAGAATATCCATGTTTTGATAAAATTTCATTTCCTGTTTTAAAATCCTTATCACTAGAATTTTTCAGTGATTTTAGTATACTTTCTGTAGACTTAGGATTGTACTCATATGATGCACCAAGAGCCTTAGACAGTACATTGTATTCATTAAAAGAAGTTATAGTTGTTAGAATTACAGTCAATAAAAAAGTTACAATTAAGCAGAATATTATAAAAACAACTGTACTGTTGATATTTCTTGGAGTTTTCACTAGTTGTCCTCCATTCTATATCCTATGCCTCTTAATGTTTTTATACAAGGTGGATTTTTTAATTTTTCTCTAAGACGTTTTATTGTAACAGTAAGAGTGTTATCATTTACGAAATTACCATCTACATCCCAGAGCATTTCTAGTAACTTTGTACGAGTCATAGCTCTATTTTTATTTTCCATAAGACTTAGAAGAAGTTTATATTCTCCTGCTGTCAAAGGTACTTCAACATTATCTAAATATGCTTTGACTTCAACCTTATTCAAGCTTATATTTTCACATGTAATAGTATTGTTAGTATTTGAATGAGTTCTTCTAAGAACTGCATTAATTCTGGATTGAAGTACTGAGAGCAAAAACGGTTTAACCACATAGTCATCTGCACCCATATCTAATCCACGTATAATGTCTTTTTCATCATCACGGACTGTCAAAAATATCACTGGAGTATCTTCTATACTTTTAACATATTGGCAAAACTCGTATCCAATACCATCAGGTAGATTTAAATCAAGCAGAATTAAATCAATAGTTTTATCAAAATTTTTTTTAGCTTCAGCAATCGTATTATAACAACATACAGTGTGATTTTTCTTTTCAAGGGAAGTTTTTATTCCAAATGTAATTGTATCATCATCTTCTAAAAGAAGTATTTTAGCCATTTACTTTTAATCCTTTCAGTAATTTAGTTATTCTATTAACTAAGTTATTAGTTTTATGTTTAATATTTTTTATATTAGAGATAGAAAAAATTATCATTTAAGTATATAAACTTTAATTTATAAACTTAGGTTTATGCTTTAATTGAATCTATTAAAAGAGCAAGAGTTGTTTCAATAAATTTTTCCTCATCTATATTAAAGTTGTTCAGGTATGATTTTCCTGTTACAGATAGTAAATTAAAAAATCCTGTAAGTGTAAATATTGATGAATACATAAGAGTAGGTATTTCAATATCATGCCTAATACTTCTATCATTTTTTCCAATTTCAAACATTCCTTGTATTTCATCAAACATAAATTTATTAAAAGAAAAAAACTTTTCTTTAAACAGCATATCAGTATCCGATTTTTCAGAGTTTACAATACCAATCATTCCCATAAGGCATAATAGAGAAGGTTCTACAGAGTAAAATTTATGAAAAGCAAAGTATGAAAGTTTTATTTTTTCAAACCCTGTTTTGCCTTTTGCACTTTCTATTTTAACATTATCCCAAAGTCTTTTATATCCTCTTAAGACAACAGCAAAGAATAAATCTTCTTTACATGAAAAGTACTTGTATATGGTGCGTTTAGTATATTCAACTTCTTTTGCTAATTCATTCATAGTTGTATTATCAAATCCATTAAGACAAAATAATTTTTCTGCCTTATCAATAATCTCATTTTCTCTTTGTATTTTTTCTTTATCTCTTTTTGATAATTCTGACATATAAATTATTCCTTTCTATTGATAAAAAAGTATACTGATGGTATACTTATGTAAATATAATACTTGTATACCTATAGTATACTTTAATAAAAAATAAAATTAATATCAAGTATTATAACTATTTATAACTTTATTAATTAATTATATAGGTAAAATACCAAATAATGGGAATTTATTTATGAAGATAAAAGAAAATGTATTAATGTTAGATAGTACTCGTGGCTCAAATTGTTTTATTGTGTTTGATAAAGAAATTATTCTTATAGACACAGGTCTTCCTTTTATGGGGAAAAATATAATTAAAGAATTAAAAACACTTGGCATTAAACTTACAGATATTAAGCATATTTTATTAACTCATCATGATGTTGACCATATATCTAATATTAAATTATTGAAAGAAAAAACAGGAGCAAAAGTATGGGCTCATGTAGAGGATATACCTTTTATTATAGGAGAGAAGGATAGACCTGGGTTTAAGAAGTTTATTGGAAAGGCAATTTCCAGAAGGCTCATTAAGGATGTTGAACCTTATGGAGAGAATATGCAGATTGGGAATATAAAAATTATCCATACTCCTGGTCATACTCCAGGGCATGTCTGCATGATTTTTGAAGATGTATTATTTGCAGGTGATTTAGTCAAAAATAAGAATGGAAATATAGTTCCTTATCCTAATCCATGGAATTGGGATTATAAAAAGATGGTGAAATCTATAAGAGAATTGGATAATTTAAAATATGAATGGATATGTATGTCTCATGGAACTCCTTGTATTAAATAATAAAAATTAACATGGATTAATAGAGGCATAGTTGCTTGTATGTATGATAATAATTTACAGCTTCTTTTTAATATATCATGTATATTTGTAGCTGTAAGCATATTTATAACAATACTTACAATTTTGTATTTTAACATCTATAATAATAGTTTTAGCTTTGTTAACTATGAAATTTACTTAAAGAAGTAAATATTCAAGTAATAGTAATTATTAAATAAGATAAAAAGTAAATGGCAGATGAATTAAAGTAATTTCTACCATGGAAAATACTTTTGAGTTAGAAAAAACTATATTTTAGAGTATGAAGAGATGAAGCTTCCGAAGAAAGCAATATCTAAAGTACATGTTCGAAAGGATAAGTACTTTTTGGTGCCTGCTTTTAGCAGGTTATTTTTATTTTAATAAAAATAAAATCAAATGATTATTTTATCCTTATTATTTAAAACTCTTCCCTAGAAAAAGCAACTAATGTATATTAAAATAATATTTAGGGAGTGGAAAAAATGAGATTAGAATCGTTAGTTAACCAAAATTATGATAATTTAAATGAAAATGATAAAATTATTATTAAACAAATATTGATTTGTCAAAGAGAATACCGTAATTTTTCGTGTGAAAAAATTGCAAATGAATGTAATGTTTCTAGAGCTACTTTATTAAGGCTTTGTAGAAAAATTGGATTAGATTCATTCTCTGATTTAAAGTATTTACTTAAAAATAATCAACTAGAATTTGTTAATAATGATAATAATTTTCATGATGTTTGCGAGAATTATCGACTATTAATGAATGAATTACAAAAAATATCATTTCAAGATATTTGTAAAATAATATATGATGCAGAAACAATTTATATTTATGGGACAGGTAATGAACAGAAAAGTTTAGCTCAAGAAATAAAGAGAATATTTCTTTCAGTAGGTAAATGTGTTATTGACTTATTTGATATAGGTGAAATTGAATTTATGAGAGAATCATTTCAAAAAAATGATTTATTTATTATCATTTCTTTGTCTGGAGAAACAAAAGCAGGAATTGAAATTGCAAAATTTATCAACAATCATATACATACGATTTCTTTAACTAGGCTTGATAATAATACAATTGCAACACTTTGTGAGTATAATCTGTATGTTGAAACGCAAAAACTTGATACATTACAAGCTATATCTTATGAAGTCGTAGGAGCATTTTATGCTCTATTAGATTTGCTTCATATGAATTACATAGAGTATAGAAGGAGAAAAGAATGAAAATTGAAGGACTTTTCAATAAATATTATAATTCATTTACAGCAAATGATAAGTATATCTGTGAGTGTATTCTTAATCATAAAGAAGATTGTATTAAACTTTCTATAGATGAATTTGCAGACAAATACCATATATCTACAAGTGCACTTTCTCGTTTTGCTCAAAAACTACAATTACCTGGATATAGTGAATTAAGAGTTATTATACGCTTAAATGAAACAGAAGTAGAATATAAAAATCAAAGTAAACACCAATTAATGGATTGTTATAATAAGGTGATAGATGATATAGAGAAGAAGGATTGTTCGATTATGTTTGAAAGAATGAAAAAGGCAAATCGTATAATCGTCTTTGGAGAAGGTTATTCTCAGGAAAGAGTTGCTAAAGAGATGAAAAGGATTTTCTTACCAACAGGGAAAATTATATATGATGTTTATGGTTATGATATGATTCAGGCACTTAATCATTTTATAAAAACAGATGATATGATTTTCTTTATTTCATTGAATGGAGATGCATCTACAATTATTGATTTTGCTAAAGAAATGAGAATGAAAGGAATTTATATGGTTTCTATTACAAAAATGATAAGTAATCCTTTAGCAAGATTATGTGATGAAAACCTGTATATTCAATCTATATCTATTTCTGTAGATAAACAACTGGACTACGATGTAACAACACCTTATTTTATTTTAATTGAACTGCTTTATATTAAATACAAGATGTATTTAGAAAGTGAACATATTCCCCGAAAATGAAAATTTGTGCTAAAAATGAACATATTTTTTAAAAGATATCAAAATATTGATATCTTTTTTTTTGAATGCTATTATGATTTTGATAGTAAGAAAGGAAGATGAAATTGTACAAATTATTAATACTTGATATAGATGGTACGCTTAGAGATGAGGTATATGGAATCCCAGAATCTGCAAAGCATGCTATACGTTTATGTCAAAAGAATCATTGCAGTGTTGTTATTTGTACTGGAAGAAGTATGGGTACAATACAAGATGATGTTTTATCATTAGGAGTTGATGGATATATTGCAGGAGGAGGTAATTACATTCAATATCATGGTGAATTACTTTATAATCAATCTTTTAATCAAAGATTGATAAAGGAAGTTGTTTGTTTATTAAAAAAGAGAGAAGTTGCTTTTTCGATTGAGAGTCAGGAAAAAGTTTTCATGAATCAAAAAGCCAAAGAAATATTTGAAACAATGAATCAGTTAAAAGGAACTAATTCTTGTATAAATAAACAACATATCCAAGAAAAAATAACATATGAAAATAACATTGAAGAGTATAAGTCACAAGATATACATAAAATTTGTTTATGGTCAAATGAAAAGGTATTTGACGAAGTGAAAGATATACTACAAGATAAAATGGAATTAGCACAGAGAGATATTTCTAGTCAGTATTATGAAATTATTCAAAAAGATTTTCATAAGGGCAAAGCAATTAAGAGATTACAAGAAAGATTAGGAGTAACTCAAAAAGAAACCATATGTTTTGGTGATGGTCAAAATGACATTGTCATGTTTCAAGCATCAGACGTTACAATTGCAATGAAAAATAGTCATCAACAACTTAAAGATATAGCGACATCTATATGTGAGGACATATTCGATAATGGAATTTATAAAGAATTAAAAAGAAGAAATATCATATAAAAAGGAGTAATTTATGGAAAAGAAATGGTGGCAAAAAGAAATCGTTTATCAAATTTATCCAAGAAGCTTTCAAGATAGTAATAATGATGGAATTGGAGATTTACAGGGAATTATTTCTCGTTTAGATTATTTAAAAGATTTAGGTATTACATCATTGTGGTTATGTCCAATTTTTAAATCACCTATGGACGATAATGGGTATGATATTAGTGATTATTTGGATATTGCAAGTGAATTTGGAAGTATGGAAGATTTAAAAGAGTTAATTAAAGAAAGTAAAGATAGAGGAATCAAAATTATATTAGATTTAGTTCTTAATCATACAAGTGATGAACATCCTTGGTTTCAAGAAGCATTAAAAAATCCAGAAAGTCCTTATCATGATTATTATATTTTTAAAAAAGGAAACGATTTACCAAATAACTGGAGGTCTGTTTTTGGTGGAAGTGTTTGGGAAAAGGTAGAGAATAGAGACGAATATTATTTTCATTCTTTTGGTAAAAAACAACCTGACCTTAATTGGGAAAATCCAATATTAAGAAGTGAACTTTACCAAATGATTAATACCTGGTCTCAAATGGGAGTGGCAGGATTTAGAGTTGATGCTATTACATTTATCAAAAAGAATTTAAGTTTTCAAAGTTTAGAAAGTGATGGTGTTGATGGTCTTGTTAAATGTACAAAAACAGTTAGAAATCAGCCTGGAATAGAAAAAATGCTTTATGAATTAAAAGAAAATACGTTTAAAAAATATGATTGTATGACTGTTGCTGAAGCAGCAGGTATTAGCTATGACCAACTAGGTGATTTTATTGGAGAAGATGGTTTCTTTTCAATGGTCTTTGACTTTAAACATGCTGACTTAGATGTTGCTTCTGGTAGTGAGTGGTTTAAAAGAATTTCATGGACAATTCCAGATTTAAGAAAATGCATTTTAGATAGTCAAATGTATGTTCAGGAACATGGATGGGCAGCTAATTTTATTGAAAATCATGACCAACCAAGAGCTACAACAAAGTATCTTTTGCAATACGAAAGGAATGATGATGCAGTAAAAATGTTGGGAGCAATGTATTTCTTTTTAAGAGGAACCCCATTTATTTATCAGGGACAGGAATTAGGAATGACAAATTTTAAAAGAGATACCATAAATGATTTTAATGATTTATCTAGCATTGACCAATACTATCGTTCAATAGATGAAAGTTACTCAGAAGAAGAAGCGTTAGAATTTGTGAATTTAAGAAGCCGAGATAATGCAAGAACGCCATTTCCATGGGCAGATAAAGAAAATGCAGGTTTTTCAGATACAACACCATGGTTAAAGGTTATTGAAAATTATAAAGATATTAATGCACAGAGTCAGATTAACAATTCAGAGAGTATTTTAGAATTTTATAAAAAGATGATAAAGTTGAGACAAGATAGTGAGTATTCTGATTGTTTGATTTATGGTTCAATAGAACCTATTGATATAGAAAGTGATGATATTATTGCGTATAGAAGGCAATTAGATTTGGTAGTTATTGATTGTTATTATAATTTTTCTGATAAACCTGTAGAAATAAGAGTAGAAGAAAAATATGATATTGTATTCCAAAATTTAGATGATATAAATCTATTAAATAAAACAGTGCGTTTGAAACCATTTCATGCAGTATTATTGAAAGTGAGGTAGAAAAATGAATAAATATAATAAAATAGCAAATGAGCTTATTAAAATTATTGGTGAAGATAATATTATTTCTATTACACATTGTGCCACAAGATTAAGAGTGATGGTTAAAGATAGAGAAATTATTAATGATAAGAAAGTTGAAAAAGTTGATGAGGTTAAAGGGGTTTTCTTTACTTCTGGACAGTATCAAATTATTTTAGGAACAGGAATAGTTAATAAAGTTTATGCAGAAGTTGAAAAAATGGGATTAAAAACTTTATCAAAAAAAGAACAAGATGAATTAGTTAAAAATAATGAAACTGGATTTAAGAAAGTTATGAGAACTCTAGCAGATATATTTGTTCCTATTATTCCAGTTATTGCAGCAACAGGATTATTCTTGGGATTAAAGGGTTGTTTGTTTAATGATAATGTACTTGGATTATTTGGAATGTCTTCTGCAAATATTCCATTGTATATTCAGACACTTGTTTCGGTTCTTACAGAAACAGCATTTGCTTTTTTACCAGCAATTATTGTATGGTCAGCATTTAAAGTATTTGGAGGAACACCTGTTATTGGACTTGTTATTGGACTTATGTTAGTTTCCCCAATACTTCCTAATGCATATTCTGTTGCTGACCCATCAAATGAAATTGAAGCAATTATGGCATTTGGATTTATTCCTATTGTAGGTTGTCAAGGAAGTGTTTTAACAGCTATTGTTACAGCATTTATTGGAGCTAATCTTGAAAAATGGTTCCGTAAACATATGCCTAATGTATTAGACCTTATTTTCACACCATTTTTTGTTATGCTAATAACAATGTTAGTTATTTTGTTAGGTGTAGGCCCTATAATGCATACAATAGAATTAAAAATGGTTGATATCATCAGCTTATTGATTGATTTGCCTTTAGGAATTGGAGGATTTATTATTGGATTTACATATCCATTAGCTGTTATTACTGGCTTACATCATACTTATGTAATGATTGAAACATCACTATTAGCAAATACAGGATTTAATGCCCTTATTACTCTTTGTGCAATGTATGGATTTGCGAATATTGGAACATGTCTAGCATTTATGAAAAAATCTAAAAATAATCAAGTTAAACAAACTGCGGTTGGAGCAATGCTATCTCAACTTTTTGGTATAAGTGAGCCTGTTTTATTTGGGATTCAGCTTCGATATAATTTAAAGCCTTTGATTATTATGTGTGCATCTTCAGGTTTAGGAGCAGCAATATTATCAATTTTACATATTCAATCTAATTCATATGGATTAGCAGTTTTACCTTCTTATTTAATGTATATCTATGATGGATATAATTTAATCACATACTTATTAGTATCAATATTTGTGGTTGCATTCTGCTTTATTGTAACATGTTTATTTGGAGTGCCTAAAGAAGCTATAAATGAAGATGAAGACGAAGAATTAGTGTTTAATGAAAATAATGAAAACTTTGTGTCTCCAGCTAAGGGGAAAATTGTTGCATTAGAAAATGTACCAGATGAAACATTTTCTAAAAAAATGTTAGGTGATGGTTTTGCTATTGATATTATAGATGGAAAAATTGTTTCTCCTATTTCAGGTAAATTAGAAACAGTGTTTTCAAGTGGACATGCATTTGGGATTAAAGGAACTAATGGAGAAGTATTAATTCATGTTGGAATTGATACAGTTGCATTAAATGGAGATGGCTTTGATGTTGCTGTTAAACAAGGAGATATGGTTAAACAGGGGGATGTTCTTGTTAATGTTGATTTAAAGAGAATACATGAATTAGGAAAGTCTACTTTGACAATGGTATTGTTTCCAGATGGTAAGAAGGTAAATATTTTGGATATAAACAAGGATGTAAAAATAGGTCAAAGAATATGTGTTGAGTAGTAGGTTATATGTAATGACTACAAAAGAAGATTATCAAGAGTAATTCAATCTTTTTAAAGTATGAGAAATAATTCATAAACTCTAAAACAATTAAAGAGGTTGTTTCAAAATAGAGATTGTATTGCACCCAAATTGTTGAAATGATGAAAATATATTTAACTTCATACAAAAAATTAAATAGTGGCAACAATTGAGGATGTGAGGGAGAGTTGCCACTATTTGTATAGGGTATTATATTATGTTTTTAAGCTAGTTTTACTATCTTCTATGTTTATATAATAAGCCTTGTATATGAATTTAATCGATAATTAATATGAAAATTATGTGAATTTTTTAGAATGTACAGTAAATATATTAAGGATTATAGATTTTTTTGTCATTTAATATAGATAATGTTATCTTAGATGCTGAACTACCATTAGAATAATCTTTGCTTTGAATATTTGTAGCAAAGAAATAAGTATTTTCATTTTTTTCCACATAACCTATAAACCAACCATTTACATCTTTTCCATTTATATTAGCAGTGCCTGTTTTACCAAAAAGTGATATCCCATCCTTTTTTGATATTAACAATGAATCTTTTACTGTTTCTATATTTTTATCTTCAAATTTAAACTTATTTGTATAAAAACTTTCAAGTAATTCTACCTGTTCAATAGGTGATATTTTTAATGAAGATTCTAGCCAAAAGTTTGAGATACCACCTGAAACATCATAATTGCCATATCCAATTTGCTTAAGATAAGTTTGTATGTTTTTTAGCCCTGTTTTTTTATCTAGAGTCTGAAAGTACCAGTTTACGGAGTTTTCCATAGCAGAAAATAAGTCTTGGTCTTCATTCCAAGAACTATTAGAATGATGCTTTCCATCCCAAGGGATATGTGAATTATTTCTTGTTATTATCCCATTTTCCAATCCCAATAAGGCACTATAAATCTTATAAGTAGAATTTGGAGAAATTCTTGTTTTACTTTTTTCTTTATTGTAAATATGATATTGCTTGGATTTTAAATCATACATAACAAAACTTCCATCAAAACCTTTAAAATACTGACTTAAGTCCTCGTACACAGTTTGTTCATTTGTAGGTCTATATTTTTCGTTGATATCTGCCATAATAGATAGTTTGGGAATATTTCCAAATACAATTAAAGCTATCAATGTAAAAATTAAAATGCTTTTGAATTTTAACGTATTTGATTCATTATGAAAATCCATTATCTTCAATAGTCGCTTTTTTATTTGTTTTTTTGACCCACCAATATCTGATGTAAGTGTAAGATTTGAGGGTCTTGAAATATTATCCACAAAGTTTATTAGAGTTTGTCCATATTCTATATGACTATCTTTATCAAGCTTTTTTAAAACTGAAATATCACATGCAATTTCACGGTCTATACGCATTTCTTTAAATGCATACCATACAAGAGGATTAAACCAATATAATATTTGAAGGAAGCACATTATATAATTTATCAGTATATCTTTATTTTTAAAATGTTGTAATTCATGAAGTAAGATATATTTTATATCTTTTAAAGATAATTTAGATATAGACTTATCTGGTAATATAATGTGTGGTTTAAAGTATCCAAATGTAATAGGTGTATTTATAATAGGTGATTTGCATAGTATAAAATCCTTATTTATACCAATATCTTTTTTACACTTTTCAAATATAAATACTATCTCCTCATCTCTTAAAATTTGTATTGATTTTTTCATATTTTTTATTTTAATGTTGCAATGAATAGTAATAGCTATCATGATTAAAATTCCAATTATCCATGATATTAGTAATAAAATATTTAAACTATCAAAATTAACTTGGTTTAGGGATACTGAAAAATCGTTTAATGCATTTGAGTTATTAATTATAGAATTTGGACTATTTTTTATCATAGAAGTCCTATTAGTACTGCTTCCAAGTTGATTAAAAGTATATAAATAGTTAAATACATTTCCAAGATTAATATATTTAAGAGGGACAAATGGAATTATTAACATTATAAGCAATATAAATCCAATATTGTATTGGTACTTTGCAGAAATATGTTTTTTAAATACTTTTTTGGCAAGTAAAATTACAGCAATTAATATTGATAAGGTTAATGTACTGAGTAAAAATCGTATAAAGAATGGGGCATACATATTTATTTATCCCCCTTAGTCGTCCTTTTATTTAAGATTTCTCTCAGTTCCTCAATATCATCTTCAGATAGTTTATCATTTTCTAAAAAGTTTAGTACCATAGAATTAAGAGTACCATTATAAAAACGATTTAAAAAAGAACTACTTTCTGTAGCTACGTATTCTTCTTCTTTAACAAGTGGAGTATAAACGAATACTCTGCTATTTTTTTCATATGTTAAAGCTCCTTTTTTAACTAATCTCAATAACATTGTTTGAATTGTTTTAGGACTCCATGTACTTGTTTCTACCAACTTTTCAATTACTTCAGTAGTGCTGATAGGAGCATATTTCCAAATAATTTTCATAACTTGATATTCTGCTTCTGAAATATGTGGTAACTTTTTCATACTATACCTCCTTCTACTTACATTTGTAATACATAAAGTATATTATCATTAATTTAGTTTGTCAATTATTAAAAATAATTCATTTATAGTTGATTAAATAAGCACATGTAGTTAAATAAAACTTTTATTTAAGCTGTGTAAGTATAGCTTTAAATAAATGGTTTATATTGACAGCTAAAATTATAGTTGATATACTTATTGTTGATATAACAACTAAAAAGGAGATATAGAAATGATAATTACAGTTATAAATGGAAGCCCTAGAAAAAATGGAGCTACATCAAAAGTTTTAACTTACTTGTATAAAGATATAGAAAGATTAATACCAGATGTAAAAATTAATTATTTTGATTTAAGTGAGGTAAATCCATCATATTGTATTGGTTGTTTAAATTGTTATAAAATGGGCAAGTGTATCAATCAAAATGATAAAGTAGAGTATATTCATGATATAATTACTAAGAGTGATGGTGTTATATTTGGTAGCCCAACTTATGGAAGTAGTGTAACTGGACTTTTCAAGGTGTTTACAGATAGAGCACATATGATGCTTGAAAGATTATTGTATCGTAAGCCATGTATAGCAGTTACTACATATGAAAATGCACGTGGTTCAAAAGCAATTTCTTTTATAAAATCCATGGTCTTAGATTCGGGAGGTTATGTTTGTGGTAGTTTATCTATAAAAACTGGATTTAATCAAAATCCTATAACTGAAAAAGTAGAATCAAAGATACAAAAGGTATCTAAAAAATTTATTTATTGCATAGAGGAAAAGAAAAATCCACCTGTGCTTTCTCAAATCTATAATTTTATTGCTATAAATGCTGTTTTAAAGCCAATGGCTTTTAAAGATATTGAGCAATATAAGGGAATAATTGATAGATGGGAGGAGCAAGGGATTATTTAAATGGAGGTAAAATGAAAGATTTTGAGAAACTATATGAAGCTACAACTAAGTTAGTAAGTACTTCGTTAAAAGTAAAAGATGATTTAAAAAAGATGTTTAAACAAAATGGATATGATATAACAACTGACCATTATGCGTTATTAAGGTTTCTATGGGAGCAAGATGGGATTTCTCAGATAGATTTATGTGAAAAATCATGTAAGGATAAATCTAATACAACAAGAATTTTAGATGTTATGAAAAATAAGGGATTAATTGTCCGTAAAGTAGATGTTAAAGATAGACGTAAGTTTCAAATATTCCTAACAGATTTAGGTAGAGAATTAGAAGAACCATTAAATGAAATTGCAAGTATATATGCAACAGAGACATTTAAATCTATCTCTGATGAAGAATTGCCTTTGTTTACTGATATTTTGGATAGAATTGGAAAGTAAATATAAATCCTATTTTAAGAGACTTTTTAACTATTGATGATGTAGAAATATAGAAAGAGGGATAAGAATGAATAGTAAGATTTATTATTTTTCTGGAACAGGAAATTCGCTAGTAGTTTCAAATATTTTAAAAGAAACGTTAAATGGAAGTAAAGAAGTTATACCTTTAGCTATACATAGAAAAGAAAATAATATAGACATAAATGAAGATATATTGGTAATTGTTTTTCCTGTTTATTTTGCTGATGTTCCTGATATAGTAAAGTCTTTTGTAGAGAAATTAAATTTTAATATTAATACTCATATATATGCCATTGCCACTTGTAATGGGGTAGCTGGACATAGTTTATTTACTATAGATAAGTTACTTAAAAAAAGGGGGAAAAAATTATCTGCTGGTTTTTTAATCAATATGCCTGGAAATGCTTTGATAACACCTCCAGATGTTGAAGAAGAAAGATTGAAAAATCAGACTAATAGGGTAGCTGAGATTGCAAAATGTATCAATAACTTGGAGATTGGAAATATAGAAGGAAAAAACAATTTAAAGTCACATATAGATAGTGTTGTACTTCGTTTAGTAGGTAAGAATATGCAAATTGCAACTACTAAATTTTTTGCAGAAAATAAATGTAATGGATGTGGGACATGTAAAAGGGTTTGTCCTGTAGAGAATATAAGTATAGTTGATAAAAAGCCAAAGTGGGGTAATGAGTGTGAAAGATGCCTAGCTTGTTTTCACTGGTGTCCAAAAGAGGCTATTAATGTAAAAAAATCTTTTTTAACGAATAGGAAGAAGTATCACCATCCAGATATTACTGTAAAAGATATATTTTTAGATAAATAGATATAATTGACTTGTATTAATAATTGTTTTATTAAATAAAAATGTTACAGATATAAAAGAAATATAAAGTAATCTTGTAAAGAGTAATGTTACCTAGACTAAATGGAATAGAGATTAAAAAGAACAATATAAATAATAAATTATGTTAATAGTATATAGTTACACTAATATAAAATAAAAGTGCCTCATAAATAGAAGTTTTTGAGGCACTTATTATTTGGCTAAATTAGTTTTTATTATTTTGTAATATCAACCGTTTATAATCTCGAACATTTTTTTTATATCTTCTGATGCCATTTCAAATTTTGATTTTTCAATCAGTATGTTTCCACCAGTCATAATATATGATGGAAATACTCTTAAATTATCATAATAAAGTTCATTATTACGAAGTTTATATGTTGAAATGGAAGGGATGACATTCTTTTTTATATGCTTTTTAGTAATCATATTAAAAGATTTTTTTGCAACATCTCCCATTAACATTACTACCTCTAGGTTTTTAAATAATTTAATTTCTTCTTCTAAAATAGGCATATGTAATTTAATTGTATCACGAGTTATTGTATATTCTGATTTAGGAAGTTTTACTGCATTAGTTATATAGATACCCATATCTAGGATATCATTTATGTTAGATACTTTTATTCCTGCACTGTCAAATAAAGGAATAGTAGTTTTTAAATAATCAGCATCTTTATCTACACTATAAAAATCGTCATTGGTGTTAGTTGGGACAACCTCATTAATCATTATAGTTTTTATTTTGTCTGTTTCTATTGTTATATTAGGAAGGTAGGATATTATTCTGCTGTCATCAAAAAGATTGTTCTGTTTAATAAATTCACTTAACTTTGATTTTATATTTATTTTCATATAACGAGTCTCCTTAGTTTTAAGCTTTAAATTACTATAAAAAGCTAGTTTTAAAGCACACAATTTTGAAAATATAGTAGCATATTTGAAAGTATAATAACATATAAAACATGACAACAGAATGTCATGTTTTATAAATAATCTATCGCAACTTAGAATTTATTAGAGACTCTGCCTGTTCATAATCGTCTTTATGAACATAAATTAAGTACTCATAAGAGAAATCTTCCTTTTGACCTAAATTGCCAAGTGTTATTTCATTAAAAAAAGGTTTTTTAGAGTAAGCATTATTTTTCACTTTATACTTATATTTAATTTTATTTACTGATAATATATTGCATATCTCGTTAAATCTATTTAAAGAATATCCTCGGAAAAGCTCAGTTCTATTTAAAATCATAAGGAAAACCTCCTTTTAAAAGTAATATATTGAAAAGCATAGGAGAAATGTACTATAAGTTGTTATAAATAAAAGGTAGCAAATTTAAATTGATTTGTAAAGTTTTTAAGAGTATTATATTAGTGATAAAATAAATAATTTTTAGAATCTAACTAATAACAATTTAAAATAAGTAACTTATGTAAGAATCGTAGGAACTACGGAGATATCCTGTAGAGAATTAATAAGACATATTTAAGTATGCAAAATTCTATTAAGTAGGAACCTTGTAACTTTAGTCATGTGAGATTTATAAGGATATTTAAGTATTGAAAGGAGAGTTTAATTGAAAAAAATATCTCAAGAAAAAATAAGTACACATATCCAAGAAGTACCACAGGAAAAAATTGAACAGTGGAAATCTTTATATGAAAAATATAAAAGTATTTTAAAAGTAAATTCTAAGTCTGTTTTAGAAATAATAGAGTTTTTAAAGCGAAAATATGTAATAGTAGAGGAAACTTCAGAGGAATTTAAACATGTAGTTATCAATAATATTAAGTTAAACAAGCCTTTTTCACAAAAGATTTCCAGTGATAAAGAATTAAAACCTATTGTATTTACAATTCCAAATGAAGGAAATGCAAAAAAATTGTACGATACTCAAGAGGAAACTTATAGTGGCTGTAAGATTATTGTAGGTATGGAATTTGAAACAGGTTATGTTTTTGTAGAAGGTAGTGATGAGCTTAATGATGAAATAACTTCTTTTAAAGGATTAGATAAATATGATATAAATAATTATTATTTAGTAGCAAACTATATTAGATGTCTAAAGAAATATAAATTAATAGATTAGTGTTTGATTAATAAATTAGTGTTTGATTTAAGGATTATAGAGTAAATTTGAAGTTAGTGTGATAATGAAACTAAGCTTAAATCTAATATAACTGTAAAACATAAACTTAAATAGAGTTGCCAAAATAAAATTGGTAACTCTATTTTTTATTTTAAATTTTATTAAAATTAGTAGGTGTTATAGAATTGTTATTTTTTCATGTTAGTATTCTCTTAGTAACAGATTTAAGGTATTACAAGAAGGGAGAAATTAATATGAAAGATTTAATTCTTGAAACAAAAAACTTATCAAAAAGATATGGAGAACAAATGGCAGTTAACAATGTTTCTCTACAAATTGAACGAAATAGTATATATGGACTTTTAGGACCAAATGGAGCAGGAAAGTCCACAACACTTAAAATGCTTGTTGGTCTTCTTCGCCCAACAAATGGTCGTATTATTTTTGATAGAAAGCCTTGGAAACGAGAATCTCTTGCAAAAATAGGTTCTTTAATAGAATCCCCTGCATTGTATGGAAACCTTACAGCAGAGGAAAATTTGTTAGTACATACAAAAATATTGGGAATACCTAAAGATAAAATTTATGAAGTGTTGGAAATAGTAAATTTGAAAAATACAGGTAAAAAGAGAGCTTCACAATTTTCTATGGGTATGAAACAAAGGTTAGGAATAGCTATTGCACTTTTGAGTGACCCAGAGTTGTTAATACTAGATGAACCAACCAATGGTCTTGACCCCTTTGGCATTCAAGAATTGCGTGAATTGATTGCTTCTTTTCCAAAAAAAGGTATAACTGTAATTCTTTCTAGCCATATTCTATCAGAGGTTGCTCAAGTTGTAGATAATATAGGAATTATAAATGGAGGACGACTATTATTTCAAGGAATGCCTGACCCTAATGAAAATCTAGAAGAATTTTTTACAGATGTTATTCTTAAAGGAGGACAAAACAGATGAATGCTTTACAATCAGAACTTTTAAAGTATAAAAGAACATTTATGGGTAAACTTATTGTTTTTTTCCCAGTGTCTTTTGCAGCATATGCATTTATAATGCAATCAACACTCATGCAAAATCCATTATCTCAAACAACTTCTTGGGCGTGGCAAAGTCTTTTAGCATTAATTTTTAACTGGTGGTCATTTTTATTTCTGCCTATTGGATTTGCATTGTTTGCTACTTTGGTAGCTTTCCAGGAAAAAAAAGCTGGAAATTATCGTGCTTTACGTACACACAATGTGTCTCCTATGACACTTTGGATTAATAAAGTTATAGCTATGGCAGTCTACAGTTTTATTTCAACGCTAGTTTTAATAGTCGTAACAATTATAACTGGTTTAATATTGAAAGCTGGTCCAGTTCCTTTTGGACAGATTATAGGGGCAAGTATTGTATGCTGGGTTGTTTCTCTTGCTATACTTCCACTTCAGCTATGGCTAGCTACATGGAAAGGTATGTTCCTAAGTATGGGAGTTGGAGCTTTAGGTATGATATTTGGTGTCCTTGCTGCGACAAAACCATTTTGGATTGCAGTACCTTGGAGTTGGGCAGTTAGAATGGTATGCCCAATCATCAACATACATCCTAACGGTACTATATTAGAAGCTGGAGACCCACTTTTGAATACTTCAGTGATTCCTATTGGGATTGTTGTTTCTTTGGTTGTGTTTATAGTATTAACAGCACTTACTGCAGCTTGGTTCAATAGGAGGGATGACAAATGATAAAGCTATTATCATCAGAATGGCTTCGAGCAAAGAGGACAGCTGTCCAGTGGCTTACTCTTTTTATGCCTATTATTTTTTCATTATGTGTGGTTTTTTATCTCACAACTAAATCTGGAAGTACACAAGAATTTGCTTTTGAAGGATTTTTTACAGTATGGACTGTATTCATCATTCCTATTGGAGTAGGTATTTTAGCAGGATTTATAGTGCAGGAGGAAGAGCTTGCTGGAAATTTTAATGGTTTTTTATGTGTAGGTATTTCTCGTGTTAGATTATATCTGGGAAAATTTCTTTTTCTTCTGTTTTGCCTAACTATATGCACATTTATTGCTACGTTGATACTTTGCATAGGAATGAGTATTGCAGTGCCATCTGGAGCAACAATATGGTTATTCCTGTCAGCAGCAGGACTTGTGGTGATTGGGACACTTCCACTATTAGCTATTCATCTTTGGGTGAGTTTTGCATGGGGTATGGGTGCATCTATTGGTATTAGTATCGGTGGAATTTTGATGGCAGCAATACTTGGATTAACTAGCGTTGGTGAAAAAGTATGGGCATTTGTTCCATGGACATGGCCAGTAAAACTAGGTATGCTTCCAGGAATTTATTTTATTAAAGAAGCTGGAACTATTTCAACTGAGGCATTTTACTCTAAAGTGATGCAAACAGCTAGTATAGAGCTTATAGTAGTAGCAATAGGTTTGATTATATTCTTGATAGGAGGCGTTATTTGGTTTAAAATGTGGGAGGGAAGGAAAAGTTATTAGTAGACGAATATTGTTTTAATACTGACCTTCCCATAAGAGAAAGGTGGTGTTATATTGAGTAAAATATTGATTATTGATGATGAAATGGACCTAGTAATGCTACTTGAGGATGAATTGAAGGCAAAAGGACATGAAGTGTTGATAGCTTATGATGGTCAGGCAGGTATAGAGTTATCAAAACAGGAGCCTGACCTTATTATACTGGATATTATGATGCCTAAAATGAATGGATTTGAGGTATGTCAGGCAATTAGAGATGATGTTTTATGCCCAATTATATTTTTAAGTGCAAAGCAATCAGAAACCGACAAAATCAAAGGGTTGACCTTTGGAGGGGATGATTATGTAACAAAGCCATTTGGACTGCGTGAACTTATGGCAAGGATTGAAGCTAATCTGCGTAGGGAAAAGCGTTCACAGTATATCAATGAAGAGAACAAGAGATCTACTTTGTATTTTGGGAAGTTATGCTTATATATGAAGGAACGTGCAATTAAAATTGATGGTAAGAATATTGATTTAACAAAAATAGAGTATGATATTGTTGAATTACTAGCACTCCATGCAGGACAAGTTTTCTCAAGAGAACAAATCTATGAAAAAGTATGGGGGTGTGATTCTGAAGGTGATTCCTCAACTGTTGTTGAACGAGTAAAAAAAATACGAGCTAAGTTTTCTGCTGTGACACCAGAAAAAGAATATATTTCCACAGTTTGGGGTATTGGGTATAAGTGGAATAAAATGTAAAGAGAGAGAGGTTATTAAATGAAAAATCAATCCCTTATTACCCAATTTAGACATACTTTTATTTTTATTATAATAGCCAGTATAGTTGCCACAGTGATTACTTATGTATTTGCTCTCTATTTGTATATTCATTCCTTAAATAAGGATATCTATCCACCAAACTATTATGAGCGACAAGTTCCTAGAATTGAAAAATACATCAATGAAAAAAACATAACTTTGTTATCACAATCGAATGAAGAAGGTTTAAAAAGAACGATTCGTGGGGATGATATGCTATATCAAGTTGTGGATAATAATGGCAATATTTTATATGGTACTAACCCCAAAAAACTATTTAAAACAAAAGAAGAATTATTTAATAATTTTATCAATAAAACTGTTCGTAAAGGTGGTTATATCCATACTGTTCCAATCAAAGGGGATAATGGAAAGATTGAGGGAGCTGTTATTCTATTCTACCAAGTGAAAATCACCTTTGCAAATATTAGAGGGAGATTTGTATTTGCAGTTATTATAATGGCTCTGTTTTCTCCATTTCTATATATCGTGGGTTTTACTAGATGGCTTTCTAAGCGCTTTGTAAAGAATATCAATCAACCATTACATCTATTGATTGATGCGTCCAAGAAGATAAAAGAAAAGGACCTTGATTTTGAAATCGACTATTATTCAGATAATGAACTCGGTAAACTTTGTAGTGCATTTTCTGAAATGAAAGACGAATTAAAAGGCTCTTTATCTGCACAGTGGAAGATGGAGCAGGAACGTGTTGAAATGGTGGAAGCTCTAGCACATGATTTAAAATCTCCTCTTTCTATTATTTTGGGATATACAGATGCACTTATTGGTAATAATACAGATGACAATGAAAAACTTCATAGGTATCTTACAGTGATAAGAGAAAATACAGAAAAAAGTGCTGCTCTTGTCCAAAAGATGCAATATACGTCTGACTTAGAAAAGTCAAATATACAATTAAATCTTGTTCCTATAAATTTACCTGAATTTTTGAGGCAAAAGGTGCAAGACTATGAATTACAGGCTCATCAAAAGGAAGTTGAACTTATATTGAAAATGCAGGGGAATATACAATCCCCAATTCAAATCGACGTGGATAGGTTGACACGAATTTTTGATAATATCATATCCAACAGTCTGCAATACACTCCATCAGGTGGTAATATTAGTATTACTGTAAAGGATGAAAAAAATTGTATTTCTTATGAGATTTGTGATTCTGGTAGAGGGTTTAGCTCTAAAGATTTAAAAAAGGCTCTTGATAAATTTTATCGAGGAGATGAAGCTAGGCAGACAAAAGGTGGACATTCTGGTCTTGGGCTTTACATTGTCAAACAATTAGTGGAACAGCTTGGAGGTTCTGTTAAAATAGAAAATTCAAAATCAGGTGGAGCATGTGTGAAATTTTGGCATAGCATTTAACTATATATTTTAAATTAAAGGGGAGTGTCTCAAAGCGAAATTTTTAATTCGTGAGGCACTCTTTTTTTGTGAAGTTAAATATATTTTCATTATTTCGACAATGAAAAAAGGCTTATCTCTATTTTGAGACAGGCCTTTTTTAAAGCTTATATTATAGTTAAAAAGATTTATTAGTTAGATTTGAAAGAAAATAGAGACAGTCATTGATAATTTAATTTATATTATTATCTGTAAAATAGTTATAAATTGATATCTATACAGTCAATTATATTCATCTTTTTAACTTTTCTTAACGGAATAAGAGTAGCTATAATACATGCAAGTACAGAAATAATAGTAGCTTGTAAAATTGAAGTAATTGGTATATTAGTGAAATCAAGCTTTTCTATAGTTGCCATGTTTATAATAATAGCACTGGCATACCCAGCAATTGAACCAAATATAGCAGCAAAAATTCCATAATAAACACCTTCCCATAAAAACATTTTATATAAGCTACTATTACTCATACCAATAGCTCTTTTAACTCCAATCTCATTAGTCCTAGTATTTATATTTGTATGAGTTGTGTTAATGATGTTTAAAGTACCAATCAATCCCACAAATAATATAACTGCCCATGCTAGAAATTCTATTTGTTTAAAACTCTCTTTAAGTTGTTTATCTGATTCAATATATGATATCCAATGAGAGCCAGGATTATTTTCACAAATCTGTTCAATAGACAATCTTATTTGTTCTAATTTTGATTTATCTTTAGCATAAATATTTATCTGGTTGAACTTGTTTTTATTTGTCAAGGTGTTATAAACAGAATCATATACAATAACATCAACACCATTTATCCAGCCATTACCTTGTAAAAAGAACATTTTATCTACTGTACTATATATATCTAGTTGTTTTTTGTTGATTGTGATACTATCTTTAGGTTTTAAATTTGTATGTCTAGTTTTTACACCTGGTGTAGAAATAGCAATCGGATTTTTTATAAAACAGATAGAACCATTTTTAAAGTCTTCTAGTATAGAATCTGTAATAGAAGGCATTAAGTCTTTTAAAGTTTGCTCATCAATTCCAATGATTTTTAACATCTCACCACTATTTTCAAAATTTATATCTGTATCTATTTCACCCTGTTTGTATTCAGAGTACTTTATAAAGGAAGTGCGATTGACGTTTTTCATTTTAGCTATTTTATCTAGTGTTGATTTATCAAAACCAGATATTTCATTTGTTAAGGAAAAATCTCCTTCTTTTAAATTACTTACTGACCTAGATACATCTAATACATTAGAGAACTCACTCAGTGCAACGAATACTGTTATACTCATAAATAATGATAGTATAGTTATTATAGTTCTTCCTTTATTTCTTTTTAAGTTTAGCCATGCTAGATGTCTTTCAAAGTTTTTTATTGTTTTTTCTCTTTTAATTTTTCTTTTGATTTTGGTAGTACTACCAACCATAGCAATTTTGGGAGAGACATGTGAAGCATATATTGCTGATGGTAATGCTGAAATAAATGAAAAAATCAAAGATACATTAGTGCTTAATACTAATGGGAACATATATGCTGTTGTATTTTTATGTATAAGCTCAGTAATTTCTTTATTATCATTTGCTAGAAGTATATCTGGATTTAAGATATTAGTGACCATTCCAGTTATGCCTTTAGAAGATATAATTCCAATTACAGCTCCAATAGGTATGGCAACAGTACATAAAATTAAGATTTGTAAAATAACTATCTTATATATCTGGTTTGGTTCAGCTCCTATTGCTCTTAAACATCCATACTCTTTAATTTTCTTTGTAACAGAGATTTTTAAAATATTATAAATTACAAGTCCAGAAGCCAGTAAAACCAATAAGGCAACAAATAAAGATACCAATATAATCATAGATATACCATCACTATTAGAACTATTTTCATCTTTTTCAAACTGTATCTTAAGAGCATTTAAGTAAATCCAATTATATTGAATTGAATTGTGAGAAAGATTTATTTTTTTAGCTAATTGATTTACTATTTCTTGAAACTTTTCTTGCTGTTTTATTTTAAAATCCAAAGAGGATAAAATATATCTCTTAGGTAATAGATTTTCTGATGTACCTTTACCTACAATACCATTTACTATACCACTTACATATCCTGTATAATCATCCTCTAAAATGCCACTCAATTTAAAGTTAGCTGTGTAATTATATGGTGGTATGGTATCATTTAAAAGTGAAATATCTAAATTCATAGGTATAGTCACTCCTAGTCTTGGTTTTATACCCATAAGCTTTAGTGTGTTTTCATCTAAGGCTATTTCGTTTTTATCTTTAGGCAAATGTCCAGATTTTAATTTCATTAATTTTGGGTAGTTAGAAAGTCCTGTTTTATCATACTCTTTTACAAGTACAGAGATACCAGAATCCTTTATTTTACTACTGCCAATAGTTATTGAAGTACCAGCTTGATAAACTCTATCATCTTTCTTTATGTCATCAACTTGATTTTTAGTGAGTTGGTGAAAGGATACATGTCTATCACCATTAAAAGAACGGGCTTGTTCAATTCTTAAATTTTGTAGGATACCAATTGACTGTCCAACCACAGTTGTCATAATAGTTGATAGTACTATTGCTATAATGATGAATGTAGTCATAAGTTTCTGGCTTTTTAATTCTTTTATTGAAAGTGAAAGGTAATTCTTCATTTCTATTTCACCTCCATAAGAACACCATCAATAATTGAAATTTTTCTATCAGCAAGTTTTGCAATTCTATCATCATGAGTAATTACCACTAAAGTCTTTCCAAACTGTTTTGAAGTTTTTATAAGAAGATTCATAACTTCACTGCCACTTTTACTGTCCAAGTTTCCTGTAGGCTCATCAGCAAATATTATATCTGGTTTTGCAATAAGTGCTCTAGCAATTGCAACTCTTTGTTGCTGACCTCCTGAAAGTTCATGGGGAAGATGATTGAGTCTATCTGCAATTCCAAGTAATGATGAAATTTCATTTAAATAGCCTTTATCAGGTTGTTTTTTATCTAGAAGTACAGGCATTGAAATATTTTCAGATGCTGTAAGAACAGGTAAAAGATTAAATTGTTGAAAGACGAATCCAAAGGATTTTCTTCTAAGTGCGGATAGTTCTTTTTCAGTGTGTTTATATATATCTTTATCATCAAGTAACACTTGTCCAGAGGTAGGATTATCTAATCCACTTAAAATATGTAAAAGTGTGCTTTTTCCACTTCCAGAAGGTCCAATTACAGAAACAAATTCACCTGAGTTTATTTCTAAATTTACATTATTAAGTGCGATAACTTTATTGTTATTAGAACCATATATTTTTGATAATTGTTTTGCTTTTATAATCATAAAAAACACTCTCCTTTTCTATATAAGAAGAGTGTAAGTTTTAAAACTCAATTTTTTCCCAACTTTTTAATTTTGTTTACTAAAAGTTTATTTCAAAAAAACACTCTATAAGCTCTAAGTTAATAAAGTTTATAAAAGAGGAGTGAAAGCCTAAAAAATTGATTTAATATTGCTTTAATTTCTTGTTGAGAATTTAACTGTAATTTTAGCACTGTTAGTAGAATTATTTTCAATAGAAATAGAGCCACCATGTTTTTCACATAATATTTTTGAGATATAAAGACCCATACCAAAGTGTGCATTGCTGTCATTTAAAGTCTTATCTCTATAGAAAGGTCTTAAAGCTAATTTTAGAGATTCCTTACTAAATCCTATACCATCATCTTCAATTACAAAGGTAAGGAGTTCTTGTTCAAGATATATAAGTATGGATACAGTATTTCTAGCATATCTAAAAGCATTCGATATTATATTTTCGACGACTCTAAGAATGATATTTTCATCAAAAAATAGATTTATATTATTTATTTGATTTTTAAGTGTAAAAGATTTTCCTTCTTGTTTAGCAATGATAGATATATTTTCATCTAAGTTTTCTATAAACTTGTTTATATTCGACATAGATTTTGAAACAACTAAATCTTCTAATCGTTGAGCATTACTCATATTTTCTACATAGTATTCAATTCTGTTAATATGCTCAGACATAAGTTGTGTGGTTGATAAAATCTTCTCATCACTAAGCTTACCTGTTGGTATGTATTTTGTTAAATAGTTTGAGTAACCTTTTAGAACTGTTAGGGGATTTCTTAAATCATGAGAAAAAGCAGCATTAAGTTGTTTTCTATCATTAATCATAGTCCACATCTTTATGTTGTTTTTATTTAGTTCAGACCTCATTTTTTCAAAAGCATTACATAGATTACCTAATTCATCATTATTATTATATTCTAAGCAAAAGTCTAAATTGTTGTTGGATATTTCCATTGCACCTTTATTGAGTATTTCTATGGGTGTTTTTAATTTTACCTTGTAAAAAATTATATCAGCTAATAATAAAAGTCCTATAAAAAATATAAGTGGAAGTACAAGCTGAAGTATGTTGATTATATTAAGTAATGTTTTATCATAATCACTAAATTGGTTCACATTGTTTTGAACTATGGTTATAATACCTGTATTTATAGGTGTTTTTAAATACTTATCTTGTATAGAATTATATAGATTATTAAGTAAAATGTATGCGAAAGTAGTAAGCACTGATGCTATAATTAGTGAAAATAAAGTAAGAACAAAGAAAGCTTTTTTTAATGACATATTATTTATTTTATCCATTTATAACCAACTCCCCAGACTGTTTCTATATAATTTTCAAGAGTATGTTTTGATAGTTTGATTCGTATTTTTCTAATGTGTTCCATTATAACATCACTATTTCCATTGCTATTGTATCCCCAGACTCTATCATATATTTTTTCTTTATCAAATACCTGTCCAGGATTCATAGAGAGAAGCTCTACTATATCAAATTCCTTTTTTGAAAGTGAAATCTGATTATTATATATACAAATTAACCTTTTTTCGTAATCTATTGTTAAATCATTATAAAATTTAATTTTAGTTTGATTTGACTTCCTTTGTTCACGTCTTAAATGGGCAGATACTCTAGCTCCAAGTTCGTCTAAATCAAAAGGTTTTACAATATAATCATCAGCACCAGCACGAAAACCATTTATCTTGTCAGTATTTTCAATTCTAGCTGTAAGAAATAGAATAGGGCATGATATATAATCTCTAATTCTATTACAAACTTCAATTCCATCTATTTCAGGCATGTTTATATCAAGTAGAATGATATCTGGATTTTTGGATATTTTTTTTAATGCGTCTTTTCCACTTTGAGCAGTGTAAACCTCATAACCATTCATTTCAAAGTAATCTTTTAAGAGTGTTATTATACCTTCCTCATCATCTACGACGAGTATTTTATTGTTCATAAGAATGCTCCCTTCTAAATTAAGTTTGTATAGTATGTATATTTTAGTATAAAAATCTCAATAAATTATCAAATTTTTAGTTATATTTCAAAACTTAATCATTAAAGTTAGTATATTTTTATATATTAAATAAATCAAGGATGAAATTATTAGAAATTTTAATAGAATATATATTTGATATTTAATACTTATTGGTATGCAAAAATATAGCTGATGAAATCTTATAATTTAAGTTGAAAATGGATAAATAGAAAGGAAGGATTTTAATTAAATAAGGTAGATTAATTAAAAAGTATATAAATTATAAAAATGAATTAATCTACATTAATTAGTTGATATATCAATTATTATTGTTTTTTTCAGTTGCTTAAAATATACTTGATATATCAACTAATGTTGTTTTTTAATTAAAAGAAATTTTAGGAAAGATAATATCAACTAGGAGAAATAATATCAACATTGAAGAAGGTAGAGCAAGATTTCTACATAATTGTGAACATTATCTGGCATGTGTGCATTGGTGTTTTAAGCAAGTAATTCAATAGAAAGATGTGACTAAAAATAGAAAGAAATACCATAATCCAAATGTAAAGCTAGAAGACATAATAAGTAAAAAAGTAAAGATATTTAATAAAAGAAATAACTAATAGTGATTAAATTAGTAAATGCTGATAATTAGCATAATCATTAGTAATTATTAGTATTATTTAATTAAATTAATTTTAGCATTATTTTTATGAAATTAATTTTAAATCAAATTAATGAGAACCCCATAAATTTTTTTAACACTTAATTTATGATTTATGGGGTTATGTTCTGTTTTATTTCAAAGTATTAAGTTCATATAAATCAGTTCTTCTGTGCTTAAGAAGTGGTAACTGTTGTCTTATGTCAGGAATTAAATCTCTATCAATGTCAGCATAAATAATACATTCTTTTTCATCAGCTTGAGCAATTATTCTTCCCCAAGGGTCTGAAATTCTTGAATTTCCAAAAGCTATATAAGAAGCATTCATATTTCTAGCAGGTGCAGCACCAACATAGAATATCTGATTATCTAAAGCACGCATTCTTATAGATAACTCCCAATGGGCGGGACCAGTAGTCATATTAAATGCAGCAGGTAAGATAACGATTTCAGCACCTTTAAGAGCCATTAAACGTGATAACTCAGGGAAACGAATATCATAGCAAATAGCTATACCAACTTTTCCATATTCGGTATCTATTACAGTGACATCATTTCCAGCTGTAAGAGTATCTGATTCTTTAAAACTAACTTTTCCTGTAACTTCAATGTCAAATAAGTGCATTTTACGATGTTTTCCAATTAGAGTTCCATTTTTATCAAATACATAGCAAGTATTATAGATTTTTCCATCTTCTAACTCAGGAATACTACCAGAAACTAGATAAATTCCATGTTTCTCAGCTAATTTACTCAATATTGTTGTTGTTTCACCTGGATATTCTTCAGCAAATTTGGGAAAATATTTATTTTCATATGGACAGTTAAACATTTCTGGCAAAACTACAATTTTAGCTCCATTGATGGCAGCTTCTGTTACCATATCTACAGCATGATTGATATTTTCAATTTTATTTTCTGTAGTAATCATCTGACATACTGCAATTTTATAGAAATTCATAGAAATTACTCCTTTCAATATTTTTATGTTATTATAACATATTAAATAAAAATTAGATATTCTTAGATTGACCCAAATGGGTATGGAGAGAAGTGAATAAGAATATTAAAAGGTATATAAAAGTTATTTTTATTATATATGGAACCAATATATTGACTTTTTTTATATATGTTGATAGTATTATTATAGATAAAATAGAATAATTAATAGAGTTTTATAGGGTTCCGCAATTATTAATGATTGGTTTGGTCCGAGATAAAACCCACAACATAGTTTTTGTTGTGAACACGGAAGGACAAAAACCTGGGAGATATTTTATAATATTTCTCAGGTTATTTTATTGGAAAAATAAGAGACATATTTGAAAAGAGGGATGAATTTATGAAATGGTTATTTTTGTTTGTTGCAGGTTTGTTTGAAGTGTTTTGGGCTTTTCAACTAAAAAATTCACATGGATTTTCTAAATTAACTCCAAGTATACTTACTGTTGTTGGAATGATTGTAAGTTTTTATTTTTTGTCATTAGCACTAAAACATCTTCCACTTGGAACTTCATATGCAATATGGACTGGAATTGGTACCGTCGGTACAGCTATTGTAGGCATGGCTATTTTAAATGAGCCTATTAGTATATCAAGAATTGCATGTATAGGTTTTATTGTGGTGGGAATTGTAGGGTTAAAGCTATTATCTACTAATTAGAGTATATTAATTTAAATAAGCTATGAAATTAAAGGCGAGAAAATGTTTAAAAATAATCAACATTTAAAAAGTCTTTACTTCATAGCTTATCTTATTTATAAGTTTATTATATTTGTAAATTATATGTATATACTATTTATCTAATAAAAGAGCAGTTAAATCCATAGGGTCAACTATTACACCATCTTTATAAACACGCATATTTCCAGATGCTATTTCATCTATTAAGATTACTTCATCATTGTAGAATCCAAATTCAAATTTAATATCATAAAGCTCAAGACCTTTTTCAGCTATAGTATCACGAACTATGTTAGAAATTTTTTGAGTCATGCTTTTCATTGAATCAAATTGAGCTTGAGTCATAATGTTTAAAGCTTCTAAACCTTCAGATGTTATAAGAGGGTCACAACGGTCATCATCTTTTAAAGTTGCTTCTACGTAACAATCTAGTTTAGCACCTTCTTCAACACATGAACCATAACGACGTAAGAAACTACCTACAGCTCTATAACGACAAATAACTTCTAATCCATTACCAAAAACTTTTGCTGGTAGAACTTCCATAGTTGCTTCTTCTAAATTAGCACTTACATAATGAGTTTTAATTCCAGCATTGTTTAGAATTTCAAAGAACTTAACAGATGTCTCTAAATTAGCTCTACCAATTCCATCTATACTTAGACCTACACTATTTTCGCCTGGGTCAAATACTCCATCTTTACCAGTTACATCGTCTTTAAATTTAAGTAAGTAATTTCCATTATCTAATTCAAAAACATCTTTAGTCTTTCCTTGATACACTTTTTTCATAAACAACCTCCAAAAAGTTAAATTATTATATTGAATAAGGCATTAGTGTCAAAAAAGTTCTGATATTCGCATGAAAATTTATATTGATACCTTATATTTAATATTATATCACAAATAGAAGGGAAATTTCCGAACAATTTTATAAAAATAACAAAAAAAGTACATTTTATAAAACTTATAATAAGAGAACTAATATAAAATGTTAGTGTCGTTTGTATTGACACACATAAGTTTTAATATAAGAAACTTTTGACACACTTTGACACACATTTAATGATAATTTTATAAAATGCATGAATACAATGCTTACATATATTGGCATGAAAGTTGCTTTAGATATTTAACATATAAACAATAGGGATATATTCTCAAATAAAAAGTAGGGGTGGTTAATAGTGAAGTCAGTTAGATTCTATGGTATAAGAGACACAAGAGTGGAGGATGTGGATGTACCAAAAATATTAGAAAAAGATGATGTAATAATTAAAGTAAAAGTAGCTGGAATATGTGGTTCTGATATATCAAAATATTCAAAGACAGGTCCACATATGGTTGGAGAAATTTTAGGGCATGAATTTTCTGGAGAAGTGGCACAGGTTGGTAAAGAAGTAAGGAGTTTTAAAATAGGAGATAGAGTTGCTGTTTGTCCAGCTATGCCATGTTTTGAATGTGATGAATGTAAAAAAGGCTTGTATTCAAGATGTAATAATGTAGCAATAATAGGAAATAAAGAACTTGGAGGTTGTTTTGCAGAGTATACAAAGGTGAAAGAGAGAAATTTAATAAAAATACCAGATGAGATAAGTTATGAGACTGCCGCTGCGCTAGAACCAGTATGTATAGCAGGACATGGTCTTTTTAGGTCAGAAGCTAAAGTTGGAGATACAGTTGTAGTACTTGGTACAGGTCCAATAGGATTATTTTCAATACAATGGGCAAAAATATTTGGTTCTACAAAAATAATAGCTGTGGATGTATTTGATGAGAAGTTAGACTTGGCAAAAGAGTTAGGGGCAGATATTTGTATAAATGCAAAAGAAAAGAATATTGTAGAAGAAATAAAAAGGTTAACTGATGGAGATGGTGCAGATATTGTTATTGAATCGGCTGGTACTCCACTGACATGTGGTCAAGTACTGTTGCTAGCTAAAAAGGGAGGTACAGTATTGTATGCAGGTGTACCATATGGGGATGTAGCTTTGACTAGAGAGCAATTTGAAAAGATAGTAAGAAGTGAATTAACTGTAAAGGGAACTTGGTTTGGAAACTCCTTTCCATTCCCAGGAAAAGAATGGAGTGCTGGATTGTATCATATGCAAAAGGGTGATATGAATGTTGAAAAATTAGTAACACATAGAATAAATTTAGAAGAAGCACCAGCTTATTTTGAAAAAGTATACAAAAGGGATATTTTCTTTGGTAAGATAATGATTAATATAGATAATTAGATTAGAGTACTAAATAATAATCCATATAAAAAAGGTTAAGAAAGGTATGATTCATATGGCAGGAATAATTATAGCCACACATGGAAATATGGCTAAAGCAATGTTAGAAAGTGCTGAATTAATAGTAGGCAAACAGGAAAATGTAGAAACTTTAGGATTAAACCATGGTGACAGCATAGATGAGTTTAGTAGAAAGTTAGAAGATGGAATTGAGAAATATAAGGATGAAGGGGTTTTAGTATTGCTTGATTTTTATGGCGGAACTCCATTTAATACATCTGCTATTATAATAAATAAATTTGCTAAGGTATGTGAGTTAGAATGTTTGACAGGTGTAAATTTACCTATGCTTTTAGAGTTATTTTTAAACAGAGATACTATGAAGTTAAAAGACTTGAAGAATTTATGTGAGGAAGTTGGGATATCAGGAATCAAAGATGTTAAAACTGTTTTAAAGTTGTAAAATAAATTAAAAATCTGGAGGAATAATTATGAGTAATATAGCATTAACAAGAATTGATGATAGATTAATACATGGGCAAGTTATTACTGCTTGGTGTAAGATTACATCAGCAAAAAGGATAGTAATCGTGGATGATTTAGTAGTAAAGGACCCATTTATAGTTCAAGTTTTACAAATGGCAGCTCCATCAACTGTTAAGGTTGAAGTACATGATGTAGAATCAGGTGCTGAAGTCTTAAAATCACATAATGGAGATGAAAATTTAATAGTATTGGTCAAATACCCTAAAACTGTCTTAGGTTTAGTAAATAGCGGGGTAGATTTAAAGGAATTGAATGTTGGAGGTATGGGAGCAGGGCTTGGTAGAAAAAGTTTTTATAAAAATATATCTGTGTCAGATGAAGAAAAAGAAATATTTAGAGAGCTAATATCAAAAGATGTTAAATGCTTTATACAAATAGTACCAGATGCAAAGAAAATTGATGTAGGAACATTATTGTAAAGAAGACTATCTTGTAAATCTTTAAAAGAAAATAGGGAGGAAGAATATGCACATTTCACTAATTCAAGCAGTATTAATAGCAATTTTTTATTATCTTTCTTGGAGTCCGTGGTTGACTTATGTTGGATTTTTTACATGGAATAGACCTCTATTGGCTGGATTTGTAACGGGAATTATATTAGGAGACCCTGTTCAAGGAGCAATTATAGGAGCAGGTATAAATATGATATATCTAGGTTTTATATCAGCAGGGGGAGCTCAGATGGGGGACCCAGCTTTTGCAGGATATGTAGGTACTGCTTTAGCTATAGCATCTAAGCTAGATGTAAGTACTGCAATGGCAATAGCTGTACCATTGGGAACTGTTGCAACTGTACTTTGGATTGGAAAGATGACAGTAAATTCTTTTTTTGCACATTGGGCTGATAGAGAGGTTCAAAAAGGGAATGTTGATAGAGTAGCATTTATAAATATAGTACCACCACAGATACTGTTATTTGCAATGAGTTTTATACCAGCATTATTAGTTGTTTATTTTGGTCCAAATGCGATAGATGGTATGTTGGAAGTAATGAATGATAATGTGTTACATGTATTTAATGTAATTGGGGCTATGTTGCCAGCACTTGGGATTGCTATGAATTTAAAATTGATTGGAAACAAGTTTACTATGCCCTTTTTCATATTAGGAATACTAATGGCTGTTTATTTTAAAGTAGATATAATAGTAATATCTGTTATTGGAGTAATACTTGCTCTTACAATTACTTCAATTAAGTACGGAAAAGATAGTGCTACATCTTAAATACATGTGAGGGGGAAAATATTATGTCAGATATAAAAAATGAAGTATCTAAGAAAACGTTAAGCAAGAAAGATGTAATAAAATCATGGTTAAGATGGTTTTTCTTTGCACAATCTAATTACAATTATGAAAGATTGCAATCAACAGCTTTTTCACATTCAATGTTGCCAGTACTTAAAAAATTATATCCAGATAAGGAAGAGTTAAAACAAGAAGTGGAGACTCATCTAGCATTTTTTAACACAGAACCTATATGTGGATGTGTTATACATGGAATAACAATAGCTATGGAAGAAGAAAAAGCTAATGGAGCAGATGAAATAAGTGGAGATGGTATGAATGCTATCAAAACAGGCTTGATGGGTCCACTAGCGGGAATTGGCGATACTTTAACTCAAGGAGTTATAACTCCTATAGTGTTGGCTGTTTGTATTGGTTTAACTGAGGGAGGAGCATCAATTGCAGGACCTATATTATTTGTAATAGCTCAATATATAATAATGACTTCAATTTCTTTTGGAATGTGGACAAATGGATATAAGTATGGGAAAAAAGCTGTTGAAAGTATACTTCAAGGTGGAATAGTAAATAAGGTTATAGAAGGGGCTTCTATACTAGGTACCTTAGTCATGGGGGGACTTGTAGGTAGGTTTATTAATTTATCTACACCAATAAGTTATACTAGTGGTGATTTTAAATTTAGTCTTCAAACGGATTTACTTGATAAGATATTTCCTGGGTTAATTCCTTTGGTACTTACTTTATTAGTACTCTTTGCTTTAAAAAAAGGTCTTTCTCCAATAAAAATAATGTGTATACTGATAGTAGTGGGAGCTATTACAGGTATTTTAGGACTATTTTAAATAAATATATATTGGTGTAAGTTAGGATTCTATATCTATTGATTATATTTGTAGGATGTTGGAAAATTTATATTAAAAAGTTTGGCAATTAGGGTAATTTTATAATAGATTAAATTTTAAACTTATGTAAGCTATATGTAGTATTTAATATTTTAAAAAGTATCTCAGAAAGATTTTTAATCAGAATGAGGTGCTTTTTCATTTTTATATAAAATATTAAGTAATTTCAAAAAAATATAAATTTATTTAATTTAATTAAAATATTATAATATATTAGTTACATATTAAAATATATAATCGAGATATTGTTAAGACATTGTCGAGATATTATAATATATAACTAATGTATTATAAATAATAGTTGTAAACTTCCTGTGACATATATTTTAAATGCTTATTCTTAAATTTTTGCATTATTTATTAAAATTTATTATGCTTTAACACTAAATTGAGTTTGATAATTATAAAACAAATAATCAAAAATAGTGTAAAAATTAATACTTTTTGTTAATATTAATAGATAAAGATAATCTAAGGTGGTGATTAAACTGACAATAGAAGAATACAAAAACAAATACTTTACTGGAAATAAAATCGTACTTTCTCTAAATAGTTTTGATAATAAAGAACTATACTATCATGAAACTGAAAATATATTAAATTTAATAAATGAAATAGATAAATTAACATCAAGTAAGATATTTAAAACAATAGAAGATAAAAATGATTTGGCACTAGAGTCTTATTATTCTAGTGTAATAGAAGGTGCTTTTTCAACTAGAAAGATTGCAAAATCTATAATTAGAGGAAAGATGAAACCAAGTAATAAAAGTGAATATATGATTTACAATAATCATAGAGCCTTAGAATATGGATTAGATAACTTAGATGAATTGTATAGTCACAAATTTATATATGATTTGCATCATATATTGGGCGAAAACTGCTTGGATTCAGAAGAATATGAGTATAGAACTGAAAAAGTATATGTATGTGATTCAAAAGGTGAGATTATACATACAGGGCTTGAACCTTTGAAGATATATGACTTTATGAGTAAATTAATAGATTTTATGGAAAATAGCAAAGTAAGTAATTTAATTAAAAGTGCTATAATTCATTTTTACTTTGTATATGTTCATCCTTTTAGTGATGGTAATGGAAGAACATCAAGAGCCTTATCATATCTATATTTGATTGATAAAGGATATGATACTTTCAAGGAGTTTTCAATATCATATATGATATCTAAAAACAGAACTAAGTATTATAAGGCTATACTTGATGTAGAAAACAAAGGAAATAATTTAACTGTATTTATAGAATTTATGCTCAAGTCTATAATACAATCTATTAATGAGATGCGTAATATGCATGATAGAAAATCTTTAGAAAGTATATTAAAAGAGGAATTGTTTGAAAATGACATAACTCTATCAGCAACAGAAGAACATATATTAAAATATATTTGCAATAAAGATAACTATTCTATGACATTAGAAAATTATATAAAAAAGAATAAAAGTAGATACTTAAAGGCTGGAATAAAGGAAATTGAATTAGTTGACCAGTTGATGGAAGTGTTTAATAATCTTGAAGAGATAGAGATTTTGTCTAAAGAAAAAAATATATATAAAGTTAATGATAAGTACTTAAAAATGCTTGATATAGACTAATTTAGATAATCTGGAGAGGGAATATATGAATAATAAGAAAAAGGCATTTTTGATTTCTGGGGCTATAAACGTAATTTCATTAATTATTGTTTTTTCATTGTTTCATTATAATATTATAGAAAATAGTACACAAAATATGATAATAACTGTAATCTTAATTTTTATTTTTGAAATGATAAAAATAAAAATCATAGAGAAATACTATAAACTATAAACAAGAAATATCTTTTCTAAGAGCATATTGTACAATATGCTCTTAATTTAGTTATATAGATTTAATATAAATAATGTATTTTTTGTAGATGATTTATGTAAGATTTATGACCAATTTGTGTATGATTTGTGTTCTTTAATCATGACAATATTATATTGTAAAAAATAAATTTAATAAAAAATGACTTGGAATTTATATTCTAGGTCTTTTTTATATAAAAATTTAATAAGTTTCAAATGTTGGTAACTTTGACAGTAGAAAACGTCTATTGAGATAACGAGGATTCTAATTGAGGGGGAGAGATATTAGCACTTAAAGTAGTATATGCAACAGATAGAATCTTTACAAAAGTAATTTGAATTAAAATGTAAATATAAAGAATAATTAAAAAAATATCGCAATTATTTGTTTTTCATATGGATAAAATTGGTTATTTAATATATAATTACAAGTATAAATAATAAAATTTATTTGTAAAAAGAGTAGCACTTTTAATTCTAAAGGCTACTTTTTTTATACAAAACCCTATTTTTTATAACAATTCATTAACATAAAAATCAAACTTACCTTAAAATATAAATTTACAAATTTTTCAATCAATAAGAAAATTTCTTTATTCCTTACATAATGACTGCAATGTAACAAAATAATTACAAATTAATTATGAAATCATTATAGTTAGAAACCTCTTTAAAATTAGATATTAAGTATCCTTTAGAATTAGAACGGGAACAAAGTTAAAAAATTAAGTAATATCAAATGGACAAGGGGGAAGAAAATAAAATGAAAATACCAAAGAAGATTGCTGCAATGCTTACAGTTACAATGATAGCTGGAAGTTCAACAGCAGGCATAGCTAGTGCACAAACTGTGGCAACAAATTTAACAGGGCAAGAAAGATATGAAACTGCTGTTAAAATAAGTCAAGATGGATGGAAAAATGCTGATGAGGTAGTAATCGTAAACGACTCATCTATAGCAGATGCTCTATCTGCAACACCATTTGCAAAAGCAAAAAATGCTCCAATACTTTTAACAAGTAAAGATAAATTAAATGATAAGACGAAAGCAGAAATACAAAGATTAAAAGCTAAAAAAGTATACTTAATAGGTGGAACTTCTGTATTAAGTACAAATATAGAAAAAGAAATAAAAGATTTAAAAATATCTTTTGAGAGAATCTCTGGAGCTGAGAGATATCAAACATCCTTAGAATTAGCAAAGAAATTAGATGCTATAAGTGATGTTAAGAAAATAGCTGTAGTTAATGGTGAAAAAGGACTTGCAGATGCTGTAAGTGTAGGAGCACCAGCTGCACAAAACAATATGCCAGTAATACTTGCTGATTCTAAAAATGGAACAGCAGTTGCAGACAAATTTATAAAGGATGCTGGAATAACTCAATCTTATGTAGTAGGTGGAGAGAGTTCAATTTCTGAAGCTGTTAAAAATAAACTACCAAATAGTACAAGACTAGGTGGAACAGATAGAAATGATACAAATGCAAAAGTAATAAAAGAATTTTATAAAAAGACAGATTTAAAAAATGCTTATGTAACTAAAGATGGTATGAATAAACAAGACCAACTTATAGATGCACTAGCAGTAGGTGTATTAGGTGCTAAAAATCAATCACCAGTAGTTTTAGTTGGAAAGAACTTATCAGCTTCACAAAAATCTCTAGTTAACTCTAAGAGTTTTGATAAGATAACTAAAGTTGGTGGGAATGGTAATGAGACAGCATTTAATGAAATGAAGTCATTACAAGAAGTAAAAACAGTTGAAGCCAAAACAATTTCTGAATTAAAATCAGCTATAGATAAAGCTACTGCTAATGATGTTATAAACTTCAAACCAACTAGTGAGGTTAAAGAAGCATTTACAATACAAACTGATAAAGCAGTAACAGTAAACTTAAATGGTACATATACAAAGACTGTGACTATCAACATGCCTAATGGTGATGTAAATAACTATGCAAAAGTGGATGATGTAGTTATAGATGATGTAAAAGATGGAACTTTTGTTAACTATGGAAAAATAACTAACTTAAAGGTTAATGATAAAAATGGAGCCAAGATAGAAAATAATTCTAAAGGTGAGATTGGTAGTTTAACAGTAGCATCTGGAGCAAGTCAAGTAAAAGTGACTAATGGTGGTAAGATAACTACAGTTACAAATAATTCTAAAGGGACTACTATAGATAATAAAGGTACAATAAGTAGTGTTAAGGGAGATAATTCTCCAACAATAAGTGGAAATAGTCCAAGTTCTAACTCTTCAGGAGGAAGTTCATCAAGTGGAGGTTCTTCAGGAGGAAGTAGTGGAGGAAGTTCTTCATCAAAGGTAGGTCAAATAAAATTTAGTGCAACAGATAAACAAATAAAAATGGCATCAGGAGATAAGACAGTAGATCCATCAGATGACACATATGTACTAACATTAACAAAAGGAACAGCAAAAGATGGAGATGTAAAGGCTAATGTTGAAGTAACAGGATTACCATCAGGGTTAGATTATACAGCAGAAGGAGATTCATCAGCAAATACAATAACAATAACAGTATCAGGAACAGCAAGCCAAGCAGTACAAACTGATTTAGATAATGTAAGTGTGCTAGTTAAAGCAGGAGCAGTATCTGAAACAACTGCTACAGATTCAGCAGCAAATGCAACATTTGAAGTTAAAAAATATGTGGCAGCGCCAGCAGTAGGTCAATTAACTTTTGATGCAACAGATAAACAAATAAAAATGGCATCAGGAGATAAGACAGTAGATCCATCAGATGACACATATGTACTAACATTAACAAAAGGAACAGCAAAAGATGGAGATGTAAAGGCTAATGTTGAAGTAACAGGATTACCATCAGGGTTAGATTATACAGCAGAAGGAGATTCATCAGCAAATACAATAACAATAACAGTATCAGGAACAGCAAGCCAAGCAGTACAAACTGATTTAGATAATGTAAGTGTGCTAGTTAAAGCAGGAGCAGTATCTGAAACAACTGCTACAGATTCAGCAGCAAATGCAACATTTGAAGTTAAAAAATATGTGGCAGCGCCAGCAGTAGGTCAATTAACTTTTGATGCAACAGATAAACAAATAAAAATGGCATCAGGAGATAAGACAGTAGATCCATCAGATGACACATATGTACTAACATTAACAAAAGGAACAGCAAAAGATGGAGATGTAAAGGCTAATGTTGAAGTAACAGGATTACCATCAGGGTTAGATTATACAGCAGAAGGAGATTCATCAGCAAATACAATAACAATAACAGTATCAGGAACAGCAAGCCAAGCAGTACAAACTGATTTAGATAATGTAAGTGTGCTAGTTAAAGCAGGAGCAGTATCTGAAACAACTGCTACAGATTCAGCAGCAAATGCAACATTTGAAGTTAAAAAACATGCGTCAGATCCAATATCAACAATAGGAAAAATATCTTCTGGGCTATCAAGTTTATTTAATATATTAAAATAAATAATGAAATATGAATAAAAATTAGTTTAATAAGATGTAAATTTTCTTGATAATACTAGTATTGGCTGTAGGATTTTTAAAATAATTTTTCTACAGCCTTTTAACATATAAGAATAGTATAAATCTGAAATAATGTTTGAATAAAGGTATTTAATAAGTATTTATACTAGAATTAATTAGTATAAATATAAAAATTAAGATGTTTTATTATAATTTTAAGTGTCTAAATAGAATCTATTACTTTACATCAATTAAAAACTTCACATAATTTTCATATTAATTATCAATTAAATTCATATACAAGGCTTATTATATAAACATAGAAGATAGTAAAACTAGCTTAAAAACATAATATAATACCCTATACAAAATAGTGGCAACTCTCCCTCACATCCTCAATTGTTGCCACTATTTTAATTTTTTGTAAAAAACAAAAAAACTCCACAAAGTGGAGTCTTTATAAATTTAACATACCCTTTTAATAATATGCTTTACTATGCTTTAAAACAAACAGAATTTTTAATCTCAAGTTTTTTATTTATCTTAGCAACCTTAATCTTAATCTTATCCTTCAAAGGAATACATCCTATATTACTTTCACTTTTTACATCAACACTTCCAACAAATTTACCAGAGTCATTATAATACTTTGCAACACCAACAATATCTCCCTTATGGATAGGATAATTCATATTTTTAAACACTACCTTAGGATTGATATTCTCGTTATCTGAAACAACACCATACAAATCTTTATCAACCTTAACTGTTATCTTAAAATCATCAATACCATCAACACAAGGAGTCTCTATAATATCACCCTTATGTGCTATCTTTTTAGAATGGAAATTATCTTTACCATATTTCAATAAAGTAGCGGAAGAAGAAATTCTATTTTTCTTGTTACCATCACCAAGTACAACACCTATCAATCTATGATTTCTTTCGTTTTTAGCATCTTTAGGTACCATCATAGAAAATGCAAGGCAATATCCAGCATTATCTGTATATCCTGTCTTTATTCCATCAACACCAGGTACTGAAACAAGTAAGGGATTTGTGTTATAATGTGTAAAATCCTTTTTAGTATCATTATATACTTGCATAGTGGTTATTCTTGTAACTTGATTTTCATAATGGTCGTACATATACTTTCCAAGTGTAACTATATCGTGAGCAGTTGACATATTTTCAATAGGAGGTTCTTTATGTTCTGGGTCAGTATATATAGGAAGCCCATTTGGATTAAAATAATACGTATCAATCATTCCTATTTCTTCTGCTTTCTTGTTCATCATATTTACAAAATTCTTTTCAGTTTTACCAATATGTTTAGCTATGGCTATAGCAGCATCATTTCCAGATACTAGCATTAGACCCTGCATAAGCTCTCCTAGAGATATTTCATCACCATCTTTAAGTTTACAAGTAGAACCTCCTACTGAAGCTGTAGACTTGTCTATTTTCACCATATCAGTCTCTTTAACTTGATTTTTATCAACTGCTTCTATTGCCAATAAAAAGGTCATCATTTTACTTAAACTCGCTAATGGCATTTTTTCATCAATGTTTTTTTCAAATAATATTCTTTTAGTTTCCTGGTCTATAAGTAGTGCTGCTCTTGAAGAATTTGGTACTGGTGGAGTATCTGCAAATGCAAATACAGGAGTTATAAATATAAAAATTAATGCAAGTATTGTTAACTGTTTTATTTTTCCTTTCAAAATCTCGTCCTCCATTTCATATATTAATTAATATGCACAAAATAAGTGCTATAAATTTTATTTATTTAGATACTCATTAATCATGTCTATTATATAAGCAATTTCTTCGTCTGGTATCAAAATATTAAAATAAGCTTCTGTTGGCTTAAAGGCTTCACGTATTAAACTATATAGTTCATGATTTTTACTAATTAATTCAGTAATGTTATTATATGGAAAAGTTGTATTTTTAAAACATCTTTCTATCATAAAAGAGCAATGTAGTATATATCCTAGCTTAAATTTGCTCTTTAAGTTTTCATCTATTAATTCTATTATTGTAAATAAGGAAGAATTGACATAGTTGAATAATTTAACAGAGTCCAAAAGCTCTAAGTTTTGGGTCATAAAGTTTATTATTAAACTGTTGTATGATAGATTTGTTTCTTTTATATTTGTAATACTATTGGCATTGAATGTACCTTCTATTATTTTGTTTAGCATATCTAGGCCATATCCATTTAGTAGTTCCTCTATGTGTATAAAAGGGGTGTTGGCTACATTAAAATCTACACTTCCAACAACTGCCAGAATTTTAGTATTACTAAATTTATTCTTATACATTTTAAAACTTTCTATATTATGAGGAACTAAATTAATATTGTATTTACTAATATTTTTAAGTGAAGAATTTATAAAGTCTGCTACTTTCATAGCTGAACCATATCCTGTTATACAAGTAGTTATTATTACATACTCTCTTGACTTTTCAGGATAGTTTATTTCTGTTGAATCGATTGCTGCTCGTCCAATATATGGATTTAAAGAGCTTAAGGAATTAGCTAATTCATCCAAAGTCATTTCTGGTAGTGTACTTTTTCTTACTGCTTCTAAAACTATTGGAGTAGATACCATTTCAATTGAGCGAGTTTTGATTTTTGTTTTTTCTGAAATAAGTTCTCCAAAAGCTATAAGAGAGCCCATATCTGTTAAAAGAAGTACACCCTTACCTTCGTCACATTCTTTTACCAACTCTATAGTTTTATCAAGTATGGTACTTACTTTTACATCAAGAGGCATGTCAATTGCATTACAATGGTTTGTACCAAGCAATGAATTTGCTACATCACACATACTGCTTGCTGTTGAATTTCCATGAGCAAGTATTATGACTCCTATACTTTCAGATTGATTGTTTGGTTCAAGATACATGCTATTTAGAAACATGGATATAAATTTTACTTCATCTTTAGGTAAAGATGTTTGTAAGTCATTTTCAATTATACTTAAAACTATTTTAGCTATATTTAAATCTTTATCTAAGAAAATTTTATCATTATATAAATTGTACTTAGGATTATATGTGTCTTGATTTATATTTTCTATAAGTGCACTTATATGCATTGAAAGAGCAATATAAGTTTGTTTTGTGTATTTGTTTCTCGATATTTTTTCAGCCTCTTTTAAAGAATGTTCAACAGCATAGTAAATCTTTGGATTGATTACTTTAAAAATCTCATTACTTGTATAATCAGAATGAGTTACTGAAGATATCGAAAGTAATTTTGTAGAGTACTTTTCCATGTAATTTATAAACATACTCCTTATATCATTTTCCAGATAAGGAATCTCTGTAGAGTATTTAAATCCATTGTTTGATGTATCTATATTGTATTTAGATAGTTCTTTTGTATATTCAACTTCTAAGTTATTACCATTAAATTCATAAAAAAGCATATAATCAAGTTCTGATAATTTATTTAGATTACTACGATTTTCATTCAATTTTAAAAGACCAATATAGATGTAATCAGGAACAAGGGATAAATCTATTTCTATATTATCCTTAAGTCCAGTTTTGTAATTTAAGAAGGCTCTTGCACTCATAAGTTGTATGTCAGATTTAAGCTGACCTATATTACCAAAACAATCATAAAGGAGTAATGATTTAATTACATCTTTGTGAACTTTTATAGTTGCATTGGTGTATTTTGATTCTATAATAAAGAAGTATTTAATAAGAGATAATCTTTCTTTTAAAGACCTATCCTGTAAAGCAGGTAGGTTGATTGTAACAGGGATTCTTCTTAAAAAAGTCCCAAGCAGAGAAGAATGTATATCTTCTGTTGTGGCACACACAATAAAGACATTAGCTTTGTGCATAATGTCAGATTCTCCTAATCGTCTGTATATGCCTTTGTCCATCAAAAGAAAAAGCATCTCTTGACCTTCTGGTGGCAATCTGTGTATTTCATCTAAGAATAATATGCCTCCATCAGCCTGTGCAACTATGCCGAATTTATCCTTATTAGCACCAGTAAAAGAACCTTTGACATAACCAAATAAATTACTTAATAATAAGTTAGCATTTTCTGCATATTCAGCACAGTTAAATACTACGAATTTGCTTTCAGAAGAAAAGATTTTACTTTCTACAGCATATTTGTACATTGTTTCAGCAAATGTACTTTTTCCAACACCAGTAGGTCCTATTAGTAACGTATTAAGACCTTTTGGAGGATAGAGTATAGCAGATTTAGCTTTTTCTATAGGTAGTTTAAGACTAGAATCATGTCCAAGTAATGTTGAAAAAATATCTTCTGAGTCATTTTTACTTGATTTAAGTAGCTCATTACAATTATTTATAGAAAATTCATCACTGTTCAAAGTACGGCCAATTAAATTTTCTATAATACTAGCATGTAGAAATAAAATTGGCTTACCAGATATTTTCAGAACTTTTTTTTCATTGTATAGGTTATTTAATTCTTTACTGGTATTACTTCTATCAAGAGATGAATGGTTAGCAATTTCTATTGTAGTGAATCCTGTTTTATCTGATTGAAGGTCTTTTAAAGTCATATTTTCACATAATTTATGTAGAGATAATAGAACTTTATCTTTTCTTAGCATATACCGTTTCCTTTCTTTATGTTTAAACTATATTTAAGCTACATTAAATATATTATAATATATATTCAGTATTAAAATAAGGTTTATAGTGGATATTTTGTATTTTACTTTTTAATATGTTGTTTTGTGTAATAGATGGTGTTAAAATAAGAGTTGCATTATATTAAGTATGGATTTTTATAGATTAAATTAGAGTATTATGTTGTTAAATAACTAAATTTAAGTTTTTTAATATACTTAAGTCTATGTAATATCATTTATTAATATATGGTTGGTATAGATGAAGATATATGAAAAAACTGATAAGGTCAAGAATAATTTATATATACACAGTTAATACATATATACATTTACAAATTATATTTTGTATCATAAAAATAATGTTTTATATTGTACATATATAAATATGAAGTTACTATAAGCTAAATACTCAAGAGAAAGAATTAAAAGAGATATAATTTTATTTGTAGTAAAAAGTTATACAATTTAGAAGGTTATATAAATGGTTGAAAGTGTTTGTCAAATATTAATTCAGCCATTTTATGGTGTAAACAAGCTTAAAATTTGATTTTGACAAGCATAAAAAACAAGTTTTTTCATAAAATGTAAATATTGGATATGAATTATTTAAAATAGTTTAAATAAATAATATCTTGTATTAAAATATGAATAATACTATAAAAGAATGGGAGATATGTTTTGTGGATATAGATAGAATTTTAAACTTTTCCTCAAATGCAGGTAAAGCTATGTTGCAAAGTGGAGGAGAAACCTATAGAGTTGAAGAAACGATAGCTAGAATATGTCAATCTTTTGGAATAGACCACGTAGATGTATTTGCAACTCCAACAGCTGTAATGGCATCTGTATTTGTAGATGGGAAATTACATTCAGCAATTAAAAGAATAAGCTCAAGAAGAGTAGACCTAAACTTGGTTCATGAAGTTAACTCATTATCAAGAGCAATAAGTATAAATAATTTAGATATTGAATTATGTGAGAAAATTTTAGATGAAATAAGTGAAGATAACTATTACTCAGATTTAATAACAATATTTTTTGCAGGTATTGCAGCAGCAACTTTTTCGATATTATTTGGAGGAAATGTGGAAGAATTTATAGCTGCATTTACTGTTGGGATTCTGACTAAGTTTGTTATTATGTATTTAAGTAAATCTTCCCTTAATGACTTTTTTGTAAATGCAATTGGAGCAGTTATTATAGCTTCTTGTTCAATTTTAATTTTAAAGCTCGGATTCATAAAGACGTTAGACCATTTAATAGCAGGAGCAATAATGCTCTTAGTTCCTGGGCTTGCTTTGACTAATGCATTAAGAGATTTGTTAGATGGACAGTTGATTTCTGGTCTTGCAAAATTAGCAGAAGTATTTTTTGTAGGTGTATCTATAGCAGTAGGAATGTTCTTGGTACTTGGATTGTACTTCAAGTTAGGGGGGATATAAGTGCATTTGTTTATAGAAGTAATAGCAGCTTTTTTTACTGCCTTAAGCTTTGGAGTGCTATTTAATATGAAAGGAAAAAACTTAATACTAGCAGGAATAGGTGGAAGTATAGCTTGGTTTTCATATAAATTTCTTTTAAATATAGGAGTAACAGAAAACTTATGTTTTTTTATAGCTACAGTTTGTTTTGCGATATATTGTGAGTTATGTGCAAGAATTTATATGACTCCAGCAACTACATTAAGTGTTTGCTGTTTAATAATATTAGTACCAGGTTATGGAATATATAATACTATGTATTCTGTTTTGACCAATAATTATATAAAAGCTGTAGAATATGGGGTGAGTACATTATCGTGTGCAAGTTCAATTGCATTAGGATTGGTATTTATAACTACTGTATTTAGAAAAGTCAACTTATATGGAGTACTTACAAAGATAAAAGAAAATGAAAAATATAAAAAGAGTATAAATAAAATTAAACAACAAAAATAGAAAAAATTGACTTTTAAACAAAAGGATGATAATATAATAACATAAAATAGAATAAGAGTATCCAAATTAAAGAGGATATTCTTATTCTATAAACGTAATTTTTTTTTATTTCAAAAAACTGACAACTTGCATTACGAGTGTAAGTTTTAGAACTCAGTTTGTACCAAAAAATTTGTACCAATGTTAGGAACCTTAATTTAAAATTAAAAGGGGGAAGATTTCAAGATGGAAAAGCTGTCGGATAAGAGAAGAGTCAAGGCAGTAAGTATGGAAACCTTCGTATTTATTGTACTATTGGCGGTAGGATTTGGATATGTAGGAAGCATCATGGGTGCAGGAATGATGTTTAAAGTAATAATGAGTACAGCACATGCGCTTTTATTAGACACAGTATTTTTAATAATGGCTATGGCAGTTCTTGCAGGTGCACTTAGTGCATTGCTTTCAGAGTTTGGAGTAATATCTTTAGTTAATAAGATATTTAAGGGTCTTATGAGACCTATATGGGGCTTACCTGGTGCTAGTATAGCAGGAGTAGTTGCAACATATTTATCTGATAATCCAGCTATTATACCATTTGCTAAAGACAAAACATTTACACAATATTTTAAGAAGTATCAAGTACCTGCTTTATGTAATTTAGGAACAGCCTTTGGTATGGGACTTATTGTAACAACTTTTATGATAGCTCAAGGTAAAGAATATGTACTACCAGCTATAATAGGTAATGTTGCGGCAATAATAGGTAGTATTATTAGTGTTAGAATTATGTTGACTTTTACTAAAAAGTATTATAATTATGACCCTAAAAATGATACTGAAAAGCAAATAAATGATAAAGGTGCAAAACTTGAAGAGTTTAGAGAAATAAGAGATGGTAATGTATTCCAAAGAACATTGGATGCTATACTTGAAGGTGGTAAGTTAGGTGTTGAAATGGGTATGGCTATAATACCAGGAGTTTTAGTAGTTTGTACATTAGTTATGTTATTAACTTTTGGACCATCTACAGACCCTGCTACAGGTCAAGCTGTTTACACAGGAGCTGCATATGAAGGTATAAAATTATTACCTGCTATTGGTGATAAGATTAGCTTCATAATAGAACCATTATTTGGATTCACATCACCAGAGGCAATAGCATTCCCTGTAACTGCATTAGGAGCTGTTGGAGCAGCAATATCTTTAGTACCAGAGTTTATAAAATCAGGCGCTATAACTCCTAATGATATAGCAGTATTCACAGCAATGGGTATGTGTTGGAGTGGATATTTAAGTACACACATAGGTATGATGGATGCTTTAGATGCAAGACCATTGGCTGGTAAAGCGATACTTTCGCATACTATAGGTGGTTTATGTGCAGGTATATGTGCCCACTTTATATTTATGCTTGTTGGATAGAAATGTTTTATAATTGAAGTATTATAATTTATGAAATTGAATAAAACTATTGATTTAAGTATGTAAAAACTAAATTAGTAATTTAAATATATAGGTGCTGTTTTGAAATAGAGATTTATTTTCATTTTAAGACAGCACCTTTTAGTAATTTAAGTACATTAATTAAATGTATTGATTGAATTTATTATGATAAAATTGTATTATATAAAATAGAGCCAATTTAAACAGTAACAATAAGGAGGAATTGTAGTAAATGAAAAAGGAACGACTACAACATGAAGACTTAAAAGAGTATGATTATGATGAAGATGGCTATCTCAGTAAAAAGATAATTATTAAGGACTTCATAAAAACTATATTGGTTATGACAATTGCTACTGGAATATCAGTAGTTTTTGAAAAGGTAGGTTTTAATGAATCTAATATTATACTAGTATACATATTAGGTGTACTATTTGCTACAAGTATAACCTATGGATATTTTTTTGGAATACTTTCTTCAGTAATAGGAGTGCTATCATTTAATTTTTTCTTTACGCATCCATTATATACTTTTTTAGCTTATAGAAAAGATTATCCTATGACCTTTTGTATTATGCTAATGGCAGCAATTATAACAAGTACTTTAACTTCTAGGATAAAAAGAGAAGTGAGACTTTCTCATAAGAGAGAAAAAATGATAAGATTGCTCTATGAGAATAACAAAACGTTGCTTAAAGCAAAAAATAAAAATCAAATTATTGAATTTTGTGGGTCTAATTTAGTAAATATATTAAATAGAACTGTAATAGTGACTATTGCAGATGAGAATAATAATCTAGGTAAGCCAAGTATTTATATTTGTAACAATGATGGAAGTGAGAATATATTCCATTCAGTATTAGAAAAAGAAGCTATAAAAGAAGCTTTTAGGACAGGTAACCCAGTTGGAATTGGGACAAAATATTGTAAAAACAGCAGTGCATATTATTTCCCTATAAAAGGTCAAGAATCAAATGTTCTTGGTGTTATAGGTGTTGCGTGTTTTAAGATAGATATTATTACAGAAAATGAAAAGATACTATTAGAAGCAGTTTCAACACAGGTTGCGTTGGCAATTGATAGAGAAAATTTATTTGAGAAAAATAAAAAAGCAAATCTTGAGGCAGAGAGAGAGAGATTAAGAGGAAACTTGCTTAGGTCAATTTCTCATGATTTAAGAACTCCACTTACAAGTATATTAGGTTCATCTTCAACAATACTTGAAAATGATGATGTGATAGATAAAGAAACTAGAGTAGAATTATTGAAAAATATATATGAAGATACGAGTTGGCTAACTCATTCTGTTGAGAATATACTTAGTATGACCAGAATAGATGAAGGAAAATTGGATATTGAAAAACGACCAGAAGTTGTTGATGAAATAATAGCTGAATCTATATTAAGAGTCAAAAAGTTTGCCAATAGTAGAGACATAAAAACAAATATTCCAGATGAGATAATAATCGTTCATGTGGATGTATTATTAATAGAACAAGTGTTAGTAAATCTAATTGATAATGCTATAAGGCATACACCTAAAAATTCTAAGATAGAACTAACTGTAAAAAAAGAGTCAAATCAAGTACTATTTGAAGTTGCAGATAATGGAAAAGGAATACCAAATGAAGATATCGGGAATATTTTTAATAGGTTTTATACTAAGAATAAGTCTAGAAATCTTGAAAGAAGAGGTATTGGTCTTGGATTGGAGATATGTAAATCTATAGTAGAAGCTCATGGTGGAGAAATTGTCGCCTTTAATAATCCTTCTGGAGGAGCTACATTTAGATTTAGCATACCTATGTATGATGAGGAGGGGAAAGACAAGTGGAAATAAAGCCATTAGTTCTAATTGTAGAAGATGATAAGCCAATTTGTAAATTTATAAAAGTATCTCTTGAAACTCAAAATTATAGGTGTGTAGAGACAGATAATGGAGGAACAGCTATATCACTTATACATTCTCTTGACCCAGATTTGATAATTTTGGATTTAGGACTACCAGATATTGATGGGATTGAGGTAATAGGACGAGTTAGGGCATGTGCAAAGACTAATAAAATAATTGTTGTTTCAGCGAGAGAGCATGAGAGGGATAAGGTGGAAGCTTTAGATGGAGGAGCAGACGATTATTTAACTAAACCTTTTAGTGTAACAGAGCTTTTGGCTAGAGTACGTGTGGCTCTTAGAAATAAAGCTCAACAGGATAATATAAATAATGATGCTCCAAAGTCTTTTGAAGTTAAAAACCTAAAGATAGATTATGAAAATCATATTGTGTCAATTAATGGTGAAGAAATACATTTAACTCCAATCGAATATAAGATTATTGAGTTGATGTCTAAGTATTCAGGAAGAGTCTTAACCCATAAGTTTATAATAGATAAAGTTTGGGGAAATTACTATGAAAGTGAAAATCAGTCGCTTAGAGTTTTTATGGCAAGTATAAGAAGGAAAATTGAAAAGAATCCTGCTCAGCCAGAATATATTTTGACTGAGGTTGGGGTAGGTTACCGTATGGCGGATGAATAGATACTAAATGATTAGTTGCTGAGTGGTTACTAAATGAATATGAGTAATAATCAGATAGAAATTATTTGTTATGTAAGAAAATCTAAGTATTTTAAATCGAATACAAATAGCTATGTATATTTTACAATGAAATGGATAGAGAGTTAATCTATCTAATCTTGAATTTACATAGCTATTTTATTTTTTTAAGAAAATACAAAGTGGATGATGTATTTCTGTAATAGAAAAAGTATCCAATTTTAGACTAATTACTTGTGTAATATTAACTTGTAAAGTTAGGATTTGCCTATTTCATTTTTTTCTTAGTTTTGACTTGTCTTACAGCTATCATTGCAATTGCAAGAAAACTCAATGTTGTACCAACAAATACTGGGTAATGTCCTATAAATCCAGCAATACATAAACATATTCCTATCACAAACAACAAGAAACTAAATATTTTCATAACTATTCTCCCATTAAAATTTAATTTATTAAGCATATTTTAGCATATATTAATAATAAAATCCTCAGTTTTGATGGCGTGGAAAAGTATATCATATTTTATGCTTTATTATGTCTTCTTCGTTGATTACTTATTAGACCACACTTTTTAAAGTGTGCTAAGTGTTGTTTTGCAACAAACTCTTAATAACTATATGCTAATAAGTGTAAGGGAAGTAAGTAGAATTGTTAAATATAGCATCTATATGGATAATATCAATTTATATATGGATAATATCAATTTAACATTTTTTTTTGATATAAAAAAATTGCCCTTTTTGTCTTTTTATATCAGCCTTTGTGATATTATATAATATATCAAAGTAACAATCTAGATAATTTATTATTGAAGAAATTTTAATATATAATAGTTTTATATTTTTAAATGAATGAAGTATTATCTTCATATATGATTGGAATACTTAATTGAGGTGGAGATTTGTCATTTATATGAGAATTAATTATAAACACATAATGAGATAATTAATTATAAATATATTAAATTAGGTATTACAAAACTCTATTGTACGATTGACACAATAATAATTCTATTTACTAAAAAATAGAACCTCATTAAGGTACTATTTTAAAACATAAAGAAATATAATATCATTGCCAAATATATAGCAAAATTTTAAAAGCTTTAAAAATTCAATCTGGAAAATGAATAAAAGGAGATATATATATAAATGGATGTAATAAATTTAATAGATGAGTTGGATGAAATTGTATATGTTTCTTCTTTAGATACATATGAACTTTTATATATTAATGAAATTGGGAAAAAGGCAATGGGACTTAATGATATATCCCATTTAAAATGTTATAAAGCATTACAGGGGAAAGATTCTCCCTGCGAATTTTGTACAAACTCTATTTTAAAAGAAGATGAATATTACATATGGGAAAATACGAATACTCGAACAAATAGACATTTTATATTAAAGGACAAGTTAATTAAATGGGAGGGCAAACATGCACGATTAGAAATAGCTCTTGATATTACAGAAAAGGAAGATATAAGTAAGTCAATAGCAGAAAAATTAGAGATAAAGGAGTTATTAGTTGGATGTATTAAACATCTTATAACAGAATCTAATTTTTCTGATGCTGTAAATCTTGTATTAACCAATATTGGTAAATTTCATAAAGCTGATAGAGCATATGTTTTTGAAGTATCAGAAGATAGAAAAAAAGTAACTAATACATATGAATGGTGCAATGAAGGTGTTGATGAACAAAAACAGGCACTAACAAATCTTGATATTAATGAATTAAAGAATTGGTTTTTATTATTCGAACAAAAAGGTTTTGTAATAATTGATGATATAGAAAATATAAAAGAAGAACAGCCAATAGAATATGAAATTTTAAAACCTCAAAAAATTGAAAGTTTAATGACATCTTCACTAAAACAAGATGATAAAGTAGTAGGGTTTATTGGAGTTGATAATCCACATAAAGCTGTTGGAGATACCTCTCTTTTGACATCCCTATCTTATTTTTTATTAACTGAGATGAAAAAAAGAAAAGTAGAAAATAAATTAAATTATATGAGCTACTATGACTTCTTGACTGGTGCATATAATAGAAATAAATATATTAAGTATATAGATAATTTTCAAAAAGGAAAAGTTAAATCCATAGGAGTTGTATTTGTAGATATAAATGGGTTAAAAGATATTAATGATAACTTTGGACATGCTAATGGCGATTCTGCTATTGTGTCAGCATGTGTAATAATAAAAAAATACTTTCATTCTTATAATGTTTACCGTATTGGAGGAGATGAGTTTGTTGTATTATGTGAAGATATATCAAAACAACTATTTGAAGAATTAGTGAGTTGGTTAAGTGAAGAATTTAAGGATGAGATGATATATAGTGTAGCAGTGGGCAGTATTTGGAGTGACGATAATATTGATATACATAAGCTAATTAAAGTTGCTGATGAGAGAATGTACCAAGATAAGAAGAGGTATTATAATAAGAACAAACTTAGAAATAATGAAATGAAAGTAATTAGTGACTTAGCTGATTCGACGAATAATATTTTATTTAAACATAAAGAGTTAGTTGATAAGGTTTATTTTGATGATTTAATGATAAAAGGGTATTCTAAGGCTTATGAAAAATTAGCTTATAATACATATGATATAATTTTATCTATTTGCATTGATACGAATTTAATTACTCCAATTTATCAATCAGAGAGCAATATTTTTAGTTTTCCTATAAAGGAAAATCTTGAAAAAACTTTTTCATACATAAAAAAACATTTAATTCATCCTGATGATATAATATTATTTAATGATAACCACCTTCTAAAATCTCTTGATAGTCTTAATAATAGCAAGCAAGACGATTTAGAACTAAATTTTGAGTATAGACGTTTAGGAATAGATAAAAAGTACTATTGGGCATTAATTTATATGTTAAAGATTAGTAGTAAAAATAAGTTAGGTGAGAAACAAACACATATTTTAGTTGCTATAAAAAATATAGATTATCTTATGCAACTACATAAAAACCAAAAAGATACATTAACAGGACTATACAATTATGAAAGTTTTTGTGAACAAATAAGTTTAATGCTTAAAAGATATCCTGACAAGCGTTATGCAATTATAATGATGGATATAGATAAGTTCAAGGTAATTAATGACATTTATGGAGTTAGAGGAGGAGATAAAGCTTTAATATATGTTGCAGAGTTGATTCAAAAAAACATTGGTTCTAATGGTATATGTTGTCGTATGTATGCAGATGTATTTTGCATTTTTTATGAGAGTTACTCTGATAGAGATATTCATAAGGTAATTTATAAGATTAAAAATAGCTTAAATAGAAAAAAATTTGAATATATGTTAGTACCATGTTTTGGGGTTTATAGAATTTTGGATAATCATATTCCAATTACAAATGCGTGTGAAATGGCAGGATATGCTCACAAAAAAGTAAAGAAACAAAGTATCAATAACTATATATTTTATGATGATACTATAAGAAATGATGCACTTGAAGAAAAACAGATGGAAAGGGAAATGGAATACGCACTTGAAAATGGGCAATTCCATGTATATTTACAACCTAAGTATAATCTTAATGCAAATAAAATTGTTGGTGCAGAAGCATTGGTTAGATGGGTTCATCCAGAAAAAGGTATAATACCTCCAATTAAATTTATTTCACTATTTGAGAAGAATGGGTTTATTATCAGATTAGATATGTATGTATGGGAACAAGTATGTTCTTTGATTAGAAAATGGATAGATTTAGGTGAAGAGCCAGTTCCTATCTCTGTAAATGTATCAAGATTACATTTGCATAATCCACATTTTAAAGAAATTGTTTTAAGTTTAATAAATAAATATAGTATACCAAAATCTTTTTTAGAATTAGAGCTTACAGAAAGTTTATTTATTAAAAATATAAAATTATTTACTAAGATAATAGCCGACCTTAGAATGGATGGTATTGTTTTAAATATGGATGACTTTGGTTCAGCATATTCTTCATTAAATATGTTAAAAAATATTAATATTGATACATTAAAGATAGATTGTGGTTTCTTTAATGAGGAAGGAATCACAGACAGAGAAAAAATAGTTTTAAAGCACACTATAGCCATGGCAAAAGATTTAGATATGGATGTAGTGGCAGAAGGTGTAGAGACAAAAGAACAAGCTGAATTTTTAGTGACTTTAGATTGTGTGGTAATTCAAGGTTATTATTATTGTAAGCCTATTCCAAGTGCTGATTTTGAGAAGTTACTTTATCAAAAATAAGCTAATTATTCCATTCTAAATGTAGGTAGGATGGAGTAGTTCAAAATAATTAAATAGAAGTAGAAAATAGTGAGGATATAATTTTTAAAAAGTATAATATTTATGGATTAGGAGCGAAGTTTATGATAGTGGGTATTATAGGTCCTTCAGACTCTGGGTTTAAGATAAAGGATGATTTAAAACAGATAGACAGTGATTTAAAGACTAAAATATATGTAAGAGAAAAAGTAGTAGATACAATAGAAGTTATTTCTAAATGTGAAGACGAATGTGATGCTATTATATTTACAGGATGTGCAGTTTATGAATTTATAAAATCTAAGTATGAGATAAGTAAGCCACATTCATTTGTACCGAGAAGTGGGACGAGTATAATGAAGGCATTTTGGGCAATAAAAAGTGCAAATATAAAATTAGATAAATTCAGTATAGATGTAGTTGATAGATATGTTGTGGAAGATGCACTTAAAGAATTTGATATTAAAGCAACGAGTGTATTTTGTAATCCATTTTCTTTGGAAGTAGGAGAGTCTGAACTTGTAGAATGGCATATAAAATTATTTGAAGAAAATAAGACGGATATAATGTTGACTGGTTTTGGTGCAGTATATAATGAATTAAAAGAAAGAGGCTATCCTGTATTTCGTTTACAAGCTACTATACAATTAATCAAAGAAAGTTATGACAAGGTAAAGAGTGAATATGCTCTAAGTAAGGCAAGATTTTCCCAAATTGCTGTTGAAATATTGAGTTTAATAGATTATAAAGAGAAGATAGATAACTATTATTCTGACATGATAAAAAAATCAGATATGGATAAGCTTGTAGTAAACTATGTAAGAAGCATTCAAGGTTCCTTATTTTTACTTGGAAGAAATGATTATGTTGTATTTGTTCATAAAGGGGTAGCTGATAATGAGTATAATTATGATAAGCTATTCAATCTAAAGAGAGAGATAAAAGACATGGGCTTTTCTCTTAGTATAGGAATTGGTACTGGAGTAACTGCGTATCAGGCTGAAAATAATGCACATAAAGCATTAAGACACTCCATAGATTCAAAAGAAATTGGTATATATTTGGTAGATGAAGATGAAAACATAAGAGGACCTTTAGCTTCCGAAAATGAATTAAATTATTCTTTGATGCTATCTGATGAAAAGGTAATCGAAATATCTAAAAAGACTGGAATGAGTTGTGAGTCAGTTGCAAAAATTATTGCTATAAATGAGAATAGAAAAAGTAAGATTTATGATTCAAAAGAGTTAGCAGAGTATCTAAATGTAAGTGAAAGAAGTGCAAGACGTATATTAAATAAAATAGTAAATGCAGGTTTAGGTCGAATATGTGCAAAAGAGACTAGTATTGGTGGAGGAAGACCAAAAAATATTACTGAAATACTGTTTTAAGATATTTTATAAAACTGTATAAATCATTATATTGTATAAAATTCTACAACAAATTACTATATAAAGTATTAAAGCTTATTATGAAAAAAATTAGAACAAATAATTATGTAAAATACTAGAATAAATTATTAATATAAAATACTAGAGCCTATTATTAAAAATGCTAGAATAAATTATTATGCAAAATATTGAAGCTTATTATGAAAAATGTTAGAACAAATTACTATATAAAATATCAAAGCTTATTATGAAAAATGTTAAAACAAATTATTATATAAAAATACTAAAACCTATGTAAAACAACTCTAATATATAACTTATAAAGTTGAGGATACATAGGTTTTTATTTTTATAATTTAAAGAGTTCTATTATGATATTTATAATTTAATCATATGATAAACTATTTTGGCAGTATCATATAATTCGTCTATATTTACATATTCATTAACTGTGTGTACATCATACATACCTAGACTTAATATAGCACAATTATATCCAAGATTAGCTAATATATTTGCGTCACTTCCACCACCAATTACCATTGGATTTGGAACAACACCAACTTGTCTTATTGCTTCTTCACTTAACTTGAAAACATGACTATCTCTACTAAGTTCAAAACTAGGGTAAGACATATTATGTTCAAAAGTATAAGTAGTATTAAATTTAGATGCAGCGTCCTTACAACATTTTTCCATATGATTAAGCTCATACTCTAAAGTTTCAGGTATATGAGACCTAATTTCAGCAGTCAATGTAACCTTATCAGTTACTATGTTTGTAGCTCCACCACCTTCTATTTCACCTATATTTGAAGTAGTCAATGAATCTATTCTGCCTATGTGCATGTTGCTTATTGCATGAGAGGCTACTAATATAGCATTTAACCCTTTTTCAGGTTCTATACCAGCATGTGCTTTCTTTCCTTGAAAAGAGATTTTTATAGATTGTTGAGCAGGAGCTTTGTATGCTATCGAACCAATAGCTCCACCAGAATCTAAAATCACCATATCTTTACAAGGCAAGTTGTCAGGATTAAAGTTTTTGACACCATGCATACCAGCTTTATCATCTGCACCAAGTGTAGTAGTTCCATCACTTCTAACTACATTACCATCTAGTATTGGTTTTACACCTAAACAAGGTTGAACTTGGTCCATGTGTGCACATAAACAAAGTGGTCTACTTCCTTCTTCACCTTTTATATAGGCAATGACATTACCTGTATTACCACCATATTTTTCACCTGCATCATCTATAATGGCATCTATATTTCTTTCTTTTAAGTAGTTTACCAACCACTTAGACATTTCTAATTCTTGATTAGATGGGCTATCAATTCTAACCATATCCATAAAATTATTTATAAGTCTATTTTTATCTAACATAAATTATTTCTCCTTTTAGAAAGATTTAAATAAATTACATGCTATATGAAGGAAGTATTCCAGGTCCTAGTGGAATATTAAATACCATAAACAATATTAGTAGTATAGTCCACACTATTAAGAATGATATAGAGTATGGTATCATATTAGCAATTACAGTACCCATACCAGCATCTTTATCGTATTTTCTTGTGAATGCTAGTATAATAGGGAAGTACGGAAATAATGGGCTAAGTGGATTTGTTATACAATCACCTATACGATAAGCCATCTGAGTAAGTGCTGGATTGTATCCAACCATCATAAACATTGGTACAAATATAGGTGCAAGAATAGCCCACTTTGCAGATGCACTACCTATAAATAAATTTATAAAACATGATAATATAATAAATCCTATCAACAATAAAGGTCCATTTATTCCTGCTGATTTTAAAAATTCTCCGCCCTTTACAGCTAGTATCAGACCTAAATTACTATTTGTGAATAATTGCAAAAATTGTGAAGCAGCAAATGCTAGTATTATATATCCACCCATATCACTCATTGCACTAGCCATTATAGAGACTACATCCTTATCCTTCTTTATTTTACCTATAGTTTTTCCGTATACAACACCAGGTATGAAAAATGCTAGTGCTATTATAGGTACCATACCTTTCATAAGAGGAGCATTGTTTGATAGTAAATCTCCTGTTTCTGGGTCAGCTAAGAATGGTTTTTTACCGATTACACTAAGAGCTACTATAATAGCCACATATATTAATATACTTATACCAGCTTTTTTAAGCCCTTTCTTTTCTACATCACTAAGACTTCCATCAACATCTAGTTCTGCATTTCCTTCATATTTACCAAATCTAGGAGCTACAATTTTTTCTGTTACCCATGTTGCCAAAAGTATTAGAACAAAAGTTGATGCTATCATAAAAAATAAGTTCATTGTTGCATTGGCTTGAAATCCAGAATCAATCATTTGAGCTGCTGGAACTGTAAAACTTGCAGCAAGTATATCATTGACACTTATCATAATGTTTGCGGCAAATCCTAGACAGACTGCTGCATATCCAGAAAATAAACCTATAAGTGGATGTCTACCAACACCAAGATATACAAGTGCAGCTAATGGTGGAAATAATATTGTACCTGCATCTGAAGCTATATTGGCAAGCATACCTATAGTCATTACAACAAGAGTTACTCTTGTTTCAGGAATCTTGCTTACTGATGCTTTGATTGTTGCTGTCATAAGTCCTGTTTTGTCACATACACCAGCACCTATCATAGTTACTAGAACTAGACCCAAAGGAGCAAACCCTTGGAAATTGCTGACTATGTTTCCTAAAAGAATTTGAAGCTGTTCTACAGTCAATAAATTTACAGCGGTTATAGTTTCTCCAGTACCAGGATGAACTACTGATATCCCCATAGAACCAACTAGACTAGATAGTATAAGTAAAAGTACACATAACCCTAAAAATATTGTAACTGGGTCTGGTAGTTTATTACCAACAGTTTCTATTCTGTTTAATGTCCTGTCAAAAAAGTTTTTCTTCTTAACTACGTTATCATTCATAATATCCTCCCTAATGTTTAAAAATATAATTAAAAAATAAGTATTGTGGTTAATCTTACAATTTAAATTCTGCTTGTCGATTTAAGACGTGTCCACAATATGTCCTAAAAAAAGTATAAAATAAACTTTTTCCTGTGTCAATGCAGTTTTCTGAATTTTCTGGTTGAGTGGTGTTAGTTAAATATGCTTTAAGTAGATTAATGACGAATTATATCTAATGTATTTAAATAACATATGCGCTTTAAAATTAATTTTAAAACAAAATTTTATGAAAAGCTAGTGGAAGATTAAGTTATTAAAATAAGTAGCGTAGTAAAGTGTTAGATTTTTTAATTAATCAAAGAAATTTACTTTGTATTTTCTACAAAAATCTGTGAATATCTTTTGAATTATGTAGAGGATATAAATTTATTTTATTTACATAGATTAGATTTTGTTCTAATTTACTGTATTCAAATGGTTTTCCATGTCCAGGATAAATCATTTTAGGTTTTGTATTGATAATTGTTTTCCAAGATTGAATAAATTCTAGTTTGCTTTCTGCAAATATGGTAATTTTGTGAGTACTTGGAAATCCATTCATTGCAGAATCTCCACAAAATAAAACACCATCATCAATTAGTAGTGAAATTGAATCATCAGTATGTCCTGGTGTATCTATAATTTTTCCATTTAGTTCTTTTTCAATTTCTTTACGATTCTTGTCAGACACAAGAATACACCTTTTTTCAAATTCTTGTTTAAGTGGAGAAAAACTATGCTCACCTTTTCCAAATAGTTTCATAATTTGGCAAAAGAGAAAGGCAGTACGGCTGGTACAACCACCAATAAAAGAGTTTTGACCTTTATATAGAATTTCTAAAGCTTTATCATGCATAACAATCTTTGTATTAGGAGATTCGTCTAGAATCTGATTTAGAAAACCAACATGGTCATCATGAGCATGAGTTAGAAATATGTATCGAATATCTTTGATTTTTATGTTGAATTTAGAAATTCGTTTTTTGAAATGTTTAAAACCATTTTCATATCCAGTATCAATCAAGACAAAGCCATCTTGAATAGGGTACAACCATGTATTTATAATTCGATTTCCTGCATTAAACATTTTTTCACCACCTTGAATTAGAATAGAAATTTATATTAATTAGAAAGAATATAGCATAGTTCTACTGATATTTCAACGTAGCTCTAAAAGTTTTAAGGAGGATAATATATTTTAGTTTAATCTAAAAACTAAAAGAAAAGAAGTATACTGTTACAAAAACAAAGAGTGGTATAACTTTTACAGTAGATACCACCCTATTATAAAAATAGACTTATAAAGTTTTATCGTGTTTTTCTAAGAATGTTAGATATTCTTTTTTAGTCATAACTGGAGTAAAGGTATCTAATATATCTTTAGCATCCTTAGCATTATCAAAAAGAAGGTCTACAACTGTAAGTGCCATTGCTTTAGCAGGAATTATGTAAGCTAAATCTTCATCAACTATTTCAAAATCTCTTGTATGAAGAGCTCCTTTTACACCACCAATCATAGGGTGAAGAGTAGGCATTATATGAGACACATCTCCAAAATCAAAAGAGCCTGTAAAATCTCCACCATCAATAACTTTTCCTTTTAGACCTAAATCTTCAAGATTGTTTTTAAATAAATTATCAAGACTTTTGTATCGTAATATTGGAAGATATCCAGGAATTTCAGTTATCTCAACATCAGCTCCAACTGCCATTCCACCAGCCATCAAAGCCTTATTTATTCTTTCATTAGCATCAATCATACCATTTATAGTTCTAGCTCTAACATATGATTCCATATGAACATCAGCAGGAACAACATTTACTATATCTCCACCTTTTGTGATGATAGGGTGGAATCTAACTCTTTCAGACTCTTTAAAAGTTTCTCTAAGTGCATTCACGTTGTTTATAGCAAGCATTGCTGCATTTAAAGCATTTATTCCATCATGTGGAGCAGAACCAGCATGAGATTCTTTACCTATAAATTTAACCTTTTTTCCAACAAATCCATTACTCTCAGGACCAACTAGAGCCTTATCTTCTCCTAAATCAGAAGCATGAAACATCATAGATATGTCTATATCATCAAAATAACCTCTTTTTATTAATTCTTGTTTTCCACCAAAATAAGTTATTTTTCCTTCTTTTTTTAATTGCTCTCTGTATTCCAACTCAATAAACTCTTCAGCAGGAGTAGCCATAAAAGATACTTTACCATCTAAATGTTCTAAAACGCCACTTTTTACTAAACCAACAGCAGCACCTAACATTCCAGCTATTTGAATATTATGTCCACAAGTATGAGAAGCACCTATTTCATTAGCATCTTTATGTTCTTTACATGATATACCATCCAATTCTCCAAGTATAGATATATGAGGACCTTTCTTGCTAGAATTTGCATCTGCTTTGCATCCTGTAACTGCTATATTTTTTTCTACAGATAAATTTAATTCTTGCTCAAAAAAGTTTGAAACAGCTTCTGTAGTTTTAAATTCTTTATATCCATATTCTGGATTTTTGTATATTCCTTGACCTATTTTTAATATTTTTTCTCTATTTTCATCTATAGTTTTTATTACTAGAGATTTTAATTGTTCTTTATTCATAATAAATTCCTCCTATATTTTACCTTGAATACTTAAAACTATATGAGCTATACTCGCACATGCAAAGAATATAGTTGTAAATACAATAAGTGAAATTATAACTATTTTCCATGACATTTCTTTTAAAGCTTCTATTTTGTTTCCAACAGAAATTCCTGCAAAAGCTAGTAGTGGAGTAGTTATAGCCATAAAGTTAATATTATTAGTGTTAGTTAAGAATACTTCAGATGTTGGACTATATGGCATACTAAGTAAAAGGCCGATTATAGTTGCAAATCCAAAAGCTGGAAAGATTGATTTAGGAAATAAATCTTTTATAATCATAGCTGCCATAGCAGCTAATATTAGCATCACCATACCAGGAAGAGCTGTAACTATAGATGTACCAACGCTAATTCTTTGTCCTATAAGAATTATAACTCCAATAACAGACATAACCAATAATTGATATGAACTTTTCTTTAAATTTAAATTAGCAAACATTTATTAGCACTCTCCTTCTGTAGATTTAATTTCTTTAGTTTTTTTATTTCTCGAAAATTTTGGTTCTAAAATCTTATACATAAAATTAGTAAATGGTAAGGATACAAAAACTAAGAATATAATTCCTGTTATACTAGACATCATATTGCTTGTTGCAGCATAGGCAAGTATTGTATCTGCCATTTCAGGTGGTACCATGGTAGATAATGAACCAGCAGCTGCTGTCATCATACTTCCACTACCAACACCACAGGCCATTCCCAAAGCATATGGGTGAAGACCACTATAAATAGATATTGAACCTAGTACACTAAAGTATATAGTACCAAGAACTGTTCCCATTAAATATGTACCAAGTACACCACTACCTTCTGGTGAGTTTATCCCATATTTTTCTGATATAACTCCTAAAGAAGGTTCACGACTTATACTTGCAGTAGCTCCAACAGCTTCTCTTTTCATTCCAAACATTAATGCAAGAGGTAATGCAACGATTGGTGCAAGTATATGACCAAATTCTTGAGCGATAAACGCTGGTCCAGCTTGAATTATTTTGTCAATGTTTGGTCCAACTGTAGTACCATATTTTATACCAAGCATTACTAGTGCAATTCCAACAACTTCACCAGCAATATTTATTTCTTTTTCTCCAACCACTTTTTTAAGTGCTTTAATTTTTTTACCTAATAAATCTGGTGTTATTATAAGTCCAATTATAACTGCATAAAGCATAGGGAACAGTACTATAGAGGCTTTTCCAATAGCTATAGTTCTTTGCCCTATAAATTCACATATTACTACCAAGATTAAGCAAGTTAAAAATACTTGAATAAAATGTTTTTTATTAATTTCCATGATTTCCTCCCCAAAAGAATAAATATTTTACTTATCTGAAATGAGAAAATACGTTTTCTTAAGTATAATACGTTTTCCTAAATAAAATGAAAAAACTATTTCAAATAAGTTTCAGAAATGTCAATAACATGTCCTTAATTAAGGATAAAACAAAAATTTAACATTGTCAACGAAAAATATCTAAAATATTACATATTTTGAATATATTGTAATATAGCTTTATTATGAAAAAATTGTTTAAATATTGTAGGAATAATAGCTAAAAAGCTTTAAAATTAGTAATATAAAATTGAAAAATAATAATATAGAGTTGAGAAATAGTAAATTGAAATTTTAAAATAAATGAGTGGAAGTAGCTTAGTAAAGTATGGAAATGAATATTACAATAGAAAATAAATAATATGTAAAGACTTTAAATTAATTTTAAGTATTAAGTACAAATACTAATTTTGATATAGAAATTGAATAAAGTAAATGATAATAAGCAAATGAATTAAGATGATAATAAGTGAATTGATATAGAAATAAGTAAATTAAGTAAGACGATAACAAGTGAGATAATAATAAATGAATTGACATAGCAATAAGTAAATTAAGTAAGACGATAACAAATGAGATGATAATAAGTAAATTGATATAGTAATAAATAAATTAAGATGATAATATCCAAAGTGAGAAAGATAATAGAAAGTAAATAAAATCATGTAAAAATAATTTAGATAAGATTCTAAGATTTTATTTATTTAAAAATTAGTATGATTAATTTAGATTAAATAAATTTAATAATTTTAGTAGGTGGTAATGAATGAAAATAAATAGATTAACAGAAATAATAGTAATTCTATTAAATAAAAAATTAGTAACAGCTAAAGAGTTGGCAGATAGATTTGAAGTTTCTACAAGAACCATATATAGAGATATAGAAACTCTGTCTATGTCGGGAGTACCAGTATATATGACGAAAGGCAAAGGAGGAGGGATATCTTTAATAGAAGAATATTCTATAGACAAGGCTATATTGTCAAAAAAAGATAAAGAGAGTTTAATAGTTGCACTGAAAACATTACAGGCGACTAAGTATCCAGAAATAAATTCAGTAGTAAATAAAATTGGCTCAATATTTGGAGAGCAGAATTTTTCAAACTGGATTGAAATAGACTTTACTGAATGGGGAAGTAATTTTAATGAAGATGATAAATTTACAAAAATAAAAGAAGCTATTTTAAGGCGTAATACTATAAATTTTAATTATGTAAATAGTTTGTCAAGCCAGACAAACAGAACTGTCGAACCACTGAAGCTTATGTATAAGAGTAAGACTTGGTACTTGTATGGATTTTGTAAACTAAAAGATGATTTTAGGATATTTAGAATTAGTAGGATAAGGAATTTATCTATAAAGGATGAAGTATTTTCAAGAAAGATAATAGAAGAAGTATGTTTGAATGATTCTAAAGTAATTAAGGAAAATACTATAACGTTGAAATTGAGGTTTAAAGAAAAGATGCTTTTTAGAGTATTTGATGATTTTAATAAGGATTTAATAACTAAAAATGAAGATGATACATATGATGTAATTACAGAATTTCCTATTGGTGAATGGATTTATGGATATATTTTATCATTTGGTGACAATGTTGAAGTACTTGAACCTAAAGATGTTAGGGATAATGTAATAACTAGACTAAGGGAGTTGTCTAAAATTTATTCATTATAATATAATGCTAGATTAAAGATTTTATTAAATATATAATATCTTGCATTTAGTATATAATATCTCACTGAGTTTAATTATATTAAAAATATGACATAAAGGTGTCGTATATTATAAATTATAATTGAATTAGTTCAAAATAAAATAGATTAATAAAAACAAAGTGAGGTATAAAGTATGAATTATGAAATAGTAGAGATAAATGAGAAAATAGTTATAGGAATATCGAAGGAGACTACAAATAAAGATGGACAAGCGGTAAATGATATAGGTGAATTGTGGAAAAAATTTATGGGCAAAGGGATATATAATGCTATAAAGGGTAAAAAGAATGACAAGACAATAGGTCTATATACAGATTACCAGGGTGATTTTACAAGTCCGTATAGCTTTGTTGCATGTTGTGAAGTAAATAGTAATTCTGATAAAGAGAAGAATTTAGAAGAATTAAACACTAATAATACTGTTGGAGAAAGTATTATTAGTAAAGTTATACCAGCAGGTAAGTATGCAAAGTTTGTTATAGTAGGAGGTCAAAAAGAAGTAGGAGATTTTTGGTTTGAGTTTTGGCAAATGGATTTTGATAGGACTTATATAAGTGATTTTGAAGAGTATCAATGTAATACTTTTGATACAAAGAAACAAGAAATTCATATTTACATAGGAATAAAGTAGATTTGTTATTACTATATTGAATGAAATATTGAGTATAGTACATTTATTATAGATAGTTTTATTATTTATAACTATAAGCAGTAAATCTGTAAAAGATTTACTGCTTTTTTAGTAATTAATAGTATCAGTATCACTTTGAATCTTCAGACATATTCTTCATTTAATATTGTTTATTGATAAATGATACTTGTAAATATAATGATTTGTTATTTAATTTAAAATATGAAAAAAAGTATTATAAACACATTAGAATACTTCTGGATTTATGAGTATACAATTTGAAAAATATAAAAAATAATGTATAAAGCTAAATCTAATTTAATCGATAATACATATAGAGAAATATAATTAAGTAAATAAACAACTATCTATTAGATATTGAGAAAGTCAAATCCTATATGAATCTACAGAAATGATTTTAATGAATCTGAAAATTTTTTTTATACAAACATAAAAAAGGTATAAAGTTGTTTTATTATAATTTAATTACTTTTGATAACTTTTTATGTTTTATACAATTATATTTTTAATAACTCGTCAAAACGCCAAACATATATTACAATAGATATATAAGTTTTTTTGTTGACAAATTATGTTAAGAGAATTAAGTATAATATGGCATAAATAATTACTTTTATTTATCAATGAAATGTATTTATTGTGTAGCGAAAAATAGTCAGATAGTATAGACAATAACTGAAGATAAAAGCGTTTATTGTTGTACATATGGAGGAGTTAGTTTTATGGAAAATAAAATTTTGATAGTAGATGATGCTATTTTTATGAGAATGATAATTAAAGAAGCTCTGAGTAAAAGTGGCTATAATAATTTAATAGAAGCAAATGATGGAGAAGAAGCGTGTAATATATTTAAATATGAAAAGCCTGATTTGATGTTGCTTGATATTACAATGCCAAAAAAAGATGGTTTAGAGGTGCTAAGAGAAATAAAAAAGTTGGATTCAAGTGCTAAGGTTGTAATGTGCTCTGCAATAGGACAAGAGAATATGATTGTAGAAGCCATAAAACTTGGAGCGTTAGATTTTATAGTGAAGCCCTTCAAAACAGAAACATTAGTTAAAGTTGTAGATAATGCTTTAAAATAAAAGTGTAAATATACACTAATACAATGAAAAGCAAATAAATGCAATAATAAAGGGAGGGGTTTATATTATAAATTATTTAGAACTTGATGATGTTCATATAGATGCTCTTAGAGAAATTGGTAATATAGGCTCTGGGAATGCAATTACTGCACTTGCATCCATGATAAATAGCAATGTAGAAGTATTAATACCTATGGTCAAGATACTTGAATATAATGAAGCGACAAATTTGCTTGGTGGTCCAGAAAACAAAGTAGTATGTATTTTACTCGATATGAAAGGTGATATCAATGGAATGTTTATGTTTTTGTTGGATGAATCAATAACTCAACTTATGCTAAGTTCTCTTTTTAATAAAGAAGAAGCTTTTTTAGATGAGATTGAGGCAATTGAAATTTCAGCAATTAAGGAAATAGGAAATATTATGGCAAGTTCATATGTAAATGCTATTGCATCTATGTTAAACATGACTATAAGTGTTTCAATTCCAGATATATGTATTGATATGGTTGGAGCTGTTCTAAATGTACCTATGATAAGATTTTCAGATGTTGGTGACAAAGTCTTATTTATAGAAAATAAATTTAAAATGAGTGATAATTATTTTACTAGTCACATTTTGATGATTCCAGAAATGAGCTCACTTAAAAAGATACTCGTGAGGTTGGGATTAGAGGTATGAATAGAGAGATAGTAGTGAACATTGCAGATATGAAGATAGCCTATAGACCAAATGTTTTAGTTACTTATGCACTTGGTTCTTGTGTAGGAGTATGTTTGATAGATAAAGTAGCTGGAATTGGTGGAATGTTACACGTTATGTTGCCATATAGTAAAGATGCTATTAACATTGAAAATAAGTGTAAATTTGCTGACACAGGAATAAATGAGCTCATTAAATCTATGGAGAATATAGGTGCAAATAGAATATATATAAAAGCAAAAATTGCTGGAGGTGCTCAGATGTTTTTAGGAAGTAGCAATTCAGTAATTGCAAGTATAGGACATAGGAATGTTGAGGCAGTAAAAAAAACTCTTTTAGGATTAAATATTCCAATATTAGCTGAGGATACAGGTATGAATTATGGTAGAACAATACGTTTTTACACTGAGACGGGTGAATTACTTGTAGATTCAATAAATAAAGGTAAGAAGAAATTATAATATATATTTCATAGAAAGTGTATTTTAGGAGGGAGGTATTAAATGAGATTTCCAGATGACCCATATTTAGATTATGGACTAATTGATGAAGGAATTAAGTATCTAAAGTTTAAAGTAGATGAGCAAGATTTTGGGGTTGAACTTGAAAAGATAATAGAAATTACTGGAAATCAAGAAATTATATTTATTCCAGAACTACCTACATATTCTAAAGGCATAATAAATCTAAGAGGAAAAATCATTCCGATAATAGATATGCGTTTGAGACTTAAAAAAGATGAATTAATGACTACAAATTGCATGTATATAGTAGTAACTGAAATAAAGGACTTGGTAGTTGGATTTGTGGTTGATAGAGTTGATGATATAGTAAGCTTAGAAAAAAGTAAAATATCACCTCCACCAAGAGTTACTATAGAATATTCGGATTATTTTGTAAGTGGAGTTGGAGAATTAGAAGGTAAAATAATTACTTTACTAGATTTAGAGAAACTTTTGACAGATAAAGATGAAGTTTTAATAGATGAATTAATCAATGGGTTTGATTGCACTATCATGTAATATAGGGATGTAGTTGGAGTGTTATTATAAAAAGATTGTGATGAGAACATTTAAGAATATAGTGGTATAATTATTAAGTATAAAAATTTTAAATCATTAAAATTTGAATATATTATGTTTAAGAGAGGTTTGTATATGAAAAATAAGCAACAGGGAACAATTTTAGTCGTTGATGATAGTGTTCTGATGTGTGACTTAATAGATAAAACACTTACAAAAGATAATTTTAAGGTTAAAAAAGCATTTAATGCAATAGAGGCAAAAGAATTTATTGAAGAATTTATACCAGACATTATTTTGCTTGATATAATTTTACCAGATAATTCTGGTTTTGAGTTTTGTAAGGAAGTAAAATCTAATGCTCGTACAGCAGATATACCTATAATTTTTATAACTTCAAAAAATACAGATACAGACATAGTAAAAGGATTTGGTGTAGGAGCAATTGACTATATGGTGAAACCTTTTAGTATGACAGAATTAAAAGCTCGTGTTATAGCTCATCTTGAAGTAAAGAAATCTCAAGATAAACTAAAAAAGATAAATAATGAACTGGAATCTTCTCTTGAAAAATTGAATAGACTCGTTGTAAGAGATTATCTTACAGGTCTTTACAATAGGCGACATATAATTAATCAGCTTATGGAGCAAAGAAGAATTAATAAATATAGTGAAACATCAATATCCCTTATCCTTGGTGATATTGATGACTTTAAGGTTATCAATGATACTTATGGGCATGAAGCAGGGGATTTCGTGTTAACAGTAATATCAAGTATAATAAAAAAGAATTGTAGACAAATTGATACTGTATCAAGATGGGGTGGAGAAGAGTTTTTGATAATGCTCACAAATACTCCAATAGAAGGTGCTAAGATACTTTCAGAAAGAATCCGTAAAGAGATAAAGGAGTTTGATTTCAACTATAAAGAACATAAAATAAAGTGCACTATTACATTAGGAGTAGTAGAAGTAAACTCAAATATATCATTAGAAGAAAACATATCCTTAGCAGATAAAGCAATGTATGAGGGTAAAAACTTAGGAAAAGATTGTAGCGTAGTGAGTACAATGAAAGGATTAAAAAAGATATAAACTTACTTTATGAAGGAGTACAGATATGAAAAGAGAAGTAAAGCTTTCTAAATTAGCAATTGTATTGCTGATTATTATAGTATTGGCTGTTCTAGCAGGGATTTTTTCTTCTATTTCATCTTATAAAGCATTTGAAAAAGTAGAAAAAAGTATTAATGATATGAATAATTTGAGGACTCAAAGTCAGTATATAAAAGATACAACTAGAGAGATAAGTGATGTATTAAGAAGATATGTATTTACAGGAGAAAAAAAGAATAAAGATATTTATGAAAAAGAATTATACGGAAAAACAAGAGAATCAGCTTTAAACAAATTAGAAAAAATTGGTCTTACAAAGAGCGAGTCAAATAAAATCTTAGAAGCAAAAGAAATATCAGATTCTTTAGTACCAACAGAACAAAGTGCAATAAAGGCAGTCGAAAGTAATGATAAGAGTAAAGCTCAAAGTATAATTTTTGGTAGTGACTATATAAACTCCCAAGAGAAAATGGATTCTTTAATAAATGAATTTCAAGAGGATATAGTTACCCGTTCAAATTCCAAAATTGTAGAAGTAAAAAAAGAATTACAAAGTCTAATATTAAGAACAATATTTATACTTTCCCTTTTAATAATATTGACAATAATAGAATATACAGTAATAAAATTAAAAATAGTGATTCCTATTAATAAAGTAGAAAAACACTTTTCAAGAATTGCATCTGGGGACTTAAGAACAAGTATAGACGTTGAAGAAAGTAAATCTGAAATAGGACTATTAGTGAGTTCTGTCAAAAAGATGCAAAGTATGCTTTTAAATTACATAGACCTTATAGACAGTACATTAACTAGTATTGCAAAAGGAGATTTAAGAGTAGAGATAGACCAAGAATTTATAGGTGATTTTAAATCAATTAAAATATCTTTAGAAAGTATAATAAACTCTTTTAATGGTGATTTTTCTGAAATAAATTTATCAGCAGAGCAAGTTGCAAGTGCTTCAGAACAAGTTGCAGCAGGTGCACAAGCTCTTTCACAGGGTGCTACTGAACAAGCTAGTTCAGTAGAAGAATTAGCTTCCACGATTAATGAGATATCAGATGGAATTAAGAAGTGTGCAGATAGTGCTAGTCTTGCATGTGAGGTATCTGACCAATCTGCATCACAAGTTGGTTTCGGAAGTAGATGTATGGATGATATGATGACATCAATGGGTGAAATAAGTGAAAAATCGAGTGAAATATCAAAAATAATCAAAACAATAGATGAGATAGCATTCCAAACTAATATTCTTGCATTAAATGCAGCTGTTGAAGCAGCAAGAGCAGGTCAATATGGTAGAGGATTTGCAGTTGTAGCAGATGAAGTTAGGTCTTTGGCTGGTAAAAGTGCAAAAGCAGCTCAAAATACAGCTATTCTCATAGAAGAAGCTATTAAAACAGTAGAAAATGGTGTCAGAATTGCTAAAGAGACTGCAAATGCATTGGACTAGGTAGTAAATGGTGTAGAAAAAACTACTAATTATATTAATGGTATTTCTTCGGCTGTACATAGTCAAGAAGTAGCAATTACACAGATTTTATCTGGAATAGAGCAAATTTCCATAGTAGTCCAAATGAACTCAGCAACAGCAGAGGAAAGTGCAGCAGCTTCAGAAGAGATGTCTGCTCAAGCTCAAATTTTAAAAGAATTAGTAGAAAAATTTCATCTAAAGGAAAGTGAAGTAAGAGAATCATCATGGGTTTAAATTATGAGGTGAATATTGAAGTAAGAGAATTATCGTGTATTTAAATTATGAGATGTATATATATTGAAGTAAGAGAATAATTGTGTATTTAAATTATGAGGTACATATAGTGAGATAAGAGAATCATCAAGGATTTAAATTATGAGATGCATATATAATAGAAAATTATTTGTAGGTCGTAGGTGATAAATGTGAATTATATTGAACCGAGTATGAGACAAATGTTAGATATGTTTATATTTGAGACAAGTTTATTACTCGAACAATTAGATGAAATTATGATTCAAATAGAAAAAGAGAAAGTATTTACTCATAACAACATTAATGAAACTTTTAGAATAATGCATACGATAAAAGGTTCAGCATCTATGATGGGGTTAGACAATATATCTGCTTTAGCACATAGTGTAGAAGACTTGTTTTATGCTATACGTGAAGGTAAAATAGAAGTTTTAGACAATGACCTATTATTTGATTTAGTCTTTCAATCATTAGATTTTATAAGAAGAGATATAGATGAGTTACAATCAAGAGGTTGTATATCTTCTGATTACTCTAATTTTATTGAAGGAATTGAAGAGTATGTGAGTACTTTGGAATTATCAAGTTCTATGAAATCAAAGGATAATGCAAATTTAGAAAGTAAAGACGAAAAAGAAGTAATCGATTCAAATTTTGAATACAAAGAAGACTCTGATGTAGTAAAAATAATCTTTGAACAAGGTTGCATGATGGAAAATGTGAGAGCTTTCATGCTTGTATTTGAACTTAGAGATTACTGTGAATTTATAGATTTTTATCCAAAAGATGTAGAAACAAATGCAGAGTCTACAGAGTATATTAAAAGTTATGGGTTTTATATACAATTTGTAGCTAAAGAGGATAAGGCAATAGTTTATAAAACTATAGAAGATAATCTCTATGTAAAAGAATACATAAATATTAGTAAAAAAGAAATAGAAATGAAAAGTACATCAAACAATGATGCAGTAGAAAATAAATTAAAAGATAATAATAAAGTAAGTAAAAGTTATCAAAATAACTATACAGAAGATGAGATACAAGAAGATGTTTTAAATGAAAAAACTGATATGGAAAAAGATAGTCTAAGTGAAGAAAATGAACATTTACCAATAAGTAAGCAGAGTATTATGAGTGTAAATTTAGAAAAATTGGACTTACTTCAAAATATAGTTGGAGAAATTGTAATTATGGAATCAATGGTTGTAAATAGCGTAAATTCTACAGGTGTTGATATAGATAATTTCAATAAGGCAACAAGACAATTACACAAGCTTACAGATGAATTGCAAGATATAGTAATGTCTATGCGTATGATTCAAATTGCTGGTGTATTTCAAAAAATGCATAGAATTGTACGAGATATGAATAAAAAATTAGATAAAAATGTAGAGTTAATAACTATAGGAGCAGAGACAGAGGTAGATAAGAGTGTAATTGATAATTTAGCAGAACCTTTTATGCACCTTATAAGAAATGCTATGGACCATGCAATAGAGCCTATTGAGGAGCGTATAGCGAAAGGTAAAGAAGAAGTGGGAAAGATAGTTTTATCTGCTGAAAATCTAGGCGGAGAAGCTGTGATAAGTATTTCAGATGATGGTAGAGGCATTATGAGAGATAAGATTTTGGCAAAAGCTAAGGAACAAGGTCTTCTTAAACATCAAAGTAATGAGTATACTGATGACGAGGTCAATTCTTTGATTATGACTCCAGGCTTTTCTACAAAAGAATCTATAACTGAATTTTCTGGAAGAGGAGTAGGCATGGACATTGTTCGTAAAAGTATTGAAAAAGTTGGAGGTTCAATTGAAGTAAAAAGTAAACAGGATGAAGGGACAACCTTTACTATAAAAATACCATTAACTCTTTCTATAGTAGAGGGTATGAAGTTTAAAGTTGGAGATTCACTATTTACTTTACCAATATCATCTATAAGAAGAACATTTAAACTTACAGACTTAAATCAAATAATTACAGAAGGAAATAAGACAGAGTTAATTACAATATATGGAGCCTGTATTCCCATTATAAGGTTACATAAAATATATAATATTCAAACAAAAGTAACCAATCTGATGAATGGGAATATGATAATTATTGAAAATGAGCATAAAGCAGTATGCATTTTTGTTGATGAAATAATAGGTAATCAGCAAGTTGTTGTGAAACCATTTCCAGTTTATTTTAACCGATTTAATATAAAAAATAAGGGTTTATCGGGATGTACAATACTTGGGGATGGAAGTATAAGTTTAATTATAGATGCAGATAGCATTATAGAAATATATTAGGGGATTTAAAGTATGGCTAAAGATGAAATTATTAAACAAGTGTTAACATTTTATGTCAATGATGTTATTTATGGAATAGAATTAGAAAATGTGATTGAAACCATAAGATTTCAATCAATAACGTATGTACCATGTCTTCCAACATATATAAGTGGAGTTATTAATTTGAGAGGAAGAATAATACCAGTTATTAATATGCATATAAAGTACAATCTTCCTAAAGCTGATTATAATGAGAGAACTTGTATAATAATTACAAAGGTTGATGAGTATCAAGTTGGAATTATTGTAGATAAAGTTGTTGATGTTATTCATATAGAAAATCTAAATTTACTAGAGACGACTAATTCTAACAACACTAATATTAATAAAGATATAAAAGAGATTGCGAAAGTTGAAGATAATTCTATATTAATTTTAGATATTCGAAAGTTTTTGATTAATAGTATATAGTTAGTTCTGATAAATTAGCAGGAGGAAGTTTTTGCATGATAAAACTCACAGATGAAGAATTTATAGTTCTTGTAAACCATGTAAAAAAAGAATATGGTATTGATTTAAGTAAAAAAAGAGCGTTAATTGAAGGTCGCTTATACAATACAATGATAGAGAAAAAACTTAGTTCTTTTAGTCAATATATGAATCTATTATTTAAAGATAAGACAGGAAATGAAGCTATAAACCTAATAAATAGATTGAGTACTAACCACACATTTTTTATGAGAGAACCTCAACATTTTGAGTTTATACAGAATAGTATACTTCCTTTTTGGGAAGAAAATAATAAAATAAGAAACATAAATATATGGAGTGCAGGATGTTCTAGTGGAGAAGAAGCGTATTCAATAGCTATGACTTTGGATGATTATTTTGGATATAATAAAGAGTTGTGGAACATTAAAATCATAGCCACAGATATTTCAACTAACTCACTTGAAAAAGCTAAAAGAGGTATATACATAGAATCAAATGTTAACAATGTTCCTGAGTTATGGAAGAAGAAGTATTTTATAGACAACAAGGATGGTACATTTAAAATTTGTGATAAGATTAGAAAAAGTGTAATTTTTAAGCCGTTTAATTTAATGAATGATTTCTCATATCAACATTTTGATTTGATTTTTTGTAGAAATGTTATGATTTATTTTGATTTAAAAACAAGAGAAGAACTTATAAATAAATTTTATAATGCTACCAAAAAAGATAGTTTTTTGTTTGTAGGACATGCAGAAGTAATCAACAGAAGTAGTACTAAATACAAATATGTAAAACCTGCTATATATAAACGATAAAAAGGTATTTTTGATATATGATTTTTTGGAGGCGGTAATGTGGAACGTTTTAATAATATGGTTATTGCTATAGGCGCATCTGTAGGTGGTACAGAAGCAATACTTGAAATTATAAAAGACCTACCAAAATCAACACCAGGGATTGTTGTAGTTCAACATATGCCAGCTATATTTACTTATATGTATGCACAACGGCTTGACAAGCAGTGTATTATGAATGTAAGAGAAGCTAAGAATAATGATAGAGTAGAACAAGGAAATGTGTTAATTGCACCTGGGGGTTACCAGATGAAATTGTGTACGGATAAACAAGGATATTATGTAACTTGTGAAAAGGGAGAAAGAATAAGTGGTCACTGTCCATCAGTAGACGTTTTGTTTGATTCAGTAGCAGAAGTAGCAGGTAAAAATTCAATAGGAATAATACTTACAGGTATGGGTTATGATGGAGCAAATGGACTTTTAAAAATGAAAGAAAATGGTTCATTTACAATTGGACAGGATGAAAATTCTTGTATAGTATATGGAATGCCAATGGTAGCTTTTGATAGAGGTTCTGTTATGTTACAATTACCTCTTGGTGAAATTTCAAACTGTTTGATAAGACATATTAATATTTTAAAACAAAAAGATTAATTTTTTATAAATAAAAATTAATCTTTTATTAAATTATATGGATAAAAAACCCTAGAAACTCCAAATATAATAAGAGAGATTTATATTTAGGAGGAAAATGATAATATGAAATTTTTTAAAGTCGATACAAAAGCTAAAGTTTTAAGATATGTATTTGTTTTAACATTGACTATAATGGTTGTTTTGGCAATTAAACATGACTATAAATATAATAATTTAAGGAAAGATGCTTCAATTAATTTAAATAGTAATAAGGAAGCAGTGACTGTTATGAGTAACCAGTCATTACCAAAGGGTAATACAAATAGTAAACAAACTTTATCAGTAAGTACAATAGGAAGTAAAACAATAGTGAAAAATGATGAGTATTTAGAAAGTACTATAAACATGCCTGTAATAACAAATTCAAATAAAATTGTTGAAAGGTCTACAAATGATAAGATAAAAAATGACATATTTGAATTTTATAATAAATCATATAAAGAAGCAAAGCAGTATCTTAAGGATAATCCTGACGAGAAAAATAAGTTTGTTGCAAATGTAGACTTTGAACTTAAAAAGAATACTGATTCTGCTCTTAGTATAAAAGTGAGATATTATACTTATAGTGGTGGAGCACATGGATTTTATCAAGATATAGCATATAATGTGGATATGAGAACTGGAAAATTTTTAGAATTAATGGACTTGTTTAAGGATAATACTAAATATAAAGAAGTTATAGATGAAGAAATTAAAAGACAAATAGCTGAACTTGAAAAAAAGGATGAAGAAAATATAGGAATATATAATTTTAAAGGTATAAAAGAGAATCAAAACTTTTACTTGCAAGATGAGAATCTAGTTGTATATTTTGATTTATATGATATAACTCCATATGCAGCAGGGATACCAGAATTTTCAATAAATAAAGCGTTGATAAGTTCTATGCTAAAACCAGAGTATGTAGATTTATTTGATTTGAAATAGAAGATTAAATTAAATGTTATGCTATAATATTTAGCATAGAGACTTATTAAAATTGGGGGTATAAAAATGCTACTTTTAAAAAAAGACGACATAAAAAAAGTATTTACAATGAGAGATGCAATTGAAGCTGATAAGGAAGCTTTTAGAATTTATTGTGAAGGAAAGAGTGTAAATCCTTTGAGAACCAATATATCTGTTCCAAGTCAAGATGCTAGTATGTTATTTATGCCAGGATATGTAGAAGAATTAGGCTGTGGGGGAATAAAAATTGTATCTGTATTTCCTAAAAATGCTCAAAAAGGCAAACCAGTAATTCCAGCAACAGTACTATTATTAGATGGAGAAACTGGAGAAGTTAGTGCAGTATTGGATGGTACTTATGTAACTCAGATTCGTACTGGAGCAGCCTCTGGAGCAGCTATAGATGTATTGGCTAAAAAAGATTCTAAGATTGGAGCTTTGATAGGTCTAGGAGGACAAGGTGAGCCACAACTTGAAGCCATGATAGAAGCTAGAAATTTGGATGAGGTAAGAGTTTTTAGTAGAAACAAGGAAAGTAGAGAAAAATTTGCAGAAGAAATGAACTTAAAATTAAGTAAATATAATACTAAAATAGTTGCAGTTGAATCATCTGATGAAGCCATAGATAACGCAGATGTGATAGTTTTAGCTACTCCATCAAAACAACCAGTACTTAATGGAAACTTAGTGAAAAAAGGAGCTTTAATAAGTGCAGTAGGTTCATATATGCCAGATATGCAAGAGTTGTGCCCAAACTGTTTAACTAGAGCGTCTAAGATATTTTTTGAATCAACAGATGCAGTTTTATCTGAGTCAGGAGATATATTAATTCCATTAAAAGAAGGTAAGATAAGTAAAGATGATTTTAGTGGTGATTTAGGAAATGTTATAAACGGAACTATTCCTGGAAGAGAAGATGATGATGAGATAATTGTATTTAAAACTGTTGGGATAGGTGTACAAGATGTCGTAACAGCAAAAAGAATATACGATAAAGCAAAAGAAAACGGTATTGGAATAGACTGGAAGTGGTAAAATATTCAAAATAATTCTATAGTTAGACAAATTTATGTTATAATGTTGATAAATAAATTTTTTATTATTTTAATTGAGGGAGGATGTTTGTATGAAAATGGTAAAAAAGTTAATATTATCTACGATTATGGCTCTAGTTTTAGTTCTAACTATAGGGTGTTCTAATGCAGAAGAAAAAGTAAAGTCGAATTTTGAAGCTAATTTAGCTGCATTAGAAATGTATAAGTATGATGAAAAAGGAATTTCTGATGCATTAACAGAAGCTGAATATAAACAGATTCAAACTTATAACAGCAAGGACAAGGTTTCAATGATTGCTCAATTGACACCTCTTTATGGTAAAGAAAATGCTGAAAAGATATACGAAACAATTGTTAAATTAATTCAAGGTGTTGAAAAGACAGTAACAGTGGAATCTTCTAGTAAGGATAAGATAACTTTGAAAGTTGTAAGTAAAGCTTTAGATACTAGTAAAGTAATGAGTGAAGCGAACACTTTAGTAAAATCTTATGTAACTGATGAAAAGAATTACGATAAAAAAGAAAAAGAAGTTCAAGATGATATGACAAAAATGATTATAGACCTTTACAATAAGAAACCAACTAAGGAAGTTACAACTATGATTACATATACTAAAAAAGATGGTAAATGGCAACCACCTAGTAATATACAAAAGTTATGTGAAGGAATATATACAATTTAATTTATTTTAAAGACACAAAACTATCTTTTAAGCATATAATAAAATGTTTGGAAGATAGTTTATTTTATTTTCAAAGTATAAATTATATTTTATAAATGATTTATTTTATAAATAATTTATCTTGATAAATAGTAAATAATTTACTTTACTAATAATAAATAATTTATCTTACCAATTAATTTACTGTATTAGGTAATTTTTTTATTAAATAATTTGTTTACTAAATAAAGTATAATTAATAGAAATTATTTTATTACTTGTTGAATAATTAATCAAATTTATTTGATGTATTTGGTAATGTTGACTATATAAAACTAGTAATACAATTATGGCATATCTTGATAAAACATGGTGAATAATTGTATCTTATATAGTCGAAAATATGATATATTAATATTATACGTTAAAAGATTATTTATATTTTTAAAAGTTTTTTTATAAAATGAAAGGGGTGTTTTTTATGGTATCAAGGCAAGAATTAAAACGAGTATCTAAAGCTCAGTTATCTGGAAACTGGGGGATATGTGCAATTTCTATGGCAGTATATATTGCATTGATAGTATTAATATCAATTGTAGGATTACCTTTTGAACCATTGACTACTATTGTAGTAGCTGTAATAGCTTTTTGCGTTTCAGCAGGATTTACATGTATGTTCTTGAAAATTACTAAAGATGAAAAAGTCAAGATAGGAGATATCTTTGTAAGTGGGAGAATTTATTTAAGAAGTTTTGGTTTTTATTTATTTGAATCAATTATTGTTTATATTTATTCTTTTATAATCACAATTATAGGAGCGTTTTTATCATTTGGAGTTTTACTTACTAGTGGAGCAATTGAATATTTATCAAGTGATAATGTTGGAATAGGGACTATTATTTCTACTGGAATAACTCTAGTTCTTATAATACTTGTTCTTATGTTACCAGTTTATATATTGCTATTATATGTTTCTCAAGCTACTTTCTTAATTTGTGAAGACAAGGATAATATGGGTGTATTTAAATCAATGGGTGCTAGTTTAGATATGATGAAAGGAAATGTACTTAAATTATTTGTACTAAACTTTAGCTTTATAGGATGGTATATACTTTCAATAGCTACTCTTGGAATAGGTCTACTATGGCTAATTCCATATGTGGGTGTTACTAATTGTAATTTTTATAGACAATTAGTAAAAGAAAACCCAGATGTAGAGGATATACTATTAGATAAAGAAAAATCTTATACTATGTACTAAGATAGATAGTTATATATTTAAATAAAATATGGCTTTAATTAAACATTAAAGTATAACATTGATAAAACTGTCTTTTATAAGAATTTTTTAAAAAGACAGTTTTTATTATTAAAAAATAAATGATTGACATAGTATAGACTACTATGATAGTTTTTTATTATAGTAATGACTATTGTGATAACTATATTTGAGGAGCGATTTTATATGGAGATAAAATTATTTGATTCAGAACTTAAAGTAATGGAAGTTCTATGGGAGAGAGGAGAAAGCAAGGCTGGAGAGTTAGTAAAAATTTTAAAAGAAGAAACAGGATGGAATAGAAACACTACGTATACCGTTATAAAAAAATTAGTGTCAAAAGGTGCAATAGAGAGAATTGAGCCGAATTTTGTTTGTAAAGCTTTAATAAGCAAAGAGGAAGTACAAAAACAGGAAACAGAAACTTTAATTAATAAAATGTTTGGAGGGTCTTCAGAAAAATTTCTTTCAGCTTTTATTAATAAAGAAAATCTTTCAAGTGATGAGATTACAAAACTTAAACAAATTGTTGAAAAATTAAAGTGAGGTAAGATTTATGTTCATTAAATTGTTAGAAATGAGTTTTACTTCTGGAGTATTACTTTTAATAGTTATTTTTATAAGAGCATGTTTATTTAAAAAATTACCTAAAAAGGTATTTGTATTATTGTGGTTGATTGTTTTATTTAAACTTCTAATACCAGTAAGTTTAAATTCTGGTTTTAGTATTTATAGTATAATTGAATCGACTTTTGATGTGGAAGTGGGTAATACATCAACAGAAAATTATACTCTTAAGAAAGCTAGTGACTCTACAGGTAAAAACAATTCTGACGAATTTGAAATAATGTCTAATATTGAAAATATTATGATGTTGGAAATGTTGGGCATTTTGTCTTTTATAGTTACTATTATGTTTAGCATACTTTTATGCTTTAGATATTTTAAAATAATTAATCTTTTTAAAACTTCAATTCATATAAAAAATCATGAGTTCATTAAAAAATGGATGTGTAAGAATAGCCGTTTTAGAAGATTTATTGTTTGCATATCTGAATTTACTAGGACACCACTTACATCTGGTATTTTAAAACCACGAATTATTTTGCCAAAGCAAATGAATTATGCTAATAATCAAACTTTAGACTTTGTTTTAACTCATGAAATGGTTCATATTAATAGCTTTGATAATCTGTTAAAGTTATTTATGCTTGTAGCTCTTGTTGTCCATTGGTTTAATCCCTTAGTTTGGGTGATGTTTTTTTTACTAAATAAAGACATAGAATTTAGTTGTGATGAAAAGGTTATGAGTATACTTGGTGAAGAATATAGGGCTGATTATGCAACCACACTAATAAGTCTAGCAGAGGAGAATAATCCATTTTCAATGACAATATGTAGTGGATTTGGAAAGACAAAAATAGAAAAGAGAATAGTTAATATTATGAAATTTAAAAAATCAACTTATGTTACTTTTTTAGTTTCAACTGTATTAGTTTGTGGGACAGGTCTTGTTTTTGCAACAGAAAATAAAGAGATTAATGAGGTTGAATCTTTTGGTTTAACAAAAAATGAACAAAGTGATAAAATTGGATTTTCAATAAGTAGTAAATCAACTGATTTATATTCTCCCAAAGTAGAATCTGATATTCTTGTTAGTAAAGCTAAAAGTGATGGAGAGACTCATTTTAGTACGGCAAAAGTATCTGTAATTGAATTTAGAGAGCATGAAGAATCATCTATGAGCAAAGTAACTAATTCTGAGAATAGTGAAGAAACGTATGTAAATAAATCTAGTAATAGTAAGGATGTACTTTATACTGATTCAGGAGAAGTTTCAATTGAGCAAAGTGGCTATAATGATAATCGCTTTGTCATATCAAGAAAAGGGAATTTGTTAGCAGTTAATAAAGAACAATATAGAACATGGATAGAGTAACCATAAATCTTAGTAATATAAAAGATTTAGAATTAAAATACTATCTCAAAATAATTAATTTTGTTTTGAGATAGTATTTTTTATTGAAAAGTTTTTTAAAAAGGCTTGACATAAACATGACTACTATGATAGTCTAAGGATGTGGTTGATAACTATTGCAATAGTCATTTTAAACTACACTACCCAAATAAATCTCTAAGAAAGGAAGATTGGTTATGAAAATAAAAAAATCCCTTATAAGTGCAATGATGGTATCTGCAATGGTACTAGGAGGAACTGGAGCAGTATTTGCAAATGGAAATGATTCATCTAATATTGCTTTACCTAAATTTGAATCTCTAATAAAATCAGGAATAACTGACCCTACTGAATTAGAAAAGTATGGTGTTGAGCATTATACTTATGAAGAGTATGCTAAACATATTCAAGAATTAAAAGACTATGCTAAAGACCCTAATGCAGTCAAAGATGTAAGTCAAAAAGACCTTGAGGAAACAATTAAGAAAATGGAACAAGAATTAGAAAAGATAAAAACTGAAGGATTAAAAATTATGAAGCCTATCACTATAGAAAATGAAGATGGGTCTCAAATTTCAATTGCTTACAATTATGCAGCAATTGACTAATGTTAAATATAATCTCTAAGATATTTCAAAATCCTAAGTAAGTATGATTAAATACATTAAGCTACTGTAATGATATAAACATGCAGTTGATGATTATTTAAATAATTATCAACTGCACTACCCAAATAACACTTAAGCTTGTTAAAATTATGTAATAAAAGTATCAAAGAATTTAGACAAATGTAATTGAACATATGGAGTGAGAATAAAATAAATAAGACTCAAATAAGTAATAAAAAAATAAAGTCTAAGTTAAAAATAAAGTAAGAAGTAGAATAAAAGTAAATCGAGTCAAAGTAAAAGTATTAAACCCAATTTATAATGTTAACATTTTTTAATGTATGTTAAGAAATGTTAACATTATTTTTTTTTCTTAAAAATAATAATAGAAATATTCTGAAAAATATAACGAAAATTAAATGTTATCTATTAGATTCATTAAAAGTTAAAGAAAATTAGCATTTTAGGATTTTTAAGATTTGTTTAAAAAAATCAAAGTTTATTGGCATAGTAATTGCTTAATACATAGAGTAATAATATGATTATAAATTTATTGATTAATTTTATTATTATTTTTAAGGGGGGAGAGTATTTGTAGTTATAAAGCATATTGGGAATAATGAAAAAGGTTAAAAACATATTACTATAAAGTATAGGGGGTAGGTTAAAAGAGTAATCATAAAATAAATATACAGATAATAGTAGATAAGAATACCAGAAAAAATATATAGTTAAAGGGTTAGGGTAAAAGAGTAATCGTAAAATAAATATATGGATGATGGTGGCTAAGAATATCAGAAAAAATAGATAGTTAAAGGGTTAGAGTGAAAGAGTAATCGTAAAATAAATATATGGATGATGTGGATAAGAATAGTAAGAAAAAATAGATAGTTAAAGGGTTAGGGTGAAAGAGTAATCGTAAAATAAATATATAGATAATGGTAGATAAGAATATCAGAAAAAATAGATAATTAAAGGGTTAGGGTGAAAGAGTAATCGTAAAATAAATATATAGATAATGGTGGATAGAGTAGTAAGAAAATAAATAGATAAAGGGATAGAATAAATTTAAATATGGAAAATGAATATCTAATAATAAGTGATTAATAAATAATTGTAGATAGATTGTAAATTAAATAAATCTTTAATAGAAAGGAGAACTATTTATATATTAAATAGTATTTATAAATATGAAAAAAGGCGATTTTATATGGAGTGGAGTTCTTATTTGTATTATTGCTGTCTTAGCAATACCAAGTAGTAGAGAAGTATTTATGGAAGCAACAGGTGCACATCCATATATTGGAGGTTTTTTAAAGTTTGCTGTATTAGCTACAATGGGAGATTTACTTGGTGCTAGAATTTTGTATAAGGATTGGAAAATACCAGTAGGAGTATTTTATAGAGCAATAGTTTGGGGAATAATAGGTGTAGTTACCACATATGGAATGTCAATCTACTCATCAGGTGTAGGTCAAGCACAAGTGGATGGTATGCTTCCATTTGAGGGAATAGCTTTTGCAAATGCTCTATTTAAGAGTGCAACTATGAATATACTAATGTCACCAACTGTATTTTTATTCCATAAGGTTATGGACTGTTTTATAGATAAAAAATATGAGGTTGGAAAGGGGATTAAGGTAAAACTTAAAGATGTGGTAAATATTGTGGACTGGAATGCTTACCTTGGTTTTAGTGTTTTAAAAACTATACCATTTTTCTGGATACCATGTCATACAATTGTATTTTTATTCCCTGCTGAGTATAGAGTAATTGCTTCTGCATTTGCATCTATAGCTTTAGGTCTAATATTGGCTTTAGCTAATAAGTCTAAAGTTGCAGTTTAGATTCACTGATGAAGATAGTAGTATTATTTAAATTAGGAATAACTTTTTAAATTAATATTATTTGTATTTATAATAAATAATAATTTATATAAGAAGTAATATTCTAAGTGATGGATAGTGTTTTAAATAATAAGAAGTAATACTCTAAGTGATAGACAGTGTTTTAAATAATAAGGAGTAATACTCTAAGTGAGAAGTAGCATTTTAAATAATAAGTGAGATTTTAAATAAAAAGTAGGTTTTTCGTTAGAATAGCATTTTATTAAACTTAAAAATAAATATAATATTTTAAAGAAATCTAAGTTGCTAAGCACTGTTTTTAAGAAGCTTAAAATCCCCCATTTAAAGTTTTAAGATTCTAAAAAAACAAGTTATAACTAAAAAATGGCTGTTAAGACTACAATACTTATAAGTAATACTTATGGTATATATTAGTTCATAACAGCCATTTTTATTTTAAATTAATAATTTTATTCAATAATTTGAGTTTATGTTCTAAATCAAGCTTTAAATTAAAGGATTTAAAGAAGCTATTCTAGTTGTAGCTACATAAACTCTGGATATTTCATACCATGTTTTAAAATCTACTACTCCGCTTTGAGGTAAACCAAAGATTCCTTGGAATATCTTAACAGCGTTTTCTGTATCTGTTCCATAGATACCATCTTCTATAACTTTTGGTACAGCTGGATAAGAATTAGATATAGCATTTAACTGATTTTGTATGGTTCTAACATACTGCCCAGAAGAACCAACTTGTAGTGTAGTACCAGGGAATGACACTGGTACACCACTTACTATAGGTGCTCTTTCAAATACTATTTCATCTCCATAGAAATATCTTAGTATACTCTCATAGTCATATCCTTGGTCACCTAAGTCTTTACTGCCCCATTGAGTCATTTGGTCAGGACATTGGGATTTTTGTCCATCACAATATTGTGCTAATAGTGGCTGTCTTGATGTAGGAGGTCTTTTTATAAAAGTATTAAAAATAGCATCTACAACTACGTTAATTGGTTCAAATAAGTTTCTATTATTTATAAACTTATGGTCGTATGCTGTTGTTGAAGTTATTGTAAAGTTATATCCTTTATTTCTATACCATTCAGTAAAGACTCTATTTAAAGTAAATGATATTATAGCTATTACATTTGCATAAATTGTCTGTTCAGGCCAAGTTGAATATATTTCAGATGACGCTATGTTTTTAATGTACTCTTTAAATGGAATCCAATAGTTTGGAGCTGATGAATCTTCTGGCAAACCATCATGAACTACTATAAATTCAGGCACTACAGGGTTATCTAATACAACGAAACCAGTAGGAGGAGGTAATGGTTTTAAGTTACTTTCTGGAATCTTAGGAGGATAAGTACCATATAGAGTATGTTCTCCTATATCAAAAATCAACTCACTTTGTCTTGAGAAAGAACGCTTACTTCTTGTTCTAGGAGACATGGGAACTCCTTGTCTTGCTTCAATTGTAGCTAACAACTGTGTTCCTTCTATGACAACTGTCTCATATCCATCTGCTATGGCTTCCACTATATACTGGCTATAAGGTCTAACATCAGATGGTTGTAGAGAGTAATCTACATCTGGTGCTGGTAATACTAAACCAGTCACTTGACCAGATTCATTACTTCTTAGGTTTTGGTATAAAGTTGATGAGCTTTGGCTACCATTAGACATTGAATATATGTTTACTACTGCATTTTGAATAGGTCTATTGTTAGTAGCATCAATTATGCTTACTGTTAAGAACCATCTTGCATCAAATCACCCTTTCTTTAAATGAATTTAGTTCCCTTATATTTCAAGATATGAATATAGCTTGAAATTTGTTAAATAATATAGATATAAATTTAAATTTTTTTGAGTATTTGAGTATATTTGTATTTAAATAATTTAAAATAATTTAATGTATATTTTAGTATGTATTTAAAACACGAATAAGTTAAAAATAAGTAGATGATATAAATCATAAATAAATCAAAAATTTTGAAAGGAAAATAATCTATGAAGCTAGATTTATTTTTATTAGCAATAATTCCTATATTGATAGGGATGTTTTGGATAAGGTCTAAAGATAGATATTGTAGAGAACCCCTAATCCATCTAATTAAATTTTTTTTAATAGGTGCTTTTCTAAGTGTTATAATTATACTTTTAGAAAATTTACTGATGAAGTTTAATGTATTTGAAGGGTATTCAGAACTAATATATGTATCATTTGTAGTTGCAGGACTTGTAGAAGAAGGTGTAAAAGCTCTGATACTGATTCCTGCCCTAATTAAAGAAAAACACTTTACTGAAAAGTTAGATGGTATTATTTACTCTGTATTTTTAGCTTTAGGATTTGCAACAATTGAAAATATGGTTTATATTTTTTCTGAAAGTAGAAATCTAGCACTGCAAGTTGGTATTAATAGGGCAGTTATCTCTATACCAGCTCATGTAATGTTTGCAATTACTATGGGCTACTATATTTCTAAGTATAAATTTGAGGGAAATAAAAATAAAAGACGTGAGTATTTGTTTATGGCAGTGTTAATTCCAATTTTATTACATGGAGTTTTTGATTTCATATTGATGATAGAATATAGATGGGCTATTATATTACTTATAGTTTATGTAATAATTTTGTGGAAGATAAATCTTGATAAACTTGAGAAATATATGAATCACTCTAAAAAAGTGTTTTTCGGTAATCTTAGGAAAAAGAAGAAGAAATAAAATTTAAAGGAAAGACATAAATAATTAAAGTATAATAAATGACACACAAGTAAAGCAGATTGAAGGGGGATTATAGATTTGACAGAATTACCAAAGGAATTTTTAGAAGATATTGAAGAAATACTAAAAGATGAATATGATGATTTTATAAAAAGTTATGAGGAAAGTAAGACTACTGGGCTTAGAATAAATACTTTAAAAATTGACAAGAAAAAATTATTTGATTTGGAGTTGTTTGATTTGAATCAAATACCATGGGCAGAAGAAGGTTTTTATTATGATGATAAAATTGACAGACCTGGTAGAAATCCACTGCATGAGGCTGGAGCATACTATTTGCAAGAGCCTTCTGCAATGAGTGTAATACCAAAGGCAGATATTAAAGAGGGTGAAAAAGTTCTCGATATGTGTGCTGCTCCTGGTGGAAAATCTACATATATACTATCTAAGCTAAACGATACAGGTTTATTGGTTTCTAATGAAATTAATGCTAGTAGAATTAAGGCTCTAGGGGAAAATTTAGAGCGATTTGGAGCGAGAAATTGTATTATAACAAACACCGATTCTAATAGCTTAAGAAAGACGTTTAATGGGTATTTTGATAAGGTTATTATAGATGCACCTTGTTCTGGGCAAGGTATGTTTAGGAAGGATGAGGTTGCCATATCAGATTGGAGTTATGCAAAGGTAGTAGAATGTCAATCCATCCAAAAAGAGATTATAAGAGATGGATATAAAATGTTAAAGAAGGATGGCATTTTAATTTACTCAACTTGTACTTTTTCAAGGGAGGAAAATGAGCATGTTATAAATGAGTTTATCAGTGAATATCCACATGCAGAACTTATTGAAATGGAAAGATTATGGCCTCATAAGATAAAGGGAGAAGGTCATTTTGTTGCCAAAATAAAAAAATTAGAAGAAGAAGAATGTAATGTCAAAGAATTAAAAATAAAAAATTTAGATAAAGAAATAAAGGATTATAGGGAGTTTGAAAAGAAATTTTTAAAGGTTGATTTTTATAGTAATAAAAAAAATAAATTTTATTTAAGAGGAGAAAATTTGTACCTACTTCCTGAAATATATCCAGATACGAAAAAACTAAAAGTATTGAGATATGGTTTGCATTTAGGGGTTTTAAAGAAGAATAGATTTGAGCCTTCTCATGCACTATCTCATTACTTAAAAGTTGAAGATGTAAAAAATGTTGAAAACTTCAGTGTACAGAGTGAATCAATTCTTAAATATTTAAAAGGGGATGTTGTAAATTCTAATGATAGTAGAGGATGGGTTTTGGTTTCGGTTGAAGGAATACCTTTAGGTTGGGGAAAAGAATCTTCTGGTGTAATTAAGAATCATTATCCTAAAGGTCTTAGAAAAGTATTTTAAACTATTAGAAAAAAGAAGTATAATATTTATATTGTAGGTTTATGGTAGATTATTTTGCTGTAGATTGACTTAATATTTAACACAGAGGAGACGATTTTAGTGGGTGAAGCAGTTAAAAAAGAAGTTGTAGAATGGATAAAAGTGATTGTCATAGCTCTTGTTTTGGCATTTGCAATAACTCGTTTTATAGTGCCAACAATAGTCAAAGGAGAATCAATGTATCCTACATTAGTTGAACGTGATTATTTGATAGTTAACAGAATTGCGTACAAGGTAGGAGAGCCAAAATACAAAGATATAATAGTATTCAAAACCGACTTAACAGAGGAAAATGGAAAGAAAAAAGATTTAGTAAAAAGAGTTATCGGGGTTCCTGGTGACCATGTAAAAATACAAGACTCCAAGGTATATGTAAATGATAAGTTGTTAGATGAGACTTCCTATATACATAATAATCGTACTGATGGAGATATTGATATCGTAGTTCCAGAAGGAAAATTATTTGCAATGGGAGATAATAGAGAAAAAAGTTTAGATAGTAGATACGATGAGGTTGGATTGGTCGACGAGCATACCATTTTAGGAAAGGTTCTAGTCAGATTGTATCCATTTTCTAAGATAGGAACTATTGACTAAACATATAAAATTTGGAGCAATCGCTGATTAGCTGAAATCACCAGACCATACACAATAGTTGTCTATATAAAAAAGACAACACCTTATTTAGTAGACTTATCTAAAAGATAGTGTTTAAGAGACATTATCAATAAAGATAATATAACTATAAAGGAGAATTTGTGAATGAATGAAACTATTAAAGAAGAGATTGTAGAGTGGATAAAAATAATTATTACTGCACTTTTTTTTGCATTTATTATAACTCGTTTTATAAAACCAACATTAGTAAATGGAGAATCAATGTACCCAACACTTAAATCACATGATTATTTGGTAGCAAACAGGATGACATATAAGTTATCAGAACCAAAATGTGGAGATATAATGATATTTAAGACTGATTTATTACAAGAGAATGGAAGGAAAAAAGAGCTTGTAAAAAGGGTTATAGGTGTTCCTGGTGACCATCTAAAAATTAAGGATTCTAAGGTTTATATAAATGGTAAGTTATTAAATGAAGTTTCATATATACATGATAATTATACTGAAGGCGATATTGATATGGTGATTCCTAAGGGAAAAGTATTTGCGATGGGAGACAATAGAGAAGTTAGTTTAGACAGTAGATATAAAGAAGTGGGATTAGTAGATGAAGAAAATATTAAAGGAAAAGTTATTTTAAGAGTATTTCCTTTTACAGATATAGGTATTTTTGAGTAGGTGATTTGTATGGCAGTTGGTATAGCGTCCTTATTGTTTAATATTGAGGAGGCTTTAAACATTTGTGAGAGTATAAAGCAAATAACTCATTTAGAGATTGGAATTGACAATATATCTGAATGTAGTGAGTTATGTAAATATAAAGAGAGAATTTCTAAGTTAGGATTATCTATAGGGATACACTTGCCTATGGAATTAAATACTTGCGAAAACATAGAGTATATACGAAATTCATGGATAAATTTTATTGAGAAGATAGAATTTGAACTAAAAGGATTTGATTTAAGGTATTTTAACCTTCATTTGGGATATGTTATGACAAATAGAGTTAGAAAGAATAGAGACAAATATTTAGGAAATAGTGTGGATTTTTTAGATAAATTAAATACAAATTCATATGTATGTATAGAGAATACTTATTCAAAAGGTGGGGATTTTTCAAATATTGGAAATATATCTTATGATTTTGAATATATATTTAAGAGGATTAAAAATTCTAAGATTTGTTTTTGTTACGATACTGGACACTGTTTAATTGATGAGGATGCTTATGTAAAGAACTTAAAGGATAAAATAAGACTGATACACTTAAGTGATAATGATGGTATCAATGATACACATGTTGGTATAGGAAGAGGAATTTTATCTGAAGAGGGGATTAAAGAGGTCTTAACATTAGATGCAGAATATTTAGTATTAGAAATAAATTACGAAGACATTGAAGATACTATAAGTAAATTGAATAATATTGTAGGAGAGGGTTAAATACCTCTCTTTATCTTGTTGATATGCCTCATTAATTAAAATTTATATTCATCAAAAGGAAGGAGATGTTGAAGTGAAAAAAATAAACTTAAAAATAGAAGGAAAAGATAAGGAATATTCATTAGAAGAAAATTCCCCTGGAATCAGATTGGGAGATATAGCAAAAGAATTTTGTGATGAGCATAAGGGTTATATAACACTTGCAGTTGTAGACAATAAACTAAAAGAGCTAAATTGTAGAGTTAAGAAGGATTGTGAGATAAATTTTTTAGATACTACTAATGAAGATGGAGAGAGAGTTTACTTTAGAGTCATGTCATTTATATTTGTAATGGCATGTAGAGAAATCTTTTGGGATAGCAGAGTTACAATAGAACATTCACTATCAGATGGGCTATATTGTGAAGTTCATATAGATAGAAAGCTTAAAGAAGCAGATGTTGAAAATATAAAAAACAAGATGAAAGAGATAGTAAACAACGATTATGTTATAGAAAAAATTGAAGTTACAAGAAATGAAGCTATTTCTATCTTTGAAAATAATGAAATGTATGAAAAGGCAGAGCTTTTGAAATACAAAGAGTATGATAGTGCTAAAGTATATAAGTGTAGAAACTATATAGACCATTTTTATGGTTATATGTTGCCATCAACTGGTTATATAAAATCATTTGATATTAAGCTTTATAATGGAGGCGTTATAATTTTAGGACCTAGTGAAGAAGATAAGACTCTTCCTATGAAATTTGTACCTCAACCTAAGCTATCAAGTGTATATTATGAAGCAGAAGAATGGTCAAGACTTATGGGAATTGACAAGGTAGTATCTCTTAATAAAATAATAGAAAACAATGAATATGGAGATATAATAAGGACATTTGAAGCATTGCATGAAAAGAAGTTATCTCAAATAGCGGATATGATAAAGGATGGCAATAAGAGAGTAGTTTTAATAGCAGCTCCATCTTCATCTGGAAAAACAAGTTTTGCTCACAGATTATCAATACATCTTAGAGTAAATAATTTAAATCCTATTTCAATTTCTTTAGATGATTATTTTATAGATAGAAAACATACTCCTTTAGATGAATATGGAAATTATGATTTTGAATCAATTTATGCAATAGATTTAGAGAAGTTTAACTTAGACTTAAAGAAACTTTTAGCTGGTGAAGAAATTGATGATATAAGATTCAATTTTAAAGAAGGTAAGAGAGAATACACTGGTAAAAAGATAAAGATAGATTCAAATCAGCCAATTATATTAGAAGGTATACATGGGCTAAATCCTATTTTAACATCATCTATACCAGATGAAGATAAATTTAAGATATACATAAGTGCCCTTACTCAAATAAATTTGGATGACCATAATCGAATCCCTACTGCTGATTTGAGAATGATAAGAAGAATTGTTAGAGACTATAATTTTAGAGGATATAGTGCTGATAATACTATTTTACAATGGGCATCAGTTAGAAGAGGAGAAAAGAAGAATATATTCCCGTACCAAGAGGAGGCAGATGCTATATTTAACTCTGCTTGTGTATATGAATTGGCAGTTTTAAAACGATTTGCGAAACCTTTGTTGGAAGAGATAAAGGAAGATAATCCTGCACATATTGAAGCTACTAGATTACTAAAGTTTTTGCAGTATTTTGTTGAATTGGACGATACTTCTGACATACCAGGTATTTCAATTCTTAGGGAATTTATTGGAGGAAGTAAAATAGTTGATTAATGTGTGTATTATAGATTGTTTTATGAAGATTAAATGGCATAGCAAGTAGTGTTATTGGTTTATGTTAAGTATATTAAGTGTAAAGTGGAGAATTAAATTGATACAGATTTTAAAGTTTGAGTTGATATATAAAAAGGCTTGTTTTATACTTTTGTATGAAGCAAGCTTTTTATTTTAAATTTTACTTTTTTGTTTAATATTTTGTTAGTTTATGTGATTATTTTTTAAAAGAGTAAAAGAGTAAAAGAGTAAAAGAGTAAAAGAGTAAAAGAGTAAAAGAGTAAAAGGTGTTGGGTTAGAAATTTTTGGTGTTATAAAAATTTAAATTACTGGATTATTAGATTGCTGGATTGCTAAATTACTAGGTTGTTAAATTATTGAATTACTAAATTATTAAGCTCTTTAAACTATTTAAATTGTTTGAAAAATGAATTGATTCTTGTAGAAAATAATTTTAAAGTATAATTTTTTTTAACATTGTTTTATTATAGTATAAACTTGTGCTAAAATAGAATATATAACATAATATAAGAGGTGCATATGAATACGTTAGATGAGACATTATTAAAAGAAATTATAAGTTCTAATAAGAAGTATACTAATTATGGACAAGTCGCTAGTTACATCCCAGAATTAAAAAACGCTAGAAGAAATGATTTAGGAATTTGTATCATAGATAGCGAAAATAATCTTTATAGTGCTGGAAACTGTAGCACAAAGTTTACTATACAAAGTATTTCAAAACCAATTGTGCTTGCTATGGCACTTATGGATAATGATTGGGAAGACGTTTTTTCAAACGTTGGAATGGAGCCAAGTGGGGACCCATTTAATTCAATAATGAAACTTGAAATTAATGACACAAAAAAACCCTGTAATCCAATGATAAATGCAGGGGCTATAGTAACCACTTCCCTTATAAATGGGAGTTGTTTAGAAGAAAAAGAAGAAAGAATGCTTAGTTTCTTTAGAAAGTTAGCAAAAAATGATAATATAGGAATAAACTATGATGTCTATAAGTCTGAAAAAATGACTGGAGATAGAAACAGAGCTATGGCTTACTTATTGAAAAGTGATGGATTTATCAGAGGGAATGTAGAAGATGTTCTAGACCTTTATTTTAAACAATGCTCAATTGAGATAGATTCTGTAGATTTAGCGAGAATTGGAATAAATCTTGCAAATTATGGAGTAGATATAGAAAATGGTGAGCATTTAATGAGTGAAATGGTTTCTAGGATTGTCAAGACATTTATGATGACTTGTGGAATGTATGATGCTTCTGGGGAATTTGCTATTAAAGTTGGCATTCCTGCAAAATCTGGAGTTGGGGGTGGTATAATGGCTTCTGTGCCGGGACGCATGGGGATTGGTGTTTATGGACCTGCGCTTGACAAAAAAGGTAACAGCGTCGCAGGAGTTAAAGTTTTAGAGGAGTTGTCAAATAAACTCAAATTAAATATTTTTTAAAATATTAAGAAAGGATTTTTTTGACAACAACATATAATTTAATATATAATTAAATTGTAAAGAAATATGAATTAAATAAATTTTTTAGGAGGGGTCAATGAAAGAGGTATTGGTATTACGAGATTTGGAGTGCATAAAGGCTATTGCGCATCCACGTAGAATAGATATTCTAAAAGCATTTGACAAATCGCCATTGTCAGCAAAACAATTATCTCAATTATTGGAAGAACCTCATGCAAAAATAAACTACCATATAAAAATGTTATACAAAGTTGGTATTTTAGAATTAGTTGAGGAAAAAATAAAGTCGGGGATTGTGGAAAAGTACTATTATCCAAGTGCAAAAAATGTGGTTATAGGGAATAGGATACTTAATTTTTCTTTAGACAATGGGGAAGAAAAAGAAGAATTGTACATATCAAAATTTGAAAATATGAGTGAAGTTTTTTATAAGGCAGCAGAGGAAGATGTTTTAGAAAATGAAAATATAGTTGATTATCATGATATTTCTCTTACTCATGATGAATTAGTTGAACTTAGTGACACTATGAAGTCAAAGATAGATGAAATTTTAAATAAAAGACAACACAATGTTGAAGGTTCTAAGTATGATATAGCTATGGTTATAGTTCCTACTCTTGAGGAGGAATGTCCTAGTTAGAGAATTAATTATGGATTAATTAAAGATATAATATTAGAGATTGAACATCAAAATTTACTTAATAATCAAAAAATAGTTTTTGGTATGGGTAAAACAATGATTTTTAATCTCTATTTTTTTGTTTTTTTATACCTATTGTATTTGTAAATAATATGTATAGTGTAAGATGTATACACTATCTAAGAAGTGCTTAGATAATATACAAAGTATGTAAGATTATAATATTTGAAATTGATTAAAATGGGTATAATTAAAGTGTAAATATTAAAATTAAAAATTAATATAAATTAAATCAATGCTAGAAATATGTTAAAAGAGGACTGAGATTAGTTGGGATAGAACATCCCTTAGAGCTTACGAATTTTTAGTGAAAAAGTACTATCAAATAGGAATCTCCATCTTCATATGTTGGCTAAATGTAGTTAAGGTGGAGTAGTTCAAAATTAAAATTGAGTACAAGTAGTAGTACAAATAAAAGGAGATTAATATGATTAAATTAGGAACACATCTTTCAATAGCAAAAGGATTTGCTAATGCGGCTGAGACAGCTGTATATATTGGTGCAAATACATTTCAATTTTTTAGTAGAAATCCAAGAGGAGGAAATGCTAAAGAATTTGATGAAAAAGATATAATTAAATTTCAAGAAATTAGAAAAGAAAATAATTTTGCACCACTGCTTGCACATGCACCATATACTATGAATCTGGGTGGTACAAAGGATGATGTATACGAATTTGCAACAAGGGTGATAGATGAGGATATAAGAAGGATGGACTCATTAGGAATTGAATACATGTGTTTTCATCCTGGAAGTCATGTAGGTGGTGGTGTAGATTTTGGCATAGATAGAATAGTAAAAGGATTGAACAATGCCATAAAGGGTGATGAAAATATAACTATACTTCTTGAAACTATGTCGGGAAAGGGAACTGAAATAGGTTTTAAATTTGAGCAATTAAAAAGTATAATAGACAAAATTGAGCATAAAGAAAAAATAGGTGTGTGTCTTGATACATGTCATATTTTTTCAGCTGGTTATGATATAGTGAATGATTTAGATGGGGTTTTGGAAGAATTTGATAAGGTTATAGGCATAGAAAGATTGAAAACTGTCCATCTAAATGATAGTATGATGCCATTTGGAGACAAAAAAGACAGACATGCTCCTATAGGGGAAGGAAAGATAGGATTAAAAGCATTAATTGATTTTATGGAACATCCTAGTCTAAAACATTTACCATTTTTCTTAGAAACTCCTTTTGATGATGAAGGTCACAAGAGAGAGCTTAAAATGATAAAAGAAATACTATCTAGTAAATAAACCTTTATTAAAAATATGTGAAATACTCCGTCCTCAACATAATTAGGGTGGAGATATAATCATGAAATGTGATAATTTAAATTAATGGATAGGAATAACAAAAATTGTATACAAATTAACTGGGTATAAAGTATGATTATATAAAGTATGATTATATTATGAATAGATTGATATAAAATATAATTATATTATGAATAGTATGTAAATATATTGCAAAGATTCTCATAATTTGTTGTATAATTAAAGGTGACATATTTATATTATATAAAAAATTATTAAAAGTTAGGTGGGGAAAGATATGAGAAATTTAGGCAATACTAACATGAAAATAAAGAGAGTTGGCTTTGGGGGCATTCCAATACAAAGGATTACTCAAGATGATACTAACTTAGTTATAAATGAGTTAGAAAAACAAGGAATAAACTTTATTGACAGTGCAAGAGGGTATACAATAAGTGAGGAAGCAATCGGAATTGCCATTGAAGGAAAAAGAGATAAATTTTTCTTAGCTACTAAAAGTATGTCCAGAGATTATGATTCAATGAAGAGAGATGTTGAAATAAGTTTAAATAATTTTAAAACTGATTTTATAGATTTATATCAATTCCATAATGTTAAAGAAGAGGAGTATGATAATCTTTTTAAAGATAAAATGGCTTATAGTGCCCTTTTAGAGGCAAAGGAGCAAGGTAAGATAAAACATATTGGTATAACTAGTCACAATTTAAATACTATAGAAAAAGCTATAGAAGATGGAAAATTTGACACTATACAATTCCCTTACAATATAGTTGAAGGACAAGCAGATGAAGTGTTTAAAAAAGCTCATGAAAAAGGAATTGGGATAATAGTAATGAAACCTTTAGCTGGAGGTGCTTTAGACAATGCAACACTGGCTATTAAATATATACTATCTAAAGATTACATAGATGTAGTTATACCAGGTATGGAGAGTGTTGAACAGGTTAGACAAAATGTCGCTGTACTTGAAAATCTTGTGCTAGATGAAAAAGATAATAAGGAAATTGAAGAAATAAGAAATTCTTTAGGTAAAAAATTCTGTAGAAGATGCGAATATTGTATGCCTTGTGCTGTAGGAATAAATATACCATTGAGTTTTTTATGTGAAGGTTATTATACTAGATATGGATTAAAAGAGTGGGCTAAAGAAAAATATGAGGTTATGGATGTTAAACCTACTGAGTGTATTGACTGTGGGCTTTGCGAGAGTAGATGTCCATATGAACTTCCTATAAGAGAAATGCTTAAGACTGTTGTTGAAAAGCTAGGATAGATTTTATTTATTGAAATCGGTGTATTAAATTTACTCCGATTTCTTTTTATTAGATGTGGTCTTATATACAAATATTAAATTTACATAGTTATAGCTATTATATAAATTTAATATTTGTTTAATACTTATTAAATATTTACTTAATGCTTTTTAAAAACATTTGTTTGAGTATAGACATAACACAATTATTATTGTTGTATTAGTATAGTTTCAAATACTGGAGTATCAATATAATGTCGAATAACACATAAAATCTTTATTTTTCAAAAATATTATAGGATATATCGTATTTAGATACTGGATAAAGTTCAATTTCAACCCTAGGGTTATCTTTATCTATAAAATCAAATAAAAGTACTGGCTTAAGTTGTTTATCATTTTTTATTATTCCACTTTTTTCAATACCATCACAAATACTTTTTGGATAATTATGTAAATCCCCCATTCTCTTATTTGGGAAGAATAATTTCAAGACTGTTATTAGATTTTCTTCAACAGTTTCCCCTTGATACTGTTGGTTTATAAAACCTGCAATCATGTTTTCGTATGCAAGATACTTAGAATATTTTCCCTTTGAAGGCATCCATGCTTGACCATTTATGTTATGAAGCTTAAAATTAGATTTACTAATAGGTCTACCTGGAATTGTTATTTTAATCAAATTTTTCACCATCCTTATACAGTATTTATTATAATCTGTATATGATTTAAAAGCAAATTGTTATTTAAAGTGTTTTTACAGAGCTTGTTTGTAAAATTTTCCACTTTAGATGTAGTAATATAAGATAAGTATTTTGCTTACAAATTTTAAAATTTGATATATGATGGGCATATTCATATTAGACTATTATAAGACCTTCATAATATTAATAAGTATAAGTTTAGTAAAGAGAGTAAAAAGAAATCCATATAAGTCAAGTAAAGACTTAATAAATGGCAATGTAAATGGGATATTAATTATAAGAAAAAATCAATCTTTTTGCATTAACTATAGGAAGAATGTCAAAATATAACTAATGATATTTGAAGTTTTAGAGTTTATATTAAAAAGTAAGAAGGTTAAGTGGGTAAAAAAGGTTGAATAGATTAAAAAGGCTAGGTATCTAAAAGAGTTAGTAGGTAAAAAAGTTAAATAAGTAAATGAAAAAGGCTAAGTATATAAAGGAGTTAGTAGATAAAAAAATTAAATAGATAAAAAGATTAAGTATCTAAAAGCGTTAGTAGATAAAAAAATTAAATAAATAAAAAAAACTAAGTATTCAAAAGAGTTAGTAGGTAAAATAATTAAATAGATAAAAAGACTAATTATTTAAAGGAGTTAAGTAGATAAAAAAGTTAAATAAGTAAATGAAAAAGACGAAGTATCTAAAAGAGTTAGTAAATAAAAAAGATGAAGTATCTAAAAGAGTTAGTAGGTAAAAAACTAAATAGGTAAAAAGATGAAGTATCTAAAAGAGTTAGTAGGTAAAAAATTAAATAGGTAAAAAGACGAAGTACCTAAAAGAGTTAGTAGGTAAAAAAATTAAATAGATAAAAAGACGAAGTATCTAAAAGATTTAAGTAGGTAAGAAAATTGAATAGCTAAAAAGATTAAGTATTTAAAAGAGTTAGTAGCTAGAAAAGGTTAAAAAGACTAAAAAAATTAAATAAATTTAAAAAGTCAATTAGATTAAAAAGGAATAATTTTATGGATAATAAGGAATTAAAAGCATTTTGTAATTTAATAGGATTAAACTGTGTAGGAGTAGCAGGGGTAGATAAGTATGATAATTTAGAAAAGATACTTAAGGACAGACAACAAAAAGGTTATTTAACTGGTATGGAAGAACCAATAATTGAGAACAGAATTAACCCAAGACATATAATGAAGGATGCTAACTCTATAATAGTCTGTGCATTTCCATATCATATAAATAGACAAGAAAAGAATAAAAATTCAAATTTATCAAAATATTGTCATGGAAAGGATTATCACATTGTAGTAAAGGACTTTTTACAACAAATTTGTGATTATATTTCTAAAACAGTAACAGATTTTAAATACAAGTTATTTGCTGATAATGGACCATTAGTTGACAGGTATTTAGCTTATTTATCAGGAATAGGATATTTTGGAATAAATAATAATATCATAACTGATGAATATGGTTCTTATGTATTTATAGGGTATATAGTAAATAATTATAAATTTGAAGAAGATAAACCACTAGAAAAAAGTTGTTTTAAATGTGGTAAGTGTGTAAAATATTGTCCGGGAAATGCTATATTGGGAAATTATGATATGAACCCCAAAAAATGTTTATCATATATAACTCAAAAAAAAGGAGATTTGTCAGAGAAAGAAAAAGTTGTTTTAAAGAATGGCAAAAAGGTATTTGGATGCGATATTTGTCAAGAAGTATGTCCACATAATGTTGAAATACCAACAACTCATATTTTGGAATTTAAAGAAAATATAATAGATTATTTGGATTATGATGAGATACAAAATATTTCAAATAAAGAATTTAAAAGGAGATATGGAGATAGAGCTTTTAGCTGGAGAGGGAGAAATATAATAAAGAGAAATATGGAAATAATTTTAGATAAGTATGATGACTAATAATAAGAGTCTGTTTCATATACTTTAATGTGTATTTACTTTAACACTTGTTGTGTAAAAGTCATATTATATCATTAAAGTTAAATATGGGGAGGTGGGGGAATATTGAAATATAATAATACATCTGAAATAAATCCACTAGATTATATATTGGGTCAAGAAAGAGCTGTAGAAGCTATGGAATTAGGGTTGAAAATAAATAATCCAGCGTACAACATATATATAGCTGGTGAACCTGGAACTGGTAAAAGTACTTATGCCTTAAAGGTTTTAAATGAGTATGCATCCAAAAAAAATACGCATAAAGATTGGTGTTATATATATAATTTTGAAAACCCTAGAGAGCCTATTATAGTTGAATTAGAAAAGGGGTTTGGAAGAGAACTTAAGAAAGATATGGAGAAATTAATTGAAAGTCTTTTAGAAGATTTTAAAAATGCGTTTGAAAGTGAAAATTTTGAAATAGAAAAAAATAAACTTCTGGATGAATATGAAATAGAAAAAGATATGCTTTTGAAGCAAATTAAGAAATATGGAGAAGAAAAAGGATTTAAATTAAAACAGAGTAAAATGGGAATAGTTTTTATCCCTTTGAAAGAAGAGGAAGATGAAAGTGATGAGTCTGATGAAGAGTTTTACAAAGCTAAAAGAGAACTAGAAAATATGGCGATACAGGTCGTATATAAAATTAGAAACTTAGAAGAAATAGCTGAAAAAGCAGTGTTAGAGCTTGAAGAAGAGATAGCTAAACTTGTAGTAGAACCTCATATCAAGAGATTGTGTGAAAAATATGAAAATTATGATAAGATTCAAACTTATCTGGAAAATATAAAGAAAGATATAATAGAATATATGTATTTATTCTATTTAGATGAAGAGGAGTTAAAAGATAAGTATGATAAAGAGCATTTTATTAAATATAAAATTAACCTATTTGTAGACAATGGAAGCTCAAAGAATAAAGAATCAGCACCTGTTGTAGTAGAGATAAACCCAAGTCCAGCAAATCTATTTGGAAAGGCAGAGTATGATTATGCAAATGGAAATATAAAGACTGATTTCACAAAACTATTATCAGGAGCATTTCATAGGGCTAATGGTGGTTATTTAGTACTTTATGCAGACCAATTACTAAAATATACAATGTCTTGGGAAATTCTTAAAAAGACTTTGCAGACTAAAAAAGTAATATTGGAAACACAAACAGCAATTAAACCAGAAAATATGCCATTGGATGTTAAATTAGTACTGATTGGAAGCCACTATATATATGATATTTTATATAGATATGATGAAGATTTTGAAAAATATTTTAAAGTATTTGTAGACTTTGATAGTGAAATGGATAAAAATGAAGATAATGAAGAAGGAATAGCAAGATTTATAGCATACCAATGTGATAAGAATAATTTAAGGCATTTTACTAAATCAGCAGTTGAAGAGGTTATTAAATTTAGCACTAGATTATCTGGTGATTTAGAAAAATTATCAACTAAGTTTAATAAAATAATGGAAGTTGTAATAGAAGGAAGTGCTTATGCAGAGTTTAGAAATTCGGAGTATACAGAGCAGTGTGATGTTAAAAAAGCAATAAGTGAAAAGAGAAAAAGAATCAATAGAGTGGAAACACATATGGATGAATCAATTGAAAATGGATTTACTCTAATAGAAACAGAGGGAAGAAAAGTAGGAGTGATAAATGGTTTGTCAGTCTTAAGTACAGGAGAATACTCTTTTGGTAGAGCTTCAAGGATTACAGCGACCACTAGCCCAGGAAGTAAAGGCATAGTAAATATAGAAAGAGAAGTAAATATGAGTGGCTCTATACATAACAAAGGAGTACTTATATTAGGTGGCTATCTTTCTGAGAATTTTGCACAGGATTTACTATTGTCACTAAATGCATATGTTTGTTTTGAACAAAATTATGGTGGAATAGATGGAGATAGTGCATCTTCTGCAGAATTATATGTACTATTATCATCTCTTAGTGGAGTATCAATTAAACAAAATATTGCTGTTACAGGTTCTATAAATCAAAAGGGTGATATACAAGTAGTTGGTGGTATAAGTGAAAAGATAGAAGGATTTTATTCTATATGTAAAACTAAAGGGTTAAATGGTGAGCAAGGCGTCATAATTCCTAGAAAAAATCAAAGAAATCTCGTTTTATCAGATGAAGTTAATGATGCAGTGCGAGATGGAAAATTTAAGATATATACTGTTGAAAGAGTAGAAGAGGCTATAGAGATATTGACAGATGTTAAATTTGAAGAAATAAAGAAATTGGTAAAAGAAAAATTAATATCTTTCAGCAAGATACAAACTGTGTCAAAAGAATAAGTTTATTATAGAATTTAATGGGTATTTATGTATAATAAAAAGCAAGAACTTTAATAGGTTTTTGCTTTTTTTGTAAATATATATAAATTAAATTCTTATTTTGTATGTTTTATATATTGATGTTTATTTTTTGTTGATATGATTAAACTATTTATAAATAGGTTTTATAAATTAGTATTTTAAAGGGGGATAATTATGAAAAATGTAAATCTAAAAGAGATAAATGAAAAAGATGTAATTGTGGAAGAAGATATAAATCTAAAAGGAATGGATAAGAAAGATGTAATTGAGAAGGAAGAAGTAAATAAAAAAAGTATAGATAAGAAAGATATAATTGAGAAAGAAGAGATAGATAAAAAAAATGTAAAGAAGGTCGAGGTTCAAAAAGAAATAGATAAAATGATTGGTAAAAAAGATGAGATAATTGATGAGAAAGATATAGAGAATTTTATGGATATTGAAGAAGATAAAAAAAGTATCAAAGTAAGTAAAAAAAGTACTAAAAAAGATGAAAAGGAGAAAAAAGCAAAGAAAAGTAGTTCTAGTAAGGTTACACAAAAACAAAGCAAAGAAGTTAAAAGTAAGTCTAAAATTAAAAATGAGTCAGCAAATGAAAAAGACGTAAATAAGATTTTAGACGAGTTGGAAAAATTGTATCCAGATGCTAAATGTGAGTTAAATTATGGGACAGCCTTTGAACTTTTAATAGCAACTATTTTATCAGCACAATGTACTGATGTAAGAGTGAATAAAGTTACTTCAGAGTTGTTTAAAAAGTACAACACAGCTAGAGACTTTGCTAATTTGAGCATTGAAGAAATTAGTAAAGAGATAAAGAGTTGTGGTCTTTACAAAAGCAAGTCTCAAAAAATAAAGGATACATCTGAACAGCTATGTGAATTATATGATGGTGAAGTACCTGATAGCTTAGAAAAGCTTATAAAATTACCTGGTGTTGGAAGAAAAACAGCAGGGGTTGTACTTAGTAACGCTTTTAATCATCCAGCAATAGCTGTAGATACTCATGTATTTAGAGTTAGCAATAGAATAGGAATAGTGGACGAGCCAAATCCTCAAAAAACAGAATTTGCACTTATGGAAGCTATACCAAAAGAAAGATGGTCACACTCACATCATGTATTAATTTTTCATGGAAGAAGAATGTGTAAAGCTAGAAATCCAGAATGTGCAAGTTGCCCAATAAAAGAAGATTGTAATTATTATAAAGAACTTAATGAAACGAAATAACTTTTAGAAAGTAAGTTGTACAAGAGGGATTTTCTGATATAATAATACTTGTGAAAATGTTAGATAAAAAACTATTATATACATGAAATAAAAATTATTATTAACATTATTTTATATAATAGTATAATATTATTGTTATTCTGTTTATAAAATAAAATTTGATAAATAAAAGCGATACTTAGGGAGGATTAAAATGTCATTAAATATAGTATTAGTAGAACCAGAAATACCTCAAAATACAGGAAATATAATAAGAACCTGTGCAGCAACAGGTTCAACTTTACATTTAGTAAAACCACTGGGTTTTTCATTGGATGATAAACACCTAAAAAGATGTGGGCTTGACTATTGGGATATAGCTGATATACAATATTACGATAGCTTTGAAGAATTACAAGAAAAGTATCCAAATAGTAAATACTTTTTTTCTACAACAAAGGCTAAACAGTCACATTCAGATGTGAAATATGAAGAAAATTGTTTTATAGTATTTGGGAAAGAAACAAAGGGATTACCAGAACCTTTGTTGAAAGCAAATATGGATACTTGTATTAGAGTGCCTATGTTGGATGTTGAAAAAGCTAGGTCATTAAATTTATCAAATTCAGTTGCTATTGTAGTGTACGAGGCTTTAAGACAAATAGGATACCCAAATATGAGGTAGTTTCAACAAGCCTAAATGAGAAAGGAGCATACTTAATGAAAAATCTAAAGATAATCTGTGACAGTTTATCGGACGTGCCAAAAGATTTGTTAGATAAATATGATATAGATATAGTTTCATTAACAGTTATACTGGAGGAAAGAGAATACAAGGATAGAATTGATATATCTGGAGATGAATTTTATAAAAGGCTTAGAGAAGAAAATGTATATCCAAAAACTTCTCAAGCTACTTATGCCCAATTTAAGGAAATTTTTGAGAAATATACAAATGAGGATAGAGAGATACTTTATATAGCAGGGTCTGCCACAGCTACAGGTACGTATCAAAGTGCTGTAATGGCAAAGAATGATGTAGATGGTAAAATATATACATATGACTCTAACTTGCTTTGTATGGGAACTGGTTTACTTGTAATAAAAGCAGGAGAACTTGCAAGTGAAGGAAAGTCTGTTGCTGAAATATTGCCTGTTTTGGATGAATTAAAAGAGAAGGCTTTTGTTATATTTTCAGTAGATACATTGGAATATTTACAAAAGGGAGGTAGAATATCATCTACTAAGGCAGCAATAGGAAGTATATTAAATATAAAACCGATTCTTGAAATAAGAGATGGATTAGTTTCGCAAATATCTCAAGTAAGAGGAAAGAAGAATGTAATTTCTAAGATGATGGAATTGATAAAATCAAATTGTGGTGATGATTTATCAGACCAAATTGTGTATATAGGATATAGTGATGATTTTAAGGAAAAGGAACAATTATCTAAGGTTATGCAAGATGAATTAAGACCTAAAGAAATTAGATTTTTCCAAATTGGTGTGTGTATAGGTGCACATGCTGGTCCTGGTGTTACTGGTATCATATGCTTAAAAAATAAATAATATATTTTTGGATGACATTATTTATTTTTTTATTAAATTAGGATAGAATATTAATTATTGAGATGTTAAATTGGATTTATTTTGGATGAAATTAAGTGTTGATATATTAGATTTAGTTTGTAGGGAAGTGTGTAAATAGATAAGAATCTATTGCACACTTTTTTATAGTAAGATTTATTAAAAAAATTTCAAAATGTACTTGTAAATTGTATATAAAAAAATTGTAAATAGGATGTAAAAGTAAATAGGATGTAAAAGTAAATAGGATGTAAAAGTAAATAGGATGTAAAAATAAATAGGATGTAAAAGTAAGTAGGATGTAAAAGTAAGTAGGATGTAAAAATAAATAGGATATAAAAATATCGTAAATGTATGAGGAGTGAAATTTAATGCGTTTCAAAAGAATATTGATATTGATGTTAACTGTAGCAATGATAGCTGGAATGTTGGTTGGGTGTGCTAATAACCCAAGCAATAATCCTAGCTCTAGCAAAGATAATAAAAGTGATATAAGCGATAAAAGTAATTCAAAAAAATCTGTATCAATGATACTAGATATTGAAGGAACAAATAATGAAGCTATGAATAATTCAGCTTTATTAGCATTAAACAATGCTCAAAAGAAACTTAATATAGATACAAACAAAGTGGAATCAGATGATTCCTCAACTTTTTCTAATAGTATAGATATTTTATGTAATGACAATTACGATTTAATTATAGCTGTAGGAGCTAGATTTGCAAAACCATTGGAGATGGTAGCCAAGAAATATCCAAAGCAACAATTTGCAATTATAGACTATGAGTATGACAAGCAACCTTCTAATATAACTTCAATTTCTTATGAAGATAATAAATCTGGATATCTAGCTGGATTAATTGCTGGAAAAATGACTGAAAGCGATAAGGTTGGTTTTATAGGAGGAACAAAGAGTTCTAGTAGAGATAAATTTGAATCAGGTTTTAGAGAGGGTGTTAAATTTTCTAATAGTAGTATAAAGGATATTTCAGTTGAGTATGCAGATGTTTTTAAAGATAGCAAATCAGTAGAATCTATAGCTAAAAAAATGATGGATAATGGAGTGGATATTATTTTTTCTACTACTGAAGATGATTCAAAAGCTGTAATAGATGCAGTAAGGGCAAAAAATAAAAAAGTTATAGCAACGAATAAAGACCAACATGAGTTAGCTCCAGAAAATGTTATAAGTTCTATTGTAAAAGATTTTGAGAATCCTACTTATAATCTGATACAAAGTTTTGTAAAAGGAAATTATAAAGGCGGAAAAGTTATAGAAAACACAGTTAAGTCTGGAAGTACTGGGCTTGCCCAAAATAGTTCTCAAAATATTCCTCCAGATGTGTTAGAATATGTTAATAAGAACAATAAATAATCTACTATAATATCCAAGAATACTTATGACTTTAGTTATGAGGTGAATTGGATGTTATAATAGACATATATAGAAAGACATATGCAGAGGTAGGTCAGACCTATCTAAATCAGGGAGTGAATTTTGTGAAAATAAAAAGGATATTGATGGCTTGCTTTGTAGTAGTTTTTACAATTTTTATATTAGCTATATGTAATTTTGATTTTGGATTTGATAAAGTAAATAAGAATAATTCTAATATAGATAGTGCTGAATCGAAACAGAATGAGTCTAAAAGTTTGCCAACTTCAGCAGAAAAGGATAAATCAAATAGTAAAAGTAAGAATAAAGAAGATGACACAGAAGATGATTCATATGTAAGAAAAACTATTGGAGTATTGTTAGATACCGAAAACTTAAATAACGAATCATATAATAACAATGTACTATCAGCCTTAAAAAGGGCTGACGAAGATTTTGATGTTAGGATAAAACTTGAAAAACCAAAGACTTCTAAAAGTTTTAAAGAGAGTATAGAAAAACTGCATAAGTATGAACCAGATTTGATAATAGCAGTTGGAGCCAGATTTGCAGAGCCAATTAAAGAAGCTGCTACTAAATATCCCAAACAGCAATTTGCAATAGTTGACTATACTTATAAAGTTCAGCCAGCTAATGTAATTTCTGTATCATTTCAAGATAATGTTACTGGATATTTAGCAGGACTTATTGCAGGTAAAATGACTGATACTGGGAAAGTCGGTTTTATAGGAGGAGTTGAGGGTTCTAGTAGAGATAAGTATGAATCTGGATTTAGAAAGGGGCTTAAAACTTCAAATAAAGATGCTGAGTTACTAGTTAAGTATTCAAATATATTTGAAAACCCTGAATCAGCTAGAACTATTGCAAAGGAAATGAGAGATTCTGATAGAGATGTTGTATTTTCAGCTACAGAAGATGATAGTAAAAGAGCTATTCAGGTAGCAAGAGAAAATGGTGGTAAAGTTATAGCTATTAATAAAGACCAATACGATATGGCTCCAGATAATGTAATAAGTTCAATTATAAAAGATGTAGAACAACCTGTATATGAACTGATAAAGAACGTTGCAAAAGATGGTTTTAAGGGAAGTAAAGTAATGGAATTTAAAATAAAAGATGGGGAACTTGGCTTGACTTCAAAGAGCAGTAGAAATATACCACCAGATGTTTTGGAATACATAAAAAAAGAGTATAACAAAGTGAAAGATACATATTAATTATTGATGTAGAAGATTATAAAAATATATTGCTTAAGTTTAGATTAGCAATAAAAAGATATATTTATTAAATTTGTGCTAACTGTACAAAATATATTGATTAAGTTTAGATTGGTGATAAAAGGATATATTTATTAAATTTAGTCTAACTGTACAAAATATATTGATTGAGTTTAGATTAGCAATAAAAAGATATATTTATTAAATTTGTGCTAACTGTACGGAATATACTGCTTAAGTTTAGATTAGTGATAAAAAGATATATTTATTAAATTTGAACCAACTGTACAAAGCTATACTAATTAAGCTTAGAATAACTATATAAAATTATAACAATAAGTGTGTGGGCAGAAAAATTCTGCTACACACTTTATTTATATTCACATAAAAAATTTATCAAAAAAAAGAAAAAGGAGTAAAAAATGGAATTTACAAGAGAACCATTTATACTAGATGACGATTTGTGTCTAGCTTTGGTGGACAAAAGAATTAGTTATCTAATGGAAAATGAATTAAAATTAAGAAATATAGAGATAATAAAAACAATAGAATGTAAAGAATTATATGAAAGCATAAAATATCACCCGGATATATGTATTTGTAATTTAGGAAAAGGAGATATAATTGTTGCGCCGAATGTATATAATCAATACAAAGAGTTATTAAGTAGATATAAATTTAATATAATTAAGGGAGAAGCTAATTTATTAAATAGATACCCTTATGATATACCTTACAATATTGCGATAGTTGGTGACTATGCTATACACAATTTTAAGTATACTGACAAAGCAATATTAGATTATATTGAAAATAATAAACTTAAAAAGATAAATATAGAGCAGGGCTATTCTAAATGCTCAATCTGTATAGTAGATAGAACGTCTATAATAACATCAGATAAAGGTATTTGGAAAAGTATGAAGAATACAGAAATAGAGTGTTTATTGATAGAAAAAGGTCACATAAATTTATTTGAGATGAATTATGGATTTATAGGTGGATGTACAGGGTTGATTTCTAAGGATAAACTAGCTTTTTGTGGAGATGTTAAAAAACATCCTGACTATGAACGTATAAAAAGTTTTGTAGAAAGTAAAAACAAGGAGATAGTTACACTTAGCTGTGAAAATTTACTAGATATAGGTTCTATAGTTCCTCTCATGACAAGAAAGGAGCGATAACTTTGGTTGAGAAGGATAATATTTCTTCCATGAAATTTTTGAGGAATAATAATGTAAACGATAGATTAATATATACGAATGACATTGTAGAAGTAGTGATAGATTCTGCAAAGCAAGAAGTGTTAAATAAAAAAATACTTAATGGTACTAAAGCTGAACAAAGAGCTTTAAATATTGATGAGATATCAACGGAAATAACTAGTATGATAATAAGTATAATGAAAGAGAAACTTTTGAAAGAATACATTCTAAAATGCTATGGGCGTACATATCCTGAAGATAAAAATAATATATACATATATTCACTGAACATATTTGCTAAAAAAGAGATTTTTATGAGAGAAACAGTATTTACTAGGGTGAGAAATTATATAGAAGAAAATGATTTTATAAATGTAGAAGGTTTTATTAGATTTAGAATGAGAGAATTTATGAAATATATTTCTGCTATAGGTGATATTGCAGTTGAGGAGTATTTAATAAAGAAAGACCAAGATGAATTTATAAGAGTTTTAAAATACTTTATAGATACTCAAGAAGAAAAGATTGATTTGCTTAAAGTTCATATAATGGAAGATAATACATTTGTTTTATACGATAAAAATGGAAATAAGATAGACAGTATAGATGATGAAGAAATTATAAATATGGTAATAAGAGAAAATTTAAATTATGAGGACTTTTTAATAAGTACCTTATTAACTCTATGTCCCAAAAAAATAGAAATATTGGATTTGTTAAATAATAATTGCTCAAAGGAAATTATAGATACTGTAGAAGCAATTTTTGAAAATAAAGTTAGTATAATTATGGAAAACTAGAATCTAAGCATATAAAAGCTATCCATATAAAATTAAAAAAATTCTTTTTAAATCGACACAAAAGACTTATAATTGTATATAAAGCTATAGTATAACTAGAGTTATTAAGTATAAAGAATATCTACTTGATTAATGCAATATAGCTGGCAAATATACAATTGATAAGGAGTAATTTTATAATGGATAATTTAATTAGGATACTGATATTAGCTGTTATTGGTGGATTTATAGGTTATGTTACGAATGTAGTTGCTATAAGACTGATATTTAGACCAATAGAGCCTATTAAAATACCTATTTTAAATATAGAAATAGTAGGTCTTATACCAAAGAGAAGAGCAGAAATAGCAGCAAATGTAGGAGAAATAATTCAAGAAGAATTTCTTTCTATGGACGAAATACTTGCAAATATCATTACTGACGAAGATAAGGAAGAAGTTGTAAGATACATAAAAGCAAGGGTAAAAATTATAATACATGAGAAAGTTTCATTTATCCCGAGTGGTATAAAAAACATGATACAAGATTATCTAGGAGAGATAATTGAGTCTGAAGTTAAGCAAAGTATAGATGAATTGAGTAAAAATATAATAAATAAAGCAAATGAACGTATAGATATACAAAAAATGGTCGAAGATAAGATTAATGAACTAGATTTATATGAATTGGAAGAGATAATAATAAGAATAGCTAAGAAAGAATTAAAACATATAGAGTTTTTGGGGCTTGTCTTAGGGTTTTTAATAGGTATAGCTCAAGGGTTAATTACTATGTTTATTTAAATATATGAGAAGTAGCATTTATTTAAGTACTAATTATATTTACCTATTTGAGTGAATTACTTATTAATAACATTTAGATATTAATTGTATTTACCTATTTGAGTAAATTACTTATTAATAGCATTTAGATATTAATTGTATTTACCTATTTGAGTGAATTACTTATTAATAGTATTTAGATATTAATTGTATTTACCTATTTGAGTGAATTACTTATTAATAGCATTTAGATATTAATTGTATTTATTTATTTGATTGTGTTACTTATTAATAGTATTTAAGTATTTACTGTACTACTTATTAACCATATTAAGTATTGATTGTATTTAAGTATACAAAACCTAAAAAGAGTACAAAAATTAGAAGTTAGTTTTAATAAAAATTAGTTTTAGTATTTATCTAGTCATATCTATCATGCATGTGGATACGTTTTAAAAATTTTAAATTTATGAAAATATTATAATATCACTATAAATCAAGAGATTAATTTAATATAAAAATATAAGAATATTGGTTTACAGCTGATTGAGATGAAAAATAATGGGTAATTAATATATTACATTAATGTTGATTGATGTATAACTATCTGTTATAATGAAAATATATTAAAAATCATAGTGTTGAAGAGGAAGAGTAGAGTAGAAACCATTCTCAGAGAATTTGGGTCTATGGCTGAGAGCCCATGTAATAGGTCTATTTGAAAACTACCTTGGAGCTGAGCTTATTAGCAGTATTTGTATTTATACTATACGTGAAAGTGCTCGGGTGACGACCTTATAGTCATCAAGAGGGTTGTATATACTTGTATACGCCAACTTGGGTGGAACCGCGAATTAATATCGTCCCAAACATATTTGGGGCGATTTTTTATTACAAAAAATCTAAAAATTATTTCAATAAGGAGGAAAAAACAATGATTAAAGTTGCTTTAAAAGATGGCTCAATAAAAGAATTTGAAAATGCTATTTCTGTTATGGATGTAGCTAAATCCATTAGTGAAGGATTAGCTAGAAATGTGGTAGCAGCGTCTGTGAACGGAGAGGTTGTAGGTCTGGACCACATTATAGATACTGATTGTGACTTGAATTTATTTAAGTTTGAAGATAAAGAAGGTAAGGAAGTTTTTAGACATACATCAGCGCATATATTAGCTCAAGCTATAAAAAGACTTTACCCAGAAGCAAAGCTTGCTATAGGACCAAGTATAGAAAATGGATTCTACTATGATATAGATTTAGACCATAGATTAGTTCCAGAGGACCTAGAGAAAATAGAAGCTGAAATGAAAAAAATAGCTAAAGAAGATTTAAAAATAGAAAGATTTGAACTTCCTAGAAATGAAGCTTTAGAGCTTATGAAAGAACAAGGAGAAGACTATAAGGTAGAACTTATTTCTGATTTACCTGAAAGTGAAATAATATCTTTCTACAAGCAAGGTGATTTTACTGATTTATGTAGAGGACCACATTTACCATCTACTAAAAAGGTAAAAGCTGTTAAATTACAAAGTGTAGCAGGTGCATATTGGCGTGGTGACGAAAATAATAAGATGCTTCAAAGAATATATGGAACTTCTTTTGAGAAAAACAAAGACTTAGAAGAGTACTTACATTTACTAGAAGAAGCTAAAAAGAGAGACCACAGAAAATTAGGTAAAGAATTAGGATTATTTATGATACCTGAAGAAGGTCCAGGATTCCCTATGTTTTTACCAAAAGGTATGGAACTTAAAAATGAATTATTAAAATTCTGGAGAGAAATACACAGAAAAGCTGGATATATTGAGATAGAATCTCCAATCATATTAAATAGAAAATTATGGGAGACTTCAGGACACTGGTATCATTACAAAGAAAATATGTATACAGTTAAAATAGATGATGAGGATTATGCTATAAAACCTATGAACTGTCCTGGTGGATTAATTTACTATAACTCTCAACTACATTCATATAGAGATTTCCCAATGAGAGTTGCAGAGCTTGGTAGAGTTCATAGACATGAGTTATCTGGTGCATTACAAGGATTAATGAGAGTTAGAGCATTTACTCAAGACGATTCACATATATTCATGTTACCAGAGCAAATTAAGGACGAAATAAAAGGAGTAGCTAACTTAATAGATGGTATATACAAAACTTTTGGATTTGAATATAATTTAGAATTATCTACAAGACCAGAGAACTCTATGGGAAGCGACGAAGAGTGGGAAGCAGCAGAAAATGGATTAAGAGAAGCTTTAGAAGAGTTAGGTCTACCATATACTATTAATGAGGGTGATGGAGCATTCTATGGTCCTAAGATAGACTTCCATCTAAAAGATTGTTTAGGAAGAACTTGGCAATGTGGTACTATCCAATTAGATATGCAGCTTCCAAGACAATTTGATAATACTTATATTGGTCAAGATGGTGAAAAGCATAGACCAGTTATGATTCATAGGGTTGCTTTTGGTAGTATAGAAAGATTTATAGGTATATTAATAGAGCATTATGCTGGTAAATTCCCAGTTTGGTTATCTCCAACTCAAGTTAAGATACTTCCTATATCTGATAAATTTATGGATTATGCAAATGAAGTTAAGAAAGAGTTATTTGATAAGGGTATAAGAGTTGAATTAGATGATAGAGCTGAAAAAATTGGATTTAAGATAAGAGAAGCTCAGCTTGAAAAAGTGCCATACATGTTAATAGTAGGTGAAAAAGAAGTAGCTGATAATAATGTTTCTGTTAGATCAAGAGATAAAGGTGAAATAGGTAGTATTAAATTAGATGAATTTATAGCTAGTATTTCAAAAGAAATTGAATCAAGAGAAAGTATTATTCAAGACTAATATATAATATATTAGTAGCTAAGATATTGTTATATAAGATAAGTTTAATCAATATGTTGATATGTTGATGCATAGTGATTAAATTTATGAAAAGATGAGTATAATTAGAGGTACAGTTAATCATATTTTTATGATTAATGTACCTCTAGTTTTTTGTATGGTAGATTTATTAATAAATATATCATAGAAGTGTTTTGAACATGGAAATATTTATGTGCATTCTTTAAATAAAAGTTTATTTTTTGAGTGATAATTAAGTGCTTGTTGGTAAGGTTATGGCTGTAAAAATCATAACTTTATTTTCATATTTGTTCCATTTTCATAAAAATTATTATCCCTTTAAGAAAATTTCTTAATCCTCTTGAAATATTTCCTTTTTAGTCTAAAGTTAAATTTCTTTCTTCAAAATGAATATTTAAATGAACTAAAATTTAAGTACATTTTCTAATCTTATGAGTCTATTTTTCATAGATAATTGCCCTATAATAGAAGAATCTATGTTGGAGCTATGTGGTGACAATAACAGCATTGTCAGTGATTAATTAATGCTTTATAAATGATTAATTAGTGTTTTATGTTATTTTTGGACTTACCCTCTATACATAGATTAATTTATTTAACTTTAGATATAGAGAGAATGTCAAGTACATACACAGACATTAGAGTTTAAGAAAGTGTTTATGGAGCAAGAACTTTTAAAAGAGGTAGTGACTTAGTTTAATTTCAAGAAATGATAAATACAAAAGAGGAAAAAGAGAGGTGTTGAAATGATAGAAAAAGTAGAAGAAAAATCTAAGATTATTAAAACATCAAAAGAATATAAGCGAACTATAATTGAAGAAAAAGATAAAGAATGGACCAAAAAATTAAATGATATACTTAGTAGAAGTAGTTTTTCTAATGATGAATTAGATAAAATCAAGGCATTAATTCCAAAAGAGATTTTGACTAATGAAAATGTTGGAGAAGTTGTGACTGAAGATGGATATGCTAAGCCTGAGTATGATGAGGTATTTAAATCATTGTTCACTTTAAATAATGAATATGATTTACTTGTAAATTTTATAAATGATATCCTAAAAGATGCTCCATATGCTAACAGGAATATCAAACCGTTCACTCAAATAAAGAGAATAATTAGAGTTGAAACTGACCCAACAATTAATTACATTGGAGAGAAAAGACCTAGACTTGATATTTTGGCTGAAGATGAAGAAAATAATCATATAAATATTGAGATGCAAAGAGCTTTTGAGAACGATTATTTGGAAAGAGCTGAATATTATCTTAGTCGTGTACATGGTAGAAAGTTAGAAGAAGGTAAAGAATATAAAGAAATTGGAAAAACTGTTGGAATACATATACTAAATCATGTAAAATATAATCACATAGAAGATTATGTAAATTGCCTGAGATTAACAATGGACGGGCATCCAGATATTTATTCTAGTAAAACTGCATTATATTTTATAGAGCTTCCAAAAATTCATAAATCTGACTATATAGTAAATAGAATTATGCTATGGGGAAAACTTATTAGTAATCCTTCTAACTTAGATGTAAGAGTTATAGCTAAGAATGATTCTATTATTAAAAAAGCACTTGATAGATTAAAAGAATTAGGTAGCAATGAAGAATATTTATTAAATCTGAAAAGAGGTGCTTATATCATGAATAAAAGTAGAAATTTTAAAGAAGAGATTGAAAGAGAGACAGCAATTAGAGTTGCAAAAGAAAAAGATTATAAAATAATTATAATGTTGAAAAAAAATGGTTTTAAATTAGATGACATATTAAATAAATTTAATGATTTTGACTTAAGTGAAGATGAGATAAAAGAAGTATATGAAAATAATTGATGATAAATAAAAAGTGAACTTATATAAGTTTGCTGAATCGGAGTCTGGAAATATTTATATGTATTTTTTAATGAATGAAAATTTATTTTAAAAACAATAATTTAGAAGTACAGTTAATTATATTTTTATGATACTGTACTTCTAGTTTTTTCTATTGTAGATTTATTATTTACTAATAAATCTACAATAGAAATGCTTTTGTTGTAAGAATCATTTTATCTAATGATTGTTTTTTATAATAGTTAAATTTCCATTTGTAGTGTTTAAATATAAATCTATAACAGCATTTCTATAAATGTTATAAATCACTATAATGATTCAACTCAAAGTTACTGCTTAAAGAAGCAGAGATTTTATCAAGGTATATCATGGAAAAAAATATTTTATTGTAATATTTATAAGATTTTATTATGGAAATAATGTAAAAACTTTATAAATAATATATTTTATACCTAGTTATAGATAAATTTATATAGTTATTATTAAAAAAAGCAATAAAAAGTTTAATTCAATTTAGCAAATTTAGTGATATAATTAAAAAAGAAAAGAAATATGGACTTATTTGGAATAATTTTGACAATCTATTTACTACACGTGTAGAGTCGTATATAATTAAATTATACATAAAATATAAAAAAATAATTTAGTAATACGTTAGGAGAAAGTATTATGATAAAGTCAAGCTTATTTTGGAATATTTTCATTGCGATATCCTTTATGATAGAATGGTTTCTTTGTAAGAAAATGCTAGATTATACAAGTGAGAAAAGGATTTCTAACAAAAAAATAAACTTTTGTGTGGTAGGTATTATTGTTTTTGCTGACATAATATATTTTTTTGATGTACCTCCAAATATAAGAGTAATTATATCTATGATAATTACTATTGCATTTTATAAAATCTCATATGATGTGGGGTTTATAAAGTCTGTATTAATATCCTTAATTTATTGGATGTTACTAATCGCCACAGATGCTTTGAGTATATCTTTAACAGTTTGGCTTAATTCTATAAATGACATGAGTAGTATGGGGACGGGAGATATATACAGAATTGAGTCTATAATATTGGGAAAGATACTTTTGATTGTGTCTTTGCTTTTATATAGAGCCTTAAAGATAAAACTTAATATAGAAATAAATAAAAGGACATTATTTTATATAGTTATTCCTATAGTCGCTAATATAGCATCTTTTTTTGTAATTTTTGAATACATATTTAATCCAGGGTCTGGTAGCTTAATACATAATTTCCAATTCGTTATGATTTCTGTTGTATTGCTTATATCAAGTATCACTTTAGTTTTAATTGCTAAAAAATTACAGCAATATAATACTTTAGTTGTAGAAAACAATATGATTAAAAATACTTTGAAGTATGAAAATGAGTATTATGAAGATATAGAAAAGAAATATTTAAAAACTAGATTACTAAGTCATGATATGAAAAATCACATATTGTGTATAAATGCTATGATTAAAAAAGGTATTGATGTTACTTCTTATTTAAATAATTTGCAGGTAGAAATTCAGAGTAATGACTTGTTATTTAATACTGGTAATTTTATATTAGATGCTATATTAAGTGAAAAGAAAGAGGTTTGTGATAAGAATGATATAGAACTAAAAATAGGAATAAATTTTAGTTGTTGTGAAGCTGTTGAATTAGTGGATATATGTCATATATTTTCAAATATTTTAGACAATGCAATTGAGGCATGTAATAAAATTGATAGTGGAAATAGAGTTATTTGTGTTAAAGGTGATGTTATGCAAAATTTTTATTTAATAAGAGTTGAAAATACTAAGATAAATAAGATTATTACTAAAAATGGAGATATTTTGACAGACAAAAAAGGTTCTCTTCATGGACTTGGAATAAAAAGTGTAAAAAACTCTGTAAATAAGTATGGTGGTAATGTTGTAATTGAATATGATGATAAAAAATTTGTAGTTAAAATTGCTATTCCACTTAGAAATGTGAAGAAAGCAGTTAATCATGTGATTTAAATGTATATAAATTTGATGTGTAGAAATTTAATATATAAGAATTAATGTATAAAAGTGATGCATAGAAGTTTAATATATAAGAACTAATGTATAAAAGTGATGCATAAAAGTTTAATATATAAGAATTTAATATGTATAAAAGTGATGCATAAAAGTTTAATATATAGGAATTTAATATGTATAAAAGTGATGCATAGAAATTTAATATATAAGAATTTAATATGTATAAATGTGGTGCATAGAAGTTTAATGTAAAAATTTGGTGTATAAGAATTTAATATATATATATTTATTTTAATATATAAATTGAAGATATATAATTAAATCATATAATGACATTTGTATATTAGAATTGTTTATTGATTATTAGAAACTTTTAAGGTTAGAAAGTTTATGACTATTATACATTATATTATTTATTATATAGTGAGTTTAAAATATTAAACTTTTTATTCTACAAAATATAAAAAGAAGTTGCATCAAAAAGAGAAATGCTCTTTAAAGATGTAACTTCTATGGTATATGTATGGAGGAGCTATATTGCCATCTCTGGAATCAAGCTTCTCATAGCTTCTATAGTTGTTTGGATAAGCTTATCAAGTTCCCATCCAAGCATTTCTGCACCACTTCTTATAACGTCTCGAGAACAGCCAGCAGCAAATGATTTATCTTTAAATTTCTTCTTAACAGATTTTAATTCTAAATCAGAAACGCTCTTTGAAGGACGCATTATTGCAGCAGCACCAATTAAACCAGTAAGTTCATCCACAGCAAATAATACTTTCTCCATAAATTGCTCTGGTTTAACATCTGAACCAGTTAATCCATATCCATGACTTATTGTAGAATCGATTATTGATTTATCTAAATCAAGCTCTGTCATTAATTCTCTTTGTTTAACACAATGTTCATCAGGATACATTTCAAAATCTAAATCATGTAAAAGTCCAACTATTTCCCAAAATTCTACTCTTTCAGGGTCGTACTCCTTTGCATAGTATCTCATAACTCCAGATACAATTTGAGCATGTCTTATATGAAATTCTTCCTTATTGTATTTTCTTAATATTTCCCATGCTTGTTCTAAAGTTGGCATGTAACTCATTTTTATCACTCCTCTAGCTGAATATTTTGAATTTTTATAAAGTTTATTTTCCATTGATTATATCAATCAATTTCTAAAACGTCAACATACTGATACACAATTTTGCATTTAAATTCAGAAATTAGTGAAAATTAAATCTTTATATCTAAATTCTTTGTATCTAAAGATTTTCGTTCCTCAATGTTATCTTTGATACAAATGCTATAAGTAATGTAATAAATCCAACTCCTAGTATAATGATGTACACTCTATCTGATAATAAATCAAAAAGTTTACCATACATAACCTGACCAAGGGGCATTGCAATTGCTGTTCCTGCAAAAAGAATTGACATTACTTTTCCTAAGAGTTCATTTGGAGTTTTTAATTGTGTGACTGTTATAACATATATTGAGATAAGAGTCGTTGTAAAAAATATTAGCATAGATGATACTATAAAGATTAAAAATGGAACTGGAAATCCTGTGTTTAATATAAATGGATATACTGAAACCGCCATTGGTATGAACATAACTGCACATATAATAAAGGAAATATGCAAATTAGTGATTTTTAGATGTTTTGAGAAAATACCAATACTAACAGCAGCTACCAGTGAACTAAAAGAAATTGCTCCTTCTGCTAGACCATATAAGAAGTTACTAGCTCCCATAGTGATTTTTACTATATAGGGGATACCAACTATTAACATAGAGCTTAAAAATAAGTTTATTGCTATAGCTAAAAAAAGTATTTTTAGTATAAATCTATTTTCTTTACATATATGAACAATACCATCCTTTATATCAGTAAATATAGTTTTTATAATGTTGCTGTTTTGCTCTTGTTTGATAAAAGGAATCTGTATAAATATCTCCATAATTGCAGATAGAAAGAAACTTACACAACTTATAACTATAATTGCATTAATTCCAATCACACCATACAAGACACCTCCTAATACAGGTCCTGCAATATTTGTAAGAGATGCAACTCCAGCTACAATACCATTTGCATTCATTAAATGCTCATTATCAACTAAAAGGGGTGTACTTGACTGAACAGTTGGTTGATACATTGTGCTTATGACTGATAATATGGTCATAATAATTCCTACAAGTAATATTGAACCATTATTGTTGAATAAGAATACTGCTAAGATTAGTACTGTAAGACTACTTGAAAAATCAAAAATAACCATTAAGTTTCTTCTGTTGAATATATCTGCAATAGCTCCACCAATAGGGGAGAATACTATAATTGGGATTGAAGATACTGCTAGTATAGTAGCAAATATTTCTGCTTTACCAGTTATATCAAGTATGTATAAAGATAAAGCAAATTTAAGTATTGATGCACCAAACAATGAGATTATTTGACCTAATATCATCAAGTTGAAGTTTTTATTAAAAGTGTTCGAGGATTTTACCATATATGTACCTACCTATCTAAGATTATTAAAACATTTACAATAATTGATATAATAGCAATTATTATAAGGAATTTTTTTCTTACTTTAATATCTAATATTATTAGAAATATACAAACTATTATAGATGGCTTAGAGTAGAGTGGAATGGGTTTGCTCTAGGGTCTATAAGTTTTGTGTGATATTTAGTTTATCATTTATTTTATAAATTATATTGTTTATTTTTTGCATTAATTCAATCATATTAATCCTATTTCAATTAAAAAAATACTTAGAAAAATTATTTTAAATTGTTATTCAAGTATGTGTTCTACAAGATTATCCACCATAAAGTCAAACACTTCAATATAGTTATATTCAATATTTTCTTTTACCAACAGACTTGATAGTAGAGCATTACAAACACCAAAAACTTTTTCTTTTTCTATCTTCAACTTGAGATTGTGTCTCTCAATTAAGTCGTAAAAACTTTGTATGTTATTGGACTCAAGTTGTAAAAACATATCTTGAGGTAGTTTATTTATTAGGCTGATGAAATCAGGATTATTTGGTGAATATAAAAATGGATTTTTATCATATAATCGATATAACATTTTTAAGGATTTTGCAAAGCCTTCTTTTGGAGGCATGTTACTTAAAATTTCATCTACTGATGATATAAGTCTGTTTTGGATTCCATTTAATACTTCAAAAAATAACTTTTCTTTTGAATCAAAGAATGTGTAGAATGAACCCTTTGCAATTCCTGATTTTGAACAAAGTTCATCAATATTAGTTTTTTTGTATCCATATTTAGACCAGTTGATTTCACATTCTGAAATTAGTCTTTTTCTTATATTGTCTTTTTCTATTTCTGTAAAACTTTTAGCCATTTTTATCAATCCTTTCTATCTATATATGATATCTATGACTTTAAAAATATTTTAAGTCATAGATATATAATATTGTCTACTTATAAATTTGTCAAGTGATTTATGTTTATAATATTTATATTGGTATATTGGTATATTGGTATATTGGTATATTGGTATATTGGTATATTGGTATATTAGTATATTGATATTAAAGTGTGACCTATATAGATTTGGAGCGAGTATGTTATTAAAATAGAAGAATGTAGAAAAACGTTAACTTAAAATTTTTTTATAGGTAAACGTTTATGAAAAAAAGAAATGTTTACATAACGAATAAATGGCTATAATTTAAATACACAAAGTTATATCAGAGAGAGGAATAAAAATATGTTTAATGAACTTAAAACAAAAGAAAATGTATATAAAAATTTAATAAATGGAAAATGGGTAGAATCTAATTCGAGAAAGCCAATAGAAATTTACTCACCAATAGATAATTCTCTTGTTGGGAAAGTACAATCTATGACAAAACATGAGGTAGATGAGGTTATAAAAAACACAAAAGAGAGTATAAAAGTATGGGCTGAAATGCCTGTATACAAGAGAGCCAATATATTTCATAAGGCTGCTGATTTATTGTTAGAAAATATAGATGAGATAGCTAATATACTGGTACTTGAAATAGCCAAAGACATAAAATCTGCAAGGGCAGAAGTTGAGAGAACAGCAGATTTTTTAAGATACACAGCTGATGTGGGAAAAAATATGGAGGGAGAAGCCATTAGTGGAGATAATTTCCCTGGTGGAACAAGAAATAAGATGTCTTATGTTTCAAGGGTTCCATTAGGTACTGTTTTAGCTATATCTCCTTTTAATTATCCTGTAAATTTATCAATGTCAAAGATTGCTCCAGCACTTATTGGTGGAAATGCAGTCGTATTAAAACCTGCTACACAAGGGGCTATTAGCGCACTTCATGTGGTAGAAATTATGAGAAAAGCTGGGATACCAGATGGAGTACTTAATACTATTACAGGTAGGGGTAGTGAGATAGGGGATTATGTTGTAACGCATAAAGGAATTAATTTTATTAACTTTACTGGTAGTACTGAAGTTGGTCAGCATATATCTAAAATATCTGGAATGGTACCATTATTATTGGAGCTTGGTGGAAAAGATGCGGCTATAGTATTAGAAGATGCAGACTTAGATTTTGCAGCTAAGAATATAGTATCTGGAGCGTATTCATATTCAGGACAAAGATGTACGGCAGTAAAGAGAATTTTAGTACAAGAGAGTGTGGCAGATAAATTAGTCGGAAAAATAAAGCCATTGGTAGAGAAGTTGACAATTGGAAATCCAATGGATGAAGTAGTTATCACTCCTCTTATAGATAATAAAGCAACTGATTTTGTTCAAGGGTTGGTTGATGATGCATTACATAAAGGAGCAAAGTTAATAACAGGCAATGTTAGAAAAAATAATTTATTCTATCCAACATTGTTAGATAATGTAAATGTTGATATGAAAATTGCTTGGGAAGAACCATTTGGTCCAGTACTTCCAATTATAAGAGTTAAAGATATAAATCAAGCAATTGAAATTGCTAATCAATCAGAGTATGGGCTTCAATCATCAGTATTTACAAGTGATATTGATAAGGCATTTTATATAGCTGATAAACTTGAAGTTGGTACTGTTCAAATAAATAATAAGACTGAAAGAGGTCCAGACCACTTCCCATTTTTAGGTGTAAAGGCATCTGGTATGGGAACTCAAGGTGTTAAGTATTCAATTGAGGCTATGACTAGACCTAAGGCAGTAGTGGTAAATGTTAGGGAGTTGTAATAAATAAATAGAGATAAAGAATAGTAGAGATAAAGAATAAAGGAGTTGTCTTAAATTTGATTTTTTGTAATTGAATTTTAAGTTCAACTCCTTTTTTGAATCTTTATATGTTATTTCTTAGTAATTCTTTTTTTATTAATATTTTAAACTTTGATATTGATGAAATTTGAACATGATAAATATCTCAAATTTATAGTCTTGCTTTCTAATGATGAAGCCTATTTCTACTTAAATAGAGTAATTTCTAAAATGAACATTTTTATCTCGAGTACCATATACAATGAAAAAAATTAACCTTGACAAGTGACCGTTGGTCGCTGTATGATAAATAAAAAAGAAACGACCAGTGGTCGCTAAAAGGAGGTATCGCCCTATGCCAAAAGGAATTGTGCTTACACCCGAACAACAAGCAGAACGCCGAGAAAAAATAGTTGCTGTTGCTTTGAGTCTCATGGCTGAAAATGGATTCCAAAAAACATCAATGAGAGAAATTGCAGTTTTAGCCAACATGGGAAAGTCAAGTCTATACGATTTTTTTAAAACGAAAGACGAGATTGTTGTATATGCAGTTGAGAAAGAAATAGAAAAAACTATCCAACAAGTTCATAGGATTATTGATGGTGAACCTTCACCACAACAGTGCCTTAGAAAAATCATGCTTAATCATCTTAGATTTCCAGAGCAGTATAGAACTGTACTGATGTGGTTAAATACAGAATCTGATTATTTAGAAGAAGAGTATCGAAAGAGACTTAAAGATGCTCGTTATGCATATCAAGATATTATAAAATCGGTAATTGATAATGGTGTGACCACAGGCATCTTTCGCAAAACGGATACCGCTCTTGTGACACGTTTGTTAATTAACTCCATGTTATCAATCAGCTACACGTCACGACCATTGGATAGTTCGGAAAAAATGTTGGATGAAACAATGAATATATTTCTGAACGGAATTATGAATGATGGAGGTGAATGATTATGATTTATTATGTCTTGCCACTGGAACATAAACAAGCAACCATTGAAATTGTTGGTGGAAAAGGGATGTCTTTATCAAAACTATTGACAGCAGGCATCCCTGTGCCAGACGGTTTTCATGTTACGACTGCTTCATACCAGATTTTTGTTGAGACGAACCATATTCAGTCTCGAATTAATAAACTGCTAGATGGTATTGATTCCAATAATACCAGCCAACTTGAAGATGTATCTAAGAAAATAGGGGAGCTTTTCCATAATGGAGAAATGCCACAGGAAGTGTCGGACGCAATTAAAATGGCTTATGCTGGATTAGGGAACATATCGGTGGCTGTCCGTTCGTCTGCGACTGCTGAAGATTTACCTGACGCTTCTTTTGCAGGTCAGCAGGAAACTTATCTTAACATACAAGGTGAAGATAAAGTTATTGACTCTGTAAAGAGATGCTGGGCTTCCTTATGGACAGCTCGTGCTATTGCTTATCGTGTGAAGAATAATATAAAGCACGAGATTGTCGCACTTGCTGTTGTAGTACAAAAGCTTGCATTTTCCGATTCATCTGGTATTATGTTTACGTTAAACCCAATCAATGGTAGACGTAGCGAAATGATTATTAACGCTGCATGGGGGCTTGGTGAAGCGGTGGTTTCTAGCTTAGTTACACCCGATACAATCGTAGTGGATAAGGACTCCGAACGAATTATATCGTATGAAGTGGCAAATAAAGAGATTATGACGGTTCGTACTTCAGAAGGAACAGAAGAAACCATGGTTCCTGAAAGGTTGAGAAAAAAATATGCTCTTACTCGTAATCAGGTAATGCAACTGATACAGCTTGGAAAGAAAATTGAGAAGTATTATCAAATGCCTATGGATGTAGAGTGGGCACTGGAAAAAGATAAATTGTACATTGTTCAGGCTCGTCCAATTACTGTTCTGCCACCAGAATGGGTATTGCCAGAACAGGATGTTGTATACACAAAGGGAAGTTTGGCAGAACATTTGCCAAATCCTGTTACACCTTTGTTCGCCACACTTGGTCTTGAAATCGTAAACCGTGCATCAGAGCTTTTATGGATAGATATGTTTGGTAAAAGTGCGAAAAAATTATTACCAAAAAACGGGGCATATACGGTTATTAATGGATATGTTTATCTTTCTGCTAAATCAAAGCCACTTTTGATTGCTATCAAATCCCTTTCCCCACGCTCTTTACGTAGGACACTTATGAACAGCGTTGCACGCTGGGAAACGGCACGAAAAGGATATGAGGATGCTATTAAACAATGGGAAGAAAAGCCCCTGCATACTATGAACGCCCATCAAATTATGGAGGGTATTCAGACAATATTTTATGCCGCATGTATTTATTTCACAAGGATTCAGCTTACATTGCCTGCTGCTTCTATCAGTGAAACATTATTTACAAAATTATTTCAAGGAGCAGTTCGACGTGCTGGTATAACGGATACTTCCGTTTTCCTGCTTGGGTTTGATACGATTGTTCTGCAATCGGAAAAGGAGTTGTGGGGTATTTCAGAATGGGTAAAGCAAAATAACAGCATCAACCTTTATCTGCAAAACAGTCCTGCAATAAAGATAGCAGAAGATTTCATGTCTTCAGTTGTGCCTGTTGGAGTTTCACAGGAAGTATGGATAGAATGGAAAAATCGAATCAATAAGTACTTTAAAGAGTTTGGTCGTACCGCTTATGAGTTTGATTTTGCGCATTCCACACCGCAGGAAACACTTACACCAACTTTTGAATCCGTAAAAACATTTGTGGAAGGAAAAGGGGAAAGTCCTTTTTTACGCCAGACCACGTTTGAAAAGCGTAGAAAACATGCAGAAGAAGAGATTTTACAACACATAGGTGGATTGCGTAAAAAACTATTTTTTAAGTTGCTCCATTGGGCACAGGAAACCTCTCCTATGCGTGAAAATGCTATTTATTTGATGGGAATGGGACATCCTCTGATTCGTTGTATGTTTCAGGAAATCTCAGAACGATTCATACGAGGAGGAGCTATTTCACATTTAGATGATATTTATTGGCTCACAAAATCGGAATTGGAGGTACTTATAGAGCAGTTGGATAAAAACAAGTCTCTATCTGATATGAACGGGATAATACCTGTTCGAAAAGCTGAACTTAAAAAATACATGGGTTATATGTCACCATCCAAGTTGCCAGAGAAAAACAAAAAAACTATATCACAAGCACAACAGAAGCAGAAAGATGGGAAAATTGTGTTGACGGGCATTGGTACCAGTACTGGTGTTGTGACGGCTCCAGCTTGTGTACTGAATAGTCCAGCAGATTTTGAAAGCTTTCAACCTGGAAGTGTTTTGGTTGCAGTTACCACAACTCCAGCATGGACACCATTATTTTCATCTGCAAGTGCGATTGTAACGGACATTGGTGGTCCTCTTAGCCATTCAAGCATTGTCGCACGTGAATATGGCATCCCAGCCGTTATGGCTACACACATTGCCACACGAACTATTAAGAGCGGACAAATGATAACGGTGGACGGGTTGGCAGGTACGGTGACGTTTGATGAGTAAAAAGCCTATTTTCGCTTTGAAGCTTTCGACCTTTGTGATTGCGTTAGCGGAAGTAGTAATACTTAAAGTTTTCAGATTTCATAATACTACTAATACCCACCGAACAGCGGTAAGAAAAACCGTAGCTTGGTGGGTATTTTCTTATGCAAAAAAATGAGAATGTCTCAAAATAAAAATTTGATTAGAAAAAATCAATTTTGAGACAATTCCTTTATTTGTTGATACAATAATATCACTTATAATAAGCAATTTTATATTGTTAATTGGAGGAGTTTTGAAACATAAGTTTTTCAAAGTCTTTTATTGGTAAAGGTCTAGAGAACACGTATCCTTGTAACATATCACAGTTTATTTCTTGCAAGAAATCTTTTTGAAAACTGGTCTCTATTCCCTCGGCTACAGTGGTCATTTTTAACTTTTTAGCTAGGTATAGCTGAACATTTCATAATAACGGTCATTAGCCCAAACAACAGTAAAGTGTTCATCTAATAGGTGTTTACTAACACTTACATCCAGTGCATTCATTAGTAAACTGTATTCAATATTTGCAAAATCTATATATTTTGATATTCTTAGTACTCTCTTATAACATATATTTTGTAGAATATCTTAACTAGCTAGTTTAAAGTAGATTTATTTTTAAGCTTATTTTCATACATCAAAGAATCTGCCTTTGATATTAAAGTTTCAATATCGGATATTCCATCCCACTCAACTAATCCATAGCTTATGGAAAGAGCATAAGGATACTCGTCAGTATTACTTAATTTTGATAATTCATAATTTATATTAATCATTATCTTTTCTGCTTCTACACAACTTGTATTCTGTAAAAGGAATAAAAATTCATCTCCACCATATCTAAATAGTAAGGAATTTTCTACATTTATAAGTTTTTTTATTATTTGAGCAGTAGTGGATATGTATTTATCACCAAATTGGTGTCCAAATTTATCATTTACAGGTTTTAAGCTATTTAAATCAGTAAAACATAAGGTAAATTTGTAGTGATTTGATGTCCATTCTGATAGTTTTTGATTCACAAAAGGTCTATTGTAGAAACCTGTCAGTAAATCTGTATATACAATATCATTCAATTTATTAATCTCATATTCTGTCTTTACACTTTCTACATATTCTATTTGATTTTTAATATCATAACCTTTTATTTGAGTAATTCTAAAGCTATATCTTTCTGCAATATAGTTACCTACCAAAACTATTATGGCAGACTTGATTCCATATAATTTTAAAATCAATACATTTCCAACAGTATAGTATATTGACAAACTCAAACATAGATACAAGTACATTCCAAACATAAGGCTCAATAAGAAAATTAAGTTTTTTTTGTCCTCTAAAACTGCCTCAAAGTTAATCTTATTATTTTTATTATTTTTATAACTGAAATATAGTCCTGTAACTATAAAGCTAAATGATATAGGAAATACTCTGTAAATATTTGCAATAGAATTACTATCAAATAAATATGCTGGCATATTTAACACTATTGACATTAAAGACCTAAAAAATATATTTATTGCTAAACCAATGATGGAGCAGTTTAGTGAATAAAAAATGTTTTTTATTGTGGAGATTTTATAAGTTACTTTAATTTGTATGAATAAAATCAACATAAAAATTGTCCAATTTATAATTAGATGAAACTTTAAATAAGTACAAATAATAAAAATTAAATAATTAAATATAGAATATATAATATATACTGTGTATTTATTTTTAGAGTTATTAATCATTATGTCCAGATATTTAAAAAAATTATAATGATAGAGATAATAAGATAAAAAACATAGTGAGACTACAAGTAAGCTCATGTAAATATTCATTTTAGTTATTGTTCCTTTTATGATTATTTTGTTTATTAGTGTACATTCTAATATCAGCAATATTAATAATTTCTTCTACAGTCATTTTGTTTTCGCTAGAAACTTCTACAATACCATAGCTAAAAGATATCGTATTATCCATAATTTTACTTATTTTCTCTATAAATTCTTTTGTGGTGTTTTCATTAGATTTAGGCATAATAACTATAAACTCATCTCCTCCTATTCTAGCAAATATGTCATCTATTCCTAAGTTTTCAATAACTATACTTGAGAAGTTAATAATATAGTTATCCCCAGCTAAATGTCCATATGTATCATTTATCGTCTTTAATTTATCCAAATCGATATATATCAATGAAAATAATAAATTGTTATCAATGTAATGCTGTATTTTTTCAAAAGCAAATTTTCGATTATATGCTGATGTTAATTCATCAATGTTAGCTTTTTTCTTTAATAAATTTACTTTTAGTAATTGTTCTTGTTTTATCATTTTTAGTCTATTATGTTCTTTTTCTAAATAAATATTTTTTTCAATGGAATATATATGATTGATGAATATAATTAGTTGTAAGATTAATAATATGTTACTTCCCAATATAAAGTAGGAAGTTAGAGAACTTGGTGGAGCAAATGTAATTTGTATACTATCAAATAATATATATCCTAAAGTGAACCAGATAAATTTTAAAAATAGACTGAACTCTATTTGATTTTGAGTTATTATATAAATATGCTCTTTTATTTTATTCATAGAGTACCATAAGATAAAATCTAAAATAGAAGCTATTAAAATACTAATTAACTTATAGGTCATATTTGCAAATATTATATCTGGACTTGTATTTTTAACAAGTGATATTGTACTTACAGTAATAAGGTGTAAAATACAAAAACTTATTACTGCCATATTGGGAATAAAATGGTTGTTAGTAGAACTTTTTCTGCTTAAGAGCAATTTATGACTTACTATGTAAAACAATATATAATATAGTGGTAATGGTAATTTTGTGAATATTATTATCAAGAAGGTTAATGGTTTTATTAAAAAAATATATTTGTAATTCTTATGTATAGTTATATTTTTGTTTCCAAAAGATGCTATTTTGCATATGTAAATGTTACATAGTTCGATTATTAATATAGTAGTTATGATTAAAAATATATGGTATTTCATAGTACATCCTCTTTTAAAGTGAAATTGTATTTACTTAAAATAGATTAGATTTTATATATTCTATTTTACAGTTTTTATTTAGGTACATGCAAAGAGCTTATTATGGATACCTTCTTTTTTATTGCATGTGTCTGTGTTATATAAAATTTAAAAAGTATTATATCTTAATATACAGTATGTATGATAACTATGTGTCCAAGTATAGTAATTATATATAGTATATATGATAACTATGTGTATAAGTATAGTAATTACATATAGTATGTATGATAATGTGTCCAAGTATAGTAATTATATATAGTATGTATGATAACTATATGTCCAAGTATAGTATAATTACATATAGCAAATATAATAATGTGTCCAAGTATAGTAATTACATATAGTATGTATGATAACTATATGTCCAAGTATAGTATAATTACATATAGTAAATATAGTAGTTATGTGTCCAAGTGTAGTAATTATATATAGCATGTATAACAACTATGTGTATAAAGTATAGTAATTACATATAGCAAGTATAATAGTTATGTGTCCAAGTATAGTAATTATATATAGTAAGTATAATAATTATGTGTATCAAATATAGTAATTACATATAGTAAGTATAATAGTTATGTGTATTAAATATAGTAATTACATATAGCAAGTATCATATAATTTATTATGTAAAACAAGTATAGCTATTCTATTAACGAATATACATAATATCAAAAACACATATATGTTTTGCTGGAATTTTGAAGTACTTAAAATTATTCCAATTAATATACTACAATGATATGTTAATTTGCTGTAGTATAGCTACAACATGCTATTTTACTGCATTACAGTATTATAAAACTTAGACCATATATATAAATGGTTTATATTAATTATAGATTATGAGGAAAAAATAAGCAACTATTTTGCCCTATTAAATAAAAGTAAATATACCTTACAAAAACAATAAATCTAATTTATCGAAGAGGAAAAATATGAAGAGAAAACCACAATATTTAATTATTTTTGAGCATATAATTCAACAAATTTATACTGGTAAAATTACTATTGGAGATAGGCTTGATTCTATAAAAAGCATGTCAGAAGAATATATGGTATCAAAAAATACTATAAAAACTGTAATAAAAATGCTCTCAGAAAAGGGCTTTATAGAGACAAAAGCTGGTTCTAGACCAGTTTTAATCCAGAGTACGAGTAAACAATCAATAGAATCTGACTTATTATATGAGAAGATTTTACAAATATCAGAAATATATAAGATTTTTAGTTTAATATTTCCTTCTATTGCTATGTACAATATTAAAAGATTTACATCTAAAGACTTTGAAGAATTAAACGAGATTATCGATTGTATGGAAAAAAATAGTTCTAATTATTTAGTCTTTAAAGAACAAAGGCTAAAATATATAAATAAACTAATAAGTAAAACAAATAATTTCCTGATTCACCATTTTTGTGAGATTATTCAGCATGATGTCATTATTTCACAATTGGCCTATAATTTCGATAACTTGGATAACTTGGATAATTGTTGTATAGACTTTTTTCGTAATAAATACATAGAGCAGGTAAGAAAAACTTACTTATATGGATTGGACGGGAATCTAATTGAATTTAAAAAACTATTAACATATATGTATAAAGCTTGTAGAGAATCCATACTTAAAATGGTAGAAAATCGTGCTCCACAAAGTATAGATACAAGTAGTTTTAATTCTGTAACGTTGGAAAAATGTTATTTATATGACTTAATTGTTTCAGATGTAATTTGTCAAATTTTTGAAGGCAATATTAAAATAGGAGATTGTCTACCATCAATTACTTCGATAATTAATAGATATAATGTATCACTTCCAACAGTTAGAAGTGCCTATAATGAGCTAAATGAATTGGGAATTGCTAAAACAATTAATGGCAAGGGAACATATGTAACGCTTTTTTCTGAATATGATGATGATTATATAAATACAGAAGAAGGAGCTAAAAGGTTGAGTTTGCTTTTGGATGCTATGGAGTTTGTTACGATTACTCTTGAGGATGTAGTACTTTTACTAGGAAATAAAATGGATTTGATAGCTGTAGATAAAATAGAAACTCATTTAAGGTACTTACAAAATAATTGTGAAGAGTGTAAGGTTTATCCAGATTTTGTTTTACTTTGTAAGATAGTAGATTATACACAAATTTATGTATTACAGGAAACATTTTTGCATTTAAAACAATATATGATATTTGGAATCTATTTAGAGAGATTTTTTCATGAAGAATATAATGAAATTTTGAAAACACGTTTTGATGTATGTTTTGAGATACTTAGGTATTTAAAAAAAGGAGATGTTGAGAGATTTGCAGAATCTTTTTCTAATATTTTTAAGGAGTCTTTACAATATTTGAAAAAGGTTATATCTTCATTAAATGTTGATATGAGATTAAAATTAGGTATATTGTAACAAATAGTAAATGTTTTGTGGAGATAAAATCCTTTTTTTAGTTGAAAAATCCCATAAAGTAAGCATTTTTACTGTGTGCAATACAATAATGTAAAGGATAAAATGGTGCTGTAATGCAGTGTAAGTAAACAGACAAGGTTACGAACAGTAACATGAAGTTATGAAATTAAATAAGCTGTTTGACATTTTTACGTGCTCATATTAGAATTAAAAAAATAAGTTATGTATTTTTTCTACTTAAGTGAAGAAGGCATAGACCAATCAAAAATATGGAGGATTATAAAATGGGAAAAGATAGATTTGAAAAAGTATATTCACAAGGGAAAATAAATGCAACGGAGATTTGGGTGGATAAAGAAACAGGTGTGAACTATGTATTCCACTATTATGGCCATGCAGCCGGATTTACGCCTTTACTTGACCGAGAAGGAAAACCTGTTATTTCTCCAATTGTAAGTAAATAACGTTTAAATATAGAAAAATGTAACAGATTTTTGATTTGTAGGGATGTTTTAACTTTCTTTATTGATTCCTTTATTTGTATAATGCATACTTCCTATCTAACTATTCTTAATAGTAACAAGTAGTATTTCGTGTTATATACTAAGCGATTTTATTGATTTTTGTCATCATAAAAATTGTAAAATTTGCTTGTGATGGCTACTCCAATCCACAAATAAGGAATGTACCTGTGGTTTTTTAAGACAAGATTCGTAAAGTTTGTCATGTTTTTTGTGGTTTCAAGGAGGGGGTATATCAACTTATGATACCTGAAATAGCTATTCATGCAATAAAAAAAATAATAAAGTCTCTATGTGATTTTAAATAAAACAAGTTAAGTAATGGATATTTTCTAATTATAATAATTGAAAATATCCATTATTGCATTTAGAATATATTCAAAACAAGATGTATTTCATATTGTAGAATAATCTTATTACATGTAAAGTAAGCTATTTATATGTAAAGTTAAGTTATTTTATAAGTATTTTTATCCAGTTATGCATTTTCATTGACCAGTTACACAGAGAATATTGAATATTGAGAAAATTAGTACTACTATATATATAAATAAATATATATATATAAGGAGGTTTTTATATGAGTCTTTTTGTTGGTGGATGGTCAAAATTCAGAGCTGTCGAAGAAGAAGATTTAAAAGTATTTAATGAAGCTGTAGGAATGTTAAAAGGGGTTGATTATAAACCGCTTATTGTTTCTACTCAAGTTGTAGCAGGAACAAATTTTAAATTTATTTGCAATGCTACTTCAGTTACAAATCCTCCACATAATTATTTAGCGGAGATAATTGTTTTTAAACCTCTTCCTTGTGATGAACATAATGCAACAATTACAAGTATTAATATAATTAAGTAATATTAATAGGAGGTGGAAGATGAGACTAAATGTAACTAAACAAAATACTATAGAGGTTGAAAATAGTAGAAAAGAAGATGTTTATTTTGTAATAGTTGATAATGTTTTTTTTGAACGTCAAGGTGATGTATTTAATAGTATCACGAATAATAATTTAAATAATTATGATGTAAAAATATTACCAACTGATAATGTTTTTTTAGAATTAAAAATAACATCTACTAAAGATTTAGAACCTGTTTTTATTGTAGTTGAAGATAGACAATACAATCATGGTAGTATAATGTTTAAGCCAGTATTGGTATAGAATTTAAGCAAATAAAAATAAAATATTCAGGCTGGTATAGGTGTAAAACTTAAGCAGTAGTATAGGAATGTTTAAATTAATGGTACAAATATAATTAAAAATCTATATGTAACATCCATAGGAAAATAATGGACATATAATATAAAAAACAACTGTGTTACATAAAATACAATAAAATAAGCGCATTAAATAAAATAACTGTGTTGGTAAAGATTATATTATACAACACAGTTATTTTAATAAACAAAGAAGAATAATTATTTAGTGAAAATGCAAATTTAGTGAAAATGCAAATTTATTAAAAATAAAAAATAAATTTAAATATAGTCTAAAAACTTTGTAATCTACTTAAGGGATTAAACTTTATTTAAATAAAATATATAACCAAGGGGGAAAATAAATGCCAGAAAATAACAATCAACTTTTAGAAGAAATAACACTCTTATTAAATGAAGGAAAAGTAGCAATAAATAAGGCTGAAAATCAAAATTTAATTCTAATTCTTGGTGGGACAGGATGTGGCAAAAGTACTGCAATTAACTATCTTGCAGGATGTGTAATGATGGAAGTAGAAGATGAAGATACTGGTATATCATATATTGATTGCTTAGACCCTGTGGCAGAGATTGGTTCAGGAGCTGTTTCTCAAACTTTATACCCGAACATTGTAAATATGAGAAAACCAATAGAAGGAATGGATGCAAAATTATGTGATACTGCAGGTTTTAGCGACAATAGGGGAGTAGCCCATGATATTAGTGCAGCAGTTTCATTAGGTGAAGTATTTAAAAATTCTGCATCTATATGTGCAGTAATTGTATTGATACCAGAAGCAGATATATTAGATTCTAGACTTACAAAAGTACTAGACCTGTTCCAACAGTTAAATATGTGTCTTCATAAAGAAAATTTTAAGGGTAGTATAACTTTTTTCATTTCAAAAAGTTTCTTAGGAAGAACAGAAAAACAAATATATAATGTTATAAAAAGAAAATATGAACAATTATGCGAAAATTTAGACAGTAATATAGAGGAAAAAGCTTGGTTATTTGAAGAATTGCTAAAAGATAATGGAAAAAATATTCATCTTTGTAAGCCACTTGCATCAGATGAGAGGGAAGGCTTATTAAAGCAAGTACTAGAATTAGATGAAGTTAAAGATAAGACATCAGCATTCCAATATCCAATTAGTGCAGATGCAAGATTAGTTTTAGATACGTTGATAAAAGAAATTCAAAACAATATCGTATCTAGCCTAGAAGATTATGTTAAGGCGTATACAGAAGATTTTATCAATATTATTGGAAGTATAACAATGATTCAAGAAATAACAAAATATGATGAGGTTGTAAAAGTATTTAAAAACTGGTTGGAAAGTACAACAAGTCTTACTATAGAGAGATTTATCAACGTATTAGCCAAACAAAGTGGCTTATTCTTACAAGATAGTTGCATGAAATTACAAAATAAGATAAAAGGAAACTTAGATATAATTGATGCTTTAAGTAAATATACAGAACATGGAACTGGGGAAATTTTATTACCTTCTGTACATATGGAATTTATTATAGAAAAGGCAAGTAAGAAGATAATGGAACAAAACTTCATTATAATAAGAAAGAATTTAGAAAAAGTTTTAGTTTCTTATGAAGTGCAAAAACAGGTATTTACATTACCAAATAGAGAAAAATTAATGGAAGTTGCAAATAAAAAGGATTATGTATATAGTGTAAGTGATTTTAATTCAATTTTGACAAATGTTACAGTTACACAAAATGAAGAGTTAGAAGACAGTATAACAAGATTAAGTGCATATGGAGAAGAAGGTAATGAGATAATTAGAGAATTTATTGGTAAATACATTTTAAATCCATTTATAGTAAAAACAATTAATATTAATGATAAGAAAGGTATTGAAATAAGAGCATTAATTCCAAACTTAGTAATTAGCAGTGTATTGGAATATTTCAAAAATAGAAAAGTAGATGACAATGTTTCTACTTTTATGTTCTTTGCTAAAGATACTATTTATATGGATGATAACCTTGGAATGAACTTTGCATCAGAGAAAAATATTATTCTTGCTTCTAACAATCTTGATGTAGGTAGTAATGTAAAAATTAATGTAAGTGGAAAGAGCGGAGAACTTGTAGATAATTCTATGTATGGGAAAAATGGTGAAGATGGTAGAGATGCAGGTAATATTTACTTATATATTAAAGAAGAAATTAGAAATTATCGTCTAACACTGATTGCAAATGGAGGAAATGGTTCTAAAGGAATAGATGGAGAAAATGGTGAAACAGGAGCTTCTGGAAGTAATGGAGCTGATGCAGGATATACAAGTTATTTCCACGGACAGATGTTTAAAGGGTATTTTGAAAAAGGTACAAGTGGCAAAAAAGGTGAAAAAGGTGGAGCTGGTGGAAATGCTGGAAGAGGTGGAAATGCTGGTAAGAAAGGTAATATTTACTTCATTTCAGATTCAGAGGAACAAAAAAATAGAATAATTAATCATTGTGATATAACAGTGAAAGATGGAGAAGCAGGTCCAAATGGTAGACCAGGTTTAGGTGGATATGGAGGAAGTGGTGGCTATCACGGATATAATACACTTTCATTTTCTCCAAGTGGTATAGATAAGACTGTATACTATACAGGATATTTTACAAGTTGGGATTATAAGTTAGATAGTATAATTAAATATCATATAGAATTTAGTGGTGGAAGCTGGAATGAAGGTAAAACAGGACCAGCAAGAGAATACGCTGAATATGGAGATAGAGGAGACAATGGAGGATTTAATGCTCCAAATACTAAGTTATCAACAGCTGTTTCAAAGGTAGAAGAGAATCTTATTAAAGAAAAATATCAAGGCTATTGTTCCGAAATATAGAAAGGGATGGATGTATGGCAAATAAACTTTATAGTGAAATCGTAAACCTTTTGGAAGAAGGAAGAGACGAGCTTAGAAAATATGACTTAAAAGAAAAGTCAATTTTGTTATTCCTAGGTGCTTCAGGCGTTGGAAAGAGTACTTGTATAAATTATTTAAAAGGCTGTGTGATGGAAGAAAAAACGGATGAAGAGACTGGACAAATATATATAACTGCAAAAGATTCAGCTGTCGAAATTGGAAATGGTGTATATTCTAAGACTTTATGTCCAGAAGTTGTAGATATTGCAAATAGAGATTTTTCATTATGTGATTGCCCAGGTTTTTTTGACAACCGTGGAGCAGAGTATATGATTGCTGGTGCTATGCTTGTAAGGGAAACTATTTCCACATCTTCAAAGGTAAAAGGGATGGTAGTTATTTTAGACTATCAATCCCTACTGGACTCTAGACATACATTATTGATAGAAACAGGCAAAAATTTGAAAGATATGCTTGGTGATTATGCAAAGTATAAAGAAAATTTCTTCTTTCTTATCAATAAAATACCTAAAACACTAATTGGTAATGTAACAGAAGAAAAAATAAGAAATATATTGGAAAAAGCAAAAGAAGACCTAGATAGTCAAGAGAAAGATTACGACGGTTGTAAGGAATTAGTGTACTTATTAAATGTAGCATTATCAGATGGTGTATCTATTAAATTATGTAATCCACTAGATAAACAGCCAGAAAAGTTGTTGAATGAAATGAAAAATCTACCTGAAACATTTGAAAAAACAGATTTGGGATTGATGCTTACTGCTTCTTGTAAAATAGAAATACAAAAAGCTGTTGATGTAACCTATAAAGACCTAGAAAAACTTTTAGTTCCTTATATAGAAAGTGTTAAAAAAGGTATGGAAGATTCTATTTCCATTCTATCTTCTATAAATAGTCTAAAAGATAAAAAGATTCAATTAGATAAGATGTATACAGATTTATGTAGTAGGACTAATAATATGAAAGAGCTTATGGAGTTTGTACAAGAACTTTCATATGGTGATGGCGTACAGAAAGTGAATATATTAGAAGAAACACGTCTTCTTTTAGAGTTAAATAGTTACTGTAGTGAGACTCATATTGTTGGTCTAAGTGAGTTGTTAAAATCATTGCTAAAAAATACTTTAGAAGATACATTGAAAGATATCAAATATTGGATAGCAGAAGAAGAATATAGGGAAGAAGAAGCCAAAAGGCTTGAAGATGCAGAGTATAGGATAGAGAAGATTCAAAGTTGTACATATATAAAATCATATGAGAAAGAAAATGTACTTTCTATATATATTCCTATACCTAAAGTGAATTTATCGGATTTGACTAAAATAATATCTGGTTATCAACTTAATATTTTGTCATCTATATATATGTATGGAGATTGTGAGTTGAAAATTGACTGTAATATGGAGAAAGAAGTCTTCTCAGGTAAGAATATTGTACTACTTACAGAAAAATTACATATACCAGAAGGGACTTATTCAATCAACGTATCTGGTAAGGATGCAGAAAAATTGGTTGGAGAAAGTTCTATTTACGACGGGATGAATGGAAGAAATGGCAATAATGCAGGTACTTCAGGTGATATCATATTATCTTTTAAAGAAATAGAAAAAAGAGGAGAACTTAAACTTTACGTAGATGGTGGACGTGGTGGAAATGGACAAGATGGAAAAAAAGGAGATACAGGGATAACTGGAGAAGCTGGGGCAAATGCTAAAATAGGTTCTAAAAAAGAGTCAAAAGAATTTGCTAATGTTAAAGGTACAAAATACTATGTGGTAAAAGCAGAAAAAGGAAAACAAGGTGGAACTGGAGGCACAGGAGGTAATGGTGGAAATGCAGGTCTTGGAAGCAAGTCTGGACAGGTTTATCTCCTTGGAAAAGCTCCTTTATTAAAAAGTGCTATAAGTAAAAAAGATGGAAATCATGGTTTAGCAGGAAAAGGAGGCTCTGGAGGAGCTGGTGGTGCAGGAGGTCTTGGTGGAATTAGAGGTATATATGAAGAAACAATAAGATATATAGGTACCTCTCCTCCAATGGATAATAGTGATAGAAACTACTATTATTTTGATAGATATGTGTTTAATCATGCTTTAAATCAGAAGCAAGCAGCAGATGATGGAGAGAAATTAAATGCTCTTTATGAAGAACATAAGGACTGGACAATTAGCAAACGTGAAGATTCAGGTTCAGCCGGAGCAGAGGGAAAAGCCGGTCACTCTGGAGATGCACTAAAAGAAAAGGAATTGTTAAAGCAGGAGTATTCTTTGTCAATAGATACATTCTTCTATGAATTTTTCGAGAGATTTGGTTTTTCTGGAATTAAAGGTTATAGAAATCTTAGACTGTTGTGTGCAGTAGGAATTTTAGAAGCTGATATTTTAGAACTTTCACATATTTATGAAATTTTTCATGCAGTTGAGAAAATAGAGATGCAATTAAATAGAGAAATACTTCAGAAGTACTATAGTTTTGAGAAGAAAAATAAAGCAGTACTTTCTCTGGATGATATGAATACAAAGAAAGAATTTTATAAAGAAGCAAAGGAAATCTATGAATACCTTATAAATAAATTGATGCAGTCTGATAGAATAGAATCTTTTGTAGGAAAAAATCATAATTTTAGCGAATGGAGTATGATTTTATTTGCACTTGAGCAGAAGACAGCATTTTATGTGCAGATGATTGAAGAAAGTGAAATTGGAGGAAATCGTGTTACAGATATTCGTTCTTTGACAGATTATCTGGATAAGACCTTAAGAGAATTGGAACAAGGGAAGAAAGATGAGTTAAAAGAAGGATATTTCAATACATATAAGGAAAGTATCCTAACTCAAATTGAATCTGGAAATCAACAAATAGAGGTTTTAAAAAATGAACTTGAGAATAAAATGCTTTCTGTTAATGCAAAAATGAACCTGTTGATTCAAGAAATTATAAAGATGAAAGAAGATGAACAAGAAGACATAGAGGAACTAAAAAAGAAACAGGCAAAACTTGAGGAACAAATGAAAACACAGTTAATTCTTTCTGGAATACAAAGCGCATTGAGTTTACTGACTGCATTTAGTGGTGTTGGTCAAGCTTGTCTAGGGGCATTTGACAGTGCAAAATCTTTGAAGGAAAATCTTTCAGCTAAAGAAGAGGAATACCAATGGACCAACAGGATGGTTGATTTTTCAGATTTTAAATTGGATTCTGATGGTATGAGATTTGTACTTGGAGAACAGCTAAGTGAAGATAGAAAAAATGCTTTAGATAAAATGACTTATAATTTGGCAGGTGTTGATGAAGAAAGAAGAACTAAATTTGACCAAATTAAGGAGATTATAGTTAAGTCTATAGATGATGATAATTATGCAGACAAAGCTGACGATATTCAAAGAGCAAAAGAGGGGTTAAGTGAAAGTGAGTATAAGGAAATTTACACAAAAATCCAGAAAAAAGAAATAGGTATGTTGGAGGCAAATTACAATAATAAACAGCAAAAAGATAAGTTAGCTGCACTAGAGAAAAGTAAACAAGCTATTGAAAGACAGCAAAAGACATCTAAAATTAAAAATGCATTGAGTATTGGAAGTTCTGCTTGTTCTCTTATAAATACTGCGATTAGTGGTGTTAATAATTGTCTTAATGTAAAATCTAGTTTTGAGAGTAAAATAGAGGTAGTTAAAGAGGCAATTAAAGATAAAGAAAATAATATTAAGAAATTAGATGAATTGAATACTCAAATGGTGGAATTTAAAGATAAAACTTTGAAAGAATCTGTTATACCATTTGTAGAAAAATTTGATAGTACAGTTAAAAATCAAGATATTTTTGAAAATGAGATAAGTAAATTAAAGATGAAGGAAGTTTTAACTGAATTAAGCACAAAGTTTGGAAGCTTAAAAATGGAAAATTCAGAGGAGATTTCTATAATATTTAAAAAAGTACAGGATATGATGGAAACTCAAATTATCATTACTGATAAGATTGATAAGAAAAAAGATAATCTTGCAATGGGAGAATTGATTTATCAAATGTCAGATAGTGGTAATCAGATGAATGAATATCAGAAAAAACTTATCCATCAAATTGAATTAAATCAGGTTAGATATTTGTGTCAGGTTGAGGCAGCAGCTTTTCAACTATGGACATTCCCATTTGGAAGCAATATAGTAAATATCTTAAATAGATGCCATGTAGGGATTACAGAAGATGAAAACGAGGTTATAAATCAGGCGAAAGAGCAAAATAGACAGATTAGAGAGTTTCTTGACCAAGATGCTTACCAATGGCAAAAAACAGATAACCATATTTTGAAGGTAGCATTAACAGGCAGTTTAGATGGGAAATCACGTGTGGGATTTGAAAATACATATTCTCTATATGATTGTAATGAAGAAGAAGTGAAAAAGCTTTTGACAGGAGATGAAATTAGTTTTGAAGTTCCATTAAATAAAAACTTTGATGCCATAAAATATGTAACCATGTATGCAAATATCCCGAACCTTAGACGAAATATTTTAGAGGATAGTTTAAAAGTAAAGGTGCATATTCATTTATATGATAGTGGATACTTCTCTCTATATGATGATAAAAAAGATGTCTATTATCAATATGTATTTCCACAAAACTATATAAATATTACACATGGTCTTGATATTAAATACAATGATTCAGATTCAATAAACTCAATATGGTCTTCAGTAGAAGATAAAGGAATTGAAAAGTTCAAAAATGCAGGATTAAACTCTGGTAGAAGTCCATATTCTATGGCTAAGATTTCTTTGAAGGCACATTTTAATAGGAAGCTTTCTTATGATTCACTTACAAATGAGCAGAAGAAGAAACTAGAATCATACTTTGATAAACCTAGTAAGTATGCATGGAGCGATAGTATAGATATATTGAGGAGTCTAGGGTATATTGATTTGAAGGGAATTTTGTCAAAGAGTTGGTATGAAATCAAGAAAGATATAGATAGTGATGGGGAGATTATGAAGCATTTTTCTATATTACAAGTTGATTTATTGGAAAGAATTATTTATGAGCAGACTAGTATACTAAAGGAAAATATACCTAATTTGACAATTGAATTGGTAGGCTGTGGTATTTATGTAGAGTCTGAATTTAATTATCTAAAGCAAAATGATTTAAAATGCTATGAAGAAAGATTGGTTGAAAATACAATTATTGGTTGAAAATATAATTAATATATAAATTTTAAAGAAATTTACAAAAGGGGATGTTTCAAAATGAAAATTTGAATCATCTCCTTTTTTGTAAAAAATAGAAATAAGTTGAGTTTAAAATTTGTAAAGTATGCTTTATATAATTTTGATTAGAAAAAAGCTAATTTTAAGACATATTCTTTTTAAAAGATGAATTATAAATTTTTTATATCATATGTTTTATGTAATGGAGATTAATGGTAGTTATAAGTATTGGTGTTTTCCAATAAATTTGTCATACTGTTTAAACTTATTCCGACAGTAGATGCGTTGTGTAAAAAGGCAGATGTACTTGGTCTAACAAATCCACCGACACCAAGTAAAATCAGACCTAAATTAAAGCCAATAATAAACTTAGAACTTAAATCAACTCTTTTCATAAGCTTATTACTAATCTGCTTTAAAATGATTAAATTATTCAAATTATCTGCTGATATGGTAATATCTGAAATCTCTCTTGCTATTTCAGCACCTTCACTCATTGCAATTCCGACATCTGATTCTGAAATAGCAGGAGAATCATTGATTCCATCACCAATCATAATTACTTTGCGACCTTTTAGTTTTTCACTTTTAACAAAATTGGCTTTGTCTTCTGGTAAGACTTCTGAATAATATTCATCAACACCAACTTTACTTGCTATAGATTTAGCTGTTTTTTCGCTATCTCCAGTCATCATCACAATCTTTTTTATTCCGCATTCTCTTAAATTTGAAATTACATATTTTGCTTCTTTTCGTAAAGGGTCATTTATGCAAATAACTGCTGATAATTTACCTGATATTGCCATAAATAGGTGTGAATACTCATCTGATAGATTGTTGTACTTATCCTCCTCACCGTCTGGGATAGTACACTTCTCATCTTCAAATACAAAATGTTTGCTACCTATTACAACCTTTTTATCATCAACTTTTGTTGAAATGCCATGAGCAATAATATATTCTACCTCTGTATGCATTTCTTTGTGACTAAGCCCTTGTTTTTCAGCTTCATAAACTACTGCATTTGCTATGGAGTGTGGGAAGTGTTCTTCTAAGCAAGCTGCAAGTCTTAACATATCCTCCTTATTATAATTTTGGAATGTAATTATATCTGAAACAGTTGGTTGAGCTTTTGTTAATGTGCCTGTCTTATCAAATACAATAGTATCTGCACATGCAACACCTTCAAGAAATTTTCCACCTTTTACAGTAATGTTGTTATTGTTACATTCTCTCATGGCTGATAGTACTGAAATAGGGATAGAGAGTTTTAATGCACAAGAGAAATCTACCATTAATATAGAGAGTGATTTTATAGGGTTTCTAGTAATTGCATAGGTTAATATACTTCCTAAAAAGCTGTATGGAACTAATGTATCTGCTAGATGTTCAAATTTACTCTCTACAGAAGATTTTAGTTTTTCAGATTCCTCAATCATAGTTACTATTTTCTGGAATCTAGTAGTACCAGCTTTTTCCTTGACGCACATAACAATATTGCCTTGCTCTATTACAGTTCCAGCATATATGTAAGAGCCTTCTTTTTTGTTAACTGCAAGGGATTCACCTGTAAGTGATGCCTGATTGACCATTGTTTCTCCTGATACTATAACTCCATCCAATGGAATCATATTTCCCATAGTTACACTTACTAAATCTCCTTCCTTTATCTCTGAAATTGGAATTAAGATTTCAGTGTCACCTTTTCTTAACCATACTTTTTCAATGTTTAGTGACATACTTTGAGCCAAGTCGTCTATAGATTTTTTTCTAGTCCATTCTTCTAATAGTTCACCGATACCAAGAAGAAACATAACTGAACCAGCCGTATTGATATCTTTTCTAAAAATAGAAATACCTATAGCAGTGGCATCTAAAACAGAAACTTCTATTTTTTTATTTAGCAGGGAAGAGAGACCTTTTTTAAAATATTTTATAGAATGAAGTCCAATTAAAAAAAATCTTAAGGACTTTGGAAAAAATATTTTGGAGATACTTTTGACTAGCAGTTTATTTGCTAATTTGTCTCTATAATAATTGTTTAATTCCCTGCTGGTATGTTCAGGAACTAGGTTTTCTATTTTGCTATTGTTAAAACTGAATTTAGTGATTTCTCTTATTATGTATTCTCTTTCACCAGTGTAATAAATGACTGCATCACCAGTTCTATCGTAAACTTTTGCTTTGGTAATACCATTTATAGAAGTTAAATAATATAAGAGAGTATCGGACTGCTTGTTGTTTAATTTGCCAAGTTGTAAGTCAAAGCGTATACGACCTCTTATTTCGTGTTTTATATAAAAATTCAATTTACTTCCTCCTGATATTATTAATCATAATAATCATTAAATTTATTCTGTTGTACAAGTACTATTTTTTTCTTCAATTACGTTATCTTTGATTTCTTCACATTTAATGCTATTAGAATTAGTATCTTCTACAGTTTTTATAGTTTCAGTTTTAAGAACTTCTTGTTCGCATTTAAGAGTATCTTGTACAACGTTTACCTTAGATGTAGATAAGTCTTCTTGCTCGTTGATTTCTTTTGCTTCAGCTAAAATATCTTCTACATTTTCTTGAATTTTCGTAGTTGTTTCAAGAACAGAATCTTTAACTTTCAATGCTCCTGCTGTTGCACGAGTGCAAGTTTTTTTAACACAATCACTTGAAAGTATCTTAACACCTACAGTACCAAAAAGTACTCCTCCTAAAAATATCCCTGTTTTTTTCATTTTTAAAATATTCATTTTACATTATCCTTTCATTTAGTTAGATTTTGTTTGTACTTATGTATAAGGTAACAAATGTTAAAAATAGAGTATGTTTTACAAAATTAGTTTAGAGAGTTTAGTAATTTTATTTGATTTATATTAGTAAATTTATATGAATTTTACATGTGTAGTTTATATGGTTGAAATAATTCTTATATAGCTTATATATGCAGTTTATATATCTAGCTTATGTATGTAATTTATATATGTAGTTTATATAGTTGAAATAATTCTTATCTAGCTTATATAAGCAATTTATATATCTAGCTTATATAGTTGAGGTAATACTTTATCTAGCTTATATAATTTATATAAATTTATAACCGAATACTACACAGTTTATACATAACATATTGTTTGAGCTTATCTAGTTCATATAAATTTATAACTTATATAAATTTTTTGTACTTTGTATTTTAGAAAGTTCTTGATATTTAGTCCAAAAACTTTAAAATACAGTAAAAGTAATAATTGTTATTAATAGATTTGTAAAATCATATGACATTTATTACCATTTATGCAATTAAGTATAGCATGTGCGAATGGTATTTTCAACAGAAAATGATAATTTATATCAATTAATTTAGTTGATTTGTAATAGAGCATCAAAAAGTATACTTATTTATATATGGGAATGAAAGGCAAAGTTTTAGTTTTTTCAATTAAAGTGCGTTAGATATATTATTATAAATGAACATTATTTTAAGTATAATAATGATTAGGAGGGAGTGTTTATGATGTATAAATGAATAACAATATAGTTTATGATTGTAAATATTATGTAAATATAAAAGTTACTTAAATGGTTTTAGGAAATTGATATTATTGCGTCTGGGAGATTGTACTTACTTCAAAAAGAGGAGGTTATGACAAGAAATGTGTTGTTTGACATTTATACAGGCAGATATTAGAATGAAAGAAAGTTAATTTATATTTCTTTGTTTTAAGCTAAGAAGGCGAGCTAGGCAATTTAAAATATATTGAATGGAGAAAAACTATAAATAAAAACAACAATTTAGTTATTATATGTATGTTTATAGGCATGATACTTGGAATGGCTATAGGTTGTGCTATAGGTATTTCTAAAGGAAATGTAGGTATTACAATGTGTTATGGTCTAATTTTTGGAATGATAATTGGCATATGTATAGGGACTATTATCAAAAATTCGAATAAAAAAGAATAAATTAATTTTGATTTACTAGGATGTCTAGTTATGATTTATTTATGATAAAACTTTTTAATTATCTGTAAAAAGTAGAATAAGACATACTAAATAAGTTATACTAATAGATATTTTTTATATTATTTTTTAATATGGAAAGAATGGAATTTATATACACTATATTTAAATCACAAAAAATAAAAGTTAATTTTGTTTAGGTGGAGATTTTTTTGCTCTTATATATTGAATAATATCAAGTAAGTCTGCATCTTCTAAAATACGATACTTAATCCAGCCTCCATTATTGCCACAAGGATAACGAGTGACCCAGAGTTCTTTAGCTTTTGGTGTCAAAGCTACCAACGTTTTTTCTACTGCTGGAACTTGCTTGTCACCTATCTGAATCAGAACAGTAAATGCACCTTTTTCAAAAAAAGCATAAAATAAATGAAAAGATTTATGGCTATATTTGTAACCCCAACCATAATTGTTTCCAAAAGGAAATCGAAGTTCTCTTGATAAATTATATTGAGTTTTCAAGTAAGTTTCCAACTTACACAATCGTGCATATCCATCTTTACCTATATATTCTATTATTTGGGACAAACAGGGTTTATTGCTTTTATCAAGCATACGTTCATACATTAGAATTTACCTCCATTTTTACTTTTAATTATAGCAAAGTAATTATGACAACAGTATGTCAAGTTTTTATGCATTATTCAAGTTTTTATGTATTATTATACTAATACGTAGAAATATAAAGTAATTAGTTTTAGCTAATAGAAAAATATGATATTTATATATATTGGAAAAAAATGTAAAATAATGATAAAATATAGTTTATAATACAAAAGTATAATTACATTATAATTATATGTAGTTAGTTGGATTTGTGTATTTAAATAATGTATAATTTATGCTGATTACTGCTAAAAAAGCATAATAATATTGCATTGTAAGGTTTTATAAACTTCTAATTGAAAGGGGATAATTCAAATGGATAAGAGATATTTAGAATCCGATGTATTTGAAGCTTTTCAAGAAAGACTTTCTTATCTTTTTAATGAATTTGATTATATCTATGTATCTTTTAGCGGAGGAAAAGATAGTGGTTTACTGCTAAATTTAGTTTTGGATTATAAGAGAAAGAATAATATAAGTTCCAAAATAGGAGTATTTCATCAAGATTTTGAGGCTCAATATAGTTTGACTACTGAATATGTTGAAAAAGTATTTGAAGATAATATTGAAGATATTGAACCATATTGGGTGTGTTTACCAATGGCTACAAGAACTGCTGTAGGAAATTATGAAATGTATTGGTATCCATGGGATGATGAGAAAGAAGAGTTATGGGTAAGGGAAATGCCAGTCAAAGAATACATAATAAATCAAAAAAATAATCCTTTTACTTATTATAAATATAAAATGAGACAAGAAAGTTTGGCAAAACAATTTGGTAGATGGATTAGAGATATACATGAAGGTGCAAAAGTTGTTTGCTTATTAGGAACACGAGCAGCAGAATCTCTACAACGTTATTGTTCTATTGTGAATAAACAGCATGGATATAAAGGAAAGTGCTGGATAACTAAGGAATTTAAAAATGTCTGGACGGCATCTCCTATATATGATTGGGAAATAGAAGATATATGGTTAGCACACTATAAATTTGACTATGACTATAATAAAATTTATGACTTATTCTATAAAGCTGGAGTAGCTCCAAGAAAAATGAGAGTGGCATCACCTTTTAATGATTCAGCAAAAGAGAGTTTAAATTTATACAGAATATTGGACCCAGATGTATGGGTGAAATTGGTTGCTAGAGTACAAGGAGTTAATTTTACTTCTATTTATGGCAAAACAAAAGCTATGGGATATCGTAGTGTTAAATTGCCATATGGACACACATGGAAAAGTTTCACATATTTTTTGCTTGATACCTTACCTGAAAATATAAGGAATAGCTATATTAAAAAATTTTCAACATCTATTGAGTTTTGGCAGAATACAGGTGGTGGTTTGTCAGAAATAGTTATACGTGAATTGTTGAGAAAAGGTTATAAAATAGAATTAAATGGAGTTTCAAATCATACAAAAGATAAAAAGAGTAGAGTCATATTTTTGGATGATATACCTGATGATACGGATGATATTAAATTTACCAAAGATATACCAAGTTGGAAAAGAATGTGTTATTGTATTTTAAAAAATGACCATATGTGTAGATTTATGGGATTTGGTCCTACAAAAGAACAGAGAATTAGAACGGAATATATTAAGAAGAAATATGAAAAAATTCATTAGATAGGAGTTAAGATGCTATGGAATATAAAAGTCCTGTATATGGAATCATCGCAGTGCCAATCGAAAAGATAGAATCTAACGACTATAATCCAAATGCAGTAGCCCCACCAGAAATGCAGTTGTTGTATAAAAGTATAAAAGAAGATGGGTATACAATGCCAATTGTCTGTTATTATAATGAGGAAAAGGATAAGTATATTATTGTAGATGGTTTTCATAGATATAGAGTAATGCTTGAAAATGAGGATATATATGATAGAGAAAATGGACTTCTTCCTGTTTCAGTAATTGATAAATCTCTTGATGAAAGAATGGCAAGTACTATTCGACACAATCGTGCAAGAGGTTCTCATAATGTGGATTTAATGAGTAAAATTATAACTGAACTTTGTGAAATTGGAAAATCTGATGAATGGATATCAAAGCACCTGGGTATGGAAGTTGATGAAATTCTTAGATTGAAGCAAATAACTGGATTAGCTTATTTATTTAAAGATAAAGAGTTTGGTAATGCATGGATTCCCTTTGGCTCTGATATAGAAGAAGAAAATTAAATAGATTTATTAAAAGAAAAAGATTTATTAAAAAAGAAAATTTAAAATATATATTAAAAAATAAAGAGTTTTAATATTATATGTAAGTACAGAAAAAAGAGTAGGAAAATTATCCTATTCTTTTTTTATTTTTATAATTATACTCTTAGAAAAAATAAAATTATATAACTAAATGTATTTTAATACAAGTTTATTTATAAAAAAATAGTATTAAATTGTATATTTATATCGTTTTTAATAAAAAATAATCACATTTTATTTAAAAATGAATAATATATAGTAAATAGTAATTAAGCTATAAAAAATTGTATAAACTCTATATTATTTATTTAAAATAGATATTTATGAAAGATTAATTAGAAAAATTTTAGAGGTAAAATAAGAAAAAAAGATACTTATTTAATCATTTAATCTTATTAAAGACCTATTAAAACTACCAGTTATAATATAGAACCAGTATACAATTTTTAAAAATAATGCTATTTTAAAATTCTAAAAATTAAGGAGGATAATTAATGGGATATTTAAAAGAGGATAAACAAGACTATTGTTGTGAATTTGCTAGACCATACATCAATCGTCAAATTTATGATGACACATACAATCCAAAAACAGCATTAAAAAGAGGTACTTTATTTCCTGAATTAGATTTAATAGAGTCAAATAACTATAATGATTGGCTATATGCAAATCCTAAAAATAGAGTTAGAGCTAAAAAAGGGGGTAACATGTACTAATGTCATTAAATAGAAGAGAACTTTTAGAGAGAATTTCAGAATATCAATTTGCCTGTATAGAATTAAATTTATATTTAGATAACAATCCAAGGGATAAGAAAGCTCTTGATTCATACAACAGATACTGCGATAAATTTACACAAGCTGTGTGTGATTATGAATCTAAATATGGAGCATTAACTAATTTTGGATATGAATCAAGTGAATATCCTTGGTCATGGATATCTGAACCTTGGCCATGGGACAAATCATTTTATAAATAAAATTATTAAACTTTAAAATTAGATTTATTATTAAATATATATTAAGGAGGAGTAAGATAATATGTGGATTTATCAAAAAACACTGGAACATCCAGTTAACATAAGACAAGCAGACCCTAGAATGGCAAAATATATCATGACTCAGTTGGGAGGACCTAATGGTGAGTTGGCAGCTGCAACTAGATATCTTCAACAAAGATATACTATGCCAACTGGAAAATCTCGTGCACTTTTAACTGATATAGGTACAGAGGAAATGGCTCATGTTGAGATAATTTCTTCAGTGTTATATCAATTAATAGGCAATTGTACTCCAGAAGAGCTTAAGGCTGCTGGACTTGGTAGTAATTATGCTAATTTTGGACATGGTCTTCAGCCAGTAGATTCTAATGGAGTAAACTTTACTACAAGTTATATTAATGTCTTTGGCGATTCGGTAACTGATTTACATGAGGATATGGCTGCTGAACAAAAAGCATTGGCTACGTACTATCAATTAATAAATTTAACTGATGACCCTGATTTGAAAGATATATTGAGATTTTTGGGTGAGAGGGAAGTAGTTCACTATCAAAGATTTGGTGAAGCATTAATGGATGTTTATGAGTTTACAGAGTGCAAGCATCAGTTTTAATGAATAATTAAAAGTGAATGGAGAGTAAGCATCAGTTTTAATAAAGAATTAAAAGTGAACAGAGAATAAGCATCATTTTTAATGAAGTATCAAAAGTGAATGGAGAATAAGCATCATTTTTAATGAAGAATTAAAAGTGAATGGAGAGTAAGAATAAGTTCTAATGAAGAATTAAAAGTGAAAAGAGAATAAGCATAAGTTCTAATGAAGTATTAAAAATGAAAAGAGAATAAGCATCATTTTTAATGAAGTATCAAAAATAAAAAGAGTGTAAATATTAGCTCTAATAAACTATCAAAATAAGAGGTAAAAGTTTTAGTTGATTTCTTTTATCTCTTATTTTTTATTGATTAAACAGATTACTTTGCTATTTAAATATATTATTTTAGCAAAAAAAGTCCAATCAAAAGTTCAAAGTATTACCATAGTTCAAAGCATTGCCGTTGTTAGTAAGTTTTTTACAATATTTTTTATTTACTCTTTGGATAATCAAAAGAAATAAAAAATCATATCTCTTTTTTTATATTTCTGTACACTTTTGGAGAATATCCCGTTTTTTCTTTAAAACATTTACTAAAATAGATTATTTGATGAAAAACAACTTTTATAGCAATGTCACTTATTAGCTCATTTGTGCCTTTTAGAAATTGAGTTGCTTTTAGTAAACAAAACTCAGTAAAATATTTACAAGGTATAGTATTTAAACTTAGTTCAAATCCTCTGGAACACTCTGATTTATTGATATTATCACTGCTTGATAGTACTCCAAAATTAAGTTTTCACAATAGTACCCTTCAATATAATGTAAAACAATAGTATTTTTCAATATAACGTAAAATTTTTTGCATATGGATATTAATTATATTTTTGTGTTTTATTGGTGGCAAAACAATATTTTTTATCATAATAAGCCAAAGGAAAGAAACAGAAACTAATGCTTCATACATATACAGTTCATTTTTACTTTTTTCTAACCTTATTAATCGTTGTAGAATAGAAAACACTTTATTGCGCCAATTATATTTATGTGTAAAATGATAAATAGCGAATTGTTCGTTTTCTGTTATTCTATTTACTAACGATTTTACTGGATTTCTAACATAAAAATACTTTTCTTTTTTACAGCCTATTCTTACTTTTCCCATTTGAAAGTATTATGATATTACTTGATGTTATATCGATATTTTTTTGGTCTATTTAGTGATAAAATTATAATATACACTTCTATAAAAGTTAATACAGTAGGAAGCTTAAATGTATGAATTTTATATTCATCAAAAGGAAAGGGAAAAAAGGATGAACAGATGCAGGTAAATATAAAACTAATATGATATGAGGATAGATATTATAACGAAAGTGTAGTTAGAAGGAAATTATATTAGTATGTTTTTACATAATGGTAGATAGAAAAGAAGTGTCTAATGATTTGAGTGAAGTTTTCAGAATATAAGGAGGAATTGTATGCAATATATTAGCTATTACCATAGTCCAATTGGAAATATTCTTTTAGCATCAGATAATATTGGGTTAACTGGTCTTTGGTTTGAGAATCAAAAGTATTATGCTTATAATCTTGACCAAGAACATCAAGAAAAAGAATTGCCAATTTTCGAGCAGACAAAGAAATGGTTAGATATTTATTTTTCGGGAAAAGAACCTAATTTTACACCATCACTCCATATGGTAGGTACTCCTTTTCAGACTACAGTGTGGAAAATTTTACAACAAATACCATATGGTAAAACAATCACTTATGGAGAAATTGCATATAAAGTTGCTCAACAAAAAGGAATATCTAAAATGTCAGCACAAGCAATCGGTGGTGCAGTAGGGCATAATGGAATCTCTATTATTATTCCATGTCATCGTGTTGTAGGAACAAATGGGAGTTTGACTGGGTATGCTGGTGGAATTGATAGAAAAATAAAATTGTTATCTTTAGAAAAAGTATCTGTGCAACATTATTTTATTCCAAAGAAAGGGAGCGCATTATAAAGCCATTAAATTTAGAAATTCTTAATCATTTATTTGATATACAAACATCTAATTTTGAAAGCAATAACTTGCAATTTTAAAAAATGATTATTTAAACTATATGTTATACAACCTTATTCCTAGTAAACATTATACAACTTTAGAGGTAGTTTTTAGAGCTTGTATTTTGGAAGTTTATTTTCTTTTTTCGTGTGAGTAGTTATATGTTTAGATGCAGTAATTTATATGCTACAAACAGGAAAACAAGGAGCAGACAAAAAATACTTAGATAATATGTTTTTTGTGAAAGGTTATGTTGAAGAACTTCTATTTTTAGACAAGAGTTATGATATTGTATTTTCATGTATTGTATTTCATCATTGTACAAATGTTCAAAATATATTTTGTATATTTTGGAAATGGTAAGAGTGTTAAATGTAAGGGAAAAATTTATAATGATTGATACTTAAGCTACTCATTAAGTATTAAGAACCATACAAGATAAGGTTGAAATTTATATGCTTCGTTTTATGTAAAAAATGTAAGTGAGTTAGAAATGAAAGAATTATTTATAAAAAATAGATTAAGTATTGGAAAATATGAAAAATAGATGTTGAACAAAACTTAGTCTATTGGTTAAATTTAACCAAACACTTAAAGTATCAAAAGAAAAAATTATTACTCTTAAGCAAGAAGATATAAATGGAAAAATGAAAACAAGATTTTATCCTTTTATAAGTGATAAGGGGATGTGTTTTAATCAAAGATGGACTTTTATTTTAGGCTGAAAAATTATATAATTATATTATAGAATATAAGGGAGATACACAACTTTTTAGTGTTCAATCTCCCTTATTTTTTATTATTATATCAAGACTCATTTAGTCGTGTTAATTTTAGGATAAAATGAGTATTTTTTTAATAAATTATTTATAAGTAAAGTGTGTTGTCGGATAATCAGTATTTCTGTATAAAATTTGGTATAACTTTAAAGAAGTATGTGAAATTTTCAGGTATTTTTTACTATAGTATATTATTTAACTGATTTTAATTTAGCAATATCATTCGAATTCTTAGATGTGACTATCTCTATATTATTTAAATCATTTTTAATATCTGATGTATCTTTTACTAATGAAGAGGTATGTTTAATCACTGTATCTAATGTATTTCTGTTAATTTTTACATCTGACTTAATTTCTGTAACATCACTCTGAATAGTATCAAGTCTACTACTAGTTTCAACTTGTCCAGTTTTTAAGTCTTTAATATCAGGTTCCATATTGTCTAACCTACTATTGACTTCTTTAATTTCAACTTGCATATCAGTAATACTGTCTTGCATATCGCTAATAGTGCCATTCATACTACTGATACTGCCTTGCATATCGCTAATAGTGTCATCTATACCACTGATACTGCCTTGCATATCGCTAATAGTGCCTTGCATGCCACTAATAGTGTCTTCGATACCATTAATATTGCTTTGCATATCACTAATAGTGCCTTCGATACCACTGATACTACCTTGCATATTACTAATATTACCTTGCATTTCCTGTAATAACTCTAATATTTTTTCATCCATCACTATCACACTCATGTTTTATTATTATAACATAATTTAGGTGTTATATTCCACAAACGCTATGTCATATTTAATTTTTAATCATATAATTATCTGCTATTCAAAACATGGTTAAATATATCTATATTGAGAACTTTTTTATTAATGAATCTTATGTATTGTCTAAGTTTCTAAGATACTGTAATAAGTGTTTTTGAGGCATGTGTGGTTATATTTGTATTTAAAACTGCTGGTAATATCATATACTTTTAAATATACCTTAAGTTATTTATATTGATTACTTGTATTTGAATATTTTGATTAGTAGCTTCCTTTTTATCTCTTTTTATTCTTAGTTTTAAACTTTCATATTTCCTTGAAAATTTATTGGCAATGAAAGTGCATGAATTTTTTAGCTATTTTTTATGTTACAATATGAATATATAACAATTCGACAAATTGGATTTTTGAAAGGAGTAAAATGTTATGAAAATGCCAAAAGAGAGTATTGATACGATTATGTTTGCTCCTTGTGGAATGAATTGTATGGTTTGCTATAAGCATTGTTATCACAAAAAGCCGTGTGCTGGTTGTTTGAATGGCGATACAGGAAAGCCAGAACACTGCCGTAAGTGTAAAATAAAGGATTGTGTCTGTCAAAAAGGGTTGTTTTATTGTTTTGAATGTTTCAATTTTCCTTGTAAACTCATAAAAAATCTTGAAAAAAGTTATAACAAGAGATATCAAGCAAGCCTTATGGAAAATAGTAAATTTGTTCAGCAGTACGGTTTAGAGAAGTTTATGCAAAAGCAGAAGGAGAGATATACTTGTTCTAAATGTGGAGGAATTATATCTATTCATGATAGAGAATGTAGCGAGTGTCAAGAAAAAGTGAAATAGCTAAATCACTGTTTATCAAGATAGAAAAAATTGTAATATATATAAAGGTGGATTATATTGAGGTGGTATATAGTGATAGGTTTAAAATGTGGTATGGTTAAATTATTGGAACATCAGATGATATGGGATAAAAGTGCAAAAGATGTCATTATATTATTGAAAAGTATATGGGATAAGACTGCTATTGATATTCAACACATTGGAAGCACTTCTATTCCCAGTATTAGCGCAAAGCCTATTATTGATATTGTTGTAGGTGTTGCTTCTTTAGAGGAAGCTAAATTATACCTCGAAAGGTTAGAGCAATGTGGAATCGTTTTTCGAGGTCAGGATGTACCAAAACAATTACTTTTTGCTATGGGAGATTTTGAGAAAAATACTCGTACTCACCATATTCATGTTGTTGAATGGAATAGTGTTGCATGAAATAATTATATCAATTTTCGAGATTATCTAAATACTTTTACAGACAAAGCAAAACTCTATGATAGTCATAAACAAAAATTAGCATTACAGTTTGAGGACAATCGTAAAATCTATACACAGAGAAAGCAAGAACTAATAAATATTTTGCTGGAAGAAGCACGACTGTGGAGAATAAATACCTAAAAGAATAAATTCACATTTATTGAGAAATTGAGAAATTATTTTCTTATATTTAGTAAATAAAAATCTATTTTTGTTGATTAAAAAATATCTGTACACACTCATGACTTTAGTCATTGGAGATTCAGATTGTGTAGAATTATTGGATGAAGGAGGAACAGTATGAAAAAGGATACATCTCATATTATCAAACGGGCAGAGCACTTTCAGGTAATTTTGATTGGTGAAGGACTTATGGTTGGGGCTGTGGCTGGTTTGATTGTGCTTTTATACAGGATACTTTTAGGGCAGGCTGGTACTTGGCTTAGCCAAATTTTAAAATTTGTAGAAGGTTCTACAATAAAAATAATAGCTTGGTTTGCAGTACTTGCAGTACTTGCGTGGATTGTATCAAAGTTGGTGGACTGGGAGCCAATGATTTCTGGAAGTGGTATCCCTCAGCTTGAGGGGGAAATGACAGGGAAAATAAAACAAGTATGGTGGCGAGTGTTGCCAACAAAATTTATTGGAGGATTCTTATCACTTATGGGTGGTCTTGCTTTGGGAAGGGAAGGTCCTTCCATTCAGCTTGGTGCTATGGCAGGTAAAGGTATTTCTAGAGCTCTTGACCGAGGGAAGACAGAGGAAAAATTCCTGTTAACCTGTGGGGCAAGTGCTGGATTATCAGCAGCCTTTCATGCACCACTAGCAGGTGTTATGTTTTCACTTGAAGAAGTCCATAAAAACTTTTCAGTATCTGTTTTAATTTCTGTGATGACAGCATCTTTGACAGCAGACTATATTTCAGCCAATTTCCTAGGAATGGAGTCTGTATTCCAGTTTGATTAAAAAATAGCTACGAACACTTGTGACTTTAGTCATGAGTTAGTAGCTAAAATAGTCAGCATATAGGGAAACCTATATGTAGAGATAGGATAGAACCTATCCAATACTACTTGAATTGCTGGAAACCCCTAAAGCTAACCAAACTAAAACATAAGGATGAAATAAACCTAAGTGTGAAAGTTACGAAAGTAGAAAAAATTGGTTAGATGGTATAAGGTTAAACCCTAAGTACTTTAAAATGGGCAATCAGCAGGTAAGCTCCGAATAGGAGAAACTTCAACGACTATTCCTCTTGAGGGAAGTACACTACAAGCTATTGGTAGTGGAAGTGGGTAGACCTTAACGGATAATGCCGAAGGATAAGATATAGTCTGTGCTTGCATGAAAGTGTAAGAAGTTCATAAGAGAACTGCATAGGTAGTAGCGAACTTATGTGAACGACAACCTCAAAAATGATAAAAGTTAAGACTTACGGTTCTTAAATATGTTATTTAAAATTAAATATAAAACCTTCTAAATAATTGTTTTAAATAATTACATTTGTTAACATTATTATAAGAGAATGGATTTGTCCTAGTTGTAATGAAACTCACGATAGAGATATAAATGCAAGTATAAATATATTAAAAGAAGGATTAAGACTAATAACAATTCAAAATAAATAACTTATGTAAGAACCGTAGGAACTACGGGGATAGCCTGTGGAGAATTAGTAAGACATATTTTAGTATGCAAAATTCTATGAAGCAGGAACCCTGTGACTTTAGTCATGGGAGGTTCAGATTGGAAATGTGTTGCCACAAGATTATTATGGATTAATAGTGATTTTAGGTGTTATTCTTGGAGTTATGGGGGCATTTTACAACTGGTTTACTCTATATGTGCAGTCTTTATACAAGAAGATTCCTAAAATTGGTACCTTTGGAAAACTGTTGATTCCATTTATAATGGCTGGTATTCTTGGGATTGTTATGCCTGATGTTCTGGGGAGTGGACACAATTTAGTTGAAGAACTTACAAGTCATGAATATATTTTTGGAATGGTTGTTTTGATTTTTGTTATACGTTTTATATTTTCGGCTGTTAGTTTTGGGTCAGGTGCACCAGGGGGAATATTTTTTCCATTGCTTGTTTTAGGAGCATTTATAGGTGGAATATTTGGTATGGTAGGTGTTAAAGTTTTTGGAATGAATCCCGATTATGTAAATAACTTTGTGCTTTTGGCTATGGCAGGATATTTTACAGCTATTGTGCGTGCCCCTTTGACTGGTATCATATTAATTTTTGAAATGACAGGTTCTGTTAGTCAAATGCTTTCACTATCAGTAATTTCAATTGTGGCATATATTGTGGCTACACTTATGAAGTCTAAACCTATTTATGAAAGTCTTCTTGAGAGGTTACTTGAAAAAAATGGAGAACCTGTACATAAGGAGAGGGGCGAAAAGATACTAGACCAGTTCTCTGTTATGTTTGGCTCTCCTGTTGCGAACAAGGCAATTCAGGATGTACAGTGGCCTGAAAATTGTCTTTTGGTAGCAATTCAAAGAGGTGGAGAAGAAATTATTCCTAGAGGTAAGACAATTCTTAGACCAAGTGATGTAATTGTGACTATGACAGATGAGAGAGATAGTGGTGCTGTGTATGATAAAATGGAAAATTTGTGTAAAGAACATACGGCACATATTTTTTAGGGATAATGATGAATGTTTAATAATGATAGAATATTTAATGAAGATTTGATTAAAAATTGGTAATTTGAAAGAGAGTTAAGGAATTAATATAAGAAAATGAAAATGTGATATCTTAGATGTAAAAGAGTTTGAAGAAAATAATTGTATATATTTGTTAATGAGATTATATGGACTAATGGTATATTTATACTGTGCTAAAAGTTGCACTATTGTATGAGGAATGGGAATAAAGGGTTTGAAAAAATAGGTGGAAGATTTTTCAGATATTCTTATTGGGATATTTTAATTAATATATTTTAATTGCGATATTTTGGGAAGAATAGAATTTATTTATAAATGAAAATAATTAAAAGGGGTTAAGATTAGATGAATACCAGTAAGGGTATTATGAGATAATTAACAGTTAACAGCTAGAGTGGCTATGAATACAGTGTGTATTGCAAGAAAAAGGTACACACTGTTTTTTCGTTCTGTTACGCAATAAAATGCTATTTTTTAGAGTATGAGTATAAAATCCTTACTCATTTGTAATTGTGTCTGAAAAACATCATAGAATCAAGGGATTTTTACCCATAAATACGTAACAAACCATAATGAATTGAGAGCGCAAGTGGTTACCCTTTTGCGCCTTTGACGTCATTTTTTAATTTTGATATTTTTTCGATAAATGAAATTTGTCAATCAACCAAAATCTTAATAGAAGTACATTTTCTGCTATTACAAGAACTTTCTGAAACACTGCATGCAGCAATCCCTAAAGTCATGTTTTCCAATGCTTCAAGAATAATTTTGTCATTGGCTTTTGATAAAGGTTCACATACTTCAATACTCCCATCTGTATTGACTTTTGTGTACATAAAAAAATTAATGGGGTGAATAATTTGATGGGAAGTTCCAAGTGTGCGATTAATATTATCAAAACAGTTTGGATGATTTTCTCCATTGTGATAAAAGAAATCGTACATCTCAGGTCTACAACATGGATGTAGCAAGTCATGTTCCCTTACATCATCATATAAAATTTTAAACATAGGTCTATACTTATTAGAATATATTAAATTCCCAACTTGTAATCTTAATGACTCATTACAATCAATTGTAACACCTGGAGATATAAATTCAGTTGAATCATCTTTCATTTCTGCAAAAAAATCAACGACCTGTCCTCCTTCAATATCCACAATTTTAATTTTCTGCCCTCTAGTTATTTTAATTTTTATACCACTACAAGGATTGATTATATACTCCATATTTAATGTCCTCCATAAATTCCAATTTGTCATTCTGTTCTATGTTCCCATTTTAGCACATACTCTGTTTCTTTTCTATCTGTTTCTTAATGTTGATAACATAGTCTATCATTTTTTAATTCTCATAAAGATGTTGTAGTTTTTTTAAGATTACAGAGTTTTTTTGCTCCTATTTGGTATTTAAGCAATCTTACTGTATTTAGAAGTAAGAAAAAATGTTCTAATATTTAAATAGATACAAAAGTGTAAGAAGGGTAAAAATCTGTTATAATACATTAAAAACTAAATTTAGAAAAATTTACATAATTAGAAAAATGATTTGATAAAAAATAAAGTTAAATATTAACTAAGTAAATTTGAAAAAGAAAAAATATAAAGTACAAATTTAAAGGGAGGTAACTAATGAAAAAGAAGTTGGAAGATATGACTTTAGAGGAGTTATGGAACTTGTTTCCTATATTTTTGACTACTCACAAAGAATGTTGGAAAAATTGGTTTAAAGAAGAACAATATAGACTAACTGGAATATTGCCAATGCAAAAAATTGTTAGAATAAGTCATATTGGAAGTACTTCTGTGAGTACGATTTATGCCAAGCCCATTGTTGACATACTGATTGAGATAATTCCTGATTATAATATGAAAGATATTAAAGATTTGATTGAGTCGAATGGATATATTTGTATGTCTGAGAGCAGTAGTAGGCTTTCACTTAATAAAGGGTATACAGTAGATGGGTTTGAAGAACGAGTTTTTCATTTGCATATAAGGTATGTAGGTGATAATGATGAGTTGTTTTTTAGAGATTACTTAATTGACCACTCAGATGTTGCAAAGGAGTATGAAAAACTTAAGTTGGACCTTTGGAAGAAGTATGAGCATAATCGTGATGCTTATACAGATAGTAAACTAGATTTTGTTAGGGAGTTTACTGAAAAGGCAAAGGTGTTGTATTCTAATAGATATAATTAGAAATAGGTACAATTAGATATTTATCTTATATATCGTATTATATTTTTTAAGAAAGTAATTAATAGAAAAAGGGGTTGTTTCAAAATGGAGAGATAAATCCCTTTTTCATTGTTGAAAGGATAAAAATATATTTGATTTCATGTAAAAAAGAGTGCCTCATCAACTAAAAAGTTTATTTTGAGACACACACATTTTTACTAAGGTAAATAAAATATCACATTTGATTAAATTTTAAGTTAATGAATATATGTGTAAATATTTAATTATAAGTTATTATAATTTTACATAGTATCAAACAATCTAATTTGTATTATATAAGATAATCTAATTTTAGACTAAAATAATCTAATATAAAGAAATAAAGAAAATTCACTCTCAGTATAAGAAATATTCAATTTTCCATTGTACTTATTAACAATTTCTCTAATATTCTCAATACCATATCCGTGAGAATTACTATCTTTTTTATCTGAAATAAATAGTTCTTGTTTTCTATTGATAGGATTTACTTTGTTGTTTGTCAATAAATAGCTAAAATACTCCTTCTCACAACGTGCCTTTAATACCACTTTTCTATTTGACAAATCAGGAATCTTCAAAGATGCTTCTATAGCGTTATCTAAAGAATTTGAAAAAATAGTACATAAATCTATAGGTTCTATACCCAAGTGATTGTCTATATCTATATTAAAGTGCACATCAACACCATTTTCTTCTAAACTTGTATGACGAAGATTTAAAATTGAGTTAAGAGCTTGGTTTTTGCAAAATTGTTTTCCACTAAGAGTACCTATACCTATTTTTAACTGATTAAAATACTTTTTAGCTCCAGCAATATCTTCAATTTCTAAATACGATTCAATCATTTGAAAGTGATTATTCATATCATGTCGTATTTTGCGTATTTGAATTTGTTGATTTTCTAGTAAGTTATAGTATTTTTCTTTTAGGTGATTTGCTTGTTTTTCTATCTTCATCTTTACATTTTCAATCAATGGCTGTAAAAGAAGTATCACACCGATATTTGCCAGAATTGCTGACAAGATGATTAGATAAGTGCCATAAGGTAAGTTGCCTAAGATAATATTCTTATTACTACCCATAGGGATTAAATTAGTAGGTGGCAGAATAATAGCAATCAATATTGATAAAAATGAAGATATACACACCATATCAATAAAAATCCATATTTTATTTGATAAGTATTGTTTTATATTGACCAATCTATTCTTTAGGAAAATATGTATTAAAAACCAAAATAATAATTTAATTAGAGCAGAAATTATCTGGACTATTGAAAGTATTAAAATATACTCTTTTGAGTGTATAAGTTCCTCATATATAGGGTTGTTTATAAAAAGAAAATTAAGCCCAATTATAATAGGATAAAGTATCATGACAACTGATATTATAGGAATTAATTTGCTTTTACTACATATTATAAGTAGTATAAAATATCCGAATAGTGTAAACAAAATATTTACGGGGTCGGAAAGCCATATTATCATTTGACTAATAATAGAGTAGCCCAAAATCAATATGATTTTGAAAATCCAATGATTCCTAAAGTCTATAAAATAGGAAGTCAACGTATAAAGAAAAAAGGCTATGAAAATATTGATTAATATTAGAATAAAATTTATGCTTGTAGAGATTAAAGAATAAGTGCCCATTTAATATACCTTTCTATTAATTAAGATTCTGGAAACTAAGTTTTAAAAAATTAAATCTTAAAAATTAAAATTCTGGAAATTAGATTTCAAAGAATTGATTTTGAAAAATAAAATTCTAGAGATTGAACTTCAAAAAATTGAGTTTTAAAAGATTGAAATTTTAAAAATTAAGTTTCAAAAAATTAAATTTGAAAAAAAACTCTAAAAACTAAGCTTTAAAAAATTAAGTTTGAAAAAAACTCTAAAAACTAAGCTTCAAAAAATTAAATTTTGAAAGATTGAAATTCTAGAAATTAATCTTCAAAAAATTAAATTTGAAAAAACAAAACTCTAAAAACTAAGCTTTAAAAAATTAAGTTTCAAAAATAAAATTCTAGAGATTGAACTTCAAAAATTAAGATTCTAACATATACCTTGTAAATTTTCCTACAACCTCTTGATATTTTTTACGGCTTATAGGAATTTTTTCATTCTGAACTTTGGCATAAGTTTGAGTTATACTATCTACATGGTTTAGATTGACAATATACCTTTGATGCGTACGTATAAAATTAGAGGGAAGAACAGTTTCCATATCATTTAATTTTCCGTAGTATTCTAATGTTTTATCAAAGGTAACTACAGTTAATTTTCTTAGCTCACTTTTAAAGTAGAGGATATCTTTTGTATTAATTTTACAAAGATTAGTTCCAATCTGAACTGTAATAAAGTTTTCTTTCCATTGTTCTAATTTTTTTAGTGCTTCTTTTAATACTTTACATATTTTTTCAGTTTTATAAGGTTTTAAGATGTAGTTCAAAGCTCCTACATCATATCCATGAAATACATAGTCAGAAAAACCTGTGACAAAGATGATTATAGTATCCTTTGAATGTTTTCGTATAGTTTTTGCTATGTCAACGCCATTACTTTTTCCAAGTTCAATATCTAAAAAAATAATATCTATGTAATAATTTTCGTGTTCTAGATTGTATACTAGACTTTCTCCATTTGAATATTCTTTTATTTGGTAGGGGTAGCCCCACAAATCCATTTCTCTTGTAATGATTTTATTCAGCATGTTTCTTTGTTGTTTTTCATCATCACAAATACAAATCGAAGTCAATTTTTTATCTCCTTTCAAGTTTTATATTTATATAGTTAAGTATATAATATATTTTGCTACCTAGATATATAAAATGAAATAACAATTATATCCAGATAGCAAAATAAAATTTTTTATATTAGTATACTTACACTTAAAACTATTCTATTAAACTTATTCTGAAGTGCTAATGATTTTCTTATTAAAAAATCTAACAATCTTTCTTATTATAAAATACAAATGCTTTTATTATTATAAAAAGTAATGATTTTATTACTTTAAAAATCTAATAACCTTTCTTATTATAAAACACCAATGATTTTATTACTTTAAAAATCTAATAACCTTTTTTATTATAAAACACCAATGATTTTATTACTTTAAAAATCTAACAACCTTCCTTATTATAAAATACCAATAATTTTTTTGAATTTCTTGTAAGTTAATAGATATATAAGGTACATATAAACCCCACAAATCCCTATAAAACCTAAGTTTATCAAAAGAGCATTGACCTCACTATTGACGATTCTACCATCATTATTTAACATAATCATAAAATTAAACAGATAAATTAAAAAACTTCCTGCAATAAGAGGGTATGAAAATACTTTCTTTAATTGATTTCTAATACAGAACTTTATATAATCATTGTTTGCTCCTAATCGATTTAAATCCATAAAGACCTGCTTGTGATTTATAGCTATAGTAACACCCCTTGTATATGCAATGATTCCTACTGCTGTAAAACATATGATTGCCACATATATGAATAACATTAAGAAGACTGCCATGTTTTTTATCATATCTTGGCTTTGTAAAATTTTAAAGTTAGGATAGTATTTCCAATTAAGATACAACTGATTGTTGTTTGGGTCTAGTTTTAAATGACCTTCACCACTTGGATATTCTTCATCCATAAAATATTTTCTTCCAGTTGATTCATAACGTTTTTTTACGTATTCATCATAACCACTGAACATGCCCATTTCCTTAGATGTTCTTTTTATAATTTCTTTCTTTAAGTCATTGGCAAAAGCATAGGTATCTTTATCTATATTAAATAGTATAGAATTATTGTAATTTTTTATGGATAAATCTTTAGTAAATGATTTATAATCCTCCTCATTAAGGACATAGGCGTTCATACTTCTATTTTGAAAAAAAGAACCATTAAATATTATTTTTCCAGCATATCTAAAGGGGATTTCTTTTTCTGTGACTGGGCTTGATATAAATTTGGTATATTTATAATCTTGATTTTCATTTCCTTTATTTACAACAGCAAGATATTCACCATTTTTTATAGTTATTGGTTTGCCAATTAGCTTGGAAAAATCTTTGGAATTAAAGAACATATCATAGGAGCTTTTTTTCATATATACCTTTTCGATAGTTCCATCTTTATGATATATTGATTCTACACCATCAACAATTAATTCTATAGAAGGAATTTCCATATAGTTTTGAATTTTTATATTGTGTTTATCTGCTAATTGTTCAATATCTTTTTTTGATACCTGTTTATCTCTTTGATTGTAGGTAAAAGTATAATCTATAGGGTTATTTTTAAGAGTATCATAGATACCTGTAACCATATTAGGAACATAGAATACAGCAAATAATGCTCCTGCAATCAAAAATGAAATAACACACATGTTTTTTACTGTTTGTCTTCCCATAAATCTCATCATACTAGTTGATATGATGTTTTTATAGTATTTCTCTGGATGTTTTCCTCTTTTAGCATGTACAACTATGTATGTCATAATCATATATATTCCAATAAGAGAGAGTAGATAAGTAAAGCTCCATACAGATGGTAGTCTATAATTTAATTTGTTTATAGTTAGTGAAGGTACGAGATATCCTAGAAAAATACCTAGTATAATAAAAATTATACCTAATATACCATACCAGTCCTTTACATCCTGTATTGGTTCAGATATTCTCTGGTCATTTAGTATATCAATTATATTTGTACGATTAATAAATTTTACAGAAAGTATAAATATGCATAATGTCACAAATACACTAAATATAAATCCATATATGAATCCTTGAGTTCCAAAATGATATGTCATTTCTCTGGTATCAATAATCACTAATTGAAATATTTTCCATATACCAAAAGATACAGGAATACTTAATATAAGACCTAAAAAACAGCATACTATTGAAATTAACAATATCTCTGAAAATAGAAGTTTTTTTAATTTCTTCTTATCTGTTCCTAGAGCCATGAAAATACCAATTTCCTTGCTTTTAAATTTTAAAAAGAGGGAAGAAGCGTATGTAGTAAAGACAGCGCATCCTAATATAGCAACTGAGAATATCATTGTAGCCTGTTTTCTGCTATCTCCACCAGTTGGAAGTATGTTTTGTATTGTTGGGCTAAAATAAATTAGAGCATATGAAGTTACTAATACCACAGAAAGTATTATACAAAAGAATAAAGTTGTATAGTTCTTCCAATTATAGGCTCGAAGTTTACTGTATAATTTATTAATTGTCATCTTGAGCGCCTCCCATTTCTTTTAAAACTTCTAGTAATTCATCTAGGAATTTATGTCTTGAATTTGATTTTACAACTTCTTTATAAATTATTCCATCTTTAAGCACAATAACTCGGTCACAGAAGCTTGCTGCAAAGCTATCGTGTGTAACCATGAGTATAGTAGCATCTAATTCTTGCTTTGCTTTTAAAAATGATTCAATGACTGTACGACAAGACTTACTATCAAGGTTACCAGTTGGTTCATCTGCTAATATTAAATCTGGGTTGTTCATGAGTGCTCTTGCTACTGCTGTACGCTGTTTTTCTCCACCAGATATTTCGGCAGGGTATTTTTTTCTGATATGTTCAATACCAAATAGCTCACATAGATTAATTGCACGGTTTTCCATTTGTAAGACTTGACTACCTTTGATAATTTGTGGAACACATATATTTTCAAAGACACTAAGACCATCAAATAGCATGAAGTCTTGGAATACAAATCCTAGTTGTTGATTTCTAACTTCTGAAAGTTCCTTTTCTTTTAAATTTCTTATATTATTATTTCCAAGAATTATTTCCCCATTATCAATTGGGATAAAACATGAAATACAATTTAAAAGAGTAGTTTTTCCACTTCCTGATGAACCCATGATTGCGACAAATTCTCCTTTGTTGATTTCAAAAGAAATATTTTTTAATACAGGATATGTTTTACTGCCTGTTTTATATGATTTACATAATTGGTTTACTTTAAGCATATATATCATCCTCACTTTCATTTATCTTGTAAGTCAATGATAGCATTTGAAAGGGGAGGAGGGATATGAGATATATTGTAATAGTTGGATGTTTTTTTGTAATGTTTGAAAATATATTGTTTGGATAGTGTGAGAGGTTATTATTATAGTTAAATTGATTATATTATTGGAGGATTTAGAGGGTTATTTTTAGGTATTAATTGTTGTGCTAAAGTAATATGATGTGGAACATTGAAGGTGTAGTTAGAAAAGAGGTATATAGTAAAAGTAAAAAGGTTATAGAATAACGAATGTTGTATTGAAAAAAATGATGTAAATAATGTATAGTAGGGTTAAAAAGAAAAAAAGAATTATAGAGCAGTAAGATTATTTAATGGAATGTATTGTAAATAATTTGAAAGGATTTAGGGGTTATTAACACAATGTAATTAAGAAAATATATTGGAGTTTTGGAAATAAATAGGTTGTTAAAAACAATTGAAATGTATAATAAAAAGGTTAAAAAGTATTATTAGTATAGGTATGATAGATAATTTTAGAAAGTGGAAGTATTTTAGACTATGCTGAAAAGTGATTGATATGATTTTGAGATATTAAAATATTACTATATTATAGTAAAGAAGTTAAAATAATAAAGTGTTGTAATAATAAAAGTCTGTAGTATAATAAAGAACTGTAATAAATAAGAGATTGCAATATAATAGAAATGTTGTAATAATAAAGGTCTGTAGTATAGCAAAGAACTGTAATAAATAAGAGATTGTAATAATAAAAGTCTGTAGTATAATAAAGAACTGTAATAAATATGACTTTACAATATAATAGAAATGTTGCAATAACAAAATACCATAATAAATAAGAGTTTGCAATATAATAGAAATACTGTAATAACAAAACACTGCAATAAATAAGAGATTGTAATATAACAAAATCCTATAATAAATAAGATTTTACAATATAATAAAAATCCTATAATAAATAGGACTCTGTAATATAATAAAATGCTGTAACAACAAAACACTATAATAAATAAGACCCTGTAATATAATAAAAATACTATAATATAGTAAAAATCATGCAATAATAAAAATCTATAATAATAAACCCCAGCATAACAAAGACATTAATTTCTTACTAAAAAGGCCACCACAATTAACAGTGAAAAAGCAATTGAAAGTATTGAAAAAGTAAAGTGAGAATTAGAGTCATTATTACGATTATTAAGTTTTATCCATAAACCACATATAATTGTACACAACAATAAAATTGCTGATATTACTCCTATAAATGTAAAAAACATTAAAATTCCTCCCCCTTATTTAATGCAAGTATTTTTAGTCAATGAGAATATTTTCAAACGTTACCATAAAATAAAAAAATGTACATAAAAAATTAATATAGTATTATTTTGTAATATCTACCAATAATAAATCTAATTGAAAATCTATTAAACCATTTCTCTGTTCAACATTAAGAATATCAATACCACTATACTTGAAAAAAGCATTAGAACGAAGAAAAAGCAACTGAATAAATGAAGTTATTTGATACGCAATAGTTCTGTATTCAGCTTCAGTTTTTTTGTTATTCTGATTTTCATAGTGAGCCTTAATTAAAGGTAGTATCTCAAATGGATAAACAATTTCTTCCTGTATCAATATATAGGGTACAGAAATCTTTATAAATTGACTATGTTCACCTATAAAATCAAAAAATGCAATTAGTATTTCCCTTAATTGCTGTTTAGGTGCTAAATTTTTAGTATCATGTGTAGCCTTATATTCATCCATATGACGCTTTAAAAATTTTTTAATAGAAATATTAATTAACTCCTCTTTAGATTTAAAATAATAATTAATCATAGCTAAATTGACATTTGCTTTAGCTACAATTTCTCTAGCCGTAATGCTTGAAACATCTCTATGTGAAGATAGTAACTGGATTGTGGCATTAATTAATTGTTCCTTTGTTGAATCTGCTTTCATAATTTTTCCCCTTAAAAGTTTCTCCATAAAAAAATTAAACATGTTTAATACACGTTTAGATACTATCATGAAAATTTTGGGATGTCAATGGGTGATTAGTACTTAAGTATTTAAGTACTAATCGATTAGACTTTTATAAGGGGGATTTGAATTTCTGTAAGATAATTTTCAGGATTTATTTCATTATGTTCACCTTTATGACCGATTTGTCTATTTATACCTGATATTTGATAATCACTATTTTTATCTAACCAATAACAAAACGATTCATATGCACCAGCTATATTTTCATATGGACCATAAACCATAGTACATGCCATCATATCAATTTCTTCTGTCTCACGATATATAAATCCAGATTTGTTCTTTCCAATCTTCTTTACAACCATTCCAACTTCAATATCTACACCATTATCTTTGACTTCTTCATCATGGTAAAAAGCTATGTTATTGTTGGATTGACGTGATACTTCTATATGTTCTTCTTTGATAAATTTAGATAGCTTTTCCCAGAGTATACCTTCAGATTGGTAGTCTGGAATTATCTCTCTAAGTGATATGATTTTATAACTTGGAATCTTTTTAAAGACAACATTGTAATGAATTTCATCTTTATCACAGTTTATAGCTTCTATAAATTTATCAATTTTATTTATTCTTTGTTGTTCCTGCTTTATTTCCTTTTGTATTTCATTCTTTTTTCTATTCAATTCCTTAATTACAAATTCATCATTCCAATTATGTACGATATTTGCTATTTCTGCAACGCTAAATTTTGAATCTCTCAATAATACAATTCTTTGTAATATTGAAATCTGTTCAACTGAGTATAATCTATGACCTGTATATTTGTCTGTTTTTGCAGGTTTTAAAATACCAAGTTCATCATAATAACGCAACATACGAATAGAAATTTGTGTTAGTTTTGAAACCTCTCCTATTTTAAACATGAAAATATGACCTCCTTTTCACTTATAATCAGTATATATTTTGTTTTTATATACTTCAAGCGTTTGTGGAAATACAATTATTTTCCAGATGTTGCAATAAATTATAGAGAGTAAATTATATTTAAGTAGTAATCGTATCAAATCATAGATTATCTTAATTTATAATTCATATTAAAATTACCAGTCTAACTCAAATTCAAAATCATCCGACTTTATCTGTTCAATTTCAGAATTTACCTTCTGTTTAAATTTATTAGAAGAAATCATATATACAAGAAATATTAAACCAAATATTATTTGTACATATTGAGCTATTACACATAATTTAATAGGGTAGTGTAGAAGTAATTGAATGTTGAAAAAATAGTACATCATATGAACTAACCCAGCTGATAAAATGCTTCTACTTGTATTGATATATACAAAATTAATTATAAAGTTTAAAAGTACAATGTTTGGTATAAATAAAAAAGCATCAAATAGGGAGTATTGTGCCAAATTATATGGTATTTGATTAGGTGTAAAATATGACCCTAGATACCAGATTCCACAAACAAGCCCTAAAATAATTGAAGAGCCTATAAATCCAAATCTAACTAATAATTTGTCAATGGCATATCCTCTCCATCCAGATTCTTGACTAAGTATACTCAATATAAAACTTGCTAATAGCATATAAGCTATTTTAGAAGGTCTAAACACTGCTATGTGTATCCAATCTATATCAGAAGTTTTTACATTAAAGTAATTTCCGATTATTAACGAAGTAATAAAAGTTAAAGCAAAAAATAATATTGTTAATAGTATCCATTTTATTCTAATTTCTTTAAAGCTTAGGTATCTATAAATAAAATCTTGTTTTGCACTTTGTGGATAGATTGTAGAAATAAAAAATAGACCTACAATAGCTGGTGATGTATATGCAAGATAAAAAATGATTTCTCCAAGTATTGTATTTGTAATTCCGAGCAACGCAGGTGTAAGACTGAATATCCAGTTCAATACTAGCGTAAATGTAAAGAAATAGATTAAGTGTTTGTTTGTATTAAAGGGGGTGTTATATAGTTGCATTTTTTCACTATCCTTCCGTTTTATAATGAAGTTTTAATTTTTATTAATTGTTTATTTATTTTTATATGTATTAAGTTATCGCTTGATGTTAGTTATTGCCTATAATAATATCCTATTTTTTATATTTTGATTAATTATTTTTACACTAAATATAATTAATTAGTATTTAATATTGAATATATTATATTATTATTAATTATTAAATAGGTCAATAAATTTGCAATTAGTGATATTAATAAATTACTTTAGATTTTTATTAAATGTTTAGCTTTTCTTTAATATTTTTTATATAACGACGATTTATAATAACTTTTTCGTTGTTTTTTAAAGTAGCTTGCATGCGATTATGTGATATTACTTTTATACTTTTTATGTAGTCCATATTTAAAATCATGGATTTAGATATTCGTGAGAAGGATGTATTAGCTAATAATTTTGATAATTTATATATTTTTAAATCAATTTCAAATACATCATCTTCATAATAAGCAAATGTTTTATTTCCAACTGTCTCAAAGTATAAAATATCACAGACATTGAGTTTATAAATCTCTCCTGATTTTTTACCTTTTATATCAAGTAACGGTGTACTCAATAATGAAATTATTTTTTCAATGTTATTATCTAGAGCAGAACATTTTATGGTTATTTCAATATCATCACAATTAATACCTTGTTCGACATGTATTTTCATTAATCATCACCTCATTTTATTACTGTCATTAGAATAGCATTATATCTTATTGAGTCCAACTAGATGCGTTCTAAATTTCAAATTAAGCATAGTGAAATTCAAAAATAAAACAGTGAAATTCAAATTTGAGGTGGTAAAATTCAAAAAAATACTATGGATATTTGGATAAATTATCCAAATATCCTAGTATTTCACATAGAATATGTCTAATTATTTTACAAATAGACCTATTTTATGACTTACATATATTGTCAAATTACTTCTTAAATATCAAAATATTTTTGGATAATGTATCAATACTGTTTGATAAAGTATTTAATTTACCCTCAATTCTAACCAATAAGTACATGGATAGAGCTATAGGAAAACCAACATTGGTTATTAACAGTTGTAAACTATCATCCATAAAATTAGCCCCCTATTCTATAACTAAGTCATAAGGAGTGGTATTTGTTTCCACAACCTTGGCTTCAACAACAGAAGCTAGGTCAAATCCTCCAACCGAAAAAATATTTTTAGATACTATCAAATCCATGACAGATTTTATATTTTCTTCAGTTAAATCATCCTTTGGATTTTCTATAGAAAAAGAAACTTGTTTATCCTTTACATTTTTAAAGCTCATGACTAATTTTTTCTTAATTTCCATATAATTACCTCCGATATAATAATTTATATTTTAATTGTTTGCTTGTTAATATTGGTATTTTAATTGTCAATATTAATGTTTTGCTTGTTAGTATTAATATTTCAATTGTCAATATTA